>Ga0182738_1004228_pt1 | contig 15973 bp, 6 predicted proteins | sample eDN5th30CBELigMG_FD_128876 | JGI IMG/M metagenome (GOLD analysis project Ga0182738, IMG submission 128876) | Enriched Miracle-Growth compost microbial communities from Emeryville, California, USA - eDNA 5th pass 30_C BE-Lig MG (version 2)... ... | reverse complement strand
CGTCGTGGTGCTGGTCGGGCGTGGCGGTTTGGGCCGGGGCGCGATGGTACTTGCGCTGGGCCAGCAGCATCACGGCCGCTTCAAACCGGGACACGACGCCGGGCTGCGGGATCAAACCGCCGCCCAGGATCAACGCTGCCAGCGCCAGCACGGCAAACCGCTCGCGTCCGCGGCGGCGGAGCGACACGGTCGCCGGATGACGCCGCCCGGTGAACAGCAGAAAATAGGCCCGCACCACGGCAATGCCGTTGAGGGCCGCGGCAAGCACCACGGCCATGCCGATGTAGGCGTACGCCTGCACGGCACCGTCCATCAATAGCTCGCCGCCGACAAAGCCCAGCGTGCCAGGGAAGCCCACGCTCGCCAGTCCGGTGAGCAGGAAGAATGCGGCCAGGGTGGGGACGTGTTCGTAAAGTCCGTGGTATTCGGTCAGCGAAAGGCGGCCGAGTCGGGCTTCGACGGCCCGCAGCGTCAGCCCAAATCCGCCCAGCGACAGCACCGCCGAAATCCACACGCACAAGGCACCAGCCACGCCGACGGCGCTGGCCGTTTCCAGACCCACCAGTACTAGCGCCGAGTTGCTGAGGAACAAGTAGGCGAAGAACCGCCGGGCTTCGTTCTGCACGAGCGCCATGCCCGAGGCATACACCGCCGTCGCCAGCGAAGCTCCGCCCAGCAGCGACAGTGCCCAGTCGGGAGCGGTGGGCAGCAGCAATCGCACCGCGGCATAGGCTCCGCCCAGCGAAGATGCCATCAGCAGCGAACCACCAAACGTGGCGTGCTCAAACAGGTCGGTTTTCCAGGTATGCAGCGGCACCAGGCCACCGCGAATCCAAACGGCCAGCACCAAGGCGACCACCGCCCAGGCCGGCGGATCGCCGGAGGAGGTGGTATCCAGCGCGGCAACCAGCGGGCCAGAGGTCGCAGCCTCGGCCGCTTCGCCCTGCGCGGCAGGCTCGGCGGCTTGGGCATCAGCAGTATCGCTTTCCGCTTGGCTGGCCAACGCCCCGTGGACCGTGGTACCGGCAGCGGCACCCAGGCCGTCACGCGCCGGTTGGACAGCCACCAGTGCCACGCTGCCCAAGCCGATCAGCACGGCAAAGGCCGCCATGTGCAGCACGTACACGCGGGTGGATTTGCCCCGGGCTTTCAACTCCAGATACGGCGGGATGGCGCTCACTACCAGCAGGGCCGCCACGGCCAGCGGTGCCCGACAACTGAAGGCCGCCAACAGTACGGCCTCGCCCAGCAAGGCCCAGGCAAACGAGAACCGCCGCAGTTTGGTCCGCAGCGTGGTCACGGTGGTGAACAAGAACACCAACGCCACCAGTGGCAGTAGTGGCGCGCTAAAGCCGTCGATCACCAACAACTCGCGGCCGGTGAATTGATACAGCAGATTAAAACGGTCGGAGGCCAACGGCGCATCGGTCAGACCAAAGTCGATCCAGGCCCCGGTTGTGGTCAACAGCACCAGGGTATGGAAGAACGCTGCCCAACCTCGGGCCAGGGCGGCGGTGCGCATCCGGCCGACGATCAAAGCTCCGGCAACGGCCAGGCCAATCGCCAGTTGCAGCCAAGGAAGGTGAAGCTCGGTCATGGCAGTTCGTCCAAGGCTGAAGGTCGAAGACGGTCCGACTCACGCGAGGGGCCACCCGAAATCGCGTCGGTCAGCTTACGCTCGAGGCGGTCAAAGAAGCGGAAAATCAGCAGGAACGGTCGGGCCAGCAGGTCCGTCAAGAAGGCATCTAAGTAACCACGTTCCAGCGCCAGGCGGTAAAACCACCGCTGCACGCTGCTGGGCACCAACCGCGACCAGCGACTGGCGCGGATCGAAAGCCGGTCGCCGATGGCGTTTTCCATCAGGCGGTAGTCCTGCAACAGCGACGGAGCCCGCAAGAACTGGAGCGTCCGCAAGCAGGCGTGACCCAGCAGATGCGCCAGGGCGATGTACCGCAGGCCCAGCCCGATCTCAACTACGATGATGCCCACCTGTGTGAGCGAGGCGAACGACAGTGCCGCCTTGATGTCGGTTTGCACGCGTCCGGCCAGCGAGGCAAATACGGCCGTGATCGCGCCCATGAAAACAACAGCCGCCGACAGCCACAGTGAACGCTCCAGCACCGGTCCAACCCGCAGCAGCAGGTAAGCCCCTAAATGCACTGACAACGCGCCATAGAAAATAGCGCTCGAGGGGGTAGGTCCTTCCATTGCTCGCGGCAACCAGCCTGAGAACGGCACCAACGCCGACTTGCCGGCGGCGGCGATCAGCAGCAGCAGGCCTACGAACAGGGCCTGGTTTTGAGCCAGCGAGGCCTCGCCCGCGGGCCAGGTGCCGCTACCCATCAGGCCGTCGAAGTCGCCCTGTCCGGTGAAGTGGTGCAGCGCGATGGCCGCCATGAGGAAGGCGGCGTCGGCAATGCGGTACACCGTCCATACCCGCTGGCCATTACGGACCGGCCAGGGCCGCTCCTGGAAAAAGGCCACCAATAGCGCGGAAGAAAGCCCCACCAGTTCCCAGCCGGTAAACAGGGTTTCAATGGTGCCGGCCAGGGCCGAGACCACCATGCCCAGCAGGAACAGGGCGTAAAAGACAAAGAACCGCGAAAAGCCGCGTTCGCGGTGCAAGTAGGAATCGGCAAACGCGGCGATGGTGCCGCACAGCACAAACGACAGCATCACGAACGGCACGGAAAGCCGATCGAAGATGAACTTCACGCTGAAGTGGTAATGCAGGGCTTCGTGCTCGATCTTGATCCAGTTGCCCCAGTCGACCACCTGGCGGCTATCGCCATTGATCAGCATGGCCACCATCACGCCGATGGCTGCCAGCAACCCGCATACGACCGCCAACCGCGTCAGCCAACCGATGACTCGTTCCGAAAGCGGTGCATCGAGCAGCGCGCAGACCCCCAGCACCAACACCAGCAAGGCGGGGCACGCCACAACGGCACTGCCGAGAATCTGTATCAGCGTTTGATAGTCCATTGACGGAATGAAGCGTTAAAGGTGAGGTTGATCTTCAGTATGGATTTTCAGGCCCGCTTTGAGTCCGCGGGGCTTTTGATGCGGGCGAAGCCCAAGTGGTCGCGCCACCCGCGGTACCACTGGGCCGAGGCCGGCACTTCCGGCAGCGGCGTATTCCCAGGCTCGTAAGGCTCAAAACGCTCGCCGTTGAACAGTTGGATCTCGTCGCTATCGGGCGATTGCGTGGCCACTTGTACCCAGCCGTTACGGCACAAACGGTCGATCCCTTCGTTTTGCTCCATGATCTTGAGCATGACCTCGGGCGTGGTCTCCACCACAATCAATAGCCGTAGCGGTTCGTGGATCTCGACCATTTGCCAGGGCAAGCCCGTCCGCAGGTCGCTGGCGTGGCCGTCCATCACGCCCAGCAGCGAGGCCACGTTGTGCGGCAATTTGGAACCGCTGCCGAACCGGGCGTTGTCGACGTACGAGAAGAAATACTCCAGGTTGATTCCGGCACACACGGGGAACACCGCCGCCAGGACACGGGCCAGCACGCTGTGGTTCTCATCGTCCTGCTCCGGATCATACGAGGTCAGAAACGCCCGGCGGTCCATGAACAGCCCGCGGGTCCGCGACCGCCGGCCCACGTGGCAGAAGGCGTTGGTGGCGTGGCCGAGTTCCGGCCGGGTTTGCGCGAGGTCTTCTGACCGTTCTTCCACGTGCCGCAATGCCGCCTCGGGCGTGATCGACAGCGGCGCCGATTGGAACCGCCGGCAGCGTTCGTGCGCGTTGCGGGCTCGGACCTCGCGGAAGATGGACAGGATCTCTTTGAACTCTTCGCGGTGCGAATTCGGCACGCGGTCCAGGTCGTAGAACGTTACCGAGTCGTCGCACGTGTTATGCAGGCCGCCGACAAACACGGTATCGCTGGGAATGGCGATGCCGCGATTGGCGAGCACCTGGCGGACGCGCGGATCGTTCAGTATCTGGGCAATGGCACGGCCGTTGGGACCGCCGGCACCACCACCGCACGCCCCGCAGTCGTACGCCGACTTGTGTGGGTTGTTCAGGCTGCTCGAACCGTGGCCGATGGTCATCACGATCCGGGCGAAGTTGGAAATCAGGCCCATGTCGCGCAGGACGCGCTCGCCCATGTCGGCCATCTCGGCCACCGTAAAGCCCATCTGGGTGATCACGGGGCTGGGAGCCGGTTCGATCCGGTCCAGTTGCAGCCGGGTGATCGGCGGAGGCTGAATGAACTGCGAGAACATGTGCCGGACCCGGGCCGCTAGCCGCGGAAACAGCACGCGACCCACCAGCGGCACGGAAGCCAAGCTGCCAACGGTGGCCGCGATCAGGGCACCGCCCGTCGCCGTGCGACTGCCCAGGTGCAAGCGGTGAATGATCGAGCCTAGCAGTTTGCGGACCTTGGCCCGCCGCCGTTCGACTTCTTCCAGCGGCAAGACGACTTCTTCAACCGTCCAGTGCTGAGGACTGACCACGACCGGGCACAGCGGCACGAAGTGCGCATCGCCGGCACCCCGGTAATACATCGGCACGTTGTAGAAACCGGCCACGCCGAGCGTCTCGGCATCGGGCGCCAGTTCTTCCAGGTGTCGGCGGAACGATTCCTCGCGGTCGTCCAGGCAGAACGCTGCCTGGAATCGCGGCCGGTTGGTGAGCGGAGGCGGCGGGGGACCCATCTGATACAGTGCATCGAGCGCTTGCAGGCGATACCGCCGCTCGAACGCCTCGTGGTGAATCTGTCGCCGCTGCAAGCTGTCGAACGATTCGACCTCGGTCACCAGTTCGGTCCACTGGGGCTTGGTCAGGTTGTTCAACTGGCGGAGGTTCCAGCCCAAGAGCTGGGCCAACTCAAACACGGTGAATGCCCGCTGGTCGAGGCTCACCGGCTCGCGCTTGGGAATTCGCTGCCGCAGCGCGGGCCGCAGGCCAGCTAGCGGCCCGTGGTAACCAATCGTTTCGGCCGCCGCAAAGCCCAGTGCCAGCCGTTCCAGAATAAGCCGCACCGCGAGCGCTTCGACGAGGCTGCCCTCGGGGACGGGCCGGGCCGCGCGTTCGCCCCGCTGTTCCATTTGCCAGACCATGCCGAACCAGCCGCGGAGGGCGAGCATGGTGGCGGCGATGAAGTCGGCCTCTTCTTCTGCTTCGACCCCCAGTAAGGTCAGCGACTCGCGGATCGACTCTAGCGGTGAGAGTTTCTGCTCGCGGATCCGCTTCAACTCGCGGCGCAGGCCACGCAGCCAGGCGTCGGGCGGCCCGCCGGGCAGGATGTACAGATCGATAAACGCTTGAAAGAACCCTTTCTCGCGCGACGGCAGCGGCCAGTGGGCAATGCCCTGGTCCAGGAAGGCCGCGCAGTACCGGATCAACAGCGGGTGCACCAGTTGATCGGTGTCTTCGCCGGTGGCTTCCAGCAGCAGGTCGCGATGACGCAGCGGCAGCGGAGGCGGGGCCGAACGGCTACCGACGCCGTGTACGCCGTCGCGGCAGATCCGCCACAAGGCGCGGAGCGTGAACCGTTCCCACTTGGCCTGGCTCCAGCTTTCGATGGACGCCGCGCCAAACTCGTCCATCAGGTCCGAAAGCGCCGCCTGGATATGCCGATCGCGCTCGTTGGTCGTTTCGGTCGTTGGCCGGCCGTTCTGGCTCGGCTCGGCATCGACAACGCTAGGGACTGCCGCGGCGGTGGCTTGCCCCGGAAAGATGTCGCGCATGATCCAGTGACGGGTTTCCTGGATGGTGCGGTCGCGGACCGCCGGGGGTACGTCGTCGCGGAAGCGGTGCAAACCCTCGCTCACGGCGACCACCCAGCGCAGTTCTTCGTCGGTGCCCGAGCGGAGCGGGTACTCGAGCATCGCCATCTGCAGTTCAAACCGCGTGGACAGGTCGGCGACGCGCTTTTCGGCCGTGGCGCCCAGGTGCTCGGCCAGCACGGCCCGCACGTCGTCCATGGTGAACCGGCCGCGCTCCAGGTTCTGGCGGTAATGCTGCTTGGTCAGATAGGGCTGGCAGCCATACAACCGCGCCCCGGCACGCACCGCCTGGTGAAACGGCAGGTGCTCAAACGGGTGCAGCGTGTTGTGATGGATAAAGACGTTGATCGGGCCTTGGGACGGCAACCACTCGGCGGCATGCTCGATGTCGTGCCGCAGCCGCTCCAGTGGCGCGCGGCGGCTGGTGCTAACCCGGTTGTCTTGGACCAACATGGCAGGCGCCTTTAGGGTTAAGGGTGGCGGGGGATGCCGCGGTCGGCGCGGCGGGGAGCCCAGCCCCGCAGCGGCGCGTACCGCTACATGCGTGTGTGCTGGCAGTGTGTCACAGGAGCGCGGCGGGTACCGCGGTGCGCCGCTGCGTCTGACGGCGCACGCGGTACCGCGCTCCGGAGGGTGCGTTTAGCCGGAGGCTGCGGCAGGGGTTTTCTTGCGCGCCGCTAGGGGGTGGGCAGCCAGCGGGCGATGGTCGTCCAGACCCGCTATTTCCAGGCTGAGTCCTTCGCGGGCGAAGTCGCTTTGCAGCTCGTGCAGTTTTTCCATCACCGTGTGGTCCACCAGCCGCGTCTCTGAGAGATCGACCACGACGTTGCGGCTTTGGTTCAGGCCTGCGGTCATGATCTGGCGGCGGAATGGAATCCAGTTGCTGAACACCGCGGCCCGCGAGGCCACGATGCAGCAGGTGTTGTCATCGACGGATTTGACGTCCAGCACCGGCCGCAGCAGCGAGCGGGGCGAGACGCCGTTGACCAGGTGGATCAAAATCTTGACGGCGATGCCGATCCCGATGCCAACCAGCAGGTCGGTCGCCAGCACGCCAAAGATCGTCGCCACGTAGATCACAAACTGCTCGGGGCCGATCTTGAACATGTGGACGAACTCGCGCGGGTGCGCCAGCCGGAATCCGGTGTAGATCAGCATGGCGGCCAGGGCGGCCAGCGGGATTAAATGCAGCACCGCAGGCAAAAGTGCGACGCACAGCAGCATCATGCCGCCGTGGAACAGGTTGGACAGTCGCGTGCGGGCACCGGCATCGATGTTGGCGCGGCTACGGACGATCTCGGAGATCATCGGCAAACCGCCCACGCACGACGACGCCAGGTTGCCAACGCCAATGGCCAAAATGTCGCGGTTGAGATTGGTCTGCCGTCGGAAGGGGTCCAGCAGATCGATCGCCCGGGCACTCAGCAGCGATTCCAGCGTGCCGATCACGGCATACATGACCACCCATTTCCAGGCGGACGGTTGGAGCAGACCGGAAAAGTCGGGCGTGGTGATCGCCGCCAGCAGATTCCCAGGTACGCTGACCAGGTGTTGTTCGCCGACGACGTATTGATGACCGCTGAGCGTATAGGTGTGTTCGTGCGTCAGATCAAACGCCAGGCTCATCGGAATGGCTACCAGCACCACCAGCAACGGGGCCGGGACCATTTTTATATATCGGTTTTTGATCCACGGTTTCCCGAACAAGATGAGCAAACTAATAAACCCGATCAGAGCGATCTCAGGGTTCAAGTTGCCCAGCATCTGCGGCAACTGCTGTACTAACTCTAGCGGCTCACCATTGGCCTTCAATCCTATCGCCACCGGGATCTGTTTTATGATAATAATTACGCCGATAGCAGCCAGCATACCATGGACCGTAGAAATGGGGAAGAACTCCCCCAAAATGCCGGTTCTCAGTAGCCCGAACACAATCTGAATAACCGCGGCGGCTACGCCCACGCCCAGGGCCAAGCGGTAAGCGGCCAGGTCGGCCGCCGGATCACGGCCCCCGGTGAATCCAAACTCGGTCACGCAGCCCACGGCAATTACGATCAAACCGGCCGCCGGGCCCTTAATTGTCAGCTCGGAGTTGCTAATCAGGCACCCGAGCACACCGCCGATGATCGCCGTGAACACGCCCGCCACCGCCGGGTAACCCGATGCCAGCGAGATCGCCAGGCACAGCGGCAACGCGATCAAAAAGACTAAGAAGCCTGACAAAAGATCAAACCGCCAGCTAGCAGCCATCGTGACGGGCTCAATGGGCCCGACATCGTTATGAGACGGCGCGTGTCCGGCCGAGCCTGAAGCTTCGCCAGGCTGACCGTTGGATTGGGCGGTTATGTTTGATGGTGCGGTTGCCGAGGACTTTTCTGGCGACCGGTTTTCAGCAGGCATATTCATGCGACAACGGGCCTTGCACTAAGGGAGCGGGTGCTATCGCTCAGGGGGGTGAATCTGTCGGCGCGTAACGCGACCGGGGACGCCACCGTGTGCGAGGTTCAGCTTGCGTCCGCCGCGTTAGGGGTGGCGGTAAAGTCGCGCCGTTAACTCGGCGCATACGCTGAGCGCTCACGAACACAGGCTGGCGCCTGAGCCGGCTAGGGGTATTGGCCTAGGGGGCGCCTACAGATCGCGCCCCACAGGTGCAAGCAGCAATGCACTGAGGGCTAGGGAAACCACCACGATTGGGTGGCTTCCGCAGCTCGGCCTCGAAAGCAGTCTGGATGGCCGTTCAAGGAAGTTCGTCCCACTGGCGTCTCTCCACAAGAGAGAACGCCCTAAAGGAATGTTGCAACCGGTAGGGACGTGCGGTGCGAAGCAGCCGGGGGCTTCCGCCCGAAAGGCAACCGTGCGACGCGCGCCGTTGCAGGAAGGAATGCCGTAGCAATCTCCTTCTCTTCTATCACCGCAATAGACCGAATGCCTAGACCTTATAAGATTACAACTCGTTCACATTGAATCGGTGTGGCGGTTTAACGGCCAAACGCCGGTGCTGGCCGCTCGGAACCGGGGCGTATCGCCCGCGGCGCAGCCAAAACATTGACAGTCGGCGCCGCGGCTTGAAGATGGACAGTTCGTGCGCCGCTCGTCTCTTGGCCCGTCTCCACTTACGCCACCTTCTCAACATGACCGATGCTTCCCAGCCCCGCCGCCAGCTTTCGCTGTTCGACTCGGTCGCGATCATTGTGGGCATCATCATCGGGTCGGGTATCTACGAGACCACGCCGCTAATTGCCTCCAATGTCACTGGGCCGGGCTGGTTGCTGTTGGTGTGGGTGTTGGGAGCGGTTCTTTCGCTGGCCGGGGCGCTCTGCTACGCCGAACTCATCACCCGCTACCCGATGGACGGTGGCGATTACGTCTACTTGAACCAGGCGTTCGGCGGTCGCTGGGGATTTCTGTTTGCCTGGGCGCAGTTCTGGGTGGTGCGGCCCGGCTCCATCGGGGCGATGGCGTATGTCTTTGGCCAGTACGCCAACCGGTTGCTGTCGCTCGACGACGTGATTCCCTACCCGCACACGGTGTATGCCTGCGCAGCCATCGCACTGCCCACGCTGCTGAACATGGCCGGGGCCAAGGAAGGCAAGTGGACGCAGAACATCCTGTCGGCCGCCAAGGTGCTGGGGCTGTTGGCCCTGTTCGTGGTGGCCGTGATCGGCTCGATCCGCATGAGCCAGAGCGATGAGTCGGCTAGCGGTGATGCTCCTGTGCCGGCGGTCGAAAGGAACGCTTCGGAAGAAGCTGTAGAAGATGGCGCAGCAGGAGAAGATGCGGCCGCCCCGGCACATTCGTTTGGCCTGGCGATGATTCTGGTGCTGTTTGCCTACGGCGGTTGGAACGAGATTGCCTTTGTGGCCGCTGAGGTGCGCGAACCGCGGAGGAACATCCTGCCGGCGCTGGTGATCGGCCTGGCGGTTGTAGCCCTGGTGTATGTGCTGACAGTGTGCGCCTTTCTAGCGGTGCTGGGCTTTGAAGGCGTGCGGGAACCAGGCGTCGCCGCCAATACCCTGCAGCGCGTGATGGGCACGGCCGGGGCCAAGGCGATCAGCCTGCTGGTTTGCGTTTCGGCCTTGGGGGCGGTAGCGGGCCAGATCTTCGCCGGGGCCCGCATCTTCTACGCCTTCGGCCGCGAGCACCGCATGTTCGCCCCGCTGGGCGTGTGGAACGCCCGGTTCGATACGCCGCTGCGGTCGCTGGCCGCGCAAGGCCTGATCACGCTGGCCTTGGCCGTACTGTTTGGCACGCCGCTGTGGGCGCATCTGGTGGGCGATACGTCGGCTGCCAGCCAGGCCGGGCAGGCCGCCTTTGAACCGCTGGTCCGGTTCACCACCCCGGCCGTGTGGTTCTTCTTTCTGATGGTAGGGCTAGCGCTGTTCAAGCTGCGCGACGCACGACAGGGCGAACCCGATGCGTTTCGCGTGCCCTGGTATCCGTTCACGCCGTTTGTATTCTGCCTGTCGTGCGTGGCCCTGCTGCAATCGAGCGTGCTGTACGCCTACCACCACCGCTCGTACGAGGCGTTCTGGTCCTTGGGCATTCTGGCCGTCGGCCTGGTCCTCGCCCTCTTCAGCCGCCGCCAAGCACCAGGGTAGTTTCCACTCCATTCTTCCATGACAAGCAAGTCAAAGCGCATCGCTGTCCATCTGCGCATGATGTAAGACCAGTTCTGCCAGCAGAAAACCGTAACGTCAGACAGCGTGCAGCGAGGAAACTGCGTTGATACTGCATCGACGCACATTCCCTCACTTACGTGTCGGGTTAGGAATCACACTCGTTGAGGCTGGCCGGGGCGAAATATTCGCCTTATCTGGCGGTTTATTGGGCAGGGGTGATCAGCGGCAGTAGCGGGAGCGGGGTAGGCGTCGTGAAGCCAGCACTCTATTAGCAAACGACTTACGGCGAATTCCGGGTGATCGATTGCGGTCCGTACAAGATACTGGAACGGCAGTTGCGAGGCTGTGGCAGGATTGCGCGGCATTCCGCTCCGCACGCGCTGCCCAACTACTGTTTCATCCCCTGACCTGTGCGAGTTCGTCATGCTTACGCTGCGTCAACTGCCGACCGATCGCTGCCGCCGTGCAGGTTCCCGTTTTCGTGCTGGTTGCTGTGCGGTGGTGGCGCTGGGATTGTTTACCGCAGGGCTGCAACCGGCGCTCGCTCAAACTGCCGACGGCGCGGCTGAGGCTACCAAGCCGGCGGCCGATGATCAGCTCGCGACCATGGTCAGTCGGGGCGTGCGGTTCCTGGAGTCACAGCAGGCGGCAGACGGTTCGTTCAACTCGCGGGTTGGAATCGGTCCCACGGCCCTTGCCACGCTGGCCCTGATTCGCAGCGGCCGTACCACCAAGGATCCCACAGTAGCCAAGGCGCTGGCGTACCTGACCCGTTTTGTGCAAGACGACGGCAGCATTCACCCGCCCCGTAGCCGGCTCAGCAATTACGAAACGTGCGTGACCGTGCTATGCCTGGAAGCGGCCAACCAGGACGGCAAGTACGACAAGATTATTGAGGGCGCCAACCGCTACCTGCGGACCGGCATTTGGGATGAGGGCGAAGGCAAGCAGAAGGCCGACCCGGCTTACGGCGGTGCAGGTTACGGAGGCCAGTCGCGTCCGGATCTTTCCAACACGTCGTTCCTGATCGACGCTCTCAAGGCCAGCGGCGCGAAGGAAGGTGATGAGGCGCTCGAAAAGGCGTTGGTGTTCGTGTCACGCTGCCAGAACCTGGAAAGCGAGCACAATAACACGCCGTTCGCCGGCAAGATCAACGACGGCGGGTTCTACTACACGCCGGTCGTGGGCGAACAGGCTGAAGATCGTCAGACGCCTGACGGGGGCCTTCGCAGCTATGGCGCTATGACCTATTCAGGCCTCAAGAGCATGATCTACGCGGGCGTCGATAAGGACGATCCGCGCGTGAAGGCCGCCGTGCAGTGGATCAGCAAGTACTACGACCTGGACAGCAACCCCGGGATGGGCGAAGCCGGGTTGTTCTACTACTACCACACCTTCGCCAAGGCGCTCGACGCGCTGGGCACTGAACAAGTCGCCGATGCCAACGGCATGCAGCGCAACTGGCGGCGCGACTTGATGGCAGCGCTTGCCGAGCGGCAGCAGAAGGATGGCTCGTGGGTCAACACCAACCAGCGGTGGCTGGAGAACGATCCCACGCTGGTGACGGCGTACTGCCTGCTGGCTCTGTCGTACTGCCAGTAAGGCCGGTGCGCGGACCACGGATTACGCTAGACGCACACTATAACGCCCGCAGGGCAAGTCAGGGAAGAACGCGCCGCTATAGCGCTGGCGCACATTCCTTCGCTTGCCTTTCAGGCGTCACGCTATAGCGTCCACTTGCGGCGCATGCTAACCCGAAGCGTCAGCGAGAAAGCCGCGTCGATACAACATCCACGCACATTCCTTCACTTACGTTTTGGGTTATGGACGCTGATAGGTCGCGTGTACCCATAGCGCACGGCTCACAGAGCCTTGGCACGCGCGCGGGCTTGGCTGCCCTTACACTTCCAGCAGAATCCGCGTCGGGTCCTCGATCGACTCTTTGATGTGCTTGAGGAACGACACGGCTTCGCGGCCGTCGATGATGCGGTGGTCGTAAGTCAACGCCAGGTACATCATCGGGCGGATCACCACCTGGCCGTTGAGCGCGATCGGCCGCTCCTGGATGGCGTGCATGCCCAGGATGCCACTTTGCGGCGGATTGACGATCGGCGTCGAGAGCAGTGAGCCGTACACACCGCCGTTGCTGATGGTAAAGGTGCCTCCGACCAGTTCATCCGGCGAGAGCTTGTTCTCCTGGGCCCGACTCGCCAGGTCGTTGATCGTCTTTTCGACCTCGGCGAAGCTCATCAGTTCGGCGTTCCGCAGGGCGGGCACAACCAGGCCCTTGCCGCTGCCGATCGCCACGCCGATGTCGTAGTAGTTGCGGTAGATGATGTTGTTGCCGCGGATCTCAGCGTTGACGGCGGGGAACGCCTTGAGGGCTTCGACCACGGCCTTCACAAAGAACGACATGAAACCCAGCTTCACGCCGTGCTTTTGCAGGAACTCGTCCTTGTATTTCTTGCGCAGCTCCATCACGCCCGACATGTCCACCTCGTTGAAGGTGGTGAGCAGAGCGGCCGTCTGCTGGGCTTCGACCAGTCGGGCTGCGATACGGCGGCGGATGAGACTCATTGGCACCGATTCTTCCTGACGGTGTGCGCCATCGCCCGACGTGCGAACCGGTTGGGCCTGACGCTCGACAACGGCCGGGGCTGCCGACGGCTTTTCCTTGGTGGCCACCTCTTGCTGCCCGCCTTCCTTTACGTCGTGTTCCTTGACGTACCGCAGCACGTCTTCCTGGAGCAGCCGACCACCAGGGCCGGTAGGCGGAACGTCCTGCGGCGACAGACCGTACTTGTTGAGCAGACGGCGGGCCGACGGCATCACGCGCACGCCGCCCACTTCTTCCTCGCGCTCGGCTGCCGCGTCGTGACTGGGCTCCGCTTCGGCCGCGGGAGCCTTTTCCTTCTCGGCGGCCGGCTTAGCTACGCTCTCGGACGGCGCGCCGCTGCTGCGGCCGTTTTCGCCGGGCTGGTCTTGCGGCTCAAACAGGCCGATCACCTCGCCTACGTCGGCCGGGTCGCCTTCCTTCTTGAGGATCTTGGCCACCACGCCGGCGGCGGGCGCAAAGACCTCGACACTGGCCTTATCCGTTTCAATCTCGACCAGTTCCTGGTCCTGATCGACCCACTGGCCTTCCTTCACGAGCCAACGGCCAACCTGCACTTCTTGCACAGACTCTCCTACCTGGGGCACTTTAAGTTCGCGGGCCATGGCTGTTGTGGCTGCTCGTTTCTGGAGGGATTAATGATGTTCTGGCAATGAAGATATACGGATAAACGGTTAACGTTCGCCGATGTGCCACCCTGGCCGAAAGTGACCAGCGGCAGACCTGCGGTGGCTTACGCGTGAATGTCCTCGGTCGGAACCGCGACGTCGGCGCCGGCATCGGCTTCAAACGCCTGTTCCAGCAGTTCTTGCTGCTCCAGGCGATGGGCGCCGGGCGAACCGGTGGCCGGCGAGGCCGAAGGTGCCCGACCGATGCACTCCAGCGGGAAGCGGCCCAACGGGCGGTGTCCCAGCGATGCCAACAGGTAACGCCAGGCTCCCATGTTCAGCGGCTCCTCCTGGACCCAGTACAGCGGAGTATCGGCCGAGTAGGGGCTGAGCGCTTCACGCAATTCCTTCACCGGCAGCGGGTAAAGCTGCTCGAGCCGGACAATGGCTACGTCGTCGATCTCGCGCTTCTCGCGTTCGGCGAGTAGCTCGTAATAGATCTTGCCGCTGCACAGCAGGATCCGGCGGCAGTTGGCACCCGCGTGATGATCGGGGATCACCCGCTGGAACCGGCCCGAGGTGAACTCATCGAGGGCCGAGACGCACTGCGGGTGACGCAATAGGCTCTTGGGCGTGAACACCACCAGCGGCTTGCGCCACTTGCGCAGCACCTGCCGCCGCAGCAAATGGTAGTACTGCGCGGGCGTGCTGGGCATGGTGACTTGGATGTTGTCTTCGGCGGCCACTTCCAGGAACCGTTCGGGCCGGGCACTGCTGTGCTCGGGGCCTTGGCCTTCAAAGCCATGCGGCAACAGCAGCACCACACCGCTGAGCCGACGCCACTTGTCCTCGGCGCTGCTGATGAACTGATCGATGATCACCTGGGCGGCGTTGACGAAGTCGCCGAACTGAGCCTCCCACACGACCAGCCCTTCGGGAAAGTCCAGGCTGTAGCCGTACTCAAAGCCCAGCACGCCGATCTCGGAGAGCGGGCTGTTGTGCAGTTCCACCCTAGCCTGATCCGGCGCCAGGAAGTTCAGGCTGTCGTAGGTGGCGCCGTTCTTGATGTCGTGCAGTACGGCGTGCCGCTGGCTGAACGTGCCACGCTGGGTGTCCTGGCCGGTCATGCGGACGCGGTGCTGTTGCACGGCCAGCGTCCCAAGTGCCAGGGCTTCGCCGGCGGCCCAGTCCAACGGCTTTTCGCCCTCGGCCATTTGCCGGCGGGCGGCCAGGAACCGCTTGAGCTTCTTGTGAACGTTGAAATCGCTGGGCACTTCCGACAACCGCCGCAGGATATCGACGCACAGCGATTGCGGAGCGCCGGTCTCCGGATCGTCGTCCTCGCGCTCGGGGCCGCCGTAGTAGCCTTCCCAGGCCGCCTGGAGCGTGTTGACCTTGTGGACGTAGTCTTCCTTGCGAGCGGCGTGGAAGGCCTGTTCGAGCACTTCGTGCCGTTCCTGGGCGATCTGCTCGGCTTCTTCAGCGGTCAGGCCGCCCAGCTTGAGCAGGTGATCGAGGTAGCCTTCGCGAACCGTCTTGCGGCGCTGGATCGCCTGGTACAGCAGCGGCTGGGTGAACGAGGGCTCGTCGCCTTCGTTGTGACCCCAGCGGCGGTAGCAGTACATGTCGATCACCACGTCGCGACGGAAGGTGGCACGGAAGTCAAGCGCCAGGCGAACCACCTGGGCCACGGCTTCCGGATCTTCGCCGTTCACGTGGAAGATCGGAATCTGGAGCATCTTGGCCACGTCGGTGGCGTAGGTCGACGAGCGGGCTTCGTTGGGCGAGGTGGTGAAACCAATCTGGTTGTTCAACACCACGTGCAGCGTGCCACCTACGGTGTAGCCGGGCAGTTGGCTCAGGTTGAGCGTTTCTTGCACGACGCCTTCGCCGATGAACGCGGCATCGCCGTGGATCAGCAGCACCATGCCGCGCTCGCGGCCGTAGTCTTCGATCCGGTCCTGCTTGGCCCGCATCCGTCCCAGGGCCACCGGGTTCACATACTCCAGGTGGCTGGGGTTGAAGCACAGCGAGAGGTGGACCGACTTGCCGCTAGCGGTGGTCCAGTCGTTGCTGTGCCCCAGGTGATATTTAACGTCGCCGCCGCCGCGGTAGCGGTGCGAGTCCAGGTCCTCAAACTCGCGGAAGATATCCTGAGGATTCTTCTGGAGGATGTTGGCGAGGACGTTGAGGCGGCCGCGGTGTGCCATACCCAGCACGACCTCGCGGATGCCCTGGTTGGCGGCCGTTTCGATGGCCAGGTCCAGCAGTGGGATGAGGCTTCCAGCGCCTTCCAGCGAAAACGACTTGGCGCCCACGTACTTTTTGCGGACGAACTCCTCGAAGATCACCGCGTCGGTCAGCCGGGTGAGGATCCCACGCTGCTCT
>Ga0182738_1004227_pt1 | contig 15975 bp, 18 predicted proteins | sample eDN5th30CBELigMG_FD_128876 | JGI IMG/M metagenome (GOLD analysis project Ga0182738, IMG submission 128876) | Enriched Miracle-Growth compost microbial communities from Emeryville, California, USA - eDNA 5th pass 30_C BE-Lig MG (version 2)... ... | reverse complement strand
AGAAATTAAACACAGTAAAGAAAGCGACAATTTTCCAAGCAGGATCCATGAAGCCAATCGGCTTTTTCAGCATGACACCAGGGATCAGCATATACGTTTCGATATGGTTGAGGGTCATGATCAGGAAGAGTCCCTTTACAGATTTAAAGACTCTCCATAATTCTTTAAAGTTGTCCTTTGTGTTTTCCCAAGCGTTTCTTACAACGACAACTGGCTGGTTATTTGCATCCATGATCAAGTACACGCGGGAGTCAGATCTTTCATCAGAAATGATGGTAGGTCGGTTAGATTCTGGCAGATTTTCTGGAGGAAGATAATAAGCAGCAATCTCTGAGTTGATAAATTTATAATGGAGATAGATACAGCTGAGTAATATTATCGCTGCCACTGTGTAATATGCCACGATTTCGTAAACCATACTCGCCTGGGAGGCTTCATAAGGGAAAATTAACAGCAAAACAAGCCTGATAAGATTGCTTAGGAGTCCAGATATTGACGTTCCTGTGCTATTATTCACCATATATTGTGGAGGGAAATGCCCAGCAAGTCCAACAACAGAAGCGTTAAATATCGTGTTAAAGCCTCCGCTGATAAACTGGAAGGCCCATAAGATTGTTAATCCGAGCGTAGAGCGTGGAAGCAAAAAGCTAACAATGGGCATTCCGATGAGTAAGAGTGTGGTAATGAAAATAGAGATTGGGATTCTGAATTTAAGATGGATGCGTTTTTTAATGTAAACCATGAGGAAGATAAGGATAGCGTTTGAAATGAAGCTGGCTAGAGGAAATGTAAAGGTGACATGGCCTGAAGGATATCTTTCATCAAAGAAATCAAGAGTTGAGATGACAGTTCCATAAGGAAGAAGACTACCGAAGCCAAGAAGGAAGAAATAGAGGGATGCAAGGGATTGGCCCTTGATTAGTCCACGTTCTGTAACATGCATTTTTGATGAAAAGAGAGCAAAATTATTTGATTTAACAATCAATTCTGGTAAACCTTTCTTAGGATTTATCGTTGAAAATTCAAAAATTATATAACGACAATCTTGAAGGAATAATGTAAGGGTGCTGGTTATGTTATTGTTGTTCAAGCTATGGTTTGAAGAGATTCTTTTGAGATTGGTTCAGAGGAGAGAAGAATGGGATTGTGAAGAAAAAAATGAAGAGAAATTGTCAAGACTTTTTGATTAAATTAATATAGATTTTCTATTGTGAGATTTCGAGTGCAATTAATAAATCGAAATTGCATCGAAAAAGTGTTTAGAATTCGAGAGTAAAAGAATTTTATAGCAGCATTAGGAAATTAATTTTATTGAGACTTGTTGCAATGAGACCAAATTATTTTTCAATAAATAAATCGAAATCAGGACTGATTAATAAAGGATTTGGTTGATGAAATGCAACTTTAAATATTTATGCACATATCATATATTAATCTCTTGCAGGCCAAATAAATATCTATTAACTTTTCTTTCTATTCATCACTCAACCCTTCCTTTTCTCTCTTATAAATTATCCTCTTTTAGTTATCTCCGAGGGCAGTGATGTTCTTATTGGTGAGGACTGTTGCCCAATATTGCTCCATCTAATTGGAAAAATTACAATCTAGAAAACCAGAAAATTGAGCTTACGTTAGTGAGGGTTTCAAGTTCATTATGTGCGGCAATTCTGATGATATTATAGTAAGGGTTCATTTTATTTCCCTATTGAAAATTTAGACATAAAAAACTCTCTTTTTACCTTGAATTTGTCGATTTCTTCATAAGCAATAACAAGAGTGATCATATCATCAAGTCTGGTCAAATCATCAAAGTCTTTACTATGCTAAATTCAACAGTTAAAATTCACTTTCCAAGAGAGTTTAAATCTACCTTGGCAATACTTTTTTCAAGATCTCCAATTTCTTCTTCCTTGTTCTTTCTCAAGAAAAGAGCTTTCATAGTAGTTTTTCCTCCCAAAACCTTTTGTAAATCTTCAGATTCTCCCTTTTGCTTTGATTGAGTCTTTGATCTCAAATTGTTAAAGTGTTCCTTTTGAGCAATGGCGTCCAAGAAAGCCTATGAGGTGTGAGAGATTTGGTCCTTAAAACTTAAATATACTTCAATTTCTCTGGCTTCAGCCTTCATCCATTCTTCAATATATTCAACGGAGGGCTTTTTGGAGCCTTCTTCGACTTTTTCAGCATGTTGATAAAGAGTAGGAGCTTTAGCATCAAAGAAAACATTCAATGATTCATCTCCATTATTCAGTTGGGAAAAGACAGCCTTTTCGTATTGCATAGTCACCAATCCATTTAAGAAAGCTAAAGAATGGTTTTAGAAAGAGAATTGAATAAAGAAAGCTGACCAAATTCTTGATAGAAGTTGATTTTAGCTTTGACCATGCTACGAGCGAATTTCTTGAGATTCTTGGACATGCCTTCCATTTTCTTCAAAAAGACCTTAAAATCAGCAATCTTCTTCACAACAGCAGCATTGTATTCCTTCTACAAAACAAAAATATACATTAGATGCAGTCGAAAATAGTTTATACTCCTCCAAGTTCACTGAAAGTGTTGATGTATCTATTGATAATCTCTTCGTAATCTTGCTTTGAGAAAGGAGCCAATGCCTAAAAATCATCAACAATGAACCATTCCAAAGACATACCTTTTCAACGCTGGGGTTCTTTGTGCGCAAGAATTCTTGATACCCCTCTATAATAAAAGTCAAATTATGCCCAAGTAAAGAGATCCTACCATAGTAGTGCAAATAAGGTAATTCGGCGATTTTTTGGCAGAATCTATTGAGGTACTTTTTTCTTTCTCTGACGACTTTAGCTTCCAAGCTGTTCTATTTATAAATCTTAGGAGGGCTGATTTTTATGTGAAGATTTTCATACCAAAGCCTTAGGAGGAAGAGGAGGAATATAGCATCCAGGCCATTTAGCAAGGAGAAGAGCTCTGATTTTATCGAAATCACTGTATCTTCTGATTACTTCGAATGGTCCATTAGTGTCAGTTCCCTGAAGACTTTTAGACGATTATGTGAGGAGAAAAGTATACCTTGATGCTGTAGACGACGTATTTATTGAAGGTATCTTCTCTGATTTGAGGATTATAGACTTCAATGTGGATATCCTAGAGGAGAAAAGGTGAATATAGAAGGGCTAAAAAAGAGATGGTACTTTCATGTTGGTTGGGAGTTCGACATTTTCGTTTTGGATTTCTTCGTTTTCTTCTTGTTCTGAGAGAAGGAAAAGGTGAGGGAGGGATAGGGGAACAGAAGGAGAGTACCTTTGTTGGACATTTAATATAGAGATTTTTTGTTGTGTTGGAAAAAAGGAAATTAATTGTTTTTATTAAAACTGGAAAAAGGATAATTAATTTTTGTTTCTGATTATGAGTGAAAGCCACGAATTGAGGCTGTGTCTTATAAATATATATCCAACCTAATATAGTTAAAATTTCTCCATATTAAAAAATTTCTGTGTGAGGATTGAGAAGGAAAAAATTAAAAAGGAGGTCTTGAAGAAGCCGGGGGTTGGCAAAAGAGAAAGGAGATTTTTGTTGGAAAACACAAGTCGAAGAAAATTTTAAGACAAGAAGTGACAGAGGAGGGATTTTATTTTTATTGAATTGATAAAAATTTTATTGCGATGCGAATTGTGAATCGATCAATTTTTCTATCTTTCAATTTAAACCATTGTCTTTATTCAGATTCTTTATACTTATAAACAAACATTATAGATAAGAGATATATTCATAAATAAGTAGGAGGAGGAACTTTCAATGCGATAAATATATAGACATGTATTATATAAGGGGGAAAATTAATTTAATACTGAGGTTACGAGTAGTTGAATTTTAATAGATTATTAACAACATTAAAAGCAGCAACAAAGCAAAGACTTGAGTCTGACTGAAGGGTCCGACTGAAGCTAGCTTCGGGCTTTGGAATTTTACTATTGATGACGATATACATAGATTAAAAAAAAAAAATTGATTATGAGTGGGTGGAAATTGATTTTTTCGTTATATCTTTTGGATATTCATTAATTTCTCAATATGACTACTCACATGTTGTCCTTTGGAAAAGTTTAGAAAAATTTTATCATAAAGATTTACCAAATCCAGTTTTTCGGGCTTCTTCGAAATGTTCTTTGCTCATAATTGTGTCATAAATGACTCTTCTGATTGCTTTATCACTGTATTCGAATAATCTTTGAATCACATAATTTCCATATTGATCATTGATCAATACAAGCAGGCTGAGCCTATTGAAAAAAGCTATTAGGAGGATAATGGTATAGCAAAAAATACGTTTCTGCATAATTGGAATTGATTAATATCTCCACTATCTGACGCCTATATTCGGCATTGCTATGAATAATACTCTTTTCTGTCACATTGCTTTGAGGAATGAGAGAGGATTTTCCATTTAAAAAATACCTTGCAAACTTATCCAAAGAGAGCTTGATGAAATTATTTGCGAGCACCTCTAACAACTTATCCTTTTCACCACTGGAGCCTTTCTCAAGAACATGCTGCATCACATAGTTACCATATTGTGATTGGCAGCATTCGAAACATCTCTCCATTATCCTCTTTAATAACTCAGAGACCTTTCGTGTGTGAGATAAGAATAGGAAAAGGGGGGAAGTACTTGTTCAAAAGTGGAAAATTCCAGAATTTTTTGAATGATCCTGCATTCAAAAGCATGAAAAGAAAGCTTATCAATCTATCAAAGAAAAGGTCAGTCTTTGTTTGAATATAAAATGTCTACATTTTCTGTGACTTTTTCAATAATAAATCGAAGTTTTTCTGAAGGAATCGTCTCAAAGCATTTTTGGACTACATGGTTTCCATTTTGATTCTGAATCAATGACAAAATATCTGCATCTAGCTCCTTCAATATCTGATCTTGTATCAATCCATTATTGCTAAACTCCTCGAGAGCTTTTTGGACGATACGGCAGCTATACATATGTTGACTCAGAGCAAAAATCTTTCCTTTCATAATTTCATAGATTTTGAGTTTTTGATGCAAAGTGCCTAATTGAAGAATTTTTTGGATGACATAGTTTCCAAACATGTCAGTTAGAAGGATATTGGAATGCTCCATAACTTGCTGAAAAATCATTTCTCTTTCTTCACGGTTTGCTGCTTCGAAATATTGCTGGATTATTCTTGAACCGTTCTGGTCTTTGCTTGCTTCGACAACGTTTGTCAACATCTCTGATAAACGAAAATTAGTAATGAAGGGAAAAATATAAGGGAAGAAGAATAAGTAAAAGTTCATTCTGAGGCAGTATTTGAGAGGAAAGATGACAAACTTTTCGGGAAATCTCAATTCAAATCCGACCCCTTATCAAAATTCTTCAAAGCTCTTTCATAAAAAAAAAATCCAATTTTGAAAAGTGAAAATGACAAATGTTTGTAGCCTGTTGAAAAACAGAGTTAAAAGCTTGAAAATCTTTTTCCACAAGAAATTTACTGATTTTGTGGAAAAAATCAATTTTTTTTAACAAAAATTTTTTTGTCATTTTTTTTTTCAACTTTCACAAACCTGTGATTTTATCTCGAATACTGTCAAAAGAACTCCCTCAAACTTAAAAAAAATAACTTACGTTGAATATTAGCAAATCCAGAATTGGACTTAGGCCTAGTTTTCTGATAATTTTTGGAATTTGGATGGACATTTTCCCTTTGATACGGCATTTGGTGGGTATTAAAGGGAGAAGATCCTTTTGAATTAGAGGAATACTTGGAAGATCTCCTGCTTCCATTACCACCTGACGAATAAGGCTCTTTGTCTTTTGTTGATTTTCTTGAGTTAGAATAGCTTGTATTTTCTGGAGAATAATTAGGATTTCCATAGACATTCCTATTAATGGGTTGAGAGAACAGAAAAATTTTGGTTTTACATAGGAGGATAGGAGGGTTTTCTGTTGATATTATTATTGTCAAATTGAGATTGGAACATTTTGGGATTTTCTCTTACGAATTGATAAGGATCCGTTGAGCCAGCACGATTAATATTATTATAGTTAGGATGATTATAGTTGAATGAGTTTGGCTGAGGATTCAAATAGAAATTCTCTTCAAGCTCAGAATTCTCTTGTATAAACTGACCATAAGGGGACATTTGGCCAAAATTATTGCCAGGATAGTAGTTTTCTTGGTGAGGAGGATGCGTTGGACTTCTCAAAGGAGATTCTGGTGAGGTCCTGTTGATTGGGTTATATCTAAATATGCTTTTAAAAAGGTGGCAAGCCCGAGAAATACGGGTAAAAAGGAGTGTTATGAGTAGGCTGAATGTTATGAGGCTGCTGGTAATTCTGACTATAACTTCTTTGGACATTCTGCATAAAAGGAAGAGGTTGAAGACCGGTATATTTGTTCTGTTGCTGTTGATTAAACAATTCTTCTTCAAGAGTTTGAGAAGGTTCAAAGCTGGTCGATCCTTTGAAAAATAAGACGAAATCATCGAGAAAAAGGGATACTACTGAGCGTTTGATGACGTTGGGAAAGATAAGACATTAAAGGGCCTGTTGATTTTTGGTGATCATTATGATTATCCAAGGCGAAACTTTCTGGGACTTCGCTTGGGGAGACCTTTAACTGCGGGGAAAAGACCTGAAAAGAGGTTGAAAAAGAGTGTGAAGACATGGATTTGGTTACTAATTGGGGGAAGCTGATAGGTGGAGCGCTGACAGATTTGCCAATTTCGAGTCGAAGGTCAAAGAAGTCTTCGATATCTTTCGGAGAAAGTGAAGGGATGAAGTGTGGGGAGATTGGATTTTGGTGGAAGGAGTTGGGAATGAAGTTGTTTTCGGGGAGATCAGTGTGGGAAGGGTGGGTTGACATGAGAAGGTATAGTTTAAAAAAGTTATAATGAATTTTTAGTGTTTTTGCTAAGTAAAAGAAACAAATTAATTTGGCTCGCGGCTCCCTTTATTAGAAAATTTCTGAGGGATTTGTTGAAATTGTTTTTGATAGGAAAGGAGGGGAGTTCGTTTCTATTGTTCTTCAAAGTTAAATTTCCACAGCGCAGGGGGTCCATTCTTGAGGTTTATTCTTTATGAAAAGAGGGTGGAAATGTAATCAAATAATAGAGAAGGAACAGAGAAGGAGAAGGCTATTCTTTCGAGAACAAAATGAGTTGAAGAAGGATATATAAAGTGAATATAATGAAGAAATCTCGAGTTATGTAGAAGAGAATCTCTGAGGAAGCATATTATTTTCAACATAAACAAGCAAAACTTTTTCAAATAAATTTGAAAAGCAGATATTGATATGATAAAAATTTATTTCTTTACAGTTATACAAAACTCCTTGCATTAACAATGGATACCAAAAAGGTCGCAAAACGCGAAGAAAAGCGTGTCAAACTCGATCTCCTGTACTCCCTCTCTTTCTGCGCATACCCCCTAATCCCATATTTAGCCATGCTTTCGGTTCCCTAGGCCACATGGACTTCAAAGACGGTGTTACCTTTGTTGATGATACTAAAATCAAACTCGGTTATCCTGTTGGTAATCTTCTCGTTGAAATCAGCCTGTTTCTCATCACTTTTCTAGGCAAATACTTTGCAATTCGAGCTATAGATAAACCAGACACAACCTACATAAAAGTATTTTGTTTTACAAGGCGAATCTTATTTTTCAGTTAAATGATAATCTGGACCGTATAACCAGTCTCTGTACTTCCAAGAATAGAAAATCGATCGCGATTGCTCAAAGAATTCGTGGCGACAACTTCCCACAATTGGCCATTTATCAAGTCCGCGGAGGCCCTAATAGAGAAAGAGAGAAAGTCTTTAGATATACTGAGACAAAATCTGATGTATTATTGAGAATATTTTCTTGAAGAAATTGATGATTTATTAGGCTTTCGTGCATATGGCCTTTGGTGAAGATATTAGATTCTTGGCAATTTTAACTGGATACGCTGATTGTCAATTGATTTTCCTCGATACTTCAAGAATGAGAGTATATAATAGCGAGGAAATATTTTCTTTAAGCTTTCCTTTGTAGGCAATGGCGACGGCTGTATTGGGCGTTGGAGCAACAAGAGTCAGTATCAGTCCTAAGGATAATCATATCGTTGCTGTAACAGGAGATAAAATGCTCAAGATCTTGAGAGTTCATGAAACCAGTTTCAAGAGCATGGGTGATGTTATCAACGTAAGAAAGGGTCATTGGAATTGAGAATATTAACCTGTTTGTTGAATAGATAAACCATGCGCAGAAATTCGTGGATCATGCATGGATCGAAGAAGGAAGACTGATTGTTGCGAATGATCAGGATACAGTGTATGTGATCCAGCAGAACCAAGTCATTCAAGTTATCGATAACTGCTTCAATATTAACGACAGCGATTCAATGACGAGCATTACTTCTTTAGCCGTCTTTGAGCGTGGCTTTATCATTGGTAGTGATAATGGAACGTTATCAGTCTGGACAAGAGACGAAGATGATGAAGATGCAATTTCTGTTCATTTCTCGTTCTTACGAACCAAAAAACCTCCTTCAATCAAAAATCGTAAAATTCTCTTAAATATTAATTCTCACAATAAAATTAGCTGAATTAGCAAAGAGAAAGGCAATTGTCTCAATGGATGTCAATCCTACACAAGACCTCCTTGCAATTTGCTTTAAAAACAACGACATTGCAACTGTTTCCTTGGACCAATTAGCTCCAGCATTCGATGGAGCCACCGACCCCTTCAAAATCAAAAAGGCTTTGGAAAAGGAAGTCCACCTAAATTTCCTTTACAACGGCTTCCACAACGGACCTGTCACTTGCATAGATATCTGTGTTCAAAGACCTTTGATTGCCACATGCAGCACATACGACTCCACAATCCGTATATGGAATTACGCAACATTTAAATCTCAGCTTCTTATTGCTTTTAACAAGCTGGAGGATTCGAGAAATGAAGTCAGCCCTGTGTTGTCTCTTGCTCTTCATCCTTCTGGATATTACCTTGCTGTTGGTTTTGGCGATCGTCTCGAAATCTATCATATCTGTAGTGAAGAGCTCAGATCTTTCAAGAAAATCATTGTGAAAAATGCCACCTGTCTTAAATTCAGCAATGGTGGTCATATGCTTGCTGTTGCTTATCCCAGACCTAACCAATCACACTATTATGTCAACTTATACAACGCCTACACACTGGAATTGCTGACTCCTTATCCTTTGAAGGGCCCTGTGAGCACCATCACCGACCTTCTTTGGACTAAAAGAGATGAATCTGTGGTCTCTTGTGGTCTTGATGGATCCATTTTTGAATGGAAAATTAATCCTCACGAAGATTTCCCAAGGTAAGGGATTAGTAAAGATGATAATTGAGAATATTATAGAAATGAGTTCCCTGAACATTTATCAAAGTTTACCGCATTGGCTTATACCTATAATGGCATGATTTTGGCTTGTGGTAATGATGGAGGAAACGGCATCGTCAAAGAAGTCAAGTCTAAAGAGAATTATGAAAAGGTATTTTATGAGAATTTGTTGATCTATTCACACAATAATTAGGTGCATAAGATCCCTTGGGGCAAACTGATGCAAATCGTCTCATTCAAAGGCTTTTACAATACTCCAGCAATTGTGGGAGGAACGAGTAATGGTGTGATCAAGGTGTTCCCAGAGATATTCTCCGTGGAACCTTATGATTCGATCTGCGCTCATATGGATGAAATCACCAAGATTTCTGCTAGTCCTGATGGTCGTTATGTGTTTACCATCGGAAAAGATCATTGTATTTTGATCTTCCAAGTCACTGAAATCCTTGAAGGTAACGTGATTCTAATTTGAGAGGGTCCTTATAGAAAATTCTCATAGGAGGAGGACTGGTGTCAAGAGCAGGAGGAGGCAATAATGGTGATGATTTGAGAGAGATAAATGCATGTGCGTTGGCCGTAGATGAAGGCTTGGCTAATTTTGTGTTGCTGTCCAGAAATGAAATAGAGAAGTTCAGGACAGAAATCAAGCAATTAAGAATAGAAGTCGAAGACTTGCAAGATAAGATCTTGATTTCAGCCGAAGAAGATAGAAAGAAGATGGAAAATGATCAAGCAGAAGCCGAAGATATGATGAGAACAAAGGTGAAGAAATGGGAAGATTCGTATAGTGAGCTGCAAAAGCAGAAGAATCAGCTCGAAAAGGAATACGCGAACTTGTTGAAAGTGATGGAAAGTAATCATATGAAGGCCGTGGAAGAACTGGAGAATTTATATGAGAAGAAGTTGTCATATGAGAATGATAAGTATGTTCGTAAAGAAGAGGAATTGAAGAAATTGAAGGATACGAATATGGATGTTTTGGAAGACTTGAATAGACATCATGAAGAGACGATTGACAAATTAGAAAGACAGTACAGAGATGAATTTGGTAAGACACAGAAAGTGTTTGAAACGAATAAGAATACTGCTGATTTGATCAAGATGGAATATGAAGAAAAACTGAACGAAATCGAAGAAGAACATGAGACGGAAATCAAAGATTTGAAGGCGAAACAAAAGAAAGAAATTGATGAGAAGAAGACGGAGATTGCGAAATTAAGACATGAGAATGAGAGATTTAGAAGAGATCAAAAGGAATCAAAGGAAGAGAAGGCAGGATTAAAGAAATCTGAAGAGGAAAAGGATGGAGAAATCAAGTCGTTAAAGTCAGAATTGGATGTGGCAGCTCAGCAAATTGAAAGATTGAACATTGATATAAAGAATGAAGAAGAAAGAATCAACAGAAAGAACCAAAAGATTTATGATTATAAGTCCAAGATTAGTGACTTGCAGAAATCAAAGCATGTTCTTTCATACAGAACAGCCGAAATGAGAAAAGATTTAGAGCCAAAAGAGGCACAAATTGAGAAACTAAAGGATGAGTTATTCAAGCTGGAGAAGGAATTCGAAGGAATGTTAAAGACAGGACAGGTTCAGAGTGACAAATTGGCTGAAAAGGAGAATAAGATTGAGGAGTTGAGCAGAGCCTTGAAGGCGAATATCGCTTTGAGTAATAAGAAGGAGAATTTAACACAGAAAATGATCATGGACATCTATCATTCCGTGAAGGAAAACGATCCAAAAGAACTCGGAAATGAGCTCAGAAGATTATTTAAGGAGTATTGTGGTGACTTGGAATTAAGGCAAGAGAACCATGATCCCAGAAGTGTGGAAGAAATGGTCAGACAGATTCAGCATTTGGAGAAATCAATAAACCAAATGGGAAGAAAGACTGACCAAATGGTGAAGCGCAGAGAACAAGATATTTATCGCAAGACAATGGAAAATTCTGATTTGATTTGTGATTTGAACGATTTGAGAAAAGCCAATAAAAAGCTCGAGTCTGATATCTACAACCTGACCAAACAGAATGAAAACCTCAAGAAAGAGAAGCGCAATATCGGTGAAGAAATCTCCAAAGTGAAGAATATCATCAGCAGATTAAGCGTAATTGGCGGGTTGGGAGTGATTTATTGAATGATTTCATAGAAAGATGGACCAGAAATTATACAAAACATCAATACTTATCAAGCTCCAACTGAGGATAGCAATACTAAAATGCCTTCTATTTACAGACAGAAACAAGAGCAAGCTCGTAATATCGAAAATTGAGATTAAATTCTTATATTTCCTTAGCATCACAGAAAGGAAGATTGATAAAGGGATCAATGTTTGACATGAAAGCACAATCAATAAATGACAGAAATAAGCTCGTTGAACTCATGGTAAATACATAGTTTATGATAAAATTCTCAATTTATTTAAGGCTGAGATTGAAGTGGCAAATAGAAGAATTATCCAGCAAGATGAGCAATTGATGAGAATGAGAGAAAAGGTGATAAATTTGGATTTGGAAAGAGAAAATGAGAGTAGAGGCGGGTATAGACAGCAGATTACTGAAGAAAGCCCAGATTCAGGAAATATGCATGCAAGTAATTTGGTTGGAAGTGGAAAATTCCAAGCGTTGAAGATTGGTCTTCAAGGCAGAGCAAGTAGTCACGAAGAAGAAATTAAAGAAGATCATTAAGAAGGGAATTTTTTCAAAGGTTAACTGTAAGGAATGAATAGAATTTTGTTTGAATAGAGGAAAGAGCTAGGGATTGTTAATGGACGTTATATTCCATATTAATATTTTTTTATACTGTAATTATATTTGCAATTTTACTTTAAAATAATAAGAATATTATTGATTCATCTTGAAGAAAATTTCTTGTTTGCCTGTAGGTTTCATGAAATCTTGATTTTCATTGGAATTTATTAGAAGAATTTTTCAAAGAATTATTTTCTCCATAATATTTTTCTTCTACAGGAAACTTTAAAGACTCCAAGGAGACCATTCACCTGATGAGCATTTATTCTCAAACTTTCTTTTATGAAGAACACTTTGAATCGAAATTTATTTCCTTGGATAATTTTTTTGACAGTTGTGAATTTGGATGACAAATTTTTCTTTGAAAAGAGTTTCCTCAGAACAATTTTCAAAAACTGAGAAGTAATTTTTTCAGGGGGATCATTCCTGGACAAATTCTTTTGGGCCATTTTATCAAACTTCCCAAGAAGTTCAAAAAATTACTGTCAGCGAAAAATTCTATCTATCATTTCAAGTCAATAGATTCTGAATCCCTCTCTGCTAAAATAATTTTTGAATTGCAAAAAAATCAGACAAGAGACTGTTTTCTCCTTTTTCGTGTCAATTTAAGAATTTTTTTTTTGTTTGGTTAGATTTTTGACCTAAAATTTATTATCTGAGAGAAAACTTTTTTCAGCTGAACTTGAAAAAAAACATGTTCAAAAAATCTTTGCTCAAAAATTCACTTAGTTTGAGACAGCTGAATCTGAGAGGAACGACATCTATCTTTTGGAAAAATTTTTTTTGTGAATAAGTTTTCCAGTCTGAAATGATTGAGGAACAAAAAAAATCTTTAAAAAAATTTTTTGCTTCTGAGAATTTTTTGAAAAATGCTTTTGAATTGCTTTAAGATTAAATTTCCCATGAGAGTTGCCTTTTTAGATTTTCTAATCTATCTTTTTTTTCTTTTTCAATTGCTTCAAAAAAAATCTAAACAGAGAGAAGAAAGAGATTTTACGATTATTATTTTTATTTTAAATAAAATCAAACAACCTCAGACAATTCTACCAATTAAGAGATATGATTTACTTTAACAAATATGAATCTCTGCATTTTTTTCTTATGAAGAAATACTCAAGTAATTTTAAAATATGCTTTCAAATCAATTCCTCGATTTAGTTATGAGCAGAATTGAAAACGGGATAATCAGTATAACCCTTAGGGCCGCCTTGATAGAAGGTTCCGAAATCCCATTCTTGATGAAGAGGATATCCTTTAGCAACTCTCTCAACAAAATCAGGGTTGTTGATAAAGTATCTAGCGAAGCTGACAAGATCAGCAGTTCCATCATTGATAGCTTTAGCAGCAGATTCAGGAGTCAAATTATTATTGATCATAAGAGTTCCCTTGAAGTGAGGGCGGAAGACCTTGGAAACTTCGGGCATTTGTTTTTCAGGAGCTTCATAATCACTCTTGGAATTTGGGTTGGGTGCATCAGGTTCAGAGAGCTGGATATAACTAATTCCTCTCTTGCTCAATTCCTTCACCAAATAAGTGAAAGTTTCAACGGGATTCTTATCAAACATATCCTGGTATCTTCCCACAGGAGAGAGCTTGATACCGACTCTTTTAGCTCCGTAAACGCTGATAAAAGCATCGATAACCTCAAGGCAAAATCTTGATCTGTTTTCGGCAGATCCACCATATTCGTCAGTTCTTTGATTAGAAGAGGTTCTCAAGAAGCTGTCAACCAAGTAACCGTTAGCTCCGTGAAGCTCAACCCCATCAAAGCCGGCTTCTTTAGCGTTGACAGCAGCTTGTTTGAATTGCTCGACGACCTTCTTGATATCATCCTTAGTCATTTCTCTTGGGACAACGAAGTCACATCCAGGGAAAAGACTGCCTCTGATAGCAATAGCAGAGGGTCCAATGTTTTGTTCGCCAATAAGAGCAGGGATAGCTGATCTACCAGCATGCCATAATTGAGTAAAGATAGGAGCGCCTTTGGCATGAACAGCATCTGTGACCTTTTTCCAGCCTTCAACTTGGGGTTTAGTGTAAATACCACCAGTTCCAAGGAAGGATTGGCCATTGACGGAGATGGGAGAGCATTCAGTGAGGATGAGGCCAGCAGAAGCTCTTTGGGCGTAGTATTCAGCATGGAGTTCGGTGGGGACTCCGTTTTTAGGGTCGGCTCTACATCTAGTCATGGAAGCCATGACGATTCTGTTGCGGAGGGTGAGGTCACCGAGCTTATAGGATTGGAGTAAGACGTTGAGGGCTTTGTTGCTCATGAGATTTGAATGAGAGAGAAGATTTTAATAATATGATGTGTTGACTAAATAAACTTTTAGACAAATTACAGTTGTTGGAAATAATCTGAGTATAAATAGGTTATATTGACCTCCGCAGTCTTAAAATGTTTGATTTGCCCTAAATTTTTCAGGATAAACTAATTTTGAATATCTAGCTTGTCCAAAAATCTAAAATTTCAAGAACTCATTATTTCATTTCTCATTCACACTGACTCTCTTTAAAAATACTCGAAGGTTGGGTCAAAGGTTCGTTGGGCTCTCTTGAACTGAGATCTTTCTGGGATGATTTTGTTCAAAGAAGAAGAGGAAGTAATGTAAATTTGCTACAGAAAGATAGGTCTCGAAAACCTTTGTGATTTAGTAGGTTCTTGGAAAGAGTTCGATGTAATTTTTTCATATGGCGATTGAAAATTCTAGAAAGCTTCGTTTGCTGAGATTTTAGGAGCGTTGGTCGTATCTTGTTTGATTTAAAAGTTCGCCTGCATAATTTAATTTTTTTGCTAAATTTATTTGCCTAGTTTTCTCGTCTGGAAAAATCTTCATCAATGGATGATGACTTGCACTTGGCTGCAAACCTGCGCAACGACAACAGTACGAACAATCCTTTGCCCTCTAACAATAAATATTTTCAAAGTGTGATTTCTTCTTGGTTCATGAAATATGGAAAAGAAATTGAAATTTTCAGATAAAGTTGTGTGTTTGCTAACAGAGAATCTCTGAGGCTTTTGATGTCCAGAAAAATCTAACTCAACTCGTGAATTTTTTGAAAGAGATTTTTTCCTTTTGAATCATTGTGATTTGTGCAAATAAATAATTTGAGACTTTTGAGTTTACTTTTTCTGAGTTGGGAAGACATCTTCCAAAAGTAAATGAATAATCAGGAGGAATTTCTTCTCTGTACTTGAAATTGAATGAGTGAATAAGAAGAAAGTTAGGAGAAGTTGGTTTTGTTTTTAAACTTCAAGTCCTAATATCCAATTCTCCATTTTACTACTTGCACAAAACGAGAATAAATGGAGAAAGTTTTGGAAGCCAGGATCAGTTGGTGGATCTGCAGTTTGTTTCTTATGAAATCGCTTTTCAAAAGCATTTTGAAATGTTGGATCGGCTATTCTCATTTCAATTTTTCTCTCTTTCAAACCAAAGCATTTTTTGAGTTCAAGATAAAATAATCTCCCTACGTTGCCTTCTTCCTTGAAGATTATTCTGATTTATTTCTTGGAGAAGAACATCCTTTTCTTGAAGAAGATTTTGTTTTTTGTTTTTAAGAATTTCAAGGAAAACTGATTCTTCCAGCTCCTCAGAGTGAGACTAACAGAAGAGATTCTTTCTTCCAGAGAGAGCTTAAACAAGTTTTCTCTCAATTTTATTTTTTTCTCTGAGAATTCAAATAAACATTTTGAGCAAGAAGACCTGATTCGTTTCGGATAAAAAAAACTACCAATGCTCTTTAAACAAGAGATGAGATGTAAAGATCAGAGAGAATGCTAACCCCCTGATCTTCAATTCATTCTTCATCGTATAAAAAAATTTAAAGACCCCATTTGACTATTGCTCTGGTGAGTGAGCTCATTGAGTTGAGAGTAAACCTGGGAGAGCAAAGTT
>Ga0182738_1004225_pt1 | contig 15976 bp, 11 predicted proteins | sample eDN5th30CBELigMG_FD_128876 | JGI IMG/M metagenome (GOLD analysis project Ga0182738, IMG submission 128876) | Enriched Miracle-Growth compost microbial communities from Emeryville, California, USA - eDNA 5th pass 30_C BE-Lig MG (version 2)... ... | reverse complement strand
GACCAAAAGAAAGAAGATGCTCAAAACCCAGAAGGTCTCTTGTCATCTCAATATATTAAGAAACTCGAGAAGTGTTAAAATTGAGAATAAGTTGAAGAAATACAAAAGATATTTTTGAACTAAATTTATATATAATTAAAAGGGTTAAAGAGAAATGATGAACCAACAGCCTCAAGTAAATTTTCTTTCAAATGCCTCTCAGCTTGAACTTTTAGAAAGAAGCACCTATTGCTTTGGACTTGAATGCACAAACTTTGAAGAGCAATAATAACCTTTTGACCAGAATGTTTGATAAAAATCCAATTCTCTTTTTAAAAATTTTTGTATAGAAGAACTTATATGGCCATTGCTATTGGTATTGCTGCCGGAATTTTAGGATTTAACGGATTGACTGGTTTCTTATTTTACATTGGACTTTTCTTGGTTTCTTCAATCTTTTTGGGAGTTAAATGCAATTTCAATGCCGGAAAATATTTCCCAAGTGCTTTCACATTATATGGCGGTGGATTGACAAAGGATATGATTGTAAGTATTTGAGTAATAATGTTATTAACGATATTCTAGTTATATCTGATGGTTTGGACAATTTTGTATAACGTTGTGCATGTAATCTAAATATACACGTGCATGATTTCAAGATGATATACATTCACATTTTGATACTTGTCTTGCAAAAACTCGTTGTATATTTAGTCATAACATTCTTAACAAAGTCAGCTGAATAAAAAGCGTCGCTGGATCTGAGAGAGAAGAAAATGTATTTATTGCATTTTTTGAGAATAAGTAATTTCAAAACTGAGTTTGACCGAGAATTTTGGGAATGTCTATTTATTGAAGGAAACAATTTTTTCAGAAGAGTGTGCTTTTCAGAAGATCAGCCATATCATCGCTCTTATTGATTATTTTCAAAGGGTATTAGAGGAGTCTATCTACTCTTTGTCAAAAAAAGGAATCCAAAAAGAGTTTGCAAATTCAATAAATACTAAATTCTTTCCATGATTTAATGGAGAGGGAGTTGGGCAGAAATTTCGTAGGTTTTCATTCTTAACGACTCTGCTTGAAAACTTGTCATTGTTATACTCTAAAAACGCTCTTTCAATCTCATGAATAAAAGCTTGATCGTCTGATTTCTTCTCCAAAATATTTTCATTGGTTTTGAGGATTGTGTTAACCTGTGAATAAAGGGAGAGACGGCATTTCGGAGTCTAATCGTGTTAAGATTGTTGTAGGGATCTTCAAATTATAAGTTCAAAAAGAAAAATGAGCTTTTTTTGTAAATTCTAAAATATTGTGTATTTAAATAACAACGAAATCTGACAATTATTTGAGATCAACATGTTTTTATTTGATTGATTTATTCCCAACGAAACAATTGAATTTCTTCAATAGAGAAAGATTATGAAAAGAAGAACATTGTTTAAAACAACCAGGCTTGCTTGTTTGTCATTTTTCAGATTGAGCAATTTTTCTTGAAAATGAAAAAAATTCAAGAGAAAATTTCTGAAGAAAATATTTTGTCTCTGAAAAAATCTGAAAAAAGTTGCAAATAATTTTTCTCAAGTCATCATCAAAGAAATTCTTTGATAGAGATATCAAGAGCTCCAGCCTTTCTCTTTGGTTGTCCAAAAAATTTTTCATTAAAAAAATAAGAATTTTGATGAGAGATATATTTTTGCAAAGTTCCTAGTCATATATTTACGTTGATTTTGAAAGCCTTTGATTCGTGAGGGAAATTAATAAATTAAACGAGTGATTAAATTTTTGTTTGATGGGAAATTGATTGATTGAATATCCTAATGTACGAATCATAGAAATTAAAGCGAAGATTCATCATGGTTTTTCATCAAATATGTCCACCTTAAAAGGACTGTCTGCACGAAACACGAAAAAAATAAGCCTTGGCAGACGGTAATATGTGGTGGGGTGCGCGAAAACCCCCAGTTTTATGAAATGAAGGGAGAAAAAGAGGCCAGAGAATTTGGATATGTGAGAATCATAGAAATTTAAAGGCACGCCTTAGATTAATTGTTGCGTACTTAGGTACACATGAACACAAAATTTAACTAAGAGAGATGAAATCATCGGTCTATACTAGTCTTTTGTTCTCGTTTTGACACACTAGATAATTTTACATTTTTTGCCAGAGGGATGAAGTGCCGGTACTCAAACATATAAGGGAAAGCAATCAACGAAATATATGATATATAGCTAGGTAAATTGTTTAGATCATACCGATCTTGCTGGCCAAAGACATAGCATCACTTTCAGCACCCAATCTAACGTAGGCCTTCTTCTTACCATCAGGTCTATACAATAATTAAGAAAACTCGACAAAAAATAACTATTTACCTGATAAGAGTGTTAACGCTTCTGGCCTTAATGTTGTAAAGTTGGAAGAAAGCTTGCTTAATTTGGGGCTTGGTGGATCTGTCAGCGACGATGAAGGCAATAGTATTCTCGTCTTCGATCTTCTTCATGGCCTTTTCGGTGTTTATGGGTCTTCTGATGATGTCGTATTTATCAACGCCGACCTTAATGGAGTGGAGACCTCTGGAGGATCTTCTGACTCTGGGGTCTCTGGACTTTCTTTGGGTGTGGGGTCTGTAGAATCTGGTCTTGGTGTAGATTCTGTGCTTCTTGGCGGTGTGAGATCCCTTCTTGGTGGTCTTGGCGATCTTCTTGGCAGCCTTGACAGCCTTGTTCTTGATATCCTTAGCTTTATCAGCGACGGCTTTGACGACCTTTGACATTTTTTATTTTTTAATAATGCTTTATTTTTGAGGCTCTTAATGTAAAATTAAGGATTAGGAATTAAAGTGAGATTGCCTTGGATACTTATCTCATGGACACAAAGAACCACTAGGGATCGGTAAAAAACTTTCCATAAATCACCACAAAAAAAGAGTTGGCTGGGAAGTTGCAAAATTGCCTTTTTATAAAGTTCTTTTTTCTCCAAGGATAAAGGATGGTTCAAAAAATATTAAAGATTCATTTCACAATTTCGACAAGGAAAAACGATTAATTAATTGTTAATCCATCAGAACAGAAACAAGATTTTCTTGTAGATTTTCTCTCATTATGATGTTTCTTTCTTCAAAAGATTTTCTTTTTAAAAGTGAAAATTTTTTCTTTTTGATCAGTGAGATAATGAGAAGATTTTTGATTTCTTCTCTGATTGAAAAAATTTTCAACGCAAAACTCTTCAGATGTGAGAAGAACAAATTTGTTTTTTTTAACAAATCTTTTTGATACGATTATTTTTGAAAAATTCTTTGAAAGAAAAGAATTGCCTCCCAAAAATATCGGCATGTTTCGACTAGCTAGGGCTCATCTTATCCTTTTTTGGGGTGGATTTTCTAGTAATTTCGAGTTATAAATAATTCTAAAAATTTAAAATAAAGTCTATTTATTTATCTATCTATCTCGATTGGATCGATTTTGAAAAATCCTTATAAACTCTTTCAAAGTTCTGTTCCTCCTTGCTCCACAAATCCTTTGTCAAGACATTTTGTCATCTTGAATATTTAGTAAATGTTTCAGTTGATGAAAAATATAGATCTAGTTTTGGGTTACATTTTTCAACAACAACTTATAGGGAAATTCATTTTAGAATAAGATTTGTATCGCTTTTATTTAAAATACTATAATTCTTGCTTCACTTTAAACTCAAATGAGCAACATCCTCCAACACCACTTTGCTGATCTTTATGGTAAACAAAACATCCTTATCATTGAACCCTTTCTCTTTAAGATCTTCAACCAATTTTAACTCATTGAATAGATGTGAAATTTGAAGAATTTTACGACTTTTTCTGTACTGATGTTTCCAATAAGACTAAAAACCAACTTTATGACGCATATGAGAAGATAAGAGGAGATAAAGAGTAATAAAGAGTATAATTTCAGTTCTAAAGAGATTTTATAGTGAAGTCAGCTTTGAAGATATTGCCAGTATATTTAACAATTGATATTTGAGAAAAATAACCTTCGAAACAAGGATATTATTGCGATGAAGATTATGATGAAATGATTTCAATTCTGGACTTTTTAACAAGCGCTTCAGAAAGACTGGAAGAAATTTATAATAGAAAGGTGGGATTTTTCACAGAAAGAATAGAGATTTATATGAAAAATATAGGAATTGATGACTGAAGACTTTATCCCAAATATGGTTGAAAAGATTTTGTACTATGATATTGGCTTGAGACTTCGAGGATTCTACGATTCTCTTTTGAAAATTAACCAAATAATAAATGGAAATATCAAGAAAGTTACCAAAGAAGCTGAGCTCGGAGCTAAAATTAAAGACATCCTTTCTACTTTTAAACAATCTCCTGCTGAACGTCAAAGTATTCCTAAAGAAGAATTCAGCCCCTCTGCCAAAGATCAATCTTTTTCTCGTGTTGAAGAGCTTCAAAAAAGTATTTCTTGGGAGTGAGAATATGATATATTAATTGTTTTCTGAAAAGGATTGAACGATTTCCAAAAAGAGATTGACACTTTGAAATATGTGAACTCTTCTCCTACTCACAATGCTCAATTTGATTACGGTGAATTCCCCTCTCAAGAAAGAGTAATAGTGATTCGAAAAGAAGTCATATTGAGCATTTTGATTTAGGACAGAAAATATGAGACATGGACAGGAGGTTTTGACAAGCCACAAGCAGGCGGAATTGGAATTAAATCTGATTTTCTTACTGGACATGTTTGGGTAATCTTTCAAGACTTGTGAATATCTCTCTAATTACTTTTCAATAAAAGCCAAAATCAAGAATGTTGTTGGCCATAGTTTCAAAAATGTCAAAAGAAGGTCTTTTGAATGCTCAACAAAAAGGTAATAAAAGAAGAGATTTTGGGTTGATAAATTTATTTTTGCCAGGAGTATTGAAAGATTTGATAATTGAAGATGATCCAAGAATAATGCAATGTCTGAAACAATATGAAGTGGATGGTAATAGGAAGTCGTTGTACAAGAATTGCTTACATTTAGCAACAACTGCGCGGTTTGAATAGATTATGAATGATATGATCTTTTTATAAATAAATTTTTTATTAAAGTCTCTAGATAATTATATATTTATACGACTGAGATTTTTCAACTCATATTATTGATGATGATTATTATTATGAAGAAAATTATTTCTTTTGAATTGTAGATTTGGTTTTCCAAGAACAAAGAGGGCCAAAATATTTTTTGCAGAGTGAAAACTCAATTGCAGATTTTTTTATAAGAAAAAGAACCTGAGATTCAGAAATGCTTGGAATAACAGTAAGAGTGAAAGATTTTACTTTTAATTTTAAATAATTATTTTTTTCAAAAAAACACTTTTACGTCCTCAAGTTAATTCCGAAAATATCTGAATCCTTGATTCAAACCATTTTTTTAAAAATAGAGAGGGACCATAAGAATTTTTTCTTTCATTGAAGTTTAACTCCTTGACAGTATGGGAGAGAGTAGGAAGAAAATGAACGAGAGAAAGGCATTTTTTTTAATTGAAGGAAATCTTAAAGTTATTAGGAATTAATAATTTGTATCCTGTTTTAAATGTATTTCGAGCTCGATGACATTAAAAGGAGACATTCTCCTTACTTTGATGTCTACAACAGTAACTTTGATATTTGATAGATGGCTTTATTGTTTAGCTTTCAGTTGGGTCACAACTCCTGAAAGTAGTTTGTCATGGAACTGGCAAAGAGGTGCCATTGCTGGTGTCATTGGTGCTGCTTTCGTAGGGCTTTTCCTTTGTACTGCCTAAATTTTTTTCAGAATGAAACTCAAATCTTGTTCACCGAGAACTGCAAATTGCTCCTTAAACATTACGAACGTCCCAAGACTTTGAACCAATACGGAATATTTTTCAGAGAAACTTTAAAGATGGACAACTTCCGTTACGGTATTAAAAACAGGTATATTTATGGTATAATCGATCTGACATGACCAGACTCCAATACGCCTTCCTTATCGGTTCCACCGATATTGCTGCTAGATTGGCTACATTCAGATACTTTAATTCTGGCTGGTACAGACCTTTCGGTTCATGTAAGTGTATAGAAAGCTCAGTGAAGCTTAAAATTGCATAGTTGAGGTCAACTTCTACAGAAAGATCCCTGGTTCTTTGGCTGCTGCTTTGCTCACATGCTGGATCAGTGTTCCTTTCGACATGGCTAAAGTAATAATTTATAAGAAAGCAATTATTTATTGAGAAAGCTCGCCTACTATGCTGATAAAACTTTCCCTCAAGAATTACAAAGAGGCTATACATCCTATTTGAACGCTCTTAGAAGAATTCCCTTCGAAGAAGGCCCTTACTTCTTGTTCAAGAACTGCTTCCCCTTCCTTATGAGAAACTTCTTCCAAACCGGCACATTGTTCTATTCTTATGATTGGCTCAAGGATAAGCTCGGCGGTGTCCTCACCAGAGCTTCCGACTACCCCATTGGCTTGTCTAAGGCTATGTAAAAAATACTCCTAGATTTAATTTGTTGACGTGAAATTTAGCTGCGGTTTCTTCGCTGTTTATCTTGCCTCAGTTTTCTCCTACCCATGGGCTGTGACCATTAGAGAAATGGTTGATTTGTGGCCAAAGGAAAAGGGTGGCGTTTGCACCTTCCAAAATAACTATAGAAAGGCTGCAGTCTGGGTATTTAAATATTTTTGAGTGAAAAAAATTCTAATGGGAAATTTTTAGCTTTGGTATCACGATTTCGGCAGCAACTTCTTCCCTGGTTTCATCAACAATTACTTCTGGAGAAACGCTCCTTGGATGGCAACCGTAATAATTTTTTTTTGAAAAGGGTAAATTAACACTTTTATTTTAGAGTTTGTGGATTGCTGACTCTTTGGGAATGTTTACTTACTGGAGCAATGATCCATATGCCGGGGCTGGTAATAACACCTGGGAAGATGTTTTCTCGTAAACCATCAAAAAATTCAAATTATTATATCCATTATTATGCATATTGCATGTGTATTGGACTTAATATAAAAATTGATTTAATCAAGATCTAAATTGGTAGTTTCTGAAAAAAGGATAGAATCTTTGTTATATCTTAGGGTTAGACGGTCATAGGGATATTTATATATATTTATGTTAATATATAATTAAAGCCTATTCATGCAATATTCACCGGTTTTACTAACACGAATTGGTGGGGACGAGGTTTTGTTTAAAAGGAAATTTTAGCCAATTCACCCTTAACTCTGGCCAATCTGGAGGCGAGGGAGGCGTCCATGAATCTGTTACCGCTGTACATTTGGAGACCACCGAGGATAGTGGGGTCAACCTTTTGAAAAAGAATTATTATAATATTATAAAAAAAGAAAGAATTACTTGGAACTTCAAGGTGAAGTTGACACCTTTATTGGCTTGTTGTAAAGATTCACGAACTTTTTCTCTGTCTTCGTTGTTGAGTTCTTCAGCACTGATGATGGTGATATTCTCTTCCTTGTTTAAGATTCTGTAGTAATCCACGTATTTATCCAAAATTTTGGGCAACAAGTCGACTCTCTTATTTTCAACGAGGGTATCTATACACTTTTTAATGGTGGCAGCATTTCATTTTTATTACTGAGGAATTCAACAGTGAGGGGATTTAAGCCAGCAGCTTGTTCAACGTAGGCCAAAACGGAGCTTTGTTCTTTTCTCTTGAAGGCAGTGTTGTAGACGAAATTTTGGAAGACTTCACTCTAACAATTTTTAGCCGAATCCAGCGAGCAGTTTACTTGATTGTAAAGTTCCTTAAGATTTCTGACATCTTCGAGGACAGTGAAAAGACTTTCCTTCTTGGAGGCAGTAGTGAAAAGAACGCTAGCATATCTACCGTGGGGAGTATCTTCCATGATGGGAGGCTTTTCGAATTGAGCAAAAAGGGAAATTATGAAGAACTACCTTGTTACCAGCAATAGATTGGATTTCACTGGCAGAAGCAAAGTTATACCCAAGCTAAGGACATGACGAGATGAAGAGAAATAGAGAGATTTACAGGAGCGAACCAGCTCTTGTTGGCTTTATTGGAGTTAACAAGGAGCTTAGAGAATCTTGACAACATGGAAATTAATTATTTTAAATTTTCAAGGTGAAGTTATTATGAAAATCAAATCCAAAAAAATATGATTTTTTTTCTTCATATCTTTCCTTGGTGTTGGGAGGCCGAGAGATGGGACAAGATGGGTCAAAAAATATTTTAAAAAATATGAAACCTGCGGGGAATCATTGAAATGATCGAATAGAAAAAAAATATGAAGAGAGAGAAAATTTTTTTGTAAGGGGGGAATTTTTTTCATGAATATAAAGCGAGTAGATAAAACAAAAAACTACAGGAAAGATTTTTGCTAGTATAAGCTGTAGAGATATATAAATAAGTGAATTTTTTAGCTTAATTTATATATATATCTCGATGCTTTAATTCAAATGTTAATCAGCTTGTTCAGCCCATTTATTTTCTTCTCTGATTTGAGCTTCTTCTTCAGGAGTAAAGTCGTTTTGAATATTGAAAGTCTTTCTAATTTCTTCGGGAGTTTTACCTATTGAAAATTTTTAATATTCACGTTGACATGAGATTTCGGTTTTACCTTTAATGAGAGAAGCAATCTTGGCGCAAGAGAGATCAAGAAGGGGCTTGATATCTAAATAGTTGGCAGCCAAAATGATATCAAAAATTTCTTCCAAGTTTTCAATGTCAATATATTTAGCATCAAATTCTGGAACAACTTCAGCCAAATTGGTACTTTTGAGTGGTTTTTCGATTTCGGGAGGGTTTTCATTTTTATATTTCTCACAGTAATCCAAGACTTTACGAAGGACATTAATCTTTACATTGGGAAGAGGGATTTCTTCGTCAGTACCGGCATCTTTAGAAGAATTAGTTATATTTTAAAATATCAAGACAAACCTTCGATCATATTCTTTATAAGAGTGGATTTGGTTGCGACTTCCTCATCAACCTAGTTGAGATGAGCGTGGATTTTCAAATAATGGGATTACCTCGGCTAATTCACCTTCTTGACTAACAAGTTTTACTTTAGTCATTAACTTTGACTAATTTAAAAATTTTTTATATCATGACACATGTATTCAACACTTTATAGTGCCAAGTTTTCTGACCAAATCGTTCGAAAACAATAAATATATCGCGAAATCTGATATCCTGAAACGATTATAATAATTGATTATTTATCAGAAACTCGAGGACTGGTTGGATCTTGCTCGTATTTATACTTCTGAAGCTAATAATAATAATATTATTTGAAATGATTATTTATTTGGGAGTTGATGATGAAAGATTTCTCAAACGAAAAAAAGAACCTGTGAATTGAAAATTACTTTTATCTCCTAAAGAGAGAGTTGCCTTTGGGGATATTTTGAGGATCTTTAGCGATGTTAGAAGAAATACTTGAGGAGATAGTAGCCTGAAGGTTCACAACTTTTTGATTAAAAAATTTGAAAGAAGGTCTCACTTGAAGAATTTTCAAAGAAAAAGTTAGAAAGCCTGTTGAGAGTGACTCATCAAAGCTTGGGTTTGGTTTGAGAAAGAAAGTTTAATGTCATTTTTGGAAGCGAAACTTGCCTACTCTGAAAAATTTTTTTTCACGTTATTTTTTATCATTTTGAGATGATGATCACAAAAAAACTGAGGTTGAGGCAATTGATATTTTTTCAATAAAAAAAAAATGAACAAAATTTCACAATGAAAAAAAATTTTTGAATAGAAATTTAGGTGAGACGATCTTGCTTTTTCATGCTTTTTTTTCTTCAGTGATCAGAAAAGGAGGCTTATTGGAAACTCTTCTCAAATGGCATTTTTAAAAGAGAGATTGGTTACCTCAGATTGGTTTGAGAGGAAGGTAAATGAAATTAAGAGATGGAAGGGATGGGTGGGCCAAATTTTTTTTTTTTAATTACTCTTCTTTCTCAAATTTTCAATTTTTGTTTTAAAGAAGACTCGTTGAGATCTTAAGTAAAGAGATCAATCAAACTTATCTTTATATTTGGAGTGTTAAAAGCAAAGGATTTGATCAAAGAAAATCTAAAATAGAGGATGGTTCTTCAAGTTCTCATTTTTCAAGACTTGAAATTTTCAAAGTCTGTTTCATCCAAATCATCTCAACAAGTCCTTCTGTTTTGAGAATATTTTCTCATTTTTCAGCGAAAGATTTAGAAAGAATAAAATTGAAGACAAGATTCAAAACAAAAAATGAATAAAGATAAAGCTAAATTTTGATTCAATCATTGGTTGAAAGCAAAAACTGAGAAATATAAACTCAGGAGTACTTATTAAAATATCTCATTGGTAAAACAGTTTTATGACCATTCTTGAAAATTTTATGCAATGAGATCGTAGCAGACGAGAAAAATTATTTTTATTTCTTTGAATAATCTGTGTGAAAAATTTTATTTTGCTCAAAAGATTTAATGATTTTTACAAGCCCAAACAGTGTCAAGAAAATAATCTGAAAATGAAACAGCCACTTCTTTGAACCTGACTGAATCAATATCCCTTGAAAGATGAAAGAGAAAATTCAAGACTTTTTTAAAGACAAATCATAAAAGAAGAGACGCTTCTAAAAGTGGCACGTTTTTTAATTATATTATCTTTAGATAAAATAAAGGACTAATAAAAAGACGGAGCGTGTAAAATACAAAAGCTATGGTAAAAAATCGTGTCTCCAAAATTTTATTAGTTTATAAAACGAAATCTGAAATTAGTTATAACCAAACTTCAGAACCAAATACTCGAGAGATTACATCATGAGATAAAACGTTAAAATAAGGCTTATGTTTCTTGGAATAAAATTTTAATTTTCCTCAATAAAACCCAGTTTTTGTTTTAAAATATCATAAAATCAGGCCAATCCTTGCATGAAATATTTTCCCATTTTCACCCGTTCAAGCTATTTTTCCATCAAAGGGAACTCTCTAATGACTTGTATATTGCCCCCAGTATTCTAATTATCAAAACAAGTTCATATTTAGTTGAAAAGCACATTTTTCAGAAGAGAATTCTGATGTTAATTTCTAAATTGAATCAATACACTCTCAGCAATTTTTGTTGAAATTTAGAACAAAAAGTGAATGAGCAATGATTCATAATGAAGTAAAATGGCATAAATATACTCAAAGTGCGATGAAACACAGCAGGATGAAAGGTTATGAGGCGATATTGACACGTAAGAGAAAATTTGAGGGGTTAATATCTGCATGATTAATTTATTAATTATAAAACTGTATCTGTTGTTTAATGGTTCCACTTGCCGCCAGATACAGCAGTCTCAGAATATGGAAAACGAGGATTTTTCTAAGCCCTTTTTCGGGGTCAGTTTTCCCCATTTTTCCACAAGGCAAAAAGAAGCTTTTCTATTGTTCAGAAAAGTATGAGAGGAATATAATTTAGGGGATGAAATGGCTTGGAAGGGGAGGAATGAAGTTCAAGAGAGACGATGACGTGAATGAGCTAAGTGAGTATGTTTAAAATTTATTTAATATGAAAAGGTTCTTATTTAGCAAACTTGAGCGAAAAATAAAATAATTTTTTAGAAAAAAATAAGATCTTTATCTCAAATGGTAAAACCCTCTTTTCCCCTTGAACCCCTTGCTTATATGTGTATAGAGCAAATTCGAACTTGCTGCTGAAGAAGTCAAAACCCTCACCAAAAAGCCCAGCAATGATGAATTGTTGAAACTTTACGGTTTATATAAACAAGCCACCATCGGTGATGTCAACACTGGTATGAAGTTTTCTTAAATAAAGCCCTAAAACTTTGATTATAGAAAGACCCGGTATGTTCAGCCCCAAGGACAGAGCAAAGTGGGATGCCTGGAACTCTGAAAAGGGTATTTTATTACATGTGAATGAATGAATCTAAAGGTATAAATAGGCAAGGCTAAGGAAACTGCTGAAACCGAATACATTGCTTTCGTTGAAAAGCTTTTGGGCAGAACTCTTTAAACAGGTTTTATTATTTAAAGAAGGATGTGTAAAGGTTCATATTTCTTTAGAGTGTGTGAATAAACATATATATTTGGAAATAAAAAAATTTCACACCTATATATTAACAAAGTATTAAATTTGCAAACGCGTAAACACTCTATTGAAAAATTATACACACATTAAAAATTTCTCTTTTTTACGTCAATTGCATTAAATAAAAAAAAAGATTAGATATTTTTTAAGTGTCGAATGCGAGGCAATCCAAACGACCAAATTAATAGTTTGAGAAACCAATTTGATAGATGGTCTTACAACACCCTCCCCAAGACTCCTAAGCAAAGAAGAACCTACATAATTATCATTCTTCTCCTATGCATCTTTTTCCTGACTCTTTTGCCACTTTTCAGTGACATTGTCGGAATCAAGCGACTCTTTATCTGGATTATCATCGCTATTGCCTGTGTGAATATTATTTTCTTGTTATACGAGAACTACATGGACACTGGTGTCCCTCCCCCAACAAGTAATTTCAATTTTTCGCCCGCTTTTATTTAAAAATCTCCAGGATATCTCCCTTCAGATTATTCATATAGAGCTCCTGGTCAATTCCCATCCCGCGTAGAGAGTATAACCAAGAGATTATTAAGAGAGACAAATGAACAGCTTGAATCTGGCTCAAAAACCGTGAGAAAGTCTTACCCTTACGACCACAGCCCAAATACGACCGATCCTAATATTACCAGAAGAAGAGTAGAGCCTGAATTCAGACACTATGAGACAGTAAATAAGACTCAGATATTAGGAGATGAATCATATCAACCTGCTGGAACTACTAACAGAAGTTATATGAGCGCTTTTGAAGAATACGCCAATGCCCAAAAACCTGTTTCGAGGTCAAGTGGTGGTGCAAAGAGCCTTAGAGGTTTGATTTTTTTGTCATAGGAGGTTAATTTTTAAATCAAACATAGATATTGCGCCTCCTGGATCTTTTGACTATTCTAGAGGATCTCCCAACAGACCCAATTACCATACGCAGATGGGCTTTGGTAGAGAAAATAGATACGGTGGCAGCTACGGCAGTAGCTCTCCTTACAGAGGGGCAACAAGTAATAGTTTGGTGAGAATTGAAAAGTAAAAAGCGAATTTTTAGCTACAAGAGGTCAGCCCGGTAAAAATTTGAATCAAATGCCATTGAAGTTGTTGGGAGATGAGCAAGATTTTCCTTTACGCGCCGATCAAAGTTATATCAAGTCAGTGGAAGAGGAAGCTACTAACACTTTGAAGAATTTGAAGATCACTATTGAGTTCCCTGAGTGGAAGAAGAATTGCCAAAGATGGTTCTTTGCAAGATTGATCCCTAAAATCTTGGATGACAACATCTCCAATATCAAAGAACTGAACAGAACAATCACTTATTTCGATAAGAATCTCTACGAGTTTGAATATATCATGAAGCTTGAGCAACAACAATCAAGAACTGATAACGTCCCTCACCAAAGATCCACAGTTCCTCTTATCACAATTGACGAGCTGTTAAATTACGAAGAATCTGTGCAAAAAGGCGGACCTCTCTGGCCTTCTACCCAGTTATCTTTGTCTGATATCGCAAGAGCCCATCAGGATATCAGCTTCTTGGTGAAGATAAGAAGACAATTGGAGAGATATTTTGAGATTCCAGGCTTCAGAACTTTCGAAGTCAGAACATATATTCTAGAAAGATTGATGAAGTTGAAGGGAAATTTGGGTAACTTTACATACAGCGTGGATGGTGTCAGAAAGAAATATCCAACGGATACTCAGATATTGTCCAATTTGTTCTTTACTTTCCTCAATGTCGAAACCATAAATCAAACTGAAGAGAAGCAACAAATCTACCGCAATCTCGTCTTTAAAACTAATTCCAACATCAGTATGTTTTGGGGTTATTCGTGTGACTTAATAATTTTGAATAGTTCCCAAGAATATTAGTAATGAAGATGTGTACTTTAGAGAATCAACCACTGAAAGCTTCGAACCTCATTATGACATCTTTTCAGGTAAAGAAATCTGGAAAGCTTATCCCGTAAATCAGTGTATTTGTTATTCTTCTAATAACCTTTTCATTAGGGAATTGACAATCTATTTTGTGCAGTGGTGTTGTTTGTCTATCATATAAGAACAAAGAGACATGGAGCTCTTGGTTTGGACGAAAGCAAGGCATTTAGAGATTTCACTGATTGTGTGATTCCTTGAGAATTTTAATAGTTTCTATAATATATTTCTTTGTGCGAGTGTATGTATTTGTATCTATGAGTAAGAGAGTCGTTATTAACTACCAGTATGTTTTCGAAGTCAGCAAAGAAAATCTAATATAATTTTTAAAAATGTTTAAAAGTGTGCTCAGTGCTTTCAAGCCCCAGAAAATTAATCGGTATGGATTTTTACGCCATGGCCAAAGAAACCTTTTAATACCTCATCCTTCTGTTCAAGCATTTTTCAATTTACACAATATCACCAAGTCCAACTTTGCTTCCACTTCTGGCTCTTTAATTGACCGTGATCTTGCTGAAGCACAATATAATCGCAGAAGATCAGCACTTCAAACTCATCGAACAGTGAATAAAGCTCATGAAGAGATTGTAGAAAAGTTGAATAAAGCCATTCACATCGAGAACAATAACGTTTCAAACTCTCCACAAATAAAGCAATTATTGGGTGATATTAGAAGAACAAAGACTCAATTAAATTTCTATGATACACTTTTATTCCTTTCTATCATCAAGCAAGTGGATCCCACAAACTCTTTTGTGAAAAACTTTAACAAAATATTTTCGGATGCCTATCAATTGTTGAAAGAAGCCGTTTCTGACAATGATTTCTTGCAAAGTTTGTATGAGAACAATGATATTTTCAAGCTTGTGATCTTTTTGGGCGACAATTTGGGAACTAATTCTGATCATCCTCCCAAGAAGGTCGTCGTTTTTAAAAAGATTATACTGGCTGACGAAATGGACAACACTGAAATTCTCAAGTATTTCTCAAGCAAGTACGGAATGATAAATCATGGAACATATGCTCCAAACTTCAAGCCTATAGTTATAGATATTTTGAAGGTGGCAATTACGGCTTTGAAGGACTTGGAGATGTTGAAAGACGTGCCTGAACAGATCAGAGAGTCTGACTTCCAAATACCAAAGCATACCCATACAAATTTGCTCGCTTATACCAGTATGGTGGATTTCACTTTAGCGAATGCCAAGAATGATGCTTATGGTCTCCTTCCAAATGCTTATTATTTACTGAATAGTTTGACCCAGATTTGTTATCTTACCGATCTGAGCCTCCAACTTTCGACCAAGGTTTTGGATTTAATGACTACAATCAGAACTCTAAATGTCTCTATTTTGGAATTCGGAGAGCCTTTGTTGTTTGCTTGCACAGTCGTGAAGAATCATATGCACACTTTGAACACCGAGAGATTTACTAGAATATTGTTTATGATTACCAGATTGAATCTCTCTAATTTCAACAACGTGATTTACGGAGAGGTCATTGAGAAGGCCGCAGCTTACATGGTTGAAAAGCAAAACGAGTTTACCACCGAGCAGCTCAAGTCTAATCTTTACGCCTTGGGCTACAATTCAGTGTGGACACCAGACCTCCAACAAATGTACGATAAGCTCTGTGACTTGAATAACATCAAGTCAAAGAAAGATTACAAGAGATTCTCTTTGTATTTGAGAAACTTATTGTTGTCTTCTATCAATACTTTTGCTTTGAAAAACGATGCTAACTTGAAGAAGATCATTGATTATATTGTGCATGAAATTCGTATGCATGACCGAGACTCCCCCTATTTTGATTTGGCAAGCTTCATGAAGATTGCCTTGTGTTTAAGAAGAGCTGAATACAAGGACTTGGACTTCTGGAGAATTTTCTTTAATACAGTTCCTGAGATTGCTGCTCAGAAGGGAGCCCAGTTTGAGCTTCATTTCACATTGAAATCTATTGATTTATTTGGAAGAGATGAGGTTTCTAAGGAAGAGTATAAAGAGATTTTAGGTTTGCT
>Ga0182738_1004224_pt1 | contig 15979 bp, 14 predicted proteins | sample eDN5th30CBELigMG_FD_128876 | JGI IMG/M metagenome (GOLD analysis project Ga0182738, IMG submission 128876) | Enriched Miracle-Growth compost microbial communities from Emeryville, California, USA - eDNA 5th pass 30_C BE-Lig MG (version 2)... ... | reverse complement strand
CTGAACGACGCCATCGCCGACGGCGTGGACGAGCTGTGGGCGGGCAACGCCGCGGGCGACATCCTGGTCTTCCTGCCCGGCGAGCGCGAGATCCGCGAGGCGGCCGACCACCTGCGCAAGCACCTGTCGCACCACCCGGTGCTGCGCAGCGCCGATGTGCTGCCGCTGTTCGCGCGCCTCTCGCAGGCCGAGCAGGACCGCGTGTTCGACGGCCACACCGGCCGGCGCATCGTGCTGGCGACCAACGTGGCCGAGACCTCGCTCACCGTGCCTGGCATCCGCTACATGATCGACACCGGCACCGCGCGGGTGAAGCGCTACGCCTTCCGCAGCAAGGTGGAGCAGCTGCTGGTCGAGCCGGTCAGCCAGGCGGCGGCCAACCAGCGCGCCGGCCGCTGCGGCCGGGTGGCCAACGGCATCTGCATCCGCCTGTACGACGAGAAGGACTTCGCCGGCCGTCCGCGTTTCACCGACCCGGAGATCCTGCGCTCCTCGCTGGCCGGCGTGATCCTGCGGATGAAGTCGCTGCACCTGGGCGACGTGGCGCGCTTCCCCTTCCTGGAGGCGCCCTCGGGCCGCGCCATCGCCGACGGCTACCAGCTGCTGGGCGAGCTGGGTGCGGTGGACGAGGCCAACGAACTGACGCCCATCGGCCGCGAGCTGGCGAAGCTGCCGCTGGACCCGCGCGTGGGCCGCATGATCCTGGAGGCGCGCGAGCGCGGCGCCTTGCAGGAGGTGCTGGTCGTCGCCGCGGCCCTGTCGGTGCAGGACGTGCGCGACCGCCCGCTGGAGGCGCAGCAGCAAGCCGACCAGGCGCATGCCAAGTTCGACGACGAGAAGAGCGAGTTCAGCGGCTACCTGACGCTGTGGAAGTGGATCAACGACGCGCGCGGCGGCATGCCCGTGGCGCGTACCACGCGCGAGATGCAGGCGGCGGCGCAGGGCCCGAAGAAGGCGAGCGCGGCGGTGCTGCCCATCGCGCAGCGCACCGTCGCAGCGCCGGCGCCCGCCGCGACGCAGGCGCATCCCACGCACAAGCTCAGCAACCGCCAGTACGAGCAGCTGCTGCGCCAGAACTTCGTCAACGTGCGCCGCGTGCGCGAGTGGCGCGACATCCATTCGCAGCTGCTCACGGTGGTGACGGAGCACAAGTGGAAGCTGAACGCCGCCCCGGCGAGCTACGAGGCCCTCCACAAGTCGATGCTGGCCGGCCTGCTGGGCAACGTGGGCTGGAAGATGGAGGATGAGGACGTCTACCTGGGCGCCCGCGGCATCAAGTTCCACCGCCACCCCGGCGCGCACCTGCGCAAGCGGCCCGGCCGCTGGATCGTCGCCGCCGAGCTGGTGGAGACCACGCGACTGTTCGGCCGCGGCATCGCCACCATCGAGCCGCAGTGGATCGAAGAGGTGGCCTCGCACCTGCTGAAGAAGCAGCTGCTCGACCCGCACTGGGAGAAGAAGGAGGCGCGCGTCGCCGCCTTCGAGCGCGCCACGCTGTACGGGCTGGTGGTCTACAGCGGCCGGCGCGTCGACTTCGCCAAGGCCGACCCGGCCGGCGCGCGCGAGATCTTCCTGCGCGAAGCGCTGGTGGGCGGCGAATGGGAGACGCGCCTGCCCTTCCTGGCCGCCAACCGCCGGCTGATCCGTGAGGTCGAGGGGCTGGAACACAAGTCGCGCCGGCAGGACGTGCTGGTGGACGACGCGCTGATCTACGCCTTCTACGACGCGCACGTGCCCGCCGACGTGGCGGGAGGACAGGCCTTCGAGCACTGGTACCGCGAGGCGTCGAAGGCGAATCCACGCCTGCTGTTCCTGTCCAGGGACGAGCTGATGCGCCACCAGGCGGCCGGCATCACCACGCAGGCCTTCCCGCCGACGGTGAAGCTGGGGGGCGTGGACTGCGCGGCCGGCTACCTGCATGCGCCGGGCGACCCGAAGGACGGCATCACGGTGACGGTGCCCCTCTTCGTGCTCAACCAGGTCAGCGAGGAGCGCTGCGAGTGGCTGGTGCCCGGCATGCTCAAGGACAAGATCCAGGCGCTGCTCAAGAGCCTGCCGCAGAAGCCGCGCTCGCGCTTCGTGCCGCTGCCCGAGTCGGCGGCGCGGCTGGCCGAGGTGCTGGGCGCGCCGGAGGTCTTCGGCCACGGTTCGCTGACCGATGCGCTGCTCAGGCAGGTGCGCGAGGCGACCAGCCTCGACGTGAAGCGCGCCGACTTCAAGCTCGACATGCTGCCCGCCCACCTGTTCATGAACCTGCGGGTGGTCCATGAAGACGGCCGCCAGCTCGGCATGGGCCGCAACCTGGGCGCGCTCAAGGGCGAGTGGGGGCGGCAGGCGCGCGGTGCCTTCCAGGCGCTGGCAGGGCTGTCCGTACGCAAGGAGACGAAGGCCGATGCACCCTCGGCACCCGCGCCGGCCCGGCAGGCCGCGGCGGCCCCCGCGGCCAAGGCGGCGCCGGCCGTCAGCGCGACGCAGCGCTACACGTCCTGGGCCTTCGGCGAACTGCCGGAATTGATGGAGGTGCGCCGCGGTTCGCAGTCGCTGATCGGCTTCCCGGCGCTGATCGACGCCGGCGATGCGGTGACGATCGAGGTGTTCGACGAGCCGGAGGTGGCCGCCGCGAAGCACCGCGCCGGCCTGCGCCGGCTGGTGGCGCTGCAACTCAGGGACGCGCTCAAGTACCTGGAGAAGAACATCCCCGACCTGCAGAAGATGGCCGTGGCCTACATGCCGCTGGGTACGCTGGAGGAACTGCGCGCGCAGATCATCGACGTGGCGCTGGACCGCGCCTTCCTGGCCGACCCGCTGCCTGCGGACGAGGCAGCGTTCAAGCGGCGCATCGACGAAGGGCGAGGGCGCCTGACGCTGATCGCCAACGAGGTGGCGCGGCTGGCCGGCACCGTCCTGGCCGAGTACGCGGCCGCCGCGCGCAAGCTCAAGGACACCAAGAACGCACCCGAGGCGGTGAAGGACGTTACCGAGCAACTGAACCGCCTGGTCGGCAAGCGCTTCGTCGCCGACACGCCCTGGCCGCAGCTGCAGCACTTCGCGCGCTACCTGAAGGCCATCGTGCTGCGCATGGACAAGCTGCGCGCCGACCCGGCGCGCGACGCGCAGAAGCTGGCCGAGCTGAAGCCGCAGGAACAGCGCTACTGGCGCCTGGTGGCCGAGCGCAAGGGCGCCACGGACGAACGCATGCTGGAGTTCCGCTGGCTGCTGGAGGAACTGCGGGTGAGCTTCTTCGCGCAGGAACTGCGCACGCCGCAGCCGGTGTCGGTCAAGCGACTGGACAAGGCCTGGGCGCAGCTCCAGGCATGAAAGATCCCGACAACCCTCCGGCGATGAAAAAGCCCGCGCGCGGCGGGCTCGGTCGGTGGGTGGGATGCGCTGCTATATGCGTCCGGTCAGCAGCAGGATGATCACGATGATGACCACCAGGCCCAGGCCGCCGCTCGGGCCCCAACCCCAGCCACGGCTGTAGCCCCAGTTCGGCAGCGCGCCGACCAGCAGCAGTATCAGCACGATCAGGAGAATGGTCGAAAGCATCAGGGGTCTCCGGCAGTTGCGAAGGAACCCATGCTCCTCCGCCGGCCGGCCGCCGGGAGGCGGCGGGCGGCGTGGCCCGGCGTCAGGCGCGGGCCAGCGCGCTTGTCAGAGACGGGCCAGCCGCTCCAGCGCGGCGCGCAGCGTCTCGTCCTTCTTGGCGTAGCAGAAGCGCACCACGCGCTGGTCGAAGCCGTCGCCGTAGAAGGCCGACAGCGGGATCGCCGCCACGCCGATCTCGGCGGTCAGCCACTGGCAGAACTCGGCCTCGCGCAGATCGCTCACGGCCGAGATGTCCACGCACTGGAAGTAGCTGCCCTGGCTGGGCAGCAGCTTGAGACGCGTCTTCGCCAGGCCCTCGGCGAAGAGGTCGCGCTTGGCGCTATAGAAGGCGGGCAGCTCCAGGTAGGGCGCCGGGTCGGCCATGTAGGCGGCCAGGGCGTGCTGCATCGGCGTGTTGACGGTGAACACGTTGAACTGGTGCACCTTGCGGAACTCGGCCGTCAGCGGCGCGGGCGCGGCCACGTAGCCGACCTTCCAGCCGGTGACGTGGTAGGTCTTGCCGAAGCTGCTGACGATCACGCTGCGCGCGGCCAGGCCCGGGAAGCGCGCCACGCTCTCGTGCCGGGCGCCGTCGTAGACCATGTGCTCGTAGACCTCGTCGCTGATGACGAAGACGTCGGTCGGGGCCAGCAGCTCCTCCAGCCGGCGCATCTCGCCCTCCGTCCACACGGTGGCACTGGGGTTGTGCGGCGTGTTGATCAGGATCATCCGCGTGCGCGGCGTCAGCGCGGCGGCGATGCGGTCGAAGTCGGGGCGGAAGCTGCCGGGCGTGAGCGGCACGCGCACCACGGCAGCGCCGGCCAGTTCGATGTTGGGCACGTAGCTGTCGTAGCAGGGCTCCAGCACGATCACCTCGTCGCCCGGCCGCACCAGCGCCAGGACGGTGGTGATGATGGCCTGCGTGGCGCCGGCGGTGACGGTGATCTCGGTGGCCGGGTCGTAGCGGCGGCCGTACAGCGCCTCGATCTTGGCCGCGATGGCCTCGCGAAGCGCCGGCACGCCGGGCATCGGCGGGTACTGGTTGTGGCCGGCGGCCATGGCGTCCGTGACGGCCTGCGTGAGCTTCGGGTCGCAGCCGAAGTCCGGGAAGCCCTGGCCCAGGTTGACGGCGTTCTTCTCGGCCGCCAGGGCCGACATGACGGTGAAGATGGTGGTGCCGACGGAGGGCAGCCGGGTGCCGGGCTCAGGCGTGCGCGGGGTGGTCATTTCGCGGGAAACGGGGGTGGTCAAAGATCGTAGTCGTCGCGGTGGCCGGACAGGGCCTTGGCGATCAGGTTGCGGTCCAGGCGGTCCGACAGCAGTTCGGCGAACCTGAAGACGAAGTTGCGCAGGTAGGCGCCGCGCTTGAAGGCCACGCGCGCCACGTTCTGGCCGATCACCTGGCCCATCGGGCGCACCACCAGGTCGCTGTCGGCCTCGCCCTGCACGGCCATCTCGGCCACGATGCCCACGCCCAGGCCGAGCCGCACGTAGGTCTTGATCACATCGGAGTCGATCGCCTCCAGCGCGATGCGCGGCGCGAGCTTCTTCTGCGCGAAGGCATGGTCGATGCGCGTGCGGCCGGTGAAGGAGGGGTGGTAGGTGATGATCGGCTCGGCCGCCAGGTCCTCCAGCGTGACGCGCTCCTTGTCGGCCAGCCGGTGGCCCTTGGGCAGCACCAGCACGTGCTGCCACTCGTAGCAGGGCAGGGTGACCAGTTCGGGATACGCGTCCAGCGACTCGGTGGCGATGCCGATCTCGGCGATCTCGTCGATCACCATGCGCGCCACCTGGTCGGGCGAGCCCTGGTGCAGGCTCACGTTGACCTTGGGGTAGGCCTCGCGCAGCTTGACCACCGGCACCGGCAGCACGTAGCGCGCCTGCGTGTGGGTGGTGGCGATGGACAGGGTGCCGCTGTCCTGGGCGCTGAACTGCTCGCCGATGCGGCGCAGGTTGCCGATCTCGCGCATGATCAGCTCGATGCTGGCGACCACGTGCTGGCCGGGCTCAGTGATGCGCTTGAGGCGCTTGCCGTGGCGCGCGAAGATCTCGACGCCCAGTTCCTCCTCCAGCTCGATGATGGCCTTGGACACGCCGGGCTGCGAGGTGTGCAGCGCCTTGGCCGCCTCGGTGAGGTTCAGGTTGCGCCGGACGGCCTCCTGGACGAACTTGAACTGATGAAGGTTCATATTGATTTCAGAATTACCACGGAAATCATTATGCCTTCTGTGTCTAAGGGATGTGCGGGTCGCTGTGGTTTTCCTGCAGCGCCAACCGGGCCATCAGGTCGACGAGGGCGGGCGATTCGCCCACCGCCGGCGCCAGGGTGAACGCGATGCCGGGCCAGGCGCGGCGCAGTTCGTCCATCAGGCGGGGCAGGTCCTCGCGCAGGTGCCGGCCGATGCCGAGGAAGAGCGGCACCACGCGCACCGTGCGCACGCCGGCGGCGGCCAGCTCGGCGGTGGCCTGGGGCAGATCGGGCGCGGCCAGCTCCAGGTAGGCGCAGCGCACCGCGGCGGCCGGGTCCAGCTCGGCCACGCGCCGCGCCACCGCCTCCACCGGCTCGCGCCAGCGCGCATCGCGCGAGCCGTGCGCGAACAGCACGACGCCCCGCCGGCCGTCCATCACCGCCTCAGCACCAGCCAGCCGAAGGCGCCCAGCGAGAGCACCGAATAGATCATCCCCGGCGCCGCGGCAGTGAGCCAGGGCCACCACTCGCGCAGGTTGCCGATGTAGCCGAACACGTTGTTCAGCAGGAAGAAGCTAATGCCGATCATCACGCCGCCGAACACGTAGCTGGTGATGCCGCTCTGGCGGAAGTGCAGGTAGGCGAAAGGCAGGGCCAGCACCACCATCACCAGGCAGGACAGCGGGTAGAACACCTTGCGCCAGAACTCGATCGCGTAGCGCTGGGTGGTCTGCCCGTTGGCGTCGAGGTGGCGCGTGTACTCGAACAGGTCGATCGTGCTCATGCGGTCGGGCCGCAGCAGCGCGACCGAGACCATGTCGTTGGTCAGCGTGCTGGGCCACTGCAGTTCGGGCTGCGTGCTGCGCTCGACGTGCGCCTGGTTGGCGTCGGCCGTGTCGTAGGTCTCCTGCTCCACGCCGTAGAGCGTCCAGCGGCCGTCGCCGATGCGCGCGAGCAGCGAGGTGGTCTGCGAGGCGACGAAGCCGCGCCCGTCGAAGGCGAAGATGCGCACGTTCTTGAGCGTGCCGTCGCGCTCCATCGACGCCACGTTGACGGCATAGCTCATCTCGCCCTGCCTCTCGCGCAGCCAGGCGCCGGTGTTGCCCGTCATGGCCCAGGTGCCCTGGTAGCGCGTCTTGAGCAGTTGCGCAGCCCGGTCCGAGGCCGGCGCCAGGTAGTCGCCGACGGCGAAGGTGAGCAGCACGAAGCCCAGGCCCAGCATCAGCAGCGTGCGCAGCGCGCGCCAGGGCCCCAGGCCGCTGGTGCGCAGGATGGTGTACTCGGAGCTCTGCGCGAAGCGCGCCATCACGAAGATGGTGCCGATCAGCACCGTGATGGGCAGCAGCTCGTACAGGTGGCTGGGCACCAGCAGCGACACGTACAGCAGCGCCTGCGGCACGCCGTAGCCGAACACGCGCTGCCTGGAGATGGCCTGCAGCTCGTCGACGAAGTCGAAGAAGAAGAACAGGCACAGGAAGCCCAGGCTCACGAAGGCCACGGCGCGCAGCACCTCGACGTAGATCAGGCGGCGGATGGTCTTCATCGCAGGGGCAGGCGGGTGGAGCGGGCGCGGCGGCCCCAGTTGTTGTGCCGCTTGGCCAGCCACAGCAGCGTCAGCAGCAGCGCGCCGCCGTGCAGCACCGTCAGGAAGGTGCCCAGGCCGTGGCGGCCGCTGCTGATCCAGCTGTTGCCCAGGTTCAGCAGGTTGTAGTAGACGACGAATGCGAACAGCGCGAACACCAGGTTGCCGCTGCGCCCCACGCGCGGATTGACGCCCGAGACCACCAGCGCGAGCAGCACGAAGTTGACGGCGGCCAGCACCATGCCGATGCGCCAGCCCAGCTCGCCGCGGTTCGGGTCGGTCGGTTCGGCCAGCAGCGCCAGCGTGGAGCGCGCGCGCGGCGGCGTCTGGTCGGCGGAGGTGGGCGCGTCGCTGCCCACCTTGGCGCCGTAGCTGGCGAACTCGCTGACCTTCAGCCCCGTGTTGTCCAGCCGGCGCTCCAGCCGCTGGCCGTCCCTGAGCACGAGGTAGCGGCCCTTGTCGATGTCTTCCACCCGGCCGCTGCGGGCAGTGGTGACGATCTGCAGGCCGCGCTCGATGGAGGAGATGAACACGTTGGAGGCGGTCGTGCCGTCGGCCGTGTCCTTGTCGACGAAGAACACCCGGTTGCGCCCGGAGGACTCCTGGAACTGCCCGGGCGTGACGCGGTCGATGTCGCCGCGCCGCTCGTACTGGTCGCGCATGCCCTGCGTCTGCAGGTTGGCCCAGGGCCAGCCGACGAAGGCCAGCGCGGCGATCAGCAGCAGCACCGGCCAGGCGAACTGGAACAGCGGCGCGACGAAGTCGGCCAGCCCGCGTCCGCTGGACAGCCAGATCACCATCTCGCTGTCGCGGTACATGCGCGAGAGCGTGCCGACGATGGCGATGAACAGGGCCAGGCTGAGGATCGTGGGCATGTAGCCGACCACGGTGTAGGCCATGACCAGGAACACCTCGGAGGGGTTCACGCTGCCCTTGGAAGCCAGGCCCAGCGTGCGGATCAGGATGATCGTCATGACGATCGTGACCAGCACCACCAGGGTCGCGCCGAAGCTGCGCGACAGCTCCTTGCGTAATGAGGAATGGAATAACATCGTCGAGGGAAAAACGAAGATTATGGACTTTCAACTCAAGACCCTCGGCCTGGCCCAGGCGGCCTCCGAAAAGGCGGATGCACTGATCGTGCTGGTGTCGCCAGGCGATGGGGAGCAGGCCCCGGGCGCGCTCGGCAGCCTGATCGGCGCGGCGCGCAAGGCCGGCGATCTGCCCGACAAGGCCGGCAAGTGCCTGATGCTCTATCGCCCGCAGGGCATCGGCGCGGCACGCGTCGTGCTGGCGAGCCTGGGTGAAGGGCCGGCCGCCACGGCCGCGCGCAGCGCGGTGCTGGCCGCCTGGCAGCAGGTCAAGGCGGCCCATCCCAAGCGCGTGGTGCTGGTGTGGTCCGGCGGCGTGGTGCCGGCGGCGCTGCAGGCCGCGGTCGTCGCGCTGGCGGATGCGAGCTACGTCTACACCCACACCAAGTCGAAGGCGGAGCCGCGCGCGCTGCGGCAGGTGGTCGTGGGCGTGGCGCAGGCGAGCGCCTGCAAGGCCGCGCTGGCCGAGGCGGTGGCGGTGGTGCGCGGCGTGGAGTTCGCCAAGGAATGGGGCAACCGGCCCGGCAACCACTGCACGCCGACGATGCTGGCCGAGGCCGCGCGCTCGCTGGCCAAGGCGCCGCGCATCAAGTGCGAGGTGCTGGGCCCGAAGGAGGTCGCCGCGCTGAAGATGGGCGCCTTCATGGCCGTGGCGCAGGGCTCGGCCGAGCCGCTGCGCTTCATCGTGCTGCGCTACCAGGGCGCGGGCAAGGCCGACGCGCCGCAGGTGCTGGTGGGCAAGGGCATCACCTTCGACACCGGCGGCGTGTCGCTCAAGCCCGCGGCCGAGATGGACGAGATGAAGTTCGACATGTGCGGCGCCGCCTCGGTGCTGGGCGTGTTCCGCGCGCTGGGCGAGCTGCAGCCCGCCGTCAACGTCGTCGGCCTCATCCCCACCTGCGAGAACATGAACGACGGCCGCGCGCTCAAGCCCGGCGACGTCGTCACCAGCATGAGCGGCCAGACCATCGAGGTGCTCAACACCGATGCCGAAGGCCGCCTCATCCTGTGCGATGCGCTGGCCTACGCGGCGCGCTTCGATCCGGCCGCCGTGGTCGACATCGCCACGCTCACCGGCGCCTGCGTGATCGCGCTGGGCGGCGTGCGCAGCGGCCTGTTCGCCACCGACGACGGCCTGGCCGGCGCCCTGGCCGCCGCCGGCGAGGCCGCGCAGGACCGCTGCTGGCGCATGCCGCTGGACGACGAGTACGCCGAGGGCCTGAAGACCTCCTTCGCCGACGTCGCGAACGTCGCCGGCCGCGCCGGCGGCGCCATCACCGCCGCCAAGTTCCTGCAGCGCTTCGCCGGCGAAGCGCCCTGGGCGCACCTGGACATCGCCGGCACCGCCTGGAAGAGCGGGGCGGCCAAGGGAGCGACGGGGCGTCCCGTCGGGCTGCTGCTGCGCTACCTGCTGGACCGCGCCGAGGGCGCGGCGCCGGCCGCGCGCAAGGCTTCGCGCCGCAGCCGCGGCGCTGCCGCATGACCGAGATCGACGTCCACTACAACGCGGCGGACAAGCTGCACCATGCCTGCCGGCTGCTGCGCAAGGCGGCGGTGGCGGCGGGTGCGCGCGTGGTGGTGGTCGGCGACGCGGCGCAGCTCGATGCGCTGGATGCGGCGCTCTGGGGCATCGCGCCCGCCGAATTCGTGCCGCACTGCCGCCACGACGTGCCCGGGTGGATGTTGGCCCGCACGCCCGTCGTCATGTGGCCGGCGCGGCACGCGGCCTCGCCGCCGCACCGCGAAATCATCGTGAACCTCGGCGTGGAGCTGCCCGACGGCTTCGAGCGCTTCGAACGCCTGATCGACTTGGTCGGCGAGGACGAGGACGAGCGCCGCGCCGGCCGCCTGCGCTGGCGCCACTATGCCGACCGCGGCTACGCCATCACGCGCCACGACGTCGGCGCCCGTCGCTGAGACATCCATCGATGGACGGCCCGGCCCGCGTTCCCCCGCGCTTCGTGCCCACGCTGACGGCCGTGGTGGACCCGCTGCGGCCGGACGAAGCGCAGCCCGCGGTGCAGCAGGAAGCGCCGCCGCCCCCGGCCGAACCGGCATCCGCTCCCGTTGAAACTGCCGCGCCAGCGGCTGCGCCGGCGTCGATGGTCGCGCTGGACGATGCCGACGCCTTCCGGCTGGAAGAGGAACTCCTGCATCGCGTGCTGCAGCGGATCGACCTGTCGCTGGAGGAGCGGCTGACCGAGGTCGTCTCGGCGGCGGTGCAGCGCCAGCTCGACGCCATGGTTCCGCAGCTTCGCGGCGAGATCGAGGCGGTTCTGCGGGCGCTGGTGATCGAGGCGCTGGCCCGCGAACTCCCGGGAAACACCGAGTCCCAGGCGCGTTCTTGACGCTCTGCGCTGGGCTAAACTGCGCCGCGGGTCCACCGCCGGGCTGGCGCGGAATGTGCTGAGCGAAGGCCCGGGTCGAACGACCGATTCATCAACACCTATTCCTCATACCTGGAGGTTCCCATGCAATTGAAATGGACTGCGGTCGCCCTGGCTGCACTCTCTGTCGTGGCTTGCGGCAAGAAGGAAGAGGCCGCTGCGCCCGCTCCGGCCCCCGCACCCACTGCAGCAGCGCCTGCCCCGGCCGCGCCTCCGCCCGCCGGCGAAACGCTGGTGGTGAAGATCGGTCACGTCGGCCCGACCAGCGGCCCCATCGCCCACCTGGGCAAGGACAACGAGCTCGGCGCCAAGATGGCGATCGACGACCTCAACGCCAAGCAGGTCAAGATCGGCGACAAGGTCGCCAAGTTCGAACTGGTGGCCGAGGACGACGCCGCCGACCCGAAGCAGGGCACGGCCGTCGCGCAGAAGCTGATGGACGAGAAGGTGAACGGCGTCGTCGGCCACCTGAATTCCGGCACCACCATCCCGGCCTCCAAGATCTACAGCGACGCCGGCGTTCCGCAGATCTCGCCTTCGGCGACCAACCCGAAGTACACCCGCCAGGGCTTCAAGACGACCTTCCGCGTCGTGGCTGACGACACCCAGCTGGGCGGCACCCTCGGCCGCTACGCCGTCGAGACGCTCAAGGGCAAGAACATCGCCGTGATCGACGACCGCACGGCCTACGGCCAGGGCGTCGCCGAGGAGTTCGAGAAGGCTGCCAAGGCCGCCGGCGCCACCATCGTGGGCCACGAGTTCACGACCGACAAGTCGACCGACTTCAACGCCATCCTGACCAAACTCAAGGGCGCCAAGCCCGACATCCTGTTCTTCGGCGGGATGGACGCGGTGGGCGGCCCCATGCTCAAGCAGGTCAAGCAGCTGGGCCTGAACGTCAAGTTCATGGGCGGCGACGGCCTGTGCACGGGCGAGCTGGCCAAGCTGGCCGGCGATGCGGTCGGCGAGGAGATGGTCTACTGCGCCGAGGCCGGCGGTGTGGACGGCGAGTTCAAGGAGCCGCTGGAGAAGTTCAAGGCCGACTTCAAGGCCAAGAACGGCGTCGACGTGCAGATCTATGCGCCGTACGTCTACGACGCGGTGCAGGTGCTGGCCGATTCCATGGTGCGTGCCGGCTCGGCCGACCCCGAGAAGTACCTGCCGGAAGTCGGCAAGACCAACTACAAGGGCGTGACCGGCCCGATCACCTTCGACGAGAAGGGCGACATCAAGAACGGCGCCCTGACGCTGTACACCTACAAGGGCGGCCAGCGCACGCAGATCGCCGTGGTCCGCTGATCCTCTGCGGTTGTTGCAAAAGCGTGAAAAAAGGGGCCCTCGGGGCCCCTTTTTCTTGGCATGAGTACTTTGGATGGATTGCCGGCCAGGATGGCAGGCCCTAAGCTACCTGTATCCATTTGTTTGCATCTCTGCCACCATGATCAGAACCCTCGCACTCCTGGCCGGCCCGGTGTTGTCGATCGCGCTGGTGAGCCTGTTCGGCATCGAGGTGCTGTTCGGGTGCCTGGCCCTGGTGCTGCTGGCGGTGGCCGTGTCTTGTGCCGCGCCCCGCCTGACGGGCGTGCCGCGCGAACTGGCCGAGGACGATGTGGTGCACACGCTGATCTGACCGAAGCGACGCATCCATGAAAAAAGCCCCGCCGAGCGGGGCTTTTGTCATTCATGGGCCCGTGCGGGCAGCTCACGCCTCGCAGGGCACGACCTTGAACTCCACGCGCCGGTCCAGCGCATCGCTGGCGTCGTCGGTGCCGGTGCCCACGATGTTCTCGTGGAAGCCCTTGCCCGCCTCGCGCAGCTTCCTCGACAGGGCCGGCGTCTCGGCCGCCAGGCGCGCCTTCACGGCCTGCGCCCGCTGCAGCGACAGGCGCTCGTTCACCTCTTCGGAGCCGGTGCGGCTGGTGTGGCCGGTCACGACCACGCAGGACTCGGTTTGCGTCGCCTGGCGGGCGATCTGGCGCAGCCACATGGGGTAGATGCCGCTGATCTTGGGATCGCCCAGGAACTCCGTGGAGCCGGGCCGGAACAGGAACTTGACGCTGAGGCTGTTGGTCTCCAGCCCCAGCCGCGCCAGCTTGCCGAAGCTGGCCTCGGCATCGGCGGCACGACCCAGTTGCATCTGCGTCAGGTACAAGCCGCTGTAGACGCGCAACTGCTGCCCGTCGCGGCGGCGCGCTGCCGCCTCGTAGCGCGCCAGCGCATCCTGCCAGCGGCCTTCCTCGTAGGCGGCGATGGCTTCCTGCAGCACGGCCGAGGTGGACAGCCGCTCCAGGTAGAGCGCATCCGCGGGCTGCCCAGCGGGCGTCTCGCTGGTGCGGATGTAGCCTTCGGTGGCTCGGTCCTTGGGGTTGACCGGGCTGTCGCGATAGAAGGCGGTGGGGCGCGTGTCCAGCTTGTCGTCGCTGATGCGCGCGGCCGCCTGGGCGATGACGGTGCCGCTCTTGAGGTCCGTCAGCGCCAGGGCGAGGCGGTAGGGACCGCCGTCCTTGTGCCGCGACAGCGTGCCGTTGAGCACGTATTGCGCCTTCTCCACCTCGTCGCCTGCGAACGGCGCCACCGTGAACTGGCCGAAGCGCTCCTGCATGCGCTGCACCACGCGTTGCTCGATGGCGCGGGTCACCTCGGTCTGCTGGCCGCTGGCGGCGTCGAGCAGCGGGTCGATGACGATGCGGTTGGGCTTCAGCCTCGACTCGACCTTGGCAAGAAAGGCGGGCAGCTTCTGCGTCTGCACCATCAGGTCGTCCACCGCCTGCTGAACGGCCTGCTCGAAGGGCACCGCCGCCGTGTTCCCCGAAGGGTGATTCGCGCAGGCGGCCAGGCTGCCGGCGAGGACCAGGAGCGCGGCGATTCGGGGCAGCCAGCCGTTCAGGCGGCGCACGACAACAGGGGCATTCATCAGCAATCGTTCCTCAGGTAGGCCATGTCGCGATCGGAAACCGGCTCGCCCACCTGGGCGCGCATCATGATGTCGGCGCAGCGGCGGGACAGCGGTGGCCGTGCCGCAGCCGGCGCAGGCGAAGGAGCGCTGCGCGGCGCGGGCGCCGGCCGTGCCTTCGCCGCAGGGGGCGGGGGCGGGGGCGGCTTCGGCGCCTTGTCGGGCGCTGCCTCGGCCTTCGCGGGCGGAAGGGCGAGGCACGGTGTCGGGCAGGGCACCGCTTCCTCCGCCTGCGCCATCACGGCCCCGAACATCACCGCGCTGCCGAGCATCCCGGCGAGGGCCCGTCTCATCCGCGGAAGCGCCCGGCACCGCGCCGCCGGCCCGGAAGGCCGGCAAGACGGGATGCGCAGGGGAAGCGGCGGTTGAACGCGGACATCGACCGGATCGGACAAATGTCAACAACTGTAGATTGAACCGGCGGCCAACCGAGCCCGCCAAACGGCTGACCCGGCCGAAAGGCATAGTCAAGGCGAGTCAGGCGGCCTGGGCGGCCGATTTCTTCACGCTCTTGTCACGTGGTCGGTGTGAACCGAGGTGGCGTGCGTGCAGGCGCCGCGCGAGCGATGAGCCGGATGCGCTCGAAGTCCAGCCGGTCCAGGGCCTGACGAACAGCCTGGACCAGTGCCTCGTGCCGTTCCTCGGTGGCCATGCGGTTCGCCCAGTCGTGCAGATCGCTCCATCTTCCATCGCGCGCGAGAGCCTCCAGTTCCTCCTTCTGCTGTGGCGACAGCGGCGCTATGGCTGGCAGCTGCCTCGCTCGCCGACCTGCGCGCGGAGGCACTGCTTCGCTGGCTGCAGGCGGCGAAAGCGAGGGCGGAAGTGGAGACAGCACTTCCCCTGCGGTCAGCGAGAAGCCGACGCGCGTGCCGCCGCCGGCGTTCGTGCCGCTGCGGATCGTCAGACGGCCATCCATGCTGCGAACGATGCGTTGGGCGATCACGAGCCCCAGGCCGCCTTGCGGACCCGGTTCGTTGCCGGCCAGCGCGCGCTCCATTCGGGCGAGCTGCTCTTCGTCGATGCCGGGCCCACTGTCGGTCACCTCGAAGTGCAGCCGCCACGATCCGCCCGCCGGCTGTGCCTCCAGGCGCAGTCCGATGCGTCCGTCGCGCGTGAACTTCGCCGCATTGGAGAGCAGGTTGAGGAGCACCTGCTGCACACGTTTGCTGTCCAGCCGCACCGCCTCGGGAAGCGCGCCATCGATCATCAGCTCGAAGGTGTTCTGCCGGCGGCGCGCGAGCACCTCCGCATACTGCGCGATGTCATCGACCAGCGTGCGAAGGTGCACGGGCTGTTCTTCCAGCGACAGCGGGCCAAGTTCGTCCTTGGCGTAGTTGACCAGGTCGTCGATCAGTTCGAGCTGGTAGGCGGCACTGCGCTCGATGGCGGCGAGGCGGCCATCGGGATCGCCGGGCGTGCTGCGCATGAGCCGCAGATTGCCGATGATGGCGGACATCGGCGCGCGCAGGTCATGGCTCACGTAGGCCATCAGCTCCTTCTGTTCGCGGGTACGCTGTTCGGCCTGGTCCAGGGCTTCGCTGAGGGCGTGGGTCTTGCGGTGCACCTCCTGCTCCAGGCGCCGCTGCGCCTGGTCCTGCCATTGCGCCAAGGTACGCAGCGCTTCGGTTCGCTGGCGCGACTGCTGATAGGACCAGCTCGTGATGACGAACATGCCCAGCAGCATTCCGGGCAGGGCGAGTGCATAGAGGTCGAGGCCGGACATCGAAGGCGGGGTGATCGTCAGCGCCGCGATGCGCAGCAGGCCTCCGGCACAGATGACGAGCATGACGACCATCGCCGGCCGCTCGCCGGGGCCGGCCCGCCGCTGGTGGAGCCACGCGCACAGGGTCAGCGCGAGCATGATCAGGGGTGCGTTGACGATGCCGATGGGTGCGAATGTGGCGTAGGGCCCCAACAGGGTGCCCAGCAGCACGATCACCTCGATGGCGGCCAGGGCCGCCAGGAAAGGGCGCCCCGGCACGCGGACGGGGCTCTGGCGGTAGCGCTCGTGAAAGTAGAGCATCAGGCACAGCACGGCGCCCGTGGCCGTCACGCCGTGCGCGCGGTAGCTCCAATCCGCGCTCTCGGGCCACAGGGCGATGTGGGCTGCTGCCGGTTTCGATGACACCTTGTTAAGGTGGAAGATGAAACCGGAGGTGGTTCATGGAGAGAAGAAGGACATTCAGCCGCGAG
>Ga0182738_1004223_pt1 | contig 15980 bp, 9 predicted proteins | sample eDN5th30CBELigMG_FD_128876 | JGI IMG/M metagenome (GOLD analysis project Ga0182738, IMG submission 128876) | Enriched Miracle-Growth compost microbial communities from Emeryville, California, USA - eDNA 5th pass 30_C BE-Lig MG (version 2)... ... | reverse complement strand
GAAGTTCCTAAGCATTGCAAGTTTCCGTTCACCATAATACCCATCTTTGTGGCAAGAGCTTCAGCTTCTTCCATCGAGTGTGTCGTCAGGATAATTGAGGACTGTTTTCTTTCTCTCGAAATTTTGGAAATCACATTCCACATAAATCTTCTAGCTTCAGGATCCATTCCAGTTGAAGGTTCATCAAGGAAAACAACAGCTGGATTACCAATCATGGCAATCGCCACAGAGAGTTTTCTCTTATTTCCTCCACTGTATGTTCCAGCAGGAATATTTTCATATTGTTTCAAGTTCATTTCGACCAAATGCTTCTCAACAATTCTTGCTCTCTGTGATTGGAAAATAATTAATAAGAAAAACTCGTATCAAAGGTTTACCATGTTTTCTGGGATGCCTTTGATAGCAGCATAAAGATGGAGATGTTCTTTAGCAGTAAGAAGTTCTAATATTGAGTCAAATTGAGGGCAATAGCCGATATTATGGCGAGCTTCATCAAGTCTTGAGGGGATTTCAAAGCCACTGATGAAGGCCTTTCCGCTTGTTTGGAGATAATCACCTGATAAGATTTTGAAGGTGGTGGTTTTGCCTGCTCCATTGACTCCCAGAAGAGCAAAACATTCTCCATTTTTGACACCAAAAGAAAGCTGATCAACAGCAACTTTGTATTTGCCTTTTCCAAGAGAATAGACTTTTCTCAGTTTGTCAACTTTGATGGAATAAGTCTGGTTATCAGACTCTTCAACTTCTTTCGCTTCTCTTTCAACGTCTTCATCTCTCTTCCCTGGAACATACGCAATATTGCTTTCCCTAATTTAAAAAATAAGGAAAGAGAAAGAAATTCTTTTTAAACCTTGACAAAGCAGCATTAAGACCTTGCTTATTTTTCAAATATTCGACAACAAAAATCAGAGCTGTATAGAGAACTGAAGTACAGCAGAGATATAAAATGTCTCCTCCTGTAAGCTCAACCTCGTAGATACTGATAGGTGTTGTCTGATCCTTGATTATAGTGTAAACGTCTCGACTAAAATGAGTTAAAAAAAGTTTTGAAAAAAATTGAATACTTGGCCAGATTTAAGAAGCCATAAGTCATGGCAAAGGTGGGCAAAGGCCTCATGAACCATTGAATATAGCTACCAATATCTCTTGTGGATTCAAGCAATCTCAATATTGAGACAGCCAAACCGAGGATAAAGCCAGTACAGAAATTGAAAAAGAAGGAAGCAATTTGAGCAGTTCCGTAATTTCTAAAGAGGAAGGCTGTGAGATAGACAAAGGGGATAATGGAAATTCCATATAATAAAAAGATTGACCATAAAGCTCCCAATTTATCTCCGTCTATCAGGGCATTAGCCTTAAAAGCCATAGCAAGAAGAGAATTGATGATTGCAGGGACGAGATACTTGAGCATATCAACAAAGAAATTGGAGAACCAGTAAGCAGTTATTGAGACTCCGGAAACAATTTGCTGATGCTTGGCATTAAATTCTCTTTCTTTGACGATGTAAGTGATCATACTTGCAGGAATAAAACTCATGGCAATAGCAAAAACAAAAGCATAAATTGTTCCACTGTATACTTCGTCAATTGACTTGGATCCCTTAGTTTTTTGGAAAGGAGAACAAATAAGACTGATGGTTCTCTTGTCATCTTTGGTTGCTGCTCGGAGGATAGCATTATTAATTTTGTTAAGAGCAAAGGCTGAAGCTTCTTGAGCTCTTGTATCAAGGAATGCTGTGTATTCGTAGGTTTTTGCACTATCATCGTATGCGTTCATGAATACACTGAAAACGTTGACAGTATCAGTGACACTTTTCCCTTGATCATCGACGACAGCTTTATCAAAATCACCTTCAGTTGTCGCAGAAACTGCATGGGCCTTGAAATAGGCATCGTTGAAGCCGTTGACAAAATTTGTATCAATTGTAGCTAAGCCTGTTGCGACTTGAGCATTGTAATCAACCTGGAATCTAAATCCGTACATATCATCAGTCAAAGCTACAGCTTTAACCGGGCTATTAAAAGCAGATCTGGCAATCAAGATACCTCCAATAACCATGAGGATTGGAAGGAAAAGCTCGCATAGAAGTCCCCTTCTATCTCTTTTGGTATAATGGATTCTTTTCTTGACTAAAGCAGCAAAGTGAGTTCGGAATATTCTCCAAGAACCTGTCAATTTATTGGCATTCAAGTCATAATCATCCAAGTCATCTTTAACCTGGAGATCTGTGGAGCCTCCTTTGTGGCCATTGTAGTGTTTTTCTGGAGCAGCAACTTTGGCAACATTCAAAAAGACCTCTTCTAATGTTGTGACAGAAATTCCGTAACTGCTAATTCCAAGATCCTTGAGGCTTGCATCCAGCTCGTCAAATAATTTCTGGAACTTGGGAGTAGCATCAGAAGGAAGCTGTAAAGCAAATTCTGCTGATACATCAGACAAGACATTGCTCTGAGGGACATGCTTTTGGATTAACGCTTGAATAGGTTGGCTTGGTACATTGATATCTTTCTTTACCATAGTCAAGCTGTAGCCAATACCAAACTTGGTTTTCAGGAACAAAGGACTTCCAAGGCATTTTAATTTTCCTTCAGCCATGATGCCGATTCTGTCACCAAGGTAATCAGCTTCATCCATAAAATGAGTTGTCAAAAGAACAATTCTATCATGCTTGTAATTCTTGAGCATATCCCAGAGTTTTCTTCTTGCTGAAGTATCCATACCAGAGGAAGGTTCATCCAGCAAGATAAATTTGGAGCCTCCAATGAAAGCGATACCGATTGAGAGTTTTCTCCTTTGACCTCCAGAAAGATTTTTGGTGAAGTAATTTCTTTTATCAGCAAGGCCAATATCATCAATGACCTTTTCAACTTCTTGAGGAATGTCTTTTTCAGAAACTCCCTTGAAGACTGCATACATTTCAAGATGCTCTTTGACTGTCAGGTTATCAAAGAGAATATCATGCTGGGGACAGATTCCCATTGTTTTTCTGATTTCTTCAAGATCTTCTTGAACATCGAGGCCAAAGACTTTGGTTGTTCCGTGGGTTGGCTCGAAGAGTCCAGTGATCATGGAAATAGTGGTGGTTTTGCCAGCACCATTATGACCCAATAAAGCAAAGATTTGGCCTTTATACATGTTGAATGAGACATCATCAACAGCCACTTTTTTGTTGGGGAAGACTTTGCGCAAGTTTTCTATTTTAATTGACTCATCAACTTCATCCTGAGTTTTCAAAGCTGATTCAGGTTGCTCATAATTTGCATCTTCTGTGGTTAAGAGTCTTGCAACGCTGTTGATTTCTTCAGGTTGTTTCTTATGATTCTTGGTTCTTTTGCTTCTCATCAAGCAGAAGAGAGGATGCTTGCGAATACCAAATTCACTTGGAACAATTTTATCAAGATAAGTTCCAAGTATCATGAAGAGGAAGAAATCAAATGCCATAGTAATGTAATGGAAGGTCATTTTATAGTTATTGATCTCGAGGGTCAGAGTGTCTGAATTTAGCCCAAGTTGTCCAGCTTCTAAATTCAAGATATGATCAGCTGCCAAACCCATAGAGGTTTGTGGAGCAAATGAGATACCAAATAATGTGCCAGAAGGAGTGGTATCTTTGGCCACAGATTGGAAGAAGCCCAAAAAGAGTGCCACAACAAAGCCAGCAACATTACCAACTTTGGCTTTATTGAAGAAAATGGAGATGAGGAATCCCATAGCCATAAGGGTAAGGGAGAATTCCCAATGCCAAAGGAAGATGTAGCCAAATTTAGAGAGAGTGAATAAGCGATGGGTGAGCGCTATAGACACCAGTAAAGAGGCGATTGTGAAGATGATGGTGTAGGTAATGAACCAAGAGAGGTAAAAAGCACTATTTTTAAGACCCATAATCTTCATTCCTTCTCTGATCTTTTTCTCCTTTTCTGTGAGGATTCCATTCATGAATCTCAAATATGGCAAGAGCAAAGGCAAATCTAAAAAGAGTCTTGTCTGCCCCTTGAGATTTGTTGCAAGGTCGTCTTGCTTATACTTCAATACAGTTCTTGAAGTAACCGTTGATTCAATTTTTGCGCCAGACACACCTGTTTCACGTTGGAGGATAAGGTTATCAATGAAATTCTGCATCGTCAAGAACCCACTATCCCCATATTTTCTCATTGATGTGAGGTCACGGCTATTATGGCGTTAAGAATGGGATGAGTCAAAATAATTCTTACTAGGCAAGAGGATCAACTCTGTTGAGCGAAGTGTCCGGAAGATCAGGATCGTCATAACTTGAGATATTGAATCTTAGCATGTACTCATAATGATTGTTGACGTCGTTTTTGTTGATAACAACAGCAAAGCACAAGGTTTTACCAGTACCAGCGAGAGAGGCATAGTGTAACATTGAGGTATAATCATCAATTTCTTCATTTGTATCAAAATATGTCGTCTTGTATCCAGCAGTTCCTGTGAGAGGTGAGAGGACAATAAATAACACAAATTCTTACTTAAAGCTTGATCAATGTCAAATGCCAACGTGTCTTTTGAAGGATGTGGGACAATGGCTACTTGTCCACCATTCTCATCAGCACCGCAATTCTTGATTAGGCCTGGGTTGATTATTTCAGTATAGTCAAAGGAATAAAATGGTTGATTGTAAAAGGTTTCTTGAGCAACATCTTTGATAGGCGAAGCTTTTCTGAAAGCAACCATGATTAGAGCAAAGAGCAGTGGGATTAAAAACTCAAGAGCGGAAAGGCACCAATTGCGTTTCCATAAGATCCAATTTTTTCTAAGAAGAGCCCTTAGATGTGAAGGTTTGTTGGCTGAAACCATAGAGAGGATAATTATGCGGAGTAATTACTTTTTTATGGTTTTTGTCGAGATAAATCAATAAAGTCGCAGCAAATTCTTAATAATAATCTTTTTTTAGGATTTTTTTAGATTAAGTCAAGGCAATTTCCGATTCAAAATATTATAAGAGAATTTGAGGATCCTTGGGGATTATTGATGATCCAGAGGAAGCTTGTGGGGTTCGAGAGGAGTGGTTTAAGATGATGGTATGAAGTTCAAGGGTCTCGAGAAGATGGGAATGAAGGAAGATTTCTGATGAAGGAAAAATGCATTAAAATTTAATAAATTCATAAATTATTCTAAATTGGAAACTCTGGATGAGAATTAATTAATTGAAGGGATTCACAGCCTGAAGAAAGAATAAAGCTTCGGTATTGGATGTTTAAGGAGAGCTGAGAGCTTGAAGGTATTTTCAAAAATGATGAGGATAACAAGTCTCATATTCAAATGAGAGGAGATTAAGCTTGGTTTTAATTTGATATTTTTAAACTATAAAGTCTTTTATTTTTTGAATTAGACCAAATTTGGTGGCGAAAAAATGATTTCTAAGGGAAAATTTAATCTTCTGTGGAAAACACTTGATAAAGAACATTGAGACTTTAGAAATGCTAGTTTGACGAAAAGGAACTTTGAGAAATTTTTGGGAAATTCTCAGTTCACACGAAATAAAAAATTTCAATGAGATGGTGGGACACGGCACAGCAGTTTTAATAATTAATCACTCAATAAATAAAAGCAAAAAATAAGGAATTAAATTAAACCTGTGGCAATCAATTACACAGCACAGAACACAGAATATATGTGTTTGAAATAGAAATCTCTCTTTGAGATGACATGAAAGAAAGAATAAGAAGAGAATGAAACTAAATGGTGATTTATTTAAAGCCACTTCCAAGGAAAAGAAAATTATAAATAAGAAATGATGAAGTTTGTGAAAATCCATCAATTTTTTGAACTTGAAAAGATGAACTTTGTGGGATTCTCACGAAGACTTTGTCACATGTGGAAAAGGCATCTCAGGAGCCAGAATTGACGAAAATTTAGGTTTTAAGTTGAATCAATCCTCCTTTATTTGATTTACCAAATTGTTTTTTTAAAAGAGAGCTTGCCTTGGTTAGGATTTTAATTACAGTCAGATAGATTTGAGGTAAAGCAAAATCATCAAACGAATTCGAGAAAAAAAGCTCTTTCTCAGGTTGGGTATGTTACTCTCACTTCATGAAGAGATATTTGCCACAAAGTGTTGACCTTCGTTTCCCTTTATTTTGAAAAAACTGTTTTTTTCCAACAGGGTTTGAACGTTGATTATTAAAGTTCTCCTCCCAAATTTTTTTTTGAATTCTTCCCTATTTTTTTGAAATGGTGATTTAATTATCAATATCACCTTATAATGGGGTTTTTAGGATCAAAACTATTTTATAAGAAAATGATTTTTCAGTTAGATTTTCGAAAGAGAAAAATTAACGGGTGTTTGTCTCATCATGTTTGAGTAAATTCGGCTTGAAGAAGAAGAAAGTATGAGAAATATCCAAAGAGACTTGTTTCTTCAGAATCCAAAATCAGCTGGTTTTTCTGGGTTCTTGCAGATTTTATTCAATAAAACAAAGTAATTCCAATTTCAGGATGAATTGGTTTCAGAAGAAAATCAATTAAAGAAAATTCCAGCTGTTATTTTCGAAAAACTTCCTCACTTGAAAAAATCTCGCTCAACTATCCAGTTCAAAAAGTCCGCAGAAAAAATTTTCTTTTAAAAAATATGAAAATCCAAATTTTTCATTTTGACCGTTTTAGCAGAGAAATGAAGGACATAAGGGAAAATCAAGATCGTGCAGAAAAATTCAACAATCGGATCCCAGACAAAGGGGAAATTTTGTAGCATAGCAAAGTTGGCGGCTAGAGCATAAATTATGGTGATCTAAAATTTATATTCTTTGGAGATAAATATATTCCAGAGAAGAGAGTAGTTTGAAACAAGAAATTTGTTTTGAAATAAATTATTCATAAAAAATATAAATTCAAAAATGGGATAATTAACTTTCCAAGCAAAAAGGAGATTTTATGAATGCAACTGAAAAATCTTTGAATAAATTTTAGTTTTCTAATAAAAATGATAAAACTGTTGAACTTTCTGAAAAAAATACCTTCTTGAGAAGGAACTATCATTCTGATTTTATTTGAATGAATCGACCTGAGCAAAGTCATTTTCGAGATAAAATTCAGGTGCGGGATAGACTCTAAAAAATAGCATCTTTCTTCAAACTAGATCCATTTTTCTTTGGGTTTTTTGGAAAAAAAAACGACTCAAAATTCCTCCTCATTCAATATGATGAGCTAACAGATATCATTTGATAAAACCCTTTGCCTCAAGTCACAGTCTCAAATGAGTTATATTAAATACCAACCAAAATTTATATGGTTCTGAGATCATCTGTTTTTTTAATTTTTCGCAAATGTTTATCCAAGAAGAGTCCTGCAAATAGCTCGAAGAATTGAAATATTTGGGCTGAGAAATACAACTAAAATCATGACGATAATTTTAAGAAAGAAAAAATGTCAGATCTCATTGTCATCATAATTTATTGAAATCAAAGTTAAACGACCAATTTTTATTAAATTTTTAATTTAAAAGGTAACTTAAGAATTTGGTTTATCATAGATTGTTAGCTCATTCAACAGGAGTTATAAAGATCATTAAAAACACGCGATTTTCTCAAAACATAACTTATGGGAGCAAACTGTTCTGCTGTATGTTGTGCTAATGCCACTACCCACGATCCTAAGACCCTCGAAGCTATCAATGCTGCTCTTAAATCCAATTCTGCAAGGGGAAATCGGGAAGATGCTCAACAACCGCCAGCTGATGTTGATATGGCATATTATCAAGATGTTGAAGTCCAGGAAAAAGTGACTAAAGTTCAGGCTCTAATGAAAGGCGCTTACACTCGTAAGCAGATGAGTCAGAATAAGGACGGAGGCGGAGGCGATGTGGCTGGAGGAGTTGCGTTGAATGAAGTCTTGAGTCCCAGAATGTCTAACAAGCTGATTCAAGGCACAATCGGCTCAATGGAACGTAAAGACCTTCCTCTCGTGATTTTGGAGAATGGCGCTAAATATAAGGGACAGTGGAAGAACGGGCTGAGAGACGGATATGGTATTCAACACTGGCCTGATGGTTCATACTATGAGGGCTACTGGTTTGAAGATAAAGGCCATGGAAAAGGAAAGCTGATCCATGCTGACGGTGATATATACGAAGGTGACTGGCTCAGTGATAAAGCAAACGGTACAGGCACCTATCTTCACAGCAATGGCGCGAAATATACAGGAGAATGGAAAGACGACAGACAGCATGGAGTGGGAACCGAGACATGGCCAGACGGTGCTAGTTATGAAGGAGAGTACTTTGAAGGAAAGAAACATGGCAAGGGTACACTAAATTTTGCTGATGGCTCTTGGTACCAAGGAACCTTTTCTAATAACGACATTCATGGATATGGAGTTTATATCTGGCCTGATAAGAGAAAGTACGAAGGAGAATGGGTGCGAAATAAGATGCATGGTAAAGGTAAATTGACATGGCCTGATGGAAGAAGTTATGAGGGCCAATATGAAGATGATAAAAAGCATGGTGAAGGAACGTTTAAGTGGGCTGATGGAAGAATTTACATTGGCCAATGGAGTCAAGGAAAACAACATGGAAGAGGTATATATGTGACTGCCAATGGCGAGAGAAAAGTTGGAGAATGGTTTGAAGGAAAAAGAACAAAATGGGCAGATGACGATAAAGATGGAAACTAGATAAGAAGAATCTTAGTATAACTCATCAGAATGAGGAGTTGTGCATTTTTTAAGTTATGTTGTAGTTAACTTGATATTTATTTTGTATTTTGTAGTCTGAAGTGGGATTTCTAAGAAAAGCCAGTTTTATGGTTCAAATTTGCTGCTTTGCTATTCTCTTTTTTTATTAATTTTTAGTCAATATTTTTAAATACTTGTGATTTGATAAAGTAAAATTGCCATGGTAACGATAATAACTCTCTGAGGGAAATCATACCATCATTACAACATTAAAAGTCCCTTTTTTCGTTGGAGAGGAATAATACAATTTGAATGATTTGAGAGGGAAGCAAGATTATTTTATTAAATTCACACCATAAAGTTTAATAAAATAATAATTAATTAAAGCAAGAGACTTGGAGAGAAGTTTTAGAGAATAAGCTCTAAAAAGCATGGAGAACTTTTGAAATAATGTAGATCTGAGGGATGCAAATGTAAATGGAAAGAGAAGAGTGTCTTTCCCTTCAAGAGGACGCTTTCTGCGTGTTTAGTGTAATTATCTTTGGTGACAATTAAAAAAGAGGTTGAATATGTGAAATTAAGATTTTTTATTTAATAAACTGAGCCAGGTAGGAGTTAAAATTGAAATGATTGGGTCAATCAATGAGAAATGACTTTCATAAAAAAGGATGCGAGGAGATTTGAACCCTATCAGATTGAAGGGATAGATTTTGTTTTATTAAAGGAAAGAAAGTCTAACAAAAAATTTGAAAGGATTCTCGCAACAAAAAAGTTGATCGAAATCCCAGAGTTTTTATAAGCAATTTTTATTAATCTTAAAATAAAGAATAACAGTATATTCCCACCTAAACTCTTATGGAAAATCACATGAACCAAATTCCTCTTTCTGAAGTAATTGGCAGCATGCTCGTTGTTGGAGTAACAGGCAAATATCCATCTGATGAAGGAGTTCAAAGAATAAATAAATCCTTATCAAAAAATGAAATCGGTGGGATTATCTTGTTTGGTCATAACATTGAATCAGCTTCTCAACTGACCGAGCTCAATCAAAGCTTTTTGGAGACTAGAAAAAATGCGTTGATTATGGTTGACCAAGAAGGTGGAAGAGTTCAAAGACTCCATCCTCATAAAGGATTTATTGGAACAAAATCCGCTCTTTCTCTGGCTCAAGAATGCTCCCCTGAAGACGCAAAACAGGTCTACAAGAAGATGGCAAAAGAGTTGTCTGAGAATGGTGTTAATGTGAATTTGGCCCCAAATGTGGATCTTCATGATCCTGAGTCATCTTGCATTGGAAAGCTCGAGAGAAGTTTCAGCAGTGCTCCATTAGGAGTCGTCAAATATGGAGCTGAATTTATCAAGGCACATCATGAAGAGGGTGTTTTGACTTCAATTAAGCATTTCCCAGGTCATGGTCTTGCAAAAGAAGACACTCATTTGGGAATGGTTGATGTGACTGATTGTGCTAAAGAGGATGAATTAGTTCCTTATTATGAGTTGATTAAAGAAGGGAATGTGGATTCAATAATGGTTGCTCATATTATCAATAGAAAGTTGGATGAAAAGCACCCAGCGAGTTTATCTCCAGTTATTGTCAAGAAATTATTAAGAGAAAAAGGCGATAATGGAGTTGTTATGACTGATGATTTGTTTATGGGGGCAATCACCGAACATTTTACTTTTGAAGAAAGTATTGTAAAAGCTATAATTGCAGGAATCGATATGCTGTTGTTGTGCAAAGACGAGATTGCACTTGATAAGAACGATCCCACAAATAAAAAATATGTTGTAACTGCTGCAACTGAAGTAATCGAAAAAGCCATTCAAGAAGAAAGAATCAGTGCGACAATGTTGTATGAATCTTATCAAAGAATTATGAAATTAAAAATGAAAAGAGAAGAATTTCTCAATCAAAAGAAAAATTAGTTGCTGAATGAATTTATCTGTATGTTTCGAGGTATGAGGAAAGAAAAGCTGAAAAAAATTATCATCCATTCATTTGTTTGTTTGTTTTGCTCAAGTTTGAATTATTTAAACAGAAGTTGATTGAGTAATCATTAATATGTTTAAAATTGGCTTGACTGAACTGAACTGAACTGAAAAAAAGTAATTTCAATAAAAATCCTATAAAATACATTTTTAGAAATATAGAAATGAAGAATTTGGAAAAAAACACATACATCTGTCAAAATTTAGAGAGAATCATCAATCAAAAGCTTCTGAACTTCGCTCATAAGACCAATCGAATTTTGACAAACTTTTTGTGATATTGATTTTAGATTGAGTTTTAACATATTCTTTTTTCTCTTTCTTTTTACAGTATCCCCTTTTTTAGATTCCTGCAGGTCTAAAAACTCTCCGAGCCTTTGTTAATATCGTGAAAATGACTTTTTTTTCTTCCAAAAAATTTTTTCAAAAAAATTCAAGTTGGATTTTCAAATCTCCAAGTTTTTTTTGGAAAATTACGAAACCAGTCATTTCTGCCAGATTTCTTTTAAATGAGAGAAGGACAGGTTTCTCGAGAAACTGGAGCAATTCACGTTGTCATGATTGAGGTCCACAAGATTTTTTTTTTTTGAAAACCGGGATTTTATGTGCAACAGACACTTTGTGAATAAGTTTCGAGAGAATATTTTGGATGATTTTTTTGAGTCACACAAAAATTTTTTGTTTGAATTTTCTCACTTTCTCAGTAACATAACACTTAACCCAAAAAACTTACATCCCTCAAACATTCGGTTTTACGGACCTTTTTCCCCTTCTTCAGGACCTGCAGAAGATATTTCGCGCCACAAAGGCAAGGGAATACAGTATTTTGTTCAGTTTTCTTCTCTTTTTTTCTTTCCATTTCAAGGACGAGTAATTTCAAGGATAGTGCACTCTCTATTATTCCAGATCCAAATTGAGATATAAAAAAGCCCATATTTGCAAAGGTACTGATAAGTATACTGTTCCTCTTTTCAAGAAAATTTATGCCAGGTCACCTTGGATATTTTTACGGTATTTCCGACGAGCTCATTCTGGTTAGGACTCCCTTCTTTGATTCAATATTTGATTGTGAAATATTTCTCATAAAAATTTGTTTCTTAATTCATGAAAATCATAAAATAAGGATCTCTTTAAGAAAATTGCCTTCGAATTTTTAAAGCAAGGATTTAAGGCAAATTTTCGCCGAGAGGATGAGTCTCTCATTTTTCTGTCAATGATAAAAACAAAATAATTTTAGTAATACATCATTTATCACCTTTTTCCTGTTCCTTAAAATATTGGAAAAATTTTAGTACGAGAAAAATAATTTTTTGTCAAACATACAAAAAAGCATGAGAAATAAAAAATTGCTAAAGGAAATTCAGAAATGTTTGAGTATTGAAACCCTGGCTCTTGATCTGGTTGGGTTTGAAGGAGCTCTCTGCTCGGATACTCAAGGTTTGCTTCGTCACTTAACTCAAGGATCTAATTTTTTTATTATTAAAAAAGGAGAGGATTTGTTTTGAAAATTCCTTTCCGAGGAAAACGTCAAAACAAGGAAAAAAACTGAAGAGGAATCAATGGTCTAGGGATGAAGAAACGAAGATCCTGCACGTTGTATTTTGAAGGTATATGATGATATAAATTTTGAAATTTGGAGGTCTTAGAAATGCTGAGTTAAGCAATGAATTTGAAAATATTATTCCAGATGTAATTCTCTTAAAAATAGAAACGCGAATTGCTTGAATATTTTGAGGCTATTAAATTAATTAGTTTGACCTGTATATGGAAGGTTTTCTTTGCTGAATTCTTGGCTCTAGGTCACAAATGGACATTAAACTTTTTTTTTTCATATAAAGGGTTCTAGAAATATTGTTTTTGTCCGTCCAGAAGGGCTCAAAAAGTTCTTCCCAGATGTCCTGTTTTAAATATGAAAATATATATAGTTAGAATATGAAAGTTTCGTTAAAAGTTATGCAATTCTCCTATTTAGAAAGCTATTCAAGAGCACAAGGAACATGAGACTACAAGTTTGTTTCCAATTTCTCTTCTCTTCACGATACTTTGATAAGATTTCGAATTTATTCCAGTTCAACTATGAAAAGTAAGAATTTTCCAGATCCTCTTTTAATCTTTAACTTTGTCGATCTCATTGCCTCTTCTCAAGCCATTATCTGAAAAAGTTTTGATACCTCTAATACTCTTATTCAATTTTTCTTTGGTAAAATGAGGAATGAAAAACTGTTTCATATCGACATGTCAAATTAAACAGCAAGTCACTATCTCTTTTTCAATTTTTTAATGAGAATATGGACAGTTTTTTTTCGGACCCATTAGAGGAAGGCCTTGAACAGCTTTCTATTCAACAGAAAGAAAATGAAAAAACTGTTGTGAAAAAATTTCTTTTGAAAATCTATGATCGAAGAGAGTTATTCAAGGATGAGAAAGAATTTTCCCCACATTTTCAACATTTTATTCGAGAAAGAAGGTGATATTGAGTGTTATTTGGAGGAGATTTTGAAAAGTTTTTATATTATTTAACGAAATTAATGAGACGTGGATATGTTTATGAAATAAATATTTCATAAAATTAATGTGAAGTTTATTTCGCGGCCGACTAAATAATAGAAATTATCCAAATAAAAATTTGCCTGTTAGTTTATTGCCCTAAACTGCTTTTATTGGGAATTAGGCTATATATATCTTTTAGATTTGAATAATATTGTAATTAGATATAAAATTATTCATACTTTTTTGCAAATACATCCATGAGCCGCAGATTCTTGAAACTCTTCAACTCTGTTAGACCTAACTTGAAGTTGGCCAAGTCTACTCTTGCTATGCCCAAGCTCTCCAACCCTGCCAAGCTTACTACTCTTGCTCTTTCTTCCTCTCTCTTTGGTTTCGCTTACATGAGATCCTTCAGCCAAACCACCTACACTGAATCTGAATTCAGAGAAATCGAAACCATCAGCACCTCTGATCTTCAGGATGGTGAAATGAAAGAATTCGAAGTTGGCCCTACCAAGGATCATGTTATCCTCATTTCCAAGATCAATGGCAAATTCTACGCCAGCGGTGGAAAGTGCACTCACTTTGGTTTCAACTTGGCCAAGGGTACTTTGTGGGACGATAAGGTCATCTGTCCTTTGCACCACGCCGCCTACTCTGTCGTTAACGGTTTGCCTGATGAAGGTCCTGCTTATGATTCCATTCCCACTTACGAAATCAGAGAAGAAAACGGCAAGTTGTTCGTTAAGGTCCCCAAGAACTTGGAATTCCGTCAAACTCTTCCTATGACCACCCGTTCTGCTGATGATAAGAGAAGATTCGTTATCTTGGGTGCTGGATCTGCTGCCTTGTCCGCTGCTGAAACCCTCAGATCTTCTGGATACGGAGGTGAAATTATCATGATCACCAACGATACTGCCCTTCCTTATGACAGAACCATCCTTACCAAGAATATGTTTAAGGTTAACCTTCCCCAAATCTCCATCAGAGACCAAGCTCATTTTGATAAATACGGAATCACCGTTTTGACTGGCAAGAACGTCAAGAACGTTAATGTCAAGGACCAAACTGTCCAAGTTGATGGATTGGGTGATGTTCAATACGATAAATTGTTGGTTGCCACTGGTGGCCAACCCAGAGTCCCCAAGATTCCCGGAGTTGACCTTCAAAACGTCTTCACCGTGAGAAGATTCGAAGATGCTGAAAAAGTGAGAAATGCTGCCAAGGGTGCCAAGAATATCGTTATCATCGGTGCTTCTTTCATCGGTATGGAAACTGCTGCCAACTTCAAGAACGAATTCAAGGACACTGCCAGCATTACTGTCGTTGAAACCAACAAGCTTCCTTTCGCCAGAGCTTTGGGTAGCGAACTCGGTGCTTTCTTCAAGGACTGGCACGAGCAAAACGGAGTCAACCTCCAACTTGGCAAGGGTATTAAGGCAATTGAAGGAGAAGGCTCTGCCAAGACTGTCGTCCTCGAAGACGGCACTCAATTGCCTGCTGATATCGTCATTGTTGGTGTTGGTGTCCGCCCCAACTCCGACCCCGTTGCTAACTCTGTTAAGCTCGCTGATGATGGCTCCATTGACGCTGATATTTACCTCAGATCAAGCAACGAAAATGTCTTTGCTGCTGGAGATGTTGCCAGCTATCCCTCTTGGTACACTGGAAGCAAGCAAAGAATTGAACATTACAACGAAGCCATCCAACAAGGTCAAATTGCTGCCTACAGCATGCTCGGCAAGCAAGTTCCCCACAAGAACATTCCCTTCTTCTGGACCAGACAATACGAAAAATCTTTACAATACGTTGGTTACGGCTCCAAGTACGACCAAGTCCACATTGATGGTGACCTCAAGAACTTCACCTTCGTTGCTTACTACGGTTTGAACAACAGAATCGTTGCTGCTGCTGCTATGGGTAAACTCAACGTCCCCATGATCATCAGTCAAGCCATGCAAACTGGTGTTTTGCCCACTTTCGAAGAAGTCAAGTCTGGACAAGTCACCGTTGACGAAATAAAGAAGAGAATCCAAGCCAAGAAGGGTGCCAGCACTTGCAAGAGAGAAGGTTGCCAACATAAAAAGGCTCAACCCCAATAAATTTGCATGTGATGTGACAGATTTTATTATTATTATGATGAATAACTTTATATAATACTAAGATATTCATAACACGGTGTAAGAGCAAATTTTTACATTCTTGATTGAAATTGAAACTGAAATTGAAACAGTGTTTTTCCTAGGGGCAAAACTCTAACAAATTCTGCCCAAAATTTGGGCAATTCAATTTGTTTTTGGAATTTTGGGCAATTAAAAAAAAAAGTTTTGCCAAAAAATTCAACGCCATTCTTAGAACATTATAAGCACGTTGAAATAAGAATAATCATCAAGAAATTATTAGAAAGATTTTTTTTGAAGAAAAAACAATTTTAGATCCTTGAATGGTATTTTGTTGCATTGAAAGGTAAAAAAAGGTAAAGCAGGGAATAAGGGAGAATAATGAGTTACGATCTGAAATTTCAGAGAAGATGAAATAAAGAAAGTTAATGTCTCCATCAGTATATTCCGAATAAAAATTCTAATGAAAAATTAATTTTTGGGCAATTCAAAAGTCTGAAAATTAAATTTCGGAAAAATGAGGCAATTGAAAAAAAAATCGAGGAATAACACTGAATTGAAATTTGAGTTATTTCCTCAATAATTCTAACTCCAAAAATTCTAAGAAACGCACTTAGAAGGAGATGATTAGAATTTAGTTTATCTCAAAAATATCTTTTCCACGTAAAAACTCTTTTAGAGGGAATTCAAATAAATTCTTCCCTTTTTATTGATCAGCAAGATTAACAAGTACAGTATTTTAAATCAAT
>Ga0182738_1004222_pt1 | contig 15982 bp, 17 predicted proteins | sample eDN5th30CBELigMG_FD_128876 | JGI IMG/M metagenome (GOLD analysis project Ga0182738, IMG submission 128876) | Enriched Miracle-Growth compost microbial communities from Emeryville, California, USA - eDNA 5th pass 30_C BE-Lig MG (version 2)... ... | reverse complement strand
TTTGAATCAAGCTAGAATGAGAATTGCTGAAAAGATCAAAGAGGCTGGTTTTGAAGCTCAAAACGCTCAACTCTTTGAACATGGTTTCACAAAACTTTCCCGAAACCTCAGACTCCTCAAACTCCACCAAGGTCAACTTGAACCTATCGTTCAATACCTCCAACAAAAACCTGCTAAAATCTCCAAGAAACCCAAAGAAGGAACTGAAGAACAAACAAAGCCTAAGAAAGAGAAGAAGGTTCGTAAGGAAAAAATGCCAGTCATCGAAACTAAAGAACTCACCGAATGGCCTACTCATATCCACACTCTTTACCTCGATGGTAACAACATGCTCTTTGTCGAAGATGCCATCCGCAAAATGATGCTTGGTCGTAAAAAGAAACTCGCTGAACAAACTTTAGCTAACCTTGCTTTTGAATTTGCTCAAGCAATTGGCACTTTCAATGTCATCCTCATCTTTGACAGCACTAAGCAAACCTCCTCCCAAGAAATTGTTGCTTCTAATGGTAATACTGTCAAGTTCTCAGTTGTCAGCTCCACTCCTGAGTTCACCAATTCTGATGATGCTCTTGTTGCCTGGTCTGAAAAGCTTGGAGACAAGGCTAATGAATGTTTCTTTGTGACCTCTGACAGAGGACTTCAAGTGAGACTCAGTCAAAACGGAGTCGAAAACATCAGCAAGACCAAGAGATGGTTCAATTTAGTCAAAGCTACTATTGGTGAAGAAAAGTACAATGCTGTTCTTAATCAAAAACTAAATACTCTGTATGTTTCAAGTTGAAAAATAAATATCTATAAATTCACTTATTATTATAAAAGTCTTATGCGAATTGTGTAATTAATTGTTAATTTTATTCTTCAAAATATCAAAATACTTTCCCAAAACAATTTCAAGAACCACCATTACAATAAGAGTTTTTATTAGACACCGAAAATACAAATATTTCTATTTGACTGTTGCTGAACCACCTAAATAAAATATTTGAAAAGAATTTTACAAAAACTTTACTCATTAAATTCAATTGGAAATTTTTGAGATTCTGAAGCTTCGCCTTTATATCCTGACCCAAAACTAGCGAGCCCTTTGAAGTCAGCTTCGGACAGCTTTGATAATCTCAATTTACTCCTCAAAGAACAAAAGACTTACTGCAAATAATATAGTCTCAGGGTTTCCAGTTCTTGCAAATTTTTCATGATCCCAGCTCCCAACATATTCACTCCCTCATCCGTTATCTGATGACATCTATTATTCATAAATAATGCTTTTATTCCCTCTCTTTGTATAACCTTGTAAAGCATAATGTCAGTTGTTTCAATCTCGTCAAATAATTTATCCCTTCATCACTCAAACTTATCAACCCTTTATCTGTTATCCTCGTACACCTAGCCCTCAAATTTAATATTCCCTATCCTTCTCTCAAAGAAATTTTTACGAATGAAAGTTCAGCATCAGTTGCTTCAATTCTGTCAATCCTTTCACATAGTCTGAACTCAATTTTTCTAAACTCAAATCTGTAATCTTAGGACACCTAATATCAGTTGAGATCATTTTATAATCAATATTGTACGAAGCAAATTCAAGCGTGAGACTGTTTAATGCTTTTGACAGATGAGTAATATCTGTGGAGAGTTTGATAACGCCTTCATCAGTTATTTGAAAACATCTATGGGAGGTTTATGATATTCTTTAGGCCAATAGAAAGATGTACCCAGAAAAATGAAGAGTCAGATTCGAAAGTTTTTGAAGAGATTTAGCATGTTTTGTATCGAACAACGATAAGCCTTCATTTGTTATCTTGTTACAACTTGAATAGTTAATACAAAGAAAAGAAAGCTTCGTGTACTTGGAAAGTTCAAGAGTCAACTCATTGAGATTTTGAAAATATTTGCAGATTCCATGGCCTAGACTCTTTGCCCCTTGATCTGTAATATTCACACAACTGCAGAAAAATTATTGATTATTCTCAAGAAATCTTTAGCTTACAAATAGAAACTAAGAGAGAGGCTTTTGAGTCGCTTCAAACATTGACCCATTTGAGGAAGAAAATCTTCAAGCCACACATCATTTATACTCACAGAACTATTAATTTTGTAGCCTTCCAATTAGTCAGTTATTACTTTGGAAAACTGAGAGATAATTGTTGAAGTTGAGAGATTCGTTTGCCTAGGGACCACCCTAGCTCTTTAAATCCAATGTCGTTTATTTGAAGATATCCGTAACATTTGAGCTCTAAAGCTTTGAGCCTTTTGACTTGAGTGCTTAGTTGGTATGATAAACTCTTTAACCCTTGATTTGTAAATGAATGACAACTGGGGACATGATGAGAAGGGCAAAAATGGTTTTTATTTACTTGGGAAAGGTGATGGTTAAATGTTGTTGTAAACTGTTGAAATGTTTAGCAATTTCATGTGCCAAGAATTGAATATCTTTGTCTTTCAAACGTCGATATCTAATCCATTAAAATATTCCCAACAAAGTCCTTTCTCTACAAATAAAAATTTGGTTTCAATTGTGATTGTTTCCAATTATGTATTTTCAGTTTCTTTGCGATATTTATCCAGATTGCTTCTATCGTCCCTTTAGGAATACTAGAATATTATGAGTTTTCTTGACTCTTTTTCATCAACAAACCTTACGATATTATCAAGTCCACTAAATGAGATTTTATTGTCAGTAGTCGAAAAGTATTTGGACGTTTTTGCCTCTAATCCTTTCAACACTATTCACATTAAGACCCTTTCAGAGACAATAAACTTACTGACGTTGACAGTAGTGCTGTGGAGTTTCTTGTATCGTTTGTTATTGTCAGGCATGAAGTTTGTAGGAAATTTTGCAATTTTTTTCTCCTGAATATAAAAGAATAATTTTAAATCTCGATACAATTCGGCAATTTATCAAGGTCCCGCTAAACTTTAAGACGTAAAATTTGTCTTGAATAGCCTCGGTGTCCATCCTCCAAACTTTTCAGAGAAGACTTCAATCTGTCTTTCAGGGATTCTTCAACCTTGAAGAAAGAATTCCTGATTTTTTTCCATCAGAAAAAAGTTCCCCAAGTGACGAAAATTATCTCCTCCGCCTCAACCAGTAAATTTAACCTCCTTTAGTATATTTTATTTATAGCAAATTATCAATCAAGATCAAGGTTCCGCTATATCTTTCTTTATACATAACATAATAAAAAGCTTTCATAAATTTACAAACAAAGTAAACAACAATATTTTTACTAAAATTTTATGACTTCTACTTCTTAATCTTTTTTCTTTCCAAGGCTCTTCTCTTCGCTTCTTCAATCTTATCATTTCTCTTCGCAGTGTGCTCTTCTTTATTCACTTCCAACTCTGTATTGTTCGCTCTCTTCCCCAACACAGAATCATTGTCTGTCTTCTTTATATCCGCGAGCCTTGCTGTATCCACCTCTTTCATTCTTGCTATATAATCTTTCACCCACTTTGAATCTATCCTTGACGTGATCCTCATTATTCCTCTCACTATAGAAAACTTTTAATATCTCACATAAAATCCATAAATACCTATTGTGGTACCACCGAGTTCAGTGAAAATCAAATATTCAGGATAAGTTCCTTTGATGGCAAAAACGCATTGTGGATCAAGGTTCACAATGTTTCCTTCAGACAATAACAAGTAGTCACTTTGAGAATTGGCTAATTTTCTCGCAGAATTGAAATAGAAACCTGCTGTTAATGCCATGCGGACTTTTTCCCAACGATCAAATCCATCGTCGCGGCTTTTACTGCTCTTTACTTCTTTCTTTCGTTGTTGATATAATTGGCATACAGGATCATTCTCTAAGAATTTCTCACAAATTTTGAGGTCAACTTTATGTAAAAGTTCTCCGATCTGTAATTTGATATTTTGGCCTTGTTTCAACGCTCTAAAATTGAGGAAATTGTCCTCTGCCCAGGATTTAGAATAATTATAGCGTCTCCATTTTTCATAGATTCTGATATAGGTGACATGGTCGCCGTCTTCGTGGCCCCAGTCAGCCTGTTTGGCCTGGAAATCTTCGTATTCTTTCTCATTTGTCCTTGACACCTTTGACCATATATTCTCCGATGACAACAATGACACAATCTAGGGAAAATAAATATCACTCAAAATTCCTTATACTTACGGTTAGGATATCATCATCGCAGCCCATAAAGAGAGAGGCGATCAAAGCTTTAGCATAGGGGACATCAATAGGAAGTTTTGTCATCTCATGTCCGAGATCTGTGATTCTGCCATTCTCGTCCAATGCTCCCAATAAATACAATTGCTTCAATGCCTTTAAAGGAATTATAAGAAAATTCTCTTCCCAAAATACGCTGAAAATTTGGTCTTTGTCGGGAGGTTCCATGAACTCAAAATGCATCACATCATGAATCCCCATACTCTTCAATGTCAATATCGTACTTGCTAAATTTGTCTATGGAAACCTTTTAATAAAAACATCAATCTCCAATTATACTCTTAAAATCTCAGGAATGGTGTACTCCACCATTTGTTCTTTGAAGAACTGTTCACTAAACATTCTATAACACTTTCCTGCTTGTGTTCTTCCGGCTCTTCCTGCTCTTTGTATCGCTTGGACCTTTGAAATTGGCACGATCAACAACGCATCCATGCCAGTTCTGGGATTATAGCATTTTTGCTTGACATAACCAGAGTCAATAACAAATCCAATGCCATCAATCGTCAATGAAGTTTCTGCGATATTTGTTGAGAAAATCAACTTTCTATGGTGCTCAGGAGGTTTCTCAAAGACTCTTGCTTGATCTTCACAATTCTGCGCACCATATAATGGGTAAATCACCATTGAAGGCACTTCTTTTTCTCTCGAAATAAGCTCTTGTAATTTACTTATACACAGTTTGCAGGCCATTTCGCAATCTTCTGAACCAGGAAGGAACACCAGAATATCACCAGGACCTTCATGCAAATGCATTCTGATAGCAGCACGAACTGCTTCTTCAACTCTCTTGTTAGCGGAGCAGTTTCCGTGGAGGATTTCTACAGGGTAGCATCTGCCTTCAACCTTCAATACAGGACAATTGTTGAAGTATCGAGCGAATTGGTCGGTATTTAAAGTGGCAGAAGTCACGATAAGACGGAGGTCACCATTTCTTTTTATCACGGCTTTTTTCACCAAGGAAAATAAAATATCGGTGTAGATGCTCCTTTCGTGGGCCTCATCCAATATGACAATATTGTACTTGTTCAAGTCAGGATCCTAATTTTGAGGTATTACTGGCTATTCTCTTTATTCATTTTTTACGGTGAGACATTCACGGACAAGAATACCGTCAGTGACGTATCGGAGCTTTGTATTGTCAGTACATCTGTCGTCAAATCTGATGGCATAAGAAATTTCGTTTCCAAATGAAATTCCTCGTTCTTCGCAAACTCTCCTTGCCATCGCCATTGCGGCAACCCTTCTTGGTTGTGTCACCACCATACTTAATTTATCAGTTTTGAAACTCTGCATTGTCAGCGTCTTGTCTTGACTTCTAAGTGATGAAAAATCAATAGAAAGCATACCTGGTCTGTTCTTGTAAACAGATTTGTAGATTTCAAAGGAATCGTAGATATATTGGGGAAGTTGAGTGGACTTTCCTGAACCGGTATCGCCAGTGAGCACGCAAAACTTTTAAAAGGGAATTAGACGGGAGAAAACAAGGGGAAATGGTACGAGATTGTCAGAGACCATTTCGATAATATCACGCTTGTAAGCATAAATGGGAAGCTGGTCAGCTGTTAATGGGTTTTGGTTTGCACTTTCCATTTAGAAGAAAGGATAAAAGAGTAGGTGTAAAATAAAAAAATAATCTCTCTTTATTTTTTTGAGCTCTAGCTGTTGAATTTTTTTGCCCACCGCTTTCTATTTATTTGCCAAAGAAGGATAAAAACTTCTTGCACTTTTGGGAAAGACAAAGAGGCTGGACATTTTCTTTTGTAAAAAAGTGAAGAGAAATGAACAATTTTTCAAAAATCATTTTTCTGGGATAAATAAGGATTCACCCGATTTTCACCTTTAAAATTATACTCATCAATCAAGAAAGACATTTTTAAATCGAATCAAGAGGTTTTTTCATTGTTAAAATAAATAGATAGCATCATTATATATTATAGATACAAATCATTGTCATCATCATCATGTTCAAATACATCTTCTCGTATCTTCAAGATAATATTTATACACTTTACAGTTCTGATATTACCACAAGCAAAAAAAAAATTCCAATCATATTGCTTCCCAAATCACCACCTTATTCCAAGAGATCGTAATCGTCGAGCTTTTCATTATATTTCATAATCTTCTTCTTGATTTTGGAAGAGTCAACCCAAGTGATATGATCTTCCATATTTCTGGTCACCAAAAGAGCTGGGTCAGTCACAACATCAGTTCCAACTCTCACATCTATCAATGAAAAAAATTAATCTCTCACAGAAACAACCCAATTCTTACGTCCTTGTTCAATGAAAGTGACGGCTTCTCTGACGCTTTCAGCAAACTTTAATGATTTCAAGACAACAGGGAGTCTTCTTCTATTCATATTTTAGCGATTTCATCCTCTATTCCCAAACGATACCTGGCAAAAGCAGAGACGGCGATTTTGGAGCAGACTTCGAGGGACTTTTTATTGCTGATTATTCCCATAGCATATCTAGAATTATCATCAATTTCACATTCAAACTTCACAAGGTTACAATTTATCCAACAATTGTTCGGTGATTTTAATTCTGAAAAGGTCGTCTTGCTTTAATTCCTTAAGCTTTGAGACGAGCTTGGTGATGATACCGCAGATTTTATTGTATCTAGGAATTTGTGGTGAGATTTTGGGCATATCATGAAACCTACCTGGTGTAATCTTCTCTATCTTGTAAATGGTATCTTCTGACGACTTGAAGTTCGTGGTGGTTGGTTTCATTCTTCCAACGAACGAAGTTGGTCTTTTTCAAAAGCTTTTGTTCATGATGCTTTAATTCTCTCATTTTCTGTGTGTTCTTTTACCCGTATCCAAAATAAAAAATAAACTAAAATCTCTCTCTGATCCTAACACTAAGAGAAACTAATTCGCAATATTCAAGTCCCAAAGTAATATTTTTATTTCAAAAATGAAATTCACTTTCGCTCTTTTTATTCTTGTCTCCTTGGCTTTCACTTGCCAAGCCCTCAGAAGATCTTATGAAATCAAAGTCTCCCTTGTCGGACCAAGTATCATTTAACTCTTTATTCATCTTCTCAAAACCCTTTTTAGACAGAAATGAGCCCATTCAAAGATCTTCCAAATCTACTTTAGAAATTGACAACGATAGAGCCAGCCTCAGTGCTTCCAACCTTCGTGTTATCGAACATGATGCCAACGTAGTAAAGGACGAACAGAGAATAAATTCCAACCTAAATCAATAGGACTGCACTAATTGTATCTATGCTATCGAATTTATCCCTAATGATAAATCCAAAACTTTATACACTTCCATCAAGTACCTTAATTTTTGAGATGATCTCAGGACTGACTTCTTTTAATTAAAGGGCCAATTTGGTGTCTGGAAGAAGCTTTGAAGACTTTTTGGAAGTCGCATTTGGTGAACACGACAATATTATTGATGTTATTGGAATTAAATATGGCATCGTTAGATATCTTAAAGATGGTCAACAAGGTCTCCAAACTGAAATTCATGAAAGCAAAGTTGCTAACTCACAAGAGTATAGACAATTCTCTCAATGAATTCCTCTAATGTTTTAAATAGAAGTCCCGACATTATTAGTAATTTTGGAGTTGGAAAGGCAGGTGGACCAGGAGCAGGACCCAGTAATATTGGAGGAGCCGCTCCTGAACCACCAAAGGAAGAAAAGACATTTTTCCAGAAATATGTAAGGAGATTTTTGTTTAGAATAGAAAAGTAATGAGTGAATAGTTCTGGTATTTGATTATAGGAGGTTTCGTCGTGTATCAATTCATGACTTTTGATAAAGAAAAATTGATGGAAGCTGCTAACCAAGCTCAAGGTCAAGCCCAACAAAGAAGACAACAATAAATAACACAATCATGAGCACGAATTATTCTTGGAAAAATTGTTGATCGTTTGTGCCATCAGTTATTAAAAGAATTGAGATATAGTGATACGTGTATCGTAGATATTGATATTGAGACAGAAATCTCTCTGTTTGAGTCGTAAAAAATGTTATGATTTGAATCTCATAAAAAACTCATTTCAAATACATTCGTGACTAAATCAATTGTTGAGGAAAGCACGTTTTTGGAGTTAAATGGTGTTTTTTGCAGATTCTTTCTGTCTCAACGACTTTGAAAATTCTCAAGATCTTCAAAAGATCGTCAAACTTGGGAGATGAATCAGAGAGAAAGGAATAGAAGTGACCTCCATATTCGATATTTATTGGAGTTCAAATTGAGTTTCAATTAATTTAGATTACAATTCGTAAATTTTTTATTTGAGTTAACTTTAATAATGTTTAAATCGTTCAGAGATCTTTGACCTTCAAAGATTCTAAAGAAAATTGGGTATGTGTTTTCAGAAGATCATCTTAAACTCTTACTTATTACTGCTTACCTGAGAGACTATTTCTAAAATTTCAAAAGAACCCATCTGGTGTTAAACAGTTCCAAAATCGACATTTTAGATTTTCTTCTAAATGTCTTGAATCAAGGGGAAAATTTATTTTCTTTTTGAAATTTCAAAGTTAATTTATTTCATTCATTTTTTCTTCTTACGAATTATTTCTTTGATTTAATTCACATTTTTAACTTCATAATTCATTTTCTTTTTGAAAATAAATTTAAAAATTAATTTCTTGAAATTTCAAATTAAAAATAAAAAAATCAAATAAAAATTTTTTAATTCAGGAAACTCATAAATATTTTATTCCTCTCAAATTTTTTCTTTTTTAAAAATTCAAAATAACATCATTTATTGTTTGGATTTTACCCCAGTCCTCCGAAATAAAAATCACTCAAAATTATCTATCTGAGATCTCATTTCTAAAATTCTCTTTCTTCATCCTTGAATTTCTAAAATCAAAGGAACCCGAAAAAAAAAACTCTTACATATTACTTTGGAATTGCTTCGAGTCTGCCTGGAAAAATTAGCAGAATCAGAAGTTCCTATCCAAATCTCTTCAAGAAATGATTTAAACTCTGAGACTCAAGCAGTAATAAATCAATAAATCAATAAGTAAATATCTCAACAATTTTATTCAGAAAAGAAGAACCCTCTCTTTTTCTGTCTGAAGATGATCTAACTCTATCAGTCATGTTAGAAATATAGTCAACTCAAAATACAGAAGTAAACCTCCAAAGACAATTTTTCGGAGAGATGTGAAAGTCAAATTGTTCTATTAAGTTCAAAATGTTTTTCTACAATTTTTCAGCTATGAATATTAAAGCCGAGCAAAACTTCCTTCAAGGAAAAGCCTACAAAATTAAACAATAATTCATGAATATAAAAGAAATATTCATGTTAAGAATATCGGAAAAAAAGTTTTCCTAAAAAGAGAGAAGACTACTTTTTAATGCCTAATGATGATTTTTTATTTCAGAAAAATAAGCTTTTTCGTCAAATTTCAAAGAAAATAAAGTAAAAGACAAACTAAAATTATAGAAAAAAATATTTTCAAGGATACAAACAAACTCCTTCTGAAAGACAAAAAAAAACAAAAAAAATTAGAAATTTTGAGAAGCTATTGAATCGAAATAATCTTCAAAAGACAAATCGGACCTCAAATAATGAGAGCTCGCTTTACTCTGCGAGTACCCTATTTTCCAAATCAAGGCTTTAAAAAAAATTCTTTTTGAAGCTTTTCAAGAGTTGGGAGATGAATCTTATTGAGAGCCTGTATAAGTTAAAATAAAGAGATCTTATTCAGAATTTCCCCTTTCATTCTGGAATCATGTTCCAAATCTTCCTTTGAATAAAAATATTCTCTGAATCTCTGAGATAATGAAAATCAAGTGCGAACATGAAGCGATTAATTTCTCAACAGGAAATTTATGAAATCAGAGTAGAGACAAGTTTCTTGCGGAAGTGAGGCTAACTAAAAGAAGACATCTACCTTTTTAAAGGGGTAAAGTCTTCAAAATCTCAACAATAAATTGTCAGTTCTTCAGATCAATAAATTTTAACACAAGATTTTTTTATACAGAATTCAGGTTTCGGATTTTCTGGGCAGTTCAACAAAAACTACAACTCATCTGTCAAACCAAAAACACCTGCTTTCATGAGACCAAACGAAGACAATTTTGTTCATCAGGGTTCTGTGCTTCATTCTAGACTTCTTTTGACTTCTTCCATATCTCTCAGATCCCAAAAGACTCATTTTTTGAATGTTTCTAAAAAATTCTCGAGATAGCAGATTGCAAATAGAAGGTTCTGGATGAGTTTCAAACGTCTCAGAAAGGCCTGACTCTTCATTCGAACAATCAAACTCTACCTTTTTCCTAAACTCCAACAAGTCCATTTCCTCAAGTTCCTTTTTTTATGTGTGAAGAGAACAAAGATGATTCTGAGAGATCAATATCATTTTCCTTGAAATTCCACCCTCAAAATCAAAACATCTAAAGGATTCAATTGCTTGGACAAATGTTTTTTTTCCAATTTAGTTCGCGAGTAAAATACGGAAGTTCAAGAAACAAAGATCTTGTTATTCAAAATAGAATCTAGGAAGGCTGAAGAGAGAGCTCTTCAGAATAACACAAATCTAGGAAAGAAATTTATTTTCTGAGGGGTGAAGAATATCGCTCTTCCATCCAATATTTGATTCAAATTTTAAACCTCACTATTATTTGCATCTTTTCTAGCTTTCGGAAGCTCCATAGATTCCTAAAACAAACAAATGAGCCATTTCACAATCCCTATTGGTACAAACACCATATGAATCTCTCTCCTGTCAAAATTTAAAATTTATTCTCTTATTTCAACAAAAAATGGGATTCTTCAACTTTTCTTCTAAAATTTGGCTTTTTTGGGTATAAAATTTTCATACACTAAAAATTCCTCTATTTTACCAGCATTTTTCCTTTAAACCTCTAATAGACACAATTTAAAAATAGTCTCAAAAAAGTTCATATGAGCACCAAACTTCTCCATATCTTCCTCTTCGCTTTACTCGCTGTCAGCTGCTTCGCTGGCAAACGTGGTCTTGCTTGGCCTTGGAATGGTGTTGCCCAAGATTTTGGCCTCTTTGCCAACAGTGGTAAGATTGGCTGGGTTTACAATTGGGAATCTTGGCGTCCTGCTGGTCTTCCTGGTAGATTCGAATACGTCGCCATGCAAAGAACTGCCAGCGGCATCCAAAACCTCAGAGGCAACATGCAAAACAACCATGCTAAGGTTCTCCTCGGTTTCAATGAACCTGATATTGGATCCCAAGCCAATATGTCTCCTGATACTGCTGTTAACCTCTGGAGACAATATATTAACCCAGTTGCTAAACAATTCGGCCTTCGTGTTGGCAGCCCTGCTATCTCTAATGGAGCAAATGGTATCAACTGGTTGAAATCCTTCATGAACAAGTGCAGTGGATGCAGAGTTGACTTCGTTGCTTGCCATTGGTATGGCCCTTCTTTCGAACATTTCAGAAGCCACATTGAAAATGTTCACCGTAACTTCCCCAACAAGAGAATCTGGGTCACTGAATTCGCTCTTCAAGGAAATCCTTCTGCTGGTGCCCAACAAAATTTCATGAGACAAGCTACTGCTTATTTGGAATCTAGCGGTTTCGTTGAAAGATACTCCTGGTTCGGTGCCTTCAGAGGTGGTGCTGGCAATAATTTGATCGGCGGAAACGGTGGATTAACCAACTTGGGAAGAGCCTACAATTAAGCTGCGAGTTTATAAAGAAGAAGCACCTCAGCTGCTTCTATTTATTCGTAACAAATTAATTAAATAATTCATATTTCAGTATGACAAGAAAACTTCCTAACTAAATGGCTTGTTAGACTCCTTTACTATTTTTTTTTTGGATATCATTTGAAAAAAAAACGTTTTTTCAGGTTTTACAAAATAGAAACTGAGGTGATCTGGTGTAATAATAAGAGAGAAAGATAATTGAATCTATTTTGATTTCTCCCCAATTTTTTTTTGCGGAAATTTAATTAAAATATTCATCTAAATCTCAAATAAAATTCATGGATCTCTCTGTCATTTACCAAGCTCTCCAATATTCTGTTGGGAGCACTCAACAAGACATCAAAATGGCCGAAAAATTCCTTGCTGACGTATTTCTACCTCATACTCTTCATCTTTATCCTCCTTTCAAATAGGCAAAATTTCAACAAGGGTATATCCAAAATCTCCTTTTAATCGGCTGTGATGAGAAAGTACCCTATTTATATATGCTCTCATCCCTTATCCCATCAGGCGAATATTTATGTTAGATTGGCAGCACTGGTATATTTAAGATCTACAGTCAGAGAACTCTGGAGAAAAAGAGAGAATGGTATTTGTGAGATCGATAAAGAGACCTTAAAAGCCAGTATTCTCGATGGTCTTGTTAAATGTACAGAATCCACCAAGTTCTAGTAATCTTTCTTACCATCAACCTTCCAACCCTGAAAGTAAACAGTTAGAAGATACGATCAGATATATCGCAGAAACTGAATTCCCAGAAACATGGAAGAATATCTTTCCTGATATCATGGCGAAATTATCAAATCCAAGCGATTATGCGAATCTATTGGGAGCTCTTGTAGGCCTCAAAGCGCTTGTGAAAAATCATCAATTTTTGAGTGGAAAAGATCGAATTCCTCTTGAGTATATGGTTGAAGATACTTTCATGATCCTTTCTGATCTTGTAAAATCTTTGTTAAATACTCAGAATGAACAGACTGAAAGGCTCTTACAAATCATTGTCAAAATCTTTTATTTCGCTATCTGCGTAAGATATTTCCATTTTTAATTGAAATCTCACCATCCCCATCCAGACACAAATCCCAAAATTTTTAATGGATGAAGAGAGAATAAAAGCCTGGTTATTCAATATACAAGGGATAATGGAACGTCCATTACCTCAAGATATGCAGACTCAGACAACCAATGAGAGAACACTGGAAAAATGGGAGAAAAGCGCTGCATGGTCCAACAAAAAATGGTGTGCGAAAATCATGAATAAATTTGTTTACAAATACACCAATAAAGTCACCATCAAGGATGAAAACAAAGGATTCCCAGAACTTTTCCTCTCAACCTACGCTAATTACTTCCTGGAAGGCTTCCTTAAACTTCTTTATCATTTTAGAGACAGTTATTTCCAGCCAAAAACTCGCTTCTTCGCATTAAAGTATATCATTAATTCTCTTAATCACCCAAGTCTTCACAATACAATCTCATTAAACCTCGAGACGATTATCTACGATATCATCATCCCCGCTCTCCAATTAACCTCCCAAGATGAAGAAGACTGGGTTCAGAATCCTCTTGAATTCATCAGAAGAGATGATGAACACCTTGACCTTTCAAAAAGCCCAAAATTAGCCGCTCACAGTTTGTTAGACAAACTCGCTGATAAAAAGCTCTTTGAAGTCAATGGCGGCGAACTTATTCTTCCCAGACTCTTTGAATTCTCCACAAACGCTCTCATTCACAGTCAGGATATCCGTCTTAATGTCACTGTTGATCTCAAAATGAAAGAAGTTATCCTCTATGTCCTTGGAATTCTTCGGGTTCTCATCTTACGAAGTCCAGAATGTACCGCAAAAATCAAAGCTTTATTCGAAGAATACATCATCCCGGAGTTCAAAAACGTACAAGGACCTCTTAAATTCAGATTATGCTGGCTGCTTGGATTATATTCTTGTCTGAACTTTGAGAACCATGATGATATTCTGACGATCACAGACGGTCTTTATAATAGTCTTTGTGAAGAAGCACTTCCTGTGAGAGTGAAGGCAGGAATCTCGCTAGATGCAATTTTTGAGAATGAGCAGGCTCAGATATTTATCAGGCCTTATTTGGATAAGATCTTATTGAGTTATATTGGGCTGATTGATATGATTGATAATGAGAAACTAACGATGGCCTTTGAAGGGATCATCACTAAGTTCGCGGATTATATTTATCCCTTTGCAGTAGACCTGGTGAAGTATCTAACAGAATCGTTTTATAAAGCAGATCAAGAAGCTATACAGTCGGCTGATGCGACGGAGATTCATGAAAAGGAAGCGATTGCTGGAGGGTTTCTGTCGAGCATTCTGAGAATATTTAACGATAATATCCCCAAAGAAACTGTCAAAGAGCTTGAAAAGATTCTCCTTCCAACTTTGTTGTACATTTTAAAAAATGAAAACTCCAACAATATTGACTTGGGATTGAAGCTTCTGAACCAACTTTTGAATTATACAGAAGAAATCAGTGAAGATCTTTGGGGTTTCTTCTTTATTATCAACTATCTTATCTTGGGCTACCCTGATGAGAATAAACAACAAGAGAATAATGTGAGTTTGCCAGCAGAAGGAGGAGGGTTTAGATTACTCGAAGCGATAAATTTCAATGGAAAGGGCGAAGAACATGTCGCAGGAATCGTCCCTTGTGTTCAGAAATACATTCAAAAGGATAGAGCAGGAGTCATATTCAATGCAAAAGATCCTTGTTATAATCTCACATACATTGAATTGCTTTTCAACTCAATTGAAAAAGTGTATGAAATTTGCTATGATTCTGAGAATGACACTGATATGGTGCTGATAACGACGATATATATCGCTATTGTGGAGAATGAACAGCAGCTTAGTGAGAATGTCCTCACTTATATCCTTGAAAAAGCCATTGTGAATATTCCTCATGTGAAGTCTATTGCTCAAGAGAAAATCATTATTCAGATTATTTGTGCATGTTTATGGGTGAATGCTGGATTGACCTTGCAATACCTGGAACATAAGAATGCTACAGAATTAATTTTCCAAAGATGGATGTTGAGAATGCCAGACTTTAAACATAGCTTCGAATTTAAAAGAGTTCTCATTGGCTTTGCTTCTCTTTTGAGAGTCAATTTTAATCAACTACCTCAAGTAAAAAAATAAATGAAGATCACCTTTCTAACCCCTCTTCTCCTAGTTATTATTGACATCGATGAAGGGATTGTTGAATCAAATGATCAGCTTAACAGCAGTTATCAATGAGATGAGAGAGAAAAAGCTCATGAACTATGACATATTTAACCTGAAAGCATTTAGTTGGGAGCATACCAATAGACATGATCAACAAGGAATAACGCAATTATTGGAGAAAGATAAGCCACCAACTGGGGATGGAGAGTATTACGAAGAGGAAGAAGAAGGAGATATTTATGATTATGAAGTAAGAGAGGAATTATTGATATTTTGGCTTAATATTTTTCTCATAGCTGGAAGGATTTTTGGATGAAAAGGATCAGTATACATCTCCTTTAATTCAAACATGTGAAATCCTATATTTCAAAACAAGCTTAGAATGTAACAAATATTTCTCTTAATAAATCTCCTAACTCTCTCCCTAGTGCTGAAAGAACATCAGAATGAAGTGTTTGTTGAATTAATGTCAACGATGGTGACTCAAGATGAGTTGGTGACTTTGCAGAATTATTTTGAAAAAGCTGAAAATTACGCTGCTCAACAACAACGCAATTAAATTTGACCGATTTTCTTTGTATTTTTAACAATGAGAGAGCATAGTTGAATACGAGAATGTAAACAAAAAGTATTTAGTTATATAATAAAAGTTGGTTTTGTATTCAAGTCAATATATAATTACAAATAAAAATACCTTTCTCAACATAAAAAATCTATTCCATCTTTGAAATCATTACTCTTGTTCAACGCTTTGTTCTTCTTCAGGTTCTTCCTCCTTTACAGGATTATATCCACTATAATCTATCCCTTTATCCTCCTCCTCTTCGATGAGCTCGAACTTCACTTGAGGATTTTCAGCAAATAATTCAGGGTTTGTTATTCTCAATTGCTCCATGATTTGTCTGTCATATTCTTCTAA
>Ga0182738_1004220_pt1 | contig 15984 bp, 18 predicted proteins | sample eDN5th30CBELigMG_FD_128876 | JGI IMG/M metagenome (GOLD analysis project Ga0182738, IMG submission 128876) | Enriched Miracle-Growth compost microbial communities from Emeryville, California, USA - eDNA 5th pass 30_C BE-Lig MG (version 2)... ... | reverse complement strand
GCTCATCCATCAACAGTACGTCGGGCTGCACCGCGATGGCCCTCGCGATACACAACCGCTGCTGCTGACCACCGGAGAGCCCGCCGCCGGGCTTGTCCAGCCGGTCCTTGACCTCATTCCACAGATTCGCACCGCGCAGGGAGAACTCAGCGGTTTCGTCGAGCATGCGGCGGTTGCGGATTCCCTGCAGCTTGAGGCCGGCCACCACGTTGTCGCGAATGGACATGGTGGGGAAGGGATTCGGGCGCTGAAACACCATTCCGACGGCTTGGCGAACCCCCACCGGGTCGATTCCGGGGCGGTAGATGTTCTCGCCGTCGAGCAATACCGAGCCCTCGATGCGGGCCCCGGGAGTGGTCTCGTGCATCCGGTTGAGCGTGCGCAGCACGGTCGACTTGCCGCAGCCGGAGGGACCGATGAACGCGGTGACACTGCGCGGCGCAACCGACAGCGACACGTCGGCCACCGCGTGAAACGACCCGTAAAAGATGTTGAGGTCGGTGAGATCCAACCTTTTAGCCACCGTGCAGCTCTCCTTGTTCGCCCACCACTCTGCGCTGGTTGTCGAGACGGATCTAGAACTTCTTGGGAGCGAAGATGCGTGCTCCGAACCTGGCCGCCACGTTGAGTAGCGCGATCAGCAGGATGAGCGTCAGCGCAGCGCCCCAGAGCCGATCCGTGGGCACCGCGCTGGTGCCCGCCCCGGCCGATGTCTGGTCATACATCATTCCCGGCAGCGACCCCATGAAGCCGTGGAACATGTCGAAATTGATCGCCTGCGAGTAGCCGACCAGGATCAGCAGCGGCGCGGTCTCGCCCATCACCCGGGCCAGCGCCAACAGTATTCCGGTGACGATGCCCGACAGCGCGGTCGGAATCACGATGCTGGTGATGGTCTTCCACTTCGGTGCGCCCAACGCGTAGCTGGCTTCACGCAGGTCCATCGGAATGATCCGCAGCATCTCCTCGGTCGCTCGCACGATCACCGGCACCATCAGCAGCACCAACGACAGCGACACCGCGAAACCGGAGCGCTGAAACCCCAAGGTAGCCACCCACAGTGCGTAGACGAACAGCGCTGCGACGATCGACGGCACCCCGGTCAGGATGTCGACCATGAACGTCGCAAGCTTGCCCAGTCGGGTGCCGGCACCGTATTCGACGAGATAGATCGCGACGAAGATTCCGATCGGGATCGAGATGGCCGCGCACAGCAGTCCTTGCAGCAGGGTCCCGATGATCGCATGGTAAGCGCCGCCGCCGGCCACGAACGCCGTCATGCCAGCCTGCGAGTGGGTCCACCAGGCACTGGTGCTGACAGCGCCGAAACCGAAGTCGAACACCGAGTACATCACCCACACCAGGGGCACCAACGCCAAGGCCATCGCGGCGGTGACCAGCACCGTCGCAATCGAATTGGCCACCCGGCGGCGCAGCCCTACCCCCGCAAACGTGCGCAGCTTGACGGGACGATCCAGCAGCGCGGTCATGAATGCACCTTCTGGGTGATCGCGACGCGCGCCAGCGCGTTGACGATAAGCGTCAGCACGAACAGCACCAGACCGGCCGCGATGTAGGCGCCCGCCTTGTACTGATCGTTGAATTCCGATGCGGTGGCAGCGATCTTGGTGGCGAAGGTGGAACCGCCGTCGAACAGCGACCAGTTGAACGCCTTCTGGGTGGAGCGCAGGATGATCAGCAACGCGACCGTCTCACCGAGCGCCCGGCCCAAGCCCAGCATCGCGGCACTGATGTAGCCGGAGCGGCCGAACGGCAGCATCACCATCTTGACCACCTCCCAGCGGGTCGCACCCAGCGCCAGGGCGGCTTCGACCTGTCCGCGGGGCGTCTGAGCCAGCACCTCGCGGGTGACCGCGGTGATGATCGGCAGGATCATCACCGCCAGCACGATTCCGCCGGTGAAGATGGTGCCCCCGCCCGCCACCGACGCGTTGCCGTCGGCAAACAGGAAGAATCCACCGAGGTGTTCGTTGAGCCATAGTGCGGTGCCGCGCAACTGCGGGGCCAGCACATACAGGCCCCACGCTCCGTAGATGATCGACGGCACGGCGGCCAGCAGTTCGACCAGGTAGCCCAGGAGCCCCACGAGCCGCCTGGGCGCGTATTCGGCGAGATAGATCGCGACGCCCAGAGCAACCGGCATGGCCAGCAACAGCGCGAACAGCGAGACGAACACGGTCACCTGCAGCATCTCTGCGATGCCGAAGTGCATGGCGGAGGTGTTGGTGGTGACCCAACTGCCGCCGTAGGTGAAGAAGTTCTCCCGGTTGCGCTGCAGCGCCGGTATCGCCCGCAGCAGTAGGAAACCTCCGACGGCGCTGATCAAGACGATGATCAGCACCCCGGAGCCTTCTGCGACCAGGCGGAACAGCCGATCTTGCAGGCGGCTGCCGGTGGAACGCAGCGCCGTCGGGGTCACCGACGGCGTCGATGCAGGCGTAGACACAGAGGAGTCGGCGATGCTTGACACCCCCTCATCGCTTGCGGCACGGCGGCTACTGAATCGCGTCGATGGCGGCATTCAAGCGCCGTTTCAACTGATCCGGCAGCCGGACGTAACCGGCGGACGACAATTCGTCCTGGCCGCTGGTGGAGGCCGTCCTCAGGAAGGACTTCACGGCCGCCGACGTGTCGGGGTCGTAGCCCTTGGAGCAGACGATCTCATAGGTCACCAAGACTAGCGGGTAGGCAGCCGCCTGCTTGGTGCCGTAAAGCGACCTCAGGTCCAGCCTCATGTCGTTGCTGTCCTCGGAAACGAATCCGGCCGACTGAATCGCGACGCCGGCCGATTCGTCGGTGGCGGCGACCACTCCAGAGCCCGAGTCGATCATCGCCGACCGCAGGTTGGCCTGGTCGGCGAAGCCCTTCTCGACATAGCCGACGGCACCGGGCGTGCTCTGCACCGCCTGCACGACCCCGGCCGACTTCTGCGCGCCCTCGCCGACGCCGCCCTGGAATTCGCTGCCTTCACCCTTGGTCCAGGTGTGCGGCGCTGCGGCGCTGAGGTACTTCTGGAAGTTGTCGGTGGTGCCCGACGAGTCCGAGCGATAGATCGGCGTGATGGCGATGGCGGGCAGTTCCTGGCCCGGGTTGAGGGCCACCAACGCGGGGTCGTTCCAGCTGGTGATGGCTCCGCTGAAGATCCGGGCCAGCACGTCACCGTTGAGGACCAGGTTCTCCACCCCGTCGAGGTGGTAGGCGATGCTGACCGGCCCGAACACCAGCGGCAGATGCCATGCCGGGTTCTGGCCGCAGCGGTCGGCCGCCTCGGCGATCTGCGCCTCGCTCAGTGGCGAGTCCGAACCGGCGAAGTCGACGTGCCCGGCGATGAACTGCTCGCGGCCCGCGCCCGACCCGGTCGGGTTGTAGGACAGGTTCTTGCCCGAGCACTCTTTGCCCCACACCTGGTTGAACACCGCGATCGCGTTCTGCTGAGCCGTCGATCCCTCAGCGGTCAGCGTGCTCTTGCCGGCACATTCGGCCGAGTCTGCTTTGCCGGAGGTGGTGCCGGTGCCGGACGAGCTCGCGGTGTTGTCATCGCTGCCGCAGCCACTGATCGCCAGACCGGTCATCGCGGCCGCTACCAGCGCAAGACCCGCCTTTGTGCGTTTCATCAGTTCTCGCTTTCTCGCTTCCGGTTCAAATCTCTCCGGGAACGTATGCGGCACTCATGGATGGCAACCACATGCCAGATGAACGGGCGGTGAATAGATTCTGGAGCCGCCTCAAAGCTAGTCCACTGCGGCGTAAGCGGTGTCGACACTGTGCACCACAAAGCCCAACTGCTCGTAGGTGCGCAACGCCGCGGTGTTATCCGCCTCGACGTAGAGCAGCACGATCGGCGCCTCGACATCGGCCAGCCGGTCCGCCAGGTAGACCAGGCCAATCTCGGTGAGCAGCCGGCCCAGACCGCGGCCCTGGGCGGCCGGATCGACTCCCACCACGTAGACCTCCCCCAGCGGTTCAGCGAGCCTCGACGAAGGAGAGGCGAAGCTGGGACCGCTGCTCACACCCAGCGGTTCAGCGAGCCTCGACGAAGGAGAGGCGAAGCTGGGACCGCTGCTCACGTCCAGCGGTTCAGCGAGCCTCGACGAAGGAGAGGCGAAGCTGGGACCGCTGCTCACGTCCAGCGGTTCGGCGCCCGGTTTGCCGGAGTGGATCTTGGTCCAGTGAAACCCCAGCAGCTTGGGTCCGTCGAACGCCAGAAACAGTCCGGCCGGATCGAACCACGCCTCGGCGCGGCGCTGCGCCAGATCCTCGGCGGTCCAGCCGCCCTGCTCGGGATGCCAGGAGAACGCCGCGTTGTTGACCCGCAGCAGTTCGGCGTCGTCGCCCGCGCCCGCATAGGTGCGAACCGTCACCCCCTGTGCCACCGCCGGCTGCGGTACCCCGCGCAGCGATCGGCGCATCTGCAGCAGCTCACGCACCGTGGCCAGGCCCAACGCCTCGGCAGTGGCCTGAGCGGCAGGCAGCGTGCCGTGCGCCCAGAACCGGGTGCTGCCGTCGGTTCGGGCCAGTGCGGCGCGGGCCATCGCCGCCCCGATACCGCGCCGCCGAGCGTGCGGCGCCACCACCAGCTCCGCCATCGGCGCGGCGTCCTCGGTGCCCGCGGTCAGGTTCAGATAGCCCAGCACCATTGCGCCGTCACCGGCGACCAGATGTTCGGTGCGGGACGCGGCGAGCTCCCGCAGTACCTGCTCCCCCACCGGCGCGACGCCGTCATGGTGGCCGGCAGCGGCGATGAGATCGCGGATCTGCCGCTGCTCGTCATCGGTCAGTGCGGCATGCCATTGCGGGGCGGTCACTGACTGGTCAGCGGCTCGGGCGCACCGCCGTCGGCGCCGTCAAGGTCCTCGACCATGTCGTCGCCCTCCTCGTCGGAGGCAGCCGAGGAGTGGCCCCGCACCGGCCGGACCGCTTTGTAGCCGACGTTGCGGACCGTGCCGATCAGCGACTCGTACTCCGGCCCGAGCTTGGCGCGCAACCGCCGGACGTGCACGTCGACCGTGCGCGTACCGCCGAAGAAGTCGTAGCCCCAGACCTCCTGCAACAACTGCGCCCGGGTGAAGACCCGACCGACGTGTTGGGTGAGGTACTTCAGCAGCTCGAACTCCTTATAGGTCAGGTCCAGCGGCCGGCCCCGCAGCCTCGCGGTGTAGGTGCCCTCGTCGATCACCAGCTCGCCGAGCTTGGTCTGTCCCGAGGCCTGCTCGGCGGCCGGCGAGCCATGTCGTCCGGTCAGCAGCCGCAGGCGGGCGTCGGTCTCGGCCGGTCCGGTACCGGGAAGCAGAATCTCGTCGATACCCCACTCGGCGTTGACCGCCACCAGTCCGCCTTCGGTCACGATCGCGACCACCGGGACCGATCCTGCGGTGGCGCTCAGCAGCCGGCACAGTCCACGTGCCGCGGCCAGATCGGTGCGCGCGTCGACCAGAACCACCTCGGCCGAACCGGCCTCAAGCAGCGCAGAAACCTCGGGCGCCGCTGTCCGCACAGTGTGCGCAAGCAGGGACAGCGACGGCAACACCCCGTCGGGGTGCAGGTCAGCGGTCAACAGCAGTAGCTCCAATAGAGGCCCTCCAGCGTCCCAGGTGATCTAACGATAGCGTGCGACCTGCCAGAATGACCGAGTGCGCAGGGTGCTTATCGGTATGTCGGCCGCGATCGCGGCCCTGGTCTTGGTGGCCGTCGGGGTCGATTTCGGAGCAAGCGTCTACGCCGAGTACCAGTTGTCACGGGCGGTACGCCGCGCCACGGACCTGCGCGCGGACCCGTTCGTGGCGATCCTGGGCTTCCCGTTTCTGCCGCAGGCGCGCCGCGATCACTACACCGAGGTGGAGATAAAGGCCCCGGCCGTCGAGCAGCCGATGATCGGCAAGTCGATGCTGGAAGCCACCATGCACTCGGTCGACTTGACCGAAGCCACTTGGCGGTTCCGGCCGGACGCTCCGATCCCGGTGGCGAGGCTGGAGAGCCGGATTATCATCGGCTCGGTGCATTTGGGCCGCTACCTGGGCATCCGCGACCTGATGGTGGAGGCGCCGCCGGCCGAGACCAACGACAACACCGGCGGCACCACGGAGTCCGGAATCTCGAGCAGCCACGGGCTGGTATTCACCGGCACGCCAGCAGGTTTCGGCAAGCGGGTGAGCGTGGCCGTGGACCTGTCGATCGGCGGGGAAGACCACAGCACGTTGGTGATCACCCCGACCGGCATCCTTACCGGCCCGGACACCGCCGACCAGACTGTGCCCGAGGAGCAGCGCGCCGCCGTGCTCACCGCGTTCCGCGGCAGCCTGCCTCAGCAGCGGCTGCCGTTCGGGTTGATCCCGACCAGTCAGGGCGCGCGCGGCTCCGATGTGATCATCGAGGGCATCGCCGATGGAATGACGGTCACCCTGCCGGAGTTCCGCCAGAGATGAGCATCGTCGCGATCTTCGCCGCCCTCGTGTTTGCCGGCGCGATCGGATGGTGGCTGAACCGACGGGCTGGTGTGCTGAGACAGCTGCCCGACTCCGAGACTGGCGACGACGCCGCCGCTTCCGATGCCGCTTTTTTGGGGCTGGAACCGGGACGCCCGGCAGTGGTGCATTTCTCCGCGCCCTGGTGCGGACCGTGCGCCGGCGTGCGCCGGGTGGTGGAGAAGGTCTGCGATGATCTCGGAGGTGTCGCCCATCACGAAATCGACATCGACGCCAACCCCGATGCGGCGCGCAGGTTCTCAGTGCTGTCGCTGCCGACCACGGTGATTTTCGACGCCGACGGGCGGCAGCGCTACCGTGCCGCCGGTGTCCCGACGTCGGCGGACCTGCGTTCTGCGCTGGAACCTCTGTTGGCTTGACGGCCCCTACGTTGGGTAGTCTGAACGTCGTGTTCGCCCGCCTTGAGCTTGTGCTCACCAAGCGCCGCACAGTCGACCTGTGCCGCGTCGCGGGCTGCTGTTGTTGTCGTTGTCGCTGAGACGCGCGTTTTCGCGTCGCTATCGGAGCGCCCGGGAAGCCCTGGCATGTCTCCACCAGCCACTCGCCACGACAGCAACAGGGAGCATTTCATGCGGGACATCGACACCGACACCACCCAAGTCCAACAGGTAGACGTCCGGGGTCCCCGGTTCACCGCCTGGATCACCACCGCCGTACTGGTGGGCGTCTTGCTCATCGCCGAGTTCAGCCCGCTGGGGGCGGCCACCCTGCTGGCTGTTCAGGCAGTCGTCTTCGCCATCGGCGCGAGCTCGGGCCCTCGCCGGCACCCCTACGGATTGCTGTTCGCCCGGCTGGTGGCGCCGCGGCTGGGGCCGGTCACCGAGCGTGAGCCGGTGGCGCCGCTGCGCTTCGCCCAGCTCGTCGGCCTGGTGTTCGCCGTGATCGGGGTCGCCGGGTTCGCGTTCGCCCCGGCGGTCGGCCTGATCGCGACGGCCTTTGCACTGGCGGCGGCCTTCCTCAACGCCGCTTTCGGGATCTGTCTGGGCTGCCAGCTCTACCCACTCGTCGTACGCCTGCGGCCGACCACGGCATAACCCACAGCATTTTCCCCGAAGCGACTGGAAGGATTCCCACCATGGCACGCTCGGACGTCCTGGTCTCCACCGACTGGGCTGAGAGCAATCTCGACGCGCCCAAAACCGTGTTCATCGAAGTCGACGAAGACACCAGCGTCTACGACATCAATCACATTCCGGGCGCAATCCGGCTGGACTGGCGCAAGGACCTGCAAGACCCGGTACGCCGCGACGTCATCGACGAGGCCGCGTTCTCCAAGCTGCTCTCCGAGCGCGGCGTCGCCAACGACGACACCGTGATCCTCTACGGCGGCAACAACAACTGGTTCGCCGCCTTCGCCTACTGGTACTTCAAGCTCTACGGACACGAGTCCGTCAAGCTGCTCGACGGCGGTCGCAAGAAGTGGGAGCTCAGCGGACGTCCGCTGTCGAGCGAAGCCGTCAGTCGGCCTGCCACGTCGTATGTCGCCAAGCCATTGGACGAATCGCTGCGGGCCCGCCGCGACGAGGTGGTCGCGGCGATCAACACCAAGAACCTCGTCGACGTGCGCTCCCCAGAGGAGTTCTCCGGCAAGATCCTGGCTCCGGCGCACCTGCCTCAGGAGCAGAGCCAGCAGCGCGGCCACGTCCCGAGCGCGATCAACGTGCCGTGGAGTCGTGCCGCCAACGAGGACGGCACCTTCAAGTCCGACGAGGAGCTGACCAAGCTGTACGCCGACGCCGGCCTGGATGGTCAGAAGGAGACCATCGCCTATTGCCGTATCGGTGAGCGTTCGTCGCACACCTGGTTCGTGCTGCGTGAGCTGCTCGGACATCGCAACGTCAAGAACTACGACGGTAGTTGGATGGAATACGGCTCCCTGGTGGGCGCCCCGATCGAATTGGGAAGCTGATATGTGCTCTGGACCCAAGCAAGGGCTCGCCCTGCCTGCCAACGTCGACCTGGAGAAGGAGACCGTGATCACCGGCCGTGTGGTGGACAGCTCTGGTGCGTCTGTCGGTGGTGCCTTCGTCCGACTGCTGGACTCCTCGGACGAGTTCACCGCTGAGGTCGTGGCCTCGGCCACCGGTGACTTCCGGTTCTTCGCCGCTCCGGGCGCCTGGAAGGTGCGTGCCCTGTCCTCGGCCGGTAATGGTGACGCCGTGGTGACGCCGTCCGGGGCGGGCCTCCACGAGGTCGACATCAAAGTCGCCTGACGGCTCGCGCTAGACTCCCCCCGTGGTGTTGTTCTTCGAGTTGATGCTGGTGGCGGCGACTGGCCTGATCACCTGGTTTGCGCTGTACACGCTGTATCGGCTGATTACCGACGAGATGTGAGTGCCTCCGACGACGGTACGCCGGATGCCGGCGAGCGCCAGGTCGACCGGGGTTCCGGCGACCGCGCGGTAGCTGCCGCCGCTGAGCGTGCCAAGCAGACCGCGGCACGCAACATTCCGGTCTTTGACGACCTGCCGTTCACCGATACCGCCAACCTGCGCGAGGGTGCGAACCTGCATGACGCCCTGTTGGCGCTGCTGCCGTTGGTCGGGGTGTGGCGCGGCGAAGGCGTAGGTCACGGCACGCAGGGTGACTACCGGTTCGGTCAGCAGATTGTGGTGTCCCACGACGGCGGCGACTACCTGAACTGGGAGGCGCGGTCCTGGCGGCTGTCCGACGACGAGTCCAGCCAGCCGGCCCTACGCGAAACTGGCTTCTGGCGCTTCGTGGACGATCCGGACGACCCCGACGAGTCGCAGGCCATCGAACTGCTGCTGGCGCACTCCACCGGCTATGTGGAGCTGTTCTACGGGCGCCCGCACGGCCCGGCCTCCTGGGAGCTGGTCACCGATGCGCTGGCGCGCAGTAAGTCGGGGGCGCTGATCGGTGGCGCCAAGCGGCTGTACGGGATCGTCGAGGACGGCGACCTGGCCTACGTCGAGGAGCGGGTGAACGCCGACGGCGAGCTGGTGCCGCACCTGTCGGCGCGATTGTCACGCTTCATCGGCTGATCTTTTTGCGTTGCCTTCAATGGCCGATTGCGGTGTCGACCAGTCCGGCGAACTCCTCCTCTGGCACCCGCGGATGCAGCGCCCGACCGTCCAAGGTGTGCACCCGCGCGGCCAAGGTGATGCTGGACACCAGCCAGACATCTTGCGCCGCAGCGAGATCCGCCGGCCGCAACGGGGCGTATTCGCATTCGTAGCCCGCGGCGCGGGCCACGCCGAACAATGCCTCCTGAGTGGTGCCGCGCAGGATCGGGTGCGACAGCGGCGGGGTGATGAGCCGTCCGGGTTCCACCAGCACCACCGTCGAGCGCGGCCCCTCCAAGACGTAACCGTCGGAGCTGGTGAAGATGACGTCGTCGACGCCCTGTTTCGTGGCGTACCGCAGCGCCGCCATGTTCACCGCATAGGACAACGTCTTGGCGCCGGCCAGCAACCACGGCAGCTCCAGCCCCTGCGCCGACAGACCACGATCCAGGGTGATCACCGCCACGCCCTCGCGGCGGGCCGCCACGATGCGTTCCGGCAGCGGGGTCAGCATCACGTATGCGGTTGGTGCCGAACCGGTTTCTCGGCCCCGGCTGTAGATCATTCGCAGGGCGCCCTCGCCCGTTCCGGCCCACTGCCGCACCGCCTCGTCGACGGCACGGCGCCAGTCGTCCAGGTTCGGGGCCGGCAGGTCCATCAGCTCGGCGGAGCGCACCAGCCGCCCCAGGTGAGCATCGAGCAGGCAGGCGGCGCCGTCGCGCACCAGCAGCGTCTCGAAAACCCCGTCGCCGCGCAGCGCCGCCAGATCGTCGGCGTGCAACAGCGGTGAACCGGCTGCAGCAAGGCCACCACCCACGGTGACGATCGTCACGACGCTGTCTTCCACATCGGCCTCGACTGCCATGGACCGTGAGCGTAGCGGCTCCGTAGAGTTGACCCGTGTCCGCCGTCCCCGCACCTGATACCGGCCCCGACGCGGGCGCTGTCTGGCATTACGGCGACCCGTTCGGCGAGCAGCGCAGCGCTGAAACCGCAGCCGTGTTGGTGGATCGATCCCACCGGGCGGTGCTCACGCTGCGCGGCGCGGAGCGCAAGACGTGGCTGCACAACCTGTGCACCCAGCACGTCGCCGATCTTCCCGACGGCGCCAGCACCGAGAACCTGACCTTGGACGCCAAGGGCCATATCCAGAATCACTGGGTCCAGACCGAGCGCAGCGAGCGGACCTACCTCGACACCGAGCCGTGGCGGGGCGCGCCGCTGACCGACCACCTACGCAAGATGGTGTTCTGGGCCGACGTGAGCATCGAGCCGGCGGACCTTGCGGTGCTGTCGCTGTTGGGACCCGGTCGGGATGCTCCGGCTGTCCTCGAGGCATTGGGGGTGGCCGCGCCGCTCGGGGCGACTGCGGTGCCGGTCGGAGATACCGAGGGTTTCGTTCGGCGGGCGCCGGGCCGCGACGCGCTGGAACTGCTGGTGCCGCGCGCCGAGAAGAGCGAGTGGCAGCGGCGGCTGACCCAGGCCGGGGTGCGGCCCGCCGGAATATGGGCCTACGAAGCCGACCGCGTGGCCGCGGGGCGCCCACGGTTGGGCGTGGACACCGACGAGCGCACCATCCCGCACGAGCTGAACTGGATCGGCGGACCCGGCGTCGGCGCGGTGCACCTGGACAAAGGGTGCTACAGCGGGCAGGAGACGGTGGCTAGGGTGCATAACCTGGGCAAACCGCCGCGAATGCTGGTGCTGTTGCACCTTGATGGGTCGGTGGACCGGCCCTCGACGGGAGATCCCGTCACCTCGGGCGGGCGCTCGGTGGGCCGGCTGGGCACGGTGGTGGACCATTTCGAACTGGGTCCGATCGCGCTGGCGCTGCTCAAACGCGGACTCCCGGCCGACACCCCGCTGCTGACCGGCGCCGACTCTGAGGTCAGTGCGGTGATCGACCCGGAATCGATGCCGCCGCCGGACGAACGCGGCGCGGGGCGACTCGCCGTCGACCGGCTACGGGGCCGGCTTTGATAGTGGTCACACCGGCGCAGGGCAGGTCGGCAGCTCCGCGATCGGCACGGTAAGCTGTCGGCAGGACAATAAACACATTCAGATCGGAGCCGCCTGCTCGTTGGGCCGCTCCGTTATTGCGCGAGGGGGTCCCCCCATGGGCCGCGGCCGGGCTAAGGCGAAGCAGACCAAGGTTGCTCGGGAGCTGAAGTACAGCTCACCGTCGACCGATTTCTCCCAGCTCCAACGTGAGCTGGCTGGGTCTGAGGTCAACGACTCCGACGGTGACGACTCCTGGAATGGCGACGACGACTGGCGCCGTTGAGCACCAGACGTACCAGCCTGTCCTGATGGGGCTGAGCAGACCCGCTAGGGCCTAGAACCTCGGGTGTTCCCCGACCAGCTTGGCCCCGTCTCCCGGTTCGGCGTTCTTCCCCGGCTTGGCAACTGTGCCGAGCGGCCAGCAGTCGACGTGGCGGGCCGTCAGGATGGCCAGCGCGCGGTCGGTGTCCTCCGGCGCGACGATGGCAACCATGCCGACACCCAGGTTGAACGTCTTCTCCATCTCCGCGCGGCTCACCCGGCCACGCTGGGCGATCATCGCGAACACCGGAGCCGGCGTCCAGGTGCCACGGTCCACCTCGGCAATCAGCCCGTCGGGGATGACGCGGGCCAGGTTGCCGGCCAAGCCACCGCCGGTCACGTGGCAGAACGTGCGCACCTGAGTCTCAGCGGCCAGCGCCAGGCAATCCTTGGCGTAGATGCGCGTCGGTTCCAGCAGTTCCTCACCGAGGGTGCGGCCGAATTCCTCGACGTGGCCGGCCAGATTCATCCGGTCGATGTCCAGCAGCACCGCCCGCGCCAACGAGTAGCCGTTGGAGTGCAGGCCCGAGGAGCCCATCGCGATCAGCACGTCGCCGGGGCGGACCCGGTCGGGGCCCAGCACGTCGTCGGCCTCCACCACGCCGACACCGGTCGCGGAGATGTCGTAGTGATCGGGTTCCATCAGGCCGGGGTGCTCGGCGGTCTCCCCACCCAGCAGCGCGCAGCCAGCCTGCACACACCCTTCGGCGATGCCGGAGACGATCGCGGCGACGCGTTCGGGCACGGTGCGGCCGACGGCGATGTAGTCCTGCAGGAACAGCGGCTCGGCGCCGCACACCACCAGGTCGTCGACCACCATGGCCACCAGATCGATGCCGACGGTGTCGTGCTTGTCCAGTGCCTGGGCGATCGCCAGCTTGGTTCCCACGCCGTCGGTGGAGGACGCCAACAGCGGCTCACGGTAATCGTTGCGCAGGGCGAACAGGCCGGCAAAGCCGCCGAGGCCACCCCGCACCTCCGGCCTGGTGGCCTTGGCGGCCAACGGTTTGAACAATTCGACGGCCCGGTCACCGGCGTCGATGTCCACTCCTGCCGATGCGTAGGTAACGCCCTGGGAGCTTGATTCTGCTGAGGTCATCGCGGTAAAGGCTACCGGTCGCCGACTGGGTTCGGTATCGCGCTCGACGTTACGGGCTCATGCCCGGTTATGGCGGACCTGATTGAACGGCACGCCGCGGTCGGCGGCGTACTCGCGAGGCAGGCCCAGAACGCGTTCGGCGATGACGTTGCGCGCCATCTCGTCACTGCCACCACCTAGGCCCACGGTCTGCCGTGACAGATACCGCCGGCCAGCTCTGAGCAGGTGCGCCTCGTCGTCCACCACGGCCAACGGACCGGCGACCGCCATGGCGGTGTCGACCTCCAGGTAGGTCACATCGGAATGGAACAGCCGGATGATCGAGGCCGCGGCGGGCGGAAGTTCACCGCTGCGCATGCCACGCCCGGCATAGTCGATGAGCTTGTCGCGCACCATGCGCCTGGCCAGCACCCGGCCGATCTGGTCCTGGGTCAGCGGGTCGTCCGCGGTGCCGGCGTCGTGCGCCAGGGTCAGGAAGTCGCCGGCGGCCATCTCGGTGCGTTCGGGGCCGCGCCCGCTGGCGAACTCCGAACCCTGTCCCACCGCCCGCCGCTCGTGGTAGAGCAGCCGCGACGCGACGGCCCAGCCCTTGTTGACCTCGCCGACCACCGTGTCGGGCCCGAGCCGCAACCCGTCGAAGAACTCTTCGCAGAACTCGTTGGAGCCGTCGACCTGCTCGATGCGGCGCAGCATGAGGCCGGGCGCGTCGATCGGCACCAGGAACATCGTCAGCCCGTCGTGCTTGGGCACCGTCGAATCGGTACGGGCCAGCAGCAGCCCGAAGTCGGCGGCGAACGCACTGGTGCTCCAGGTCTTGGCGCCGCTGACCACCCAGTCGTCGCCGTCACGCTCGGCGCGGGTGATCAGCCCGGCCAGATCGGATCCGCCGCTGGGCTCCGAGAGCAGCTGCACCAGTACCTCGTCGCCGCGCAGGGCGGCGCTGATGTGGCGGCGCTTCTGTTCCGCACTGCCGGTGTCGAGCAGGGTGGCGCAGCAGATGGTGAAGGTCGGGACGTTGAGGATCAGTGGCATCTCGTAGCCGGCGGACACCGCGTCGAAGGCCTTCTGGTAGCTCGGGTCCAGGCCGAGACCACCGTATTCGCGGGGGAAGCAGATCCCGGCGAAGCCGCCGTCGTACAGCCGTCGCTGCAGTTCGCGTGCGCGCTGCCAGGCGCCGTCGTCGTCGCGACCGTTGCGCGGGGGGCGCTGCGGGTCCAGGCGCGGCATGTTGGCGGCCAGCCAGTCGCGTGCCGACGCGGCGAAGGCCTCAACGGTGATGTCGGTCATGCGGCGGGCTCCGTGCTGCTGGCGGCCGCGTAGATGGCCTGGTGGTGCTCGGCGGGGGTGCCGAGCAGATTCCGGTACAGGGTGGCCCGGCGCAGATACAGGTGAAGGTCGTGTTCCCAGGTGACGCCGATTCCGCCGTGCAGTTGCACGCACTCCTGAATCAGGCGGCCGGCGTGTTCACCGAGATAGGACTTGGCCGCGCTGGCCCACATGGCGGCGTCGGGATCCCGCGCGGCGACCTTGTCGACGGCACCGGCGGTGATCGCGCGGCAGGCGTGCAGCCACGTGGTCATGTCGGCGAGCCGGTGTTTGATCGCCTGGTAGGACGCCAGCGGCCGGCCGAAGCTGTACCGGTCGCGGGCCCACGCGACGGTCATGGCCATGACGGCATCCAGGATCCCGACGGTTTCGGCGCACACCAGCGCGATCGCGACCTGGGTCTGGCGGTCGATGAGGGCACCGGTCTGTGCCGCGGTGCCGACCACCGCGGAGGCGACGATTTCGGTATCGCTGAATTCGATGCGCGCGTACTGCTTCACCAGATCGATGCCGGGCTGCGGCGTCACCCGCACTCCGGCGTTGTCGGTACGGATCAGGAACTGGCGCAACACGCCGCCGTCGGTGCGCGCGCCGATCAGCACCAGATCCGCCCGGTCTCCGGCCTCCACGCGATCCTTGACCCCGTTGAGCCGGTAGCCACCGGGGATGCTGGTTGCGGTCAGGCCCGGCTGGTGAGGACGAAAGCCCCGACCGGGCTCGTCGGCGGCCCAGGTCGCCACCGTCTCCCCCGCGATCAGCGCCGCAATGTCGCGCGCATGGGCGTCCCGGTTGTCGGCGTCGACGAGACCGGCCAGGACTACGCTCACCGGGTACAGCGGCCCGGGCGCCACGGTACGTCCGATCTCGGTGGCGATTGCGGCCAGGTCGTGCAGACCGCAGCCCGAGACGCTGCCACCGCCGAGCTCCTCGGGCACCAGCAGGCCGGCCCAACCGAGACCGGCGGCCTGCCGCCACCATGCCGCGTCGTAGGAGCCGCCCCGCGCGTGCAGGTCGCGGTAATCGCGCAGCGCCGCGGTCTTGTCCAGGAAGGCGCGCGCCGTGGCGACGAAAAGCCCGCTCTCCGTTGACAGATCGGTCATGTCATCTCCTCCCGAACGTCAAAGTCGTTGGCTGCCATGCCCAGCTGGTCGGTTCCGTCAGCCGCCGCTCGCGGCTCCGTCTGGCCGGCTCTCCTCGACGATGCGGGTCAGCAGGCCGCGTAACGTCTCCTGCTCGCCCGGTGTCAGGACGCCGAAAACCTGGTCGTGGGCAGCGAGCGCGTCGGCGACGACCACCGAGGTCACCGTGCGTCCCTGGTCGGTCAGGTAGGCCCGCAGGATGCGGCCGTGGTGGGGATCCGGCCTGCGCTCAACCAAGCCGCGACGCTCCAGCGCACTCAACGCCAGTTGCACGCCCTGCGGGCTGATGAGCAGCCGACGGGCCAGCTGGGCGCCGGACAGACCGGGTTCGCCGGAGAGCTGGCGCAACAGACCGATCTGGGCAGTGCTCACACCGTGATCGCTGATCGCCTCATTCACCGTGGTCAGCGAGTAGTAAAACGCCTGTTTGAGCAGCCACAGGATGTTTCGGGTCAGATCCGATTCCTGCTTGCCTGTCGTGGCAGATCGCACACCCGACGCTATCGAGCCGGCAAATTGATGTCAACTAGTTGATAACTTTCGGGCGTCGCCTAACGCGGAGTTGCGAT
>Ga0182738_1004219_pt1 | contig 15984 bp, 19 predicted proteins | sample eDN5th30CBELigMG_FD_128876 | JGI IMG/M metagenome (GOLD analysis project Ga0182738, IMG submission 128876) | Enriched Miracle-Growth compost microbial communities from Emeryville, California, USA - eDNA 5th pass 30_C BE-Lig MG (version 2)... ... | reverse complement strand
TTGTGTATAAATAGTTTTGTTTATAGGCAATGTGGGGAGTCAAGACACAAAATGCAGTGAATGGAATGATTTATGAGAAGATTTTGCGTTTTTCGTTGATTAGAAGCGCAGAGCATAATGCAGGATCTTTAGTGAACCACATTCAAGTTGATTCTGAAAGACTCACTTTTGCTGCCTGGGAGCTGGCTAGCGTAATAAATCTGCCAATAACCTTAGGAGTTGGCATCTATCTTATGTGGGTTTCTGTCGGAATCAATTTCTTGTCTGGGTTAGGAGTCATCTTGATCCTGAGCCTAGTCAATTTTCTCTTTAGCAAAATCTATATCACGCTGAGTGAAAAGGTGATGGGAAAGAAGGATGAGAGAATGGCGGTTGCTACTGAGATTTTGAATGGCATCAAGTACATCAAAATGTCAGGCTGGGAAAAAGCTTTCCTACACAAAGTAATCCTTTTGAAAAATGTTAATTTCCGAATCATTTTATAATAGATTTCAAAAGTAAGGGATGGAGAGCTGGGATTCTTAAAGAAGAGAGCCATTGTTGACAGCATGATTTACTTCTTTTTGGAGCTGCCACCAAATTTGATTACTATTGCAATCTTCGGAACTTTCATCTATACAGGTAATAACCTCGATGCTCGAACTGCTTTTACTATTGTGTCAACTGTGATGGTTTTACAAGTACTGCAGAAGAGTTTATTATTCCTTTTAAAATGGTTCTAGGTTCCTATCAGGGCACTTCCAGACGCTGTGGCCTGTTTGATGGACTTGAAGGTTTCGTTGGATCGTATCAACAAGTTTTTGACAGCGGAAGAGATCAACACCGAATACATTAAGAAGAATGAAGTGGATTATCCTGGAACTGCTGTTAAAGTGAAGGATGGGAACTTTTACTGGTTGACAGAAGAGGAGAAAAAACTCAAGGAAAAGAAAGAAGAAGAAAAGAAAAATAAAGGAGGTGAAAAAAAGAATGAGATTATCCAACAAGAAGGTTCTAATTCAGAGATTTCATCACCAACAACTGAGAATGGAGGGGAGAAGCTAATTTTGAAAGACCTGAATCTTGATATCAAAAAGGGCTCTTTCGTGGCAATTCTGGGAGATGTAGGAAGTGGAAAATCTTCATTTTTGTTTTCATTAGCAGGGGAGATGAAGGTTCCCGAGAATGTTGCAATGCCAGAGATTATTGTCAATGGAGACGTGAGTCATGTTCCCCAACAATCTTGGATTTTGAATACAACCGTGAAGAATAATATTCTTTTTGGCAAGGAATTTGATCAGGAGAAATACGACGAGGTTGTGAAGTATTCTTGTTTACAGAGCGATCTGGATATTTTGATCAATAAAGACGAAACTGAGATTGGAGAGAAGGGTGTCAACTTGAGCGGCGGTCAAAAAGCAAGAGTGAGTCTTGCGAGAGCTCTCTATAAAGATTCTGATATTTATCTACTTGATGACCCCCTGAGTGCTGTAGATGCTCACGTTGGTAATTTTATCTTGAAAGAGTGTTTTTGCGGATATCTCAAAAACAAAACGAGAGTTTTGGTGACACATAAATTTGAGAGCTTGAAATATGTGGATTATATCTATATCTTCAACAAGGGCCAAATTGTGCGAGAGGGGACTTTGGAGACTCTTCAGGAAACTGAGATTTTCCAAGAAATCAAAGAAAAATACAATATGATTAACAGGAGAGAAGAAGAAACAGCTCAAAAAGAAGAGGAGGAAAAGACGACCGAAAAAGCGTCAAAAAAAGAGGAAAAGAAGGAGCTCCCATCAGAAGACAAAGAACTTCTCGAAAAGCTGATGCTCGACGAAGATAAGGAGGAAGGAGCAGTCGGAGCCCATATTTGGAAGATGTATTTCAGTTATTATGGTGGATGGTGCTTCTACTTTGTTTTCTTGATTATGATGATCGCTTCAACAGTCTCGCAAGCAGGATCAAATTTCTGGCTTTCTTATTGGAGTGAGAATGCGGAGAAGCATTCTCGAAATTATTTTTTCATCGGTTATACCTTGTTTGGAGTGGGATATGCATTGCTTGCATTGATCCAAGTTCTTATGGTTAAAATTCAATCGATAAAATTCGCAAGATTTATCCACAAAGAAATGTTTAGCAAGGTCATTCGAGCTCCCATAAATCTTTTCTTTGATCGAATCCCCAGCGGAAGGATTCTCAATAGATTCAGCAAGGATCTGAACGTGGTTGATGAGCGTTTGGCTGACACTTTTCAATCGACAGTCGAACAATTTTTGTCTGTTCTGACAAGTATTGGGATTTGTGTAATTGTAGGAAGTCTATGGGTTTTCCCGCTGGCTGTATTGTTCTTTTCGTTCTGTTACAGGCTTAATAAGAAGTTCACCAATATCAATCGTGAAGTAACAAGACTCCGTAAGAGGGATTTTTGGGAATGAGTATGAGAATAAATTTTATATTTAGAGAGTGTATCAAAGAGTCCAATTGTGAGTTTCTTCTCGGAATCTTTAGGAGGTTTAATTTCAATCAGAACTTATGGAGAACAAAATGCTTTTATGATCGTAGGCGTTTTGTTTGCAGAAGGGTTAATTCTGAAATAGAAATTCCACAAATTGCAAGATGAAAACATCAAGAATACGATTTTAAATTGGTCGCTCTTTAACTGGTACAACTTGAGAACAGCATTTGCTTCAGTTATCGTCATCGGTCCAGTCGTCTCCATTCCAGTACTTGACTGCTTTAATATTACCATAACAATCTAGCTGTTAATGACTGCGCATGATGATGCTGTGTCATCAGGATTGGCTGCTATTTTAATAATCTATGTCATCCGAATAAATGAAGATATTGCCTATTTCCTTCTTTTCCTCTCGTATTTCGAATTTCAGCTTATCTCTCTTGAAAGATGCAAAAAGTTTGCTGAGTAAGGGATTGCGATTTGCGTGGTTCTTATATAATATTAGAATCGAAGGGGAAGCTCCAGCAGAGACTAAGAATTCAGAAAATGTCCAAAACCTGACAGTCAATTGGCCAGCAAGAGGTGCAATTGAGTTCAAGAACTACTTCGTCAAATACAGGCCCAACCTTCCCCACGTTATTGATGATCTCAGCGTCTCAATAAATGCTTCCGAAAAAGTACCCTTCTTTATGAGAATTTATGTGTAAAATTATTCACCAGGTTGGTATCGTTGGAAGAACTGGTTCGGGAAAATCCACCTTCTTTTTATCCTTGCTCAGAGTCCTGGAGCCCTCGAATGGTTCAATATATATTGATGGTGTTGATATTTCAGAAATTGGTCTTGATGATTTGAGAAATAAAATCACTGTTATTCCTCAAGACCCTATGCTGTTCAAGGGGAAATTGAGAGAGAATATGGATCTGTTGAATCAATGCACAGATGAGCAACTGTGGGAAAGTCTTGAGAAGGTTTGCTTGAAGAGCAAATTTGAAGGGGAGAATGGACTTGATACTGCTATCAAAGATGGAGGAGAGAATTTGAGTGCTGGTGAAAAACAGTTATTGTGCATTGGAAGAGCTATTTTGGCTAAGGCAAAGATTATTTTGATTGATGAAGCTACCTCAAACATCGATCCAAAAACCGAACAAACTATCTTGGACACTATCCATAACTGTTTCCAAGATTGTACTGTTATTACTGTGGCTCATAGGCTCAAGACTATCATCAACTCTGATAGAGTGATGGTGATGGGACAAGGACAACTTTTGGAATTTGATAAACCACAGACATTAATTGATGATAACACGACTCATTTCCATAAGTTATGGATGGAGTATGAACATGGACATAAAATCTAATTCTATGTGAAGAATTTATATTTTGTATGTTTCTATGTTTCTACTTTCATCAGCTCAGGGAAAATGATGGCGAAGAAACTAATGTTTTATGGAAATAAAAAAGGCGTTTAGATTTATTTATTTTGAAAGGATCTGACTAGACTTATGTTAAAACCTCAATTAATCTCTTATTATTTGGAGTGAAATTTGTTAATCTTAAAGCGAGCTTTTTAAAATTCTTTTTTTTTGTTTGTTTGAAAAACTTCAAGAGGGCTTGAGGACAGAAACCCATTTGAAGAACAAAATCGGATCGATCATAAATGTATCGAGTTAGACAAATCTTTAGTTTTGAAAGAACTCTGAAAATCTCATCAACATCTCATTTTCTCAATTGTGAGCAGTCTGATGGAAATTTTATCCCGTCTGCGAGCCACATTGGTCAAAATTTCCTTAAAGTAACATTGAAATATACTCTAAGCTCTTTATTCTTTGTTAAGCCTCCCAATGGAGACGTTTCCCCCCAAATTTAGAAAAAATTGAAAGAAGCCTGAGATTCAATTTATCCTTACAAGCTTCTTTGTCTTTTTCATGTTGAAAAAAGGCCCACACCTTCTTTCACACTTTTCACTATTCTCGACGACTCTTTCGGGAGAAAATAAGGAACTAACATTTCCTGGAGATCAGATTCTCCTTCGAAGTGATAAGATTCAAAAGGCCCTCAATTCTTCTTTGTAGAGTTTATTAAAACAAAACAGATGACAAGTTTTGGAAGCAGGAAATCTAGAGAAGAAAATGGATAAAAACTAAAACTTTTCTTTTGCAAAAGTTTTTTGAAAACAAAATATTCTGAAGTCCAAAAGTTGATGATCAGAAGAAAATATAAGTCATTTTTGTGACGGAACGGTGCAAAAAAGGAATTCGCCTGATATTAAAATCAAGAAATTTGAATTCAATTGAACATCCAAATTTTTTAGTTTTTTCATAGAAATTCTTTTGGAATAAGAAAGGAATTATTCTCTCTGTCTTGAAAAGGCTGGATCTGAAAGTTAAAATAGTTCTATTCTTCCTTAATGAAATTTTTTGAAGTTTCTTCTGATTGAAAGGAAGAAAGTTTTATCCGCCTGCCAGCAATTTTCAATAAAACTTTACCTTCTAATTCAGAAAGAATCATTTCGGTCAGATTTGACAAATTTTATTTTCATTGATGAGTTTTCTTCCAAAAAACTTCAAGTTTCTCAAAGCCAACCGGAAGGCACTCTTTGTAATTCAGTCGCATTGTCTTTGGGCTCACCAATTGATTTCATTATCCAAAAAAAGGAAAGAAAAACTTGCTATTCTTTATTTTGTGCTCAATCCCAAATCTGATCAAATAATTCAAATCACGAGTAATTTCAATCAGATAACTTTCAAGTTTCCAAACAAAAGGCGTTTGAGAAGATATCTTGGCATCTTCTCAAAGGTCAAAGATAAAGAAGGAATAAATTCCTTCAGCTTCATTCTCAATGGTATTTGAAAGGAAAATTTAACCAAATTCTCTTTTGGAAAAAACCTTAGGAGGTCCCAAAAGAGCGATTCAGCTCTTCTCCTACAAATATAATGTAAAATTTCTGATGATCACAATTTATCAAGCTCAAAATGAAAGATGATCAGATTTGAAATTTGATTAAAAAAATAGAGAGAGGCTAATATCTATTTTAAGCTGAGCCACAAATTAAATCTTTCTTCAATTTAAATGTGAAAAGACTCCTCTTTTTACTCAGCAAGCTTCAACAGAAATGATGTCATCAACTTATTCTGGATTCATAGAGAAATAGGATAGAAACAAAAAAAACCTGAAAAAATCTCCTTTGAAAAGTTTAGAAGTGGACTTCTCTCGCTTGAACATTTATCTTGAGTTTTTATTGGTTTGAGACTTTTTTGAGTGAATCCAACAAGCATCACAGGACTAAAGTATGCAATTATATCGGAGACGGATGTTTTTTAAAGGTACCAGAAATAGTCAAAAATAAAATTTATTTAAAAAGGTATCGTCTATGCGATTGAAAAACAATTCTGGGAAAAATTAATAAACATTTAATTGAAAAAAAAAAGAAACCCCAAAATTTAATGGAAGAATCAATAAAAGAGTCCGTCCAAATTCCTTTGCTGGGATCTCCTCCTGAACTCCACAAGAAGGCGCCTCAATACTTTGATACTAATATCTTTGACAACTACTTGTTCTGTTGGGTCAACAATTTTGTCAATGTACATAACTATCTATTTTCCCCCCATTTCAATAACTTATAGTTGGCTAATAAAAGGACCTTTAAACAAGAAGATCACTGGAACCTCAGAAAACAAGAAGCTTCTGAGTGTGTGACTGCAAATCTATCTGCAGCATTTCAAGAAGTCAAAACCAAAAAGAATCCTCTCATCAGATCTCTTTACAGGACAAACAAAGGTTTCTTTCGTGCATTGTTCTTCTTAATTTTTTCTCTAGCGATTTTCTCCAAAATGCTATTCTTTTCGCTTCTTTACGGTTTATCGAATTATACCGGTCCTTTCTTAATAAACCACATCGTAAGTTATTTGGCTGATCCAAATCGAACTCTGCAAACTGGACTGTGGATCGTCATTGGCATTATTTTTGCCAGAGTTGCCAATACTATTTTTGCTTCTCGTGTCCGAATATTACTTGTAAACTCTTTTAAAAGTTTCTCCATCAATAATTTCTAGGCTATGCTGGGGATAAGAACGGCGAATGCAGTGAATGGCGTGATTTATGAAAAGACTTTACGTTTTTCATTGATGAGAAGTGTGGATCATAATCAGGGTTCTTTGGTGAATCACATTCAAGTCGACTCCAATAGATTGACTTACTTGGCCTGGCAGTTGAGCAACATTCTAAATCTGCCTCTTATCTTTGGAGTTGGCATTTACTTTATGTGGGCTGCTGTTGGAATTTCTTTCCTTTCTGGATTGGGAGTCTTGCTCATTATGGGTTTGGTCAATTTCATCTTTAGCAAGGTCTACGGCAAGTAAGAGAGAGAGATTTTTGGGATGGGGCTCATTATTTTGTAAAGACTGAGTAAGAAGGTGATGGGAAAGAAGGATGAGAGAATGGCAGTGACAACTGAAATTTTGAATGGCATCAAATACATTAAAATGTCCGGCTGGGAAAAAGCTTTCCTCCAAAAAGTAATATTAGGGATCATAAGTTTCTCAATTAATAGATATCAAAAGTGAGAGATGGAGAACTGGGATTATTGAAGAAGAAAGCTATTATTGAAAGCATCATTTTCTTCTTAATGGAATTAACTCCCAACCTTATCACAATTGCGATCTTCGGAACTTATATCTATACCGGTCATAATATTGACGCTAAAGCTGCTTTCACTCTTGTCTCAACTTTAATGGTTTTACAGGTATTTCAAAAGAGTTTATTTCTCTTTAATAATTTGTTTAGAATCCGATTAGAGCACTTCCCGACGCTTTCGCTTCAATGATGGATTTGAAGGTTTCTTTGGATCGTATGGGCAACTTTTTGACAGCTGAAGAAATTAAGACCGAATATATCAAGAAGAATGAAGTGGATTATCCTGAAACTGCTATCAAAGTGAAGGATGGAAACTTCTATTGGTTGACCGAAGAAGAGAAAAGACTCAAGCAAAAGAAAGAAGAAGGAAAACAAAAGGGGGCAGGAGAGGAAAAGAAAGAAATTGCCCAAGAAGAAGAAGCTCCTGCTGCTCCAGAGATCTCTGAGAATGAAAAACTTATTCTAAAAGACCTGAATCTTGAGATCAAAAAAGGTTCTTTTGTTGCAATTTTAGGGGATGTCGGAAGTGGAAAATCTTCATTTCTATTCTCACTGGTTGGAGAGATGAAGGCTCCCGAGAATATCTCACCACCACCGGAGATTATTATCAATGGAGATATGAGCCATGTACCGCAACAAGCTTGGATCATGAATGCGACTGTCAAGAATAACATTCTCTTTGGAAATGAGTTTGATGAGAAGAAATACCGAGATGCGATCAAATACTCCTGCTTACAAAGTGATTTAGATATCCTGATCAATAAAGATAAGACTGAGATTGGAGAAAAAGGCATTAATTTGAGTGGAGGCCAAAAAGCGAGAGTCAGCCTTGCTCGCGCTTTGTACAAAAATTCCGATATCTATCTCCTTGATGATCCCCTGAGTGCTGTAGATGCACATGTTGGCAATTTTATCTTGAAAGAATGCTTTGTTGGCTACCTGAAAGGCAAGACTCGAGTGTTGGTGACTCACAAATTTGAGAGTTTGAAGTATGTGGATTATATCTACATTTTCAACAAAGGCCAAATTGTGCAAGAAGGAACCCTTGAGACTCTCCAAAATACCGAAATTTTCCAAGAAATCAAAGAGAAATACAACATGATCAACAAACGTGAAGAGGAAACAGCTGAAAAGGATGAAGAGGAGCAAAAAACAATTGAAAAGGGGCCAAAAGAAGAACCAAAAAAGGAAGAGAAGAAGGAGACCCCTCCTGAGGATAAAGAGCTTCTGCAGAAACTGATGCTTGATGAAGATAAAGAACAAGGAGCGGTCGGAACACATATCTGGAAGACTTATTTCAGCTATTATGGAGGGTGGTTCTTCTACTTCATCCTCTTAGTTGTGATGATCATCGCAACAGTATCAAGCGCAGGAGCGAATTTCTGGCTGTCATATTGGAGTGACAATGCTGGCAACAAGACTCATTCTCGAAATTACTATTTCACAATTTATACTGCCTTTGGATGTGGATATGCAGTGTTTGCATTTATCAAGGCTCTTATGTTGAAAATTCAAGCAATCAGATTCTCAAGATTTATCCACAAAGAAATGTTTAGCAAGATCATTCGAGCTCCCATCAATCTTTTCTTTGACCGAGTTCCTAGTGGAAGAATCCTCAATAGATTTAGTACAGATCTGAATGGGATTGATGACCGATTATCGAACTATTTCGGATATTTGATCGGCCAGGTTTTTAGTTTTATGACTGATATTGCTGTCTGCATTGTCGTCGGAACTTTGTGGGTTTTCCCCTTGGTTGTGATATTCTTCTATCTGTGCCACAAGCTCAACAAGAGCTTCACAAACATTAGTCGTGAAGTAACAAGGCTTCGTAAGAATTTCTTTTGGAGTGGTTTGAAATAAATGTTTTAGAGAGTATTTCAAGGAGTCCTATTGTGAGTTACTTCTCAGAATCTCTGGGTGGCCTCATATCAATCAGAGCATACAAGGAGCAGAATGCTTTTAAGCATGTATTATTTTTGAAAAGATGTGAGAAGAGACTGATTTGATTCTTAGAAATTCCACAAATTACAAGATGAGCATATCAAGAATAAAATACTAGACTCGTCAGTCTTCAACTGGTATGATTTGAGAGTCTCATTTGCCTCAATTCTCATCATTGGTCCTGTTGTCTCCATTCCTGTAATTGGGGATTTTTCAAATAAATATGAACCCTCATTTAGCTTTTGTTGAATGATTTTGACAAAGTATCCACAGGCTTGGTTGCCCTCTTAATTATGTATGTCATTCAAATCAATGGGGACATTTCTTATCTCTTCCTTTGCAAATCCTATCTTGAATTTCAACTTGTATCCCTTGAAAGATGCAAAAAATTCGCAGAGTAATGAATTTGGAAATTGTTTTTCCTGAGCTAATCTTGTTAGGATACAAGGAGAAGCTCCAGCAGAAACTAAAGATCCTCAAAATGTGAAAGATCTAACAGTGAATTGGCCTGCGAGAGGGTCAATAGAGTTCCAAAATTACTTTGTGAAATACAGACCCAATCTCCCTCATGTCATTGATAACCTCAGTGTCTCAATCAAATCCTCAGAAAAAGTACCTTTTATGAAAATTTGCATTTAAAGTGATTCCCAAGGTTGGTATTGTGGGAAGAACAGGATCAGGCAAATCAACCTTCTTCTTATCTTTATTGAGAATCATTGAGCCTTCTCATGGGTCAATTTATATTGATGGCGCTGATATCTCACAAATTGGACTTGATGATCTCAGAAACAAAATCACTGTTATTCCTCAAGATCCTATGCTATTCAAAGGGACTTTAAGAGAAAATATGGATTTATTGAACCAATACACTGATCAACAATTATGGGAAAGTCTTGAGAAGGTTTGCTTGAAGAGTAAGTTTGAAGGAGAGAATGGACTTGACACCGCCATAAAAGATGGAGGAGAGAATCTGAGTGCTGGTGAGAAGCAGTTGTTGTGTATTGGAAGAGCTATTTTGACACAATCCAAGATCATTCTTATTGATGAAGCTACTTCAAATATCGACCCCAAAACTGAGCAAACAATCTTAGATACGATTCATAATTGTTTCCAAGACTGCACTGTTATTACTGTGGCTCATCGACTCAAGACTATCATCAACTCTGACCGGTAATTCTCATCATAAAAATTATTTTAATCATTTTATAGGGTGATGGTCATGGGTGAAGGACGACTTTTGGAATTTGATAAACCGCAGACATTAATTGGTGACAAAAATTCTCACTTCCATAAATTGTGGATGGAGTATGAACATGGTCATAAAATCTAACTCCTTTGTTAAGAGCTAATATTTACAAGCTGTTTATTTTATGTGCTTAGTGTAAAAAAATGAAAGAAACTTTTTCTTCGATAAAATTCGAGTCTCCTCCTACTTGTTGAAACGTTTTTCAAAAATTTTATTCAGAAAAAACTTTTCTTTAAAAATCAAAAAGTTTCGGCCATCATTTTCTAGTCTTCGATTTTTTTTTTCGTGATAAAGGGCTCAAATCAATTCATTTCTCTTTGTGAATTGCAAGAGATTTTTTGTTGAAAATGGAACAAATAAATCCTTAGAAAATCACTAATTTTATAAAAAATTAATTAAAAAATTTAATTTTCAACCTCTCACAATCTTTCCAACTTCTCCACCCTCATGAACCAGCCGGATTCTCAAAGCTCTCGAACACAACATCTCTTACCCAATCCTGCTCAAGATCAAGAGCTCGGGCAAAAATATACCAATGAACTCAAAATAAACGAGCTCGATAGCCAGCTTGCAAACTGCCGGATGCAAGCTTATTACTTTTGGATTATCATCTATTGCATCCTCACAGTGTCAAGCGCGAGGTGGTCATTTGATATCTTTAATGAGGTTCAGGCTGACAAAGTGAATATTGTGATGTGCAGTGTTTATTTGAAGGCTTTTATTGATGGGCTGACAGTTTGTGGATGCTTGTTGATTTTTGTTGGGATCAGTCGGAAATTTCTTGGGATAATTGAGAAAGTGATTTTGATTTTCAAAGTTAACTTGGGGTCAACTATCGCTTTTTATCTTCTTGTGGCTATTTTGTGTGATAGGAATTACACTGTCTTCGGTATGTTATCTGGTGGAGTGGCCTTTTTAAATATCTTGCCAGTGAGGAAGATTCAAGACATATTGGCAAAAAGACAGGCACTTGATCAATACTCATCAGACCTTATTGGTAGCTTGAATTAACAAAAGATTCTCTAGAGTTCTATTGAGACAGAGATTGGGCTTTCTCATTGTTTTTTGATGGAATTGCATATCAAGAATTTTTCTCTTTCTTCTAAGCACAATTTCTTTCTATTGAATTGGACAAAAAGAAGTTAAAAAAATTTTTTGGAAGTTTTTCAAAAAAAAAACCTTGAAAATTTTTCGAATTGAAAAAAAATTCCTTTTCATAAAGACCCTCTCAGTCAACATCCCTTTCTTGTTTCATGAGATCTTTTAGGAAATCTGAGCCTGGCCAAATTATTCAAGGTCCTCAATGAATTTTTTAAAGCAAACAAAAGTCAAATTTGTTTGAGACATCCGAGATACACACTGAGCAAGATAAAGTTAGATTTTAAATTAGTACAACACATTTCACAATCTTTCTTTTATTTTCTTTTTTAAAACACAAATAAAAAATCTTTCTTCTCCGAAATGGATAACGAGTCCAAAAAAGACTATTTCGAAGGCATCCAAAAAGTACCTCTCCCTTTCTTCCTTCTCCTTAAAAATCTCTCAGGATCTCTCTTCAACTTGCTTTCAAAAATGCTACAATCTTCAAAAATTAGGCGTCAATAAAAAATGCTTCGATACATGCTATTCTAAATACATCTTGACTTGCCATACAGTCTATGAAACCCTCAAGGACTATGGATATCATTACGAATCGTTATATGCGTATAAAGCCTTCCCACTTGAAGATCCTTGGTACGATATTATTTACACAAAACGTGTGAGTAAAGGTGGTCCCAAAAATGACGCTTTTATTGAGTATGATCCTTTCAGCACTAAAGCTAGATAGTCTATCTGAGAATTGGAGAATATTATGAGCATTCTGATTTGTCTCTTTTTTGTTTTATTTCTATTAAAGATGAATTGTATGATCTTGAATGGGAAAAAAAGCAAGCAGAGTGTGCATAGAATATTTTGTTGACTTGTAATAAATGGCAATAGTGTATCATTATCTCAAAAGAATTTTGAGGAAAAGAGATCCTTAGTTCCTCATTCTGTATAAAAGACTTTTTCTCTTTTTTCTTCCTTCGAAATTTTCATGTAAAAAATCGATGTTGTCTTAAAGAGAAAATTTTCTATGAAATACATTGAGTCGGAATATCGATCCTTGGACTCAAATTTTCCAAAAATAAAGAGACAATCAAAACAAAAGATTGAGATTTTCCCCACATGAAAGGGCAAAAAGATAATCAGATTGGATTTTTGACAAAATAAAATTTTTATTTCTGCAATTTCTATTTGAAAATCATCAATTTCCCACATGATCAACTCCTTATCCAAACATCTCAATTCAGTCATGCGTGACCAATCCATCCAAATCCAAAAAGTCTCTTGGCTTGATCAAAGACGATTCCCAGATCTTTTCCTCAAAACGGTTGGAACCCAAAAAGTCCAGCTTCCCACTTTCGAATTAATGGTAAAAGAGATAGTTATCTTGAGGTTTTTACAGCTTTCAGCTTCTTGATAGAGCGAAACTAAAGGATAATAAAGAGACAGCAAATATTCCAGATAACGTTGTGTTTCATATAAGGACTATGAGAGCAAAAAGCGTATTCCGGACCAAGTAAAAAGATAACCATTAGGGATTTAAGGAATGATTTTGTGAATAGGACGATAAATAATAGCAGAGAGACGTTCCATCAAGTGTTGAGTCTGTTTGGTTATCAGAAATATTATTATATTTTTTCATTGCAGCTTGGCTCGTTATTGGTCAAAGAAGTATTTTCTTGAGGTGGTTACCGAGAATATAATGAGATCCATTAGGATTTGCTAGCGAAGCAGACCATGCTTGCCTTGCAACATCTTGGAGGAATGAACCAAAATAAATCTTTCTTGCCAGTTTTAAAGGTAAATTCGAGGTGGAAATGATGTTTATTGTGAAAGGAATTGGAGAAGGATGATGTGGAAACAGTAAAAGAGAAGAAAAAGAAGATGAACTTGAGAGATATATTGGTGAATAGTTTTGATGATGGGTTACAATCATGGTTGGAATACAGGACAGTTTTGAAGTAATTATTGAGATTTCTTAGCAAAATAGTAAAGGAATAAAGGTCAACAGGTGATGGATCCTGCGGTTTCTATGCAGATTTTCGCTGTTTACCTGTATGAGAAACTGGAGGATAAGCAGAAGTTTTATATGGAGATAATGAAGATTATGGAGTTTTTAAGCAGAAATTATGATATCATGGAGGTAGAGAAAGAGAATAGGTTGAATAATAACTTTTTGAAAAGTTTTATGAGAAGTACTTGAATGATAATAAGCAGTTTGAAGTGGCAGTGAGAAGGCTGTTTGAGATGTGCCAAATAACCGATTTATACGGAAAAAAGATGTTGAGTAAGTATTGGAATTGTTTGGATTCTGATAGATGATGAATAGCTTGGGCGATCAAAGTGTATAAACCGGCAAATATAATAAATATTCTGGATACAATGAAGATCGTTTATGAAGAAAATTATCTTTAACAAAGGGTTTGAGGAGGTTTTTCAAGTGTGAATTTTTATGAAAGTCTGTCTACTTTAAATATATTGGAATAATAATATTCATAAGTATTTACTTTGTATGTGTATACAGTGAATAATAAAAATCAATAAGATGAGTATTTCATTAAAATATATTGGATTATACTGGAGATTGAGGATCAGGCAAGATCTAAGAAATTTAATCAATTCAGCAAGGGAAAATATGATTACATTAGCGTGTTCAGTGACATCAACCAGAGCTTTTGTTGAGACAGTCTCTTTTTTCTTGAAAACACTGAAAATCTTTGCATCTTTAATCTTCTTGAGCTTCTCAATATTCAAATTTTGCTTCAATCCTTTTGAAAAATTTGTTAATTTTCTTGCTTTTACGAGAAAAAATCTTCTTACCACTTCCTAGTTTTCCTTTCAATTTGTCTTTAGTCTTGGTCACACAATTTGGCACCCACGATAAAAGCCACTCTTTATAATCTATTCATCCCCCTTACTACAAACCTTTCTTTTAAGATGATATTACCTGAGGCTTTCCAAGTATAAGTCTTATGATAAGTTTCATTATAGTCCATTTTATTCTGTCTATAATTCTCCACATTAATCGCCGCCACCAAGCTCAACAGCATGAAGAAAATAAAGCAGAATCCAACAATAATAATTATATTCTCCGCTGCATTATATTCGTTTAAAATATCTATCTGCAGCCCAATCAACAACATCGAGATCACCATCACAGCTCCACTATACGTCGCGAAAAACATGTTATTTTCCCCAAGCGAAGCATACCCAAAGAAAGCCAATGCTAAGAGGACAGGCGCCAGCACGATAATCAACGAAATTAACCTTGGAAGTGACTATTGAAAGAGGTTATTGTATTGAGATTCTCACAAAGGAATTGTTTACGTTTTCAAGGCCAGAGACGACCATTTGGACTCTTGTATGCATTTTTGCAAGAAGGGCAACGCGGACAATGAGAAGACCAGCAAGGATTGACTTGACAATGAAGAGCGCTTCATATTTTCTAGCCATCTCATTAAATGCCTTATAAAATATGAGAAGACTAAAAGATTTGTTCAATAATACTGTTTTAGTTTCATCATTGAGCATCTGTTGTTCATTCATACCTATGCCGTTGAAAGAGTTGTTCAGAGCATTACAAGTGTAGATAAGGATGATAATAAGGATATTTAGGAGTCCAGGAAGGGTGAGGAAATAGCCGAAATGAATTGTGACGTTTTCCTTTGTGAAAAGTCTGTAAAGCACGAATATCAAGAGGAAAGTCGCAAGGAGAACAAGGATGATATTTATCGCTTTTTCATTGACTGTAAGGTTGTCTTTGGTATTTGGACGAAAAACGACGGGTTTTCCTATCGTTGTGAGCAATGTGCCTGCTGAAGTGTATTCAATTAGCTTGGGAAAATTAAGAATTTTTAATGAAGAGAAACTTGTTTATTACAGGCTCAACGATAAAGAAGGTTTTTTGGGAGATATCGACCATGTTGAGAGTGATTCGGATTGCTTTGGTATTTGCAGTGATATATCTACCCGTGCTCATTCCAGTGCCGACATCAATTGTCGTATCACCAGTCTGATCTTTACAGTAATCAATGGCGGTTTGAGTGTGCATGAATAATTTACACATCTCTGTGATAAATTCAGTTTTTCTGTGAGTTATAAAGGGAGAACTAAAGCGAAAAGTACGTCATTGTGGAAGTGTCATAGCTGGTGAAATAAGCGTCGTTTGTGTATTCTCCGAATGTTCCTTTCATTTTGCCCTCAAAATCGCTGGTGTCGTGGAAATTAAACACGTATTGATTGTCATATTTATCCGAATACGTTGAAGTTTCTAGGGATTGTCAGAAGTTAAGAGGCGTATAATTTTACTCCTGGTGTCAGCATCATAATAATCATAATAACATTTCTTGTTGATATTCACCCGACATTCTTTCTCTCTCACTTGATACTGAAGGAAAATTAAGAAATTTTCTTAAAGGAAAAGAGTACTTGGCGGATATAAATTGGCTTGAAGAGATGAAGACTTGTATAATCCGTTGTAGTGCCAGGAGAATCCGAGAAGAAGTTCGTGCCAATGCTATCGATTAAATTTATCATAAGATTGTCGATTGTGGCGATCTTTTTGAAACTGGAATCATCGATCAATCTATTCACGCTTTCAATTGTATATCTTTCTCTGTATAAATCTCTTGGGTTCAATAT
>Ga0182738_1004215_pt1 | contig 15998 bp, 12 predicted proteins | sample eDN5th30CBELigMG_FD_128876 | JGI IMG/M metagenome (GOLD analysis project Ga0182738, IMG submission 128876) | Enriched Miracle-Growth compost microbial communities from Emeryville, California, USA - eDNA 5th pass 30_C BE-Lig MG (version 2)... ... | reverse complement strand
TTTTGCGTTCTGAACTTCGTCAGCCTGCATCGACGAATTCTAGGAATTCGCCTGCTTCGGCTTCCTTGTCAGAACACAAATCGCTCGATCTCGCCGGACAAAGCACCTTTCCGGACAGACTCTGAGAGCAAGTTGCTCTGGCGTGGGCTCGCGAGCATGCATTTCGACTGGTGAAACGCAACTCGCTGCGTGGTGGAACGCGGGTTGATGCGGGATGAATGCGCTCTCACGAACACGAAATCGAAATCGCTCTCTTGAAATTGAATAGAAGAAAACCAGTCTCGTATCGGAGTCATTTAACGATTGGAAAATTGTTTTAGGAAGGTTGTTCTACAACGCAATTTTAAGGACGGGCATTGTCAAGGTTTACTCGAACTCAAACTCTTGAATGGACGGCACGTATCCTCTTATCAGGAACGGTGGCGGCTGCTCCATGGTTGATTGGTGGTGTACCCGTCAAGTTTCAACTCTGGCTGGCCTACGGAGTGAGCCTGTCGCTGGCTTTTTGGATTGCTGGTCGTCTCTGTCGGTCGCATCAGGAAATCGAATCTTCAATCGTCCTTCCCCTACCTTTGCTTTTTCTTGTACTACTGGCGGTTCTGGGGGCCTTCCAGCTTCTGATTCCGGTTCCAGACCGGCCGGTTTCTTCATCCTGGGCAGTGCTGCTGGAAGACGCCTCCAGTAGTACCAACCAGGAAATTTTACTTCCGAATTCCGGCCGAGTTGCGAGTGTTTTTCCGGATTCCACAAAATTTCAGATTGCCAGAATTCTGATTGTGGTTGCTGCCGGCTTTTTGGGAGCGCAGCTGTTTCGAACGCCAGTTCATTTTCTCGCTCTTTTAGGAATTCTCGCGGTAATCGGGGCGACGCTGGCACTCTTCGGAATCGGGCAAAAGCTCGTTGTGGCCAATCGTCATTTGGAAACGCTGCCGTTGCAATTGGGTGGGGGGCCATTCGCCACATTTGTGAATCGTAACAACGCGGCAGGTTTCTTGAATATTTGTCTGGCTGCATCGCTGGGAGGAATCATTCTCGCTACGGGAAGACGTCTGCGGGAATTGTCTCCTTCGCTGGTCATTATCTTCGCAACACTCAGTGCACTGATCATGGCTGGAATTGTCGCCTCAGGTTCTCGCGGGGGCATGGTGGCAACCGCAGCTGGCCTGCTCGTCATTGCTCCCTGGTACTACCGCCAATTCGGAAAATGGTCTCTGGCAGGGACGATCGGGGTGGGTGCTTCAGTCATATCACTGGCAACTTGGCTTCATTTTGCAGAAGCCGCGATGGGACGCCTCGACACTTTGAAGGACCTGCCAGATGCGCTGTCTGGTCGCTGGAGGCATTGGGCCGATACGGCCATCGCATTTACTGATCGGCCCTGGCTGGGAAGTGGCTGGGGGACTTACCGCTATGTCAATCTGCCTTATCAGCAACACGGAAGTCGTGCCTGGTTCTGGAATGCGGACAACCAATTCTTTGAACTTGCCATTGAAGGAGGAGGGACCGGGATTCTGATCGTCGTCGGCTTTCTTGCTGCAACAGTGGCTGCCCTGGTGTGGATTGCCCGAAACGACAACCAGTCCTGGACAAGGTCACTGGTGACGTCTGGAGTTTTTTTGCTCGTTTCCCTTTGCGTCCAGGAAACGACGGACTTTGGGATCACGCTGATGTCGCTCGCCCTGGCTGGCAGCGTCCTGATCGGGGCTATTTGCGGTGCCGGGATGCGATTGAGATTTGACGAACAGACCTTTTCCCTCCCGATTCGTTTTGGGGCATCGCGAACTGTCGTTGTTTCGGCCACTCTACTGCTTTTGCTGGGAACGAGCTGGGCGGGGATGGCAATGGTTCAGGCTCAACCAGCCAGATCGGTTTGTGAGCAGATTCCTTATCTCCTAAATGAACCGGACCTGTTGCCGGCTGAGCGACTCGACCATCTTATCCGGGAGTCGCAAGAGGCCTTGCGTCATTCGCCGGAGAATGCAGAACTCCATTTTGATCTGGCGCGCCTGTTGATCTATCGACTTCAACAGGATTCGATGAATGAAGTTGCCCTCTCGTCGTCCGCGAAACAGCGAACGCAAGTCTGGATGCGCTCCCAGCCTGAAGTTCTGTTCGATCGTTCCCGATTGGAATTCGATTCGACATGGTTGGATCAACTTCAAAATCAGGCAGCCTTTCTCAATAACGTTCCCGACGCGATCGATCATCTACAGACCGCACAAGCAGTGACCCCCTGGCTGCCGGGTGTCGGCCTGCGGCTCATGTTGCTGGAAACCTTGACACATCCGTCCGACACCAGCGGCACCAGTAGCAGCAGCGCCTCGTCCAAAATGCTGTTGTGTCGAGAGGCCTTGTTGGCAGCCGGGAATTCTGATCGTCTCGTCAATCTTGGACGGATCGCCCTCAAGGCAGACTTTGATGATTTCGCGATTCTCTGCTGGCGAAGAGCTCTATCTCAAGATGAAAGTCTGCTGAGCGACATTGTCAGGAATGCTCGTCTGGGATTTGAGGATGATCAGATTGTCCTCAGGTTGTTGTCGACTCCGCAACAACTGATTGCCTTCGCATTCATGACCCACGATCTGGCAGCCCAGGTGGCTCTTCAACAGCAACTGGAGATCTGCAAGCACGATCTGGACACATCACATGGACGTTCGACTCAAGGGGAATCTGCATGGATTTCCGCCCACATTGCTCTCCTGGCAGGGGAGAAAACGCTGGCGATTGATTGCCTGCGGTCCGCGGTGGAGTGCCAGCCATTTCAGATTGAATGGCGTGTCGAACTCGCTGAGCAATTGATCGGAATTCAGGACTATCAGGGGGCTCGTGAGCATCTGGCATTTGCCAGCCGTCTTGAACCAGGAAATGAAAATCTCAAAAGACGCCTGAAAGCCGTGATCGACCAGGGGCTTCGCCAGCGCCCGGCAGCAGCAATCCGCTCCCACATCATCCCTTTTTTTCCAAGGCAACCGGTTTGCACAGACTGCGGTCAAAGCCCGTCAAGTGTTTCGAAACCTTTGTGTTTTGCGGAATTTCAGAACCATTGCGACATGGAAATCATTCTCCGGAACGTCAACTGCGCTCTCGGAAACCTTTCCAGACGTCACCTGAACAAACTTGCATTTGTCCCCCATCGAGACCCGAAAAGCAAGATCCTCGGGAACGGCAGGCCAACAGCGATTCTGACTGACAACTTACTGTCAGCCGGGAACGATGTGCTTCCTCAGGAACAATCATGATGAACTTGAACAATATTTTGTGGATCATCGCGCCCGCTGGAATGTCGTTTGGTCTGGCACTGATTTTTACGCATTTCATGCAGCGGATTGCGCCGCGGATGGGGTTGGTGGACCGTCCGGACGGCCATCGCAAACTGCAAGGCAACGTGACTGCTCTTGGAGGAGGAGTCGCGATTTTGCTGGCGTTCCTGCTGACGATCGCACTGATCTACTTGTGCCGACTCCCTGGCGCGGATGCTCTGCGTGGTCAACCGGTCTTCACGATGGGACTCTGCGGAGCAGGAATTCTGATCTGCCTGGTCGGTCTGATTGATGATCGTTTTGATCTGCGCGGTCGACAAAAACTGGTTGCTCAGATGATCTCGGTATTCTTTGTGGTCTGTGCCGGCTTGATGATTGAAACGGTGGAAGTCTTCGGATGGCAAATACAATTGGGAGTCTTTGCGATCCCATTTACAATGCTCTGGCTGCTGGGGGCGATCAATGCCTTAAACCTGATTGATGGAGTTGATGGTCTGGCTGGAACGGTTTCCGTCATCCTCAGCTTGACCATTGCTGCTCTTGCCGCCATGGGGAGACACCATGGTGATGCTCTGATTGCTCTGATTCTCGCGGGAGCCTCCCTCGGATTTTTAATCTTCAATTATCCACCTGCCCGAATCTATCTGGGAGATGCCGGAAGCATGCTCATCGGACTGATTCTGGGAGCACTTGCCATTCGCTGCTCCTTGAAAGGGCCGGCCACTGTTGCTCTCGTGGCCCCCACTGCCATCTGGTCAATTCTCGCATTCGATATTGCGATGGCGGTTTTTCGCCGCAAACTCACCGGACGAAGTATTTACTCCACCGATCGTGCCCACATCCATCATGTCCTCCAACGGCATGGATTTTCGATTTCCGGAGTTGTGCTGTTCATTGGCACTTTATGTACCGTCTGTGCCATGGGGGCATTGGTGAGCGTGGCCCTGAAGAATGAGATGGCGGCGATTGGAACAACCGCCAGTGTGCTCGCCATTCTGGTGCTGACGGGATTCTTCGGACGATCGGAATGTTCATTGTTTGCCAGACGGATTAAAGGGTTCCTGACGTCGCTGGTTCGTATCCCGAATCGCGAGGCGCCTCGACCAGTCCATTTTTGCTCCCGCTTTCATGGCAATCGGGAATGGGAAATCCTGTGGGAATCACTTCTGGATTATGCTCATCGGTTTGAATTGAGCCAGGTTCAGCTCAACGTCAGCTCCCCGGCGATTGGCGAGGAGTACCATGCCGTCTGGCAACAAAAATCGACTCCATCGCCACTACGCACATGGAAAACCGAGGTTCCCCTGTTCGTCCAAGAGCTTTGTGTCGGCCGTCTGACCATTGTCGGAAGCGTGGGGCAGGGGGCAGTCGTTTCATGGATGGCCGAGCTGATCGAAGGGTTAAGGCCGTTCGAATTCCAGATGATCACACTACTCGAAGAGTTGCTGCCGCCACCATCGTTTCCGATGGCCATTGAGCAGATTGAGCAGGAGGTGCTTCAGGAAGCAGTATGAATGGAACGACAGCACTATAAAAATATTGACACCATAAAATATTGACGCCATGGGGGTGCATGCACTCCCGCCAGCAGGAGCATCTCTTCATCGACTTTCGTGCCAATTTCATTCGCATAAGAACTGTTGCAGTTCGTTTCCCATGCAGGCGATAACGGTCATAACGTTTGGTCAAGGGAAATAAGACGCAAGGAAAGTTTGGAACGGAATCTCGAAGAAGTTACTTGAGAACGGACTCTTCAGAGAGCTATTTATAAGAACCCCTCGTATGGATGCGATGAAAAAATGCCGAGCAAGGATGCCATGAATTTGTTCTCGTTCACGTCAGTCCATCTGATTGAAATCAAAGGGTGTGTCACCCACGGGGACGAAGTACGCGCAGGGGGGGCCAATTCGTTCACATCACTCAATTTTCAAGCTCATGCCGATTCTCAAAGCTGAACCGAGCCTGTCTCCGGCCGACGTCCTGGACCACGACGACCCGGCACTGAACTGGTGGGCCATGTACACGTTGTCTCGTCAGGAAAAATCCCTGATGCGGCATCTGCAGACCCATTCCATTGCCTATTACTGTCCGATCGTCGCTAACCGCTATCGCTCTCCGGCAGGGCGCACTCGAATCACCCATCTCCCCTTGTTTTCAAACTATGTGTTCGTCCGCGGAACCGAAGAGGATCGTTACAGAGCCGTTACCAGTGGCTGTATTTCACGTCAATTGATCGTCCAGAACCAGGTGGCATTCCTGGAGCACATGCGGTCGATCCAGCAGCTCATCGAATCCGGACAATCGATCACGATCGAATCCCAACTGATCCCCGGAGACCGCGTTCGCATCAAATCCGGTCCCCTCGCGGGGATTGTCGGAACCATCTTGAAACGGCAAGGAGAACGCCGACTGGTTGTTGTCGTCGAATTCATGCAACAAGGGGCTTCGGTTTCCATCGGAGATTGGGAAACGGAAAAAGTTGGATAGCACAAATCATCCTCAGATCGAGAACGCACTCCCCAAAAGGGATCTCGAACACCAAATGATGACCAATCGGGCACGCAAACTTCGAATTCTCTTCATCAATCGCTCCTACTGGCCAGACAGTGACGTTTCATGTCGATCTCTGACATTGCTGTGCGAAGGGCTGGCAAAAGAGTTTGAAGTTGAAGTGATCTCCGGTCGGCGCATTCAAACTCAAGAACGCCACACCGCTTCGACCGTTGGATCTGTCCGCAGACATGGGGTAGGAATTCATCGGGTTTTTCATACACAGTTCCCAAAGTCTTCGTGGCTTGGTTCTCTTCTGAATCTCCCGACTTTTCTGATCGCCGCCTTCTTAACCATCCTCTGGCGGTCCCCTCCACCGGATGTGGTCATCACCGGAGCAGATCCCTCCCTTGCGCCAATCCTGGGGCGATTCCTCAAATGGAGATACCGTGCCCTTTTTGTGGCTTACCTGCAGAACGTCGATCCCGTCATCACCCCGAAACAGGTCAGCCCCAGCCGATTGCTGCATTGGCACTGGCTCCATAAATTACTCGTCACCTCGTGCAACCAGGCAGATCAGATTATCGTTCTGAACGAAGAGGCACGTTCTCGCTGCATCGAGAGCGGCATCTGGGAATCGATCATGACCGTGATCCCTCACGGAGTGGATTGCGAGCGAATTGATTCCATCAAGAAAAGTCAGCGGTTCCGAAAAGAAAATGGACTGGAAGACAAATTTGTCGTGATGGCCGCCGCAAGCTTTGGACAGACGCCTCTCCTTGACTTGATCATTGACGCTGCCACTGAACTGAAATCCAACCCTGAAATTGTTTTTATTCTTCACGAAGAAGAACTCCAGAAAAAAGATCTTCAGAAAAAAATCGAGAAATACGACCTGGATAACATCCGACTCCTTTCGTATCCGTCACGGGAACCAGAGCAGAACCTGGGCATCGCCGATGCGCACATTGTTTCCATGCACCCAGAAGCCAAAAAACGTCTCTGGCCCAATAATCTGTATGATCTTCTGGCGGCAGGAACCGCGATCATTAGCTTGTCACCCACCGACAGCGCGCTTTCCCGCTTAGTAAACTCAGAAGAAATCGGAGCGGTTTGCGACCCTGTTCCGGCTTCCACATGCACCTCCCGCTTCGTCGAAACCATCCGCCTGATGGCATCCGATCCAGAGCCGGTCGTCCAGCAAGGCCTGCGTGCCCGGCAATTGTGTCACAGCGAATTCCATTTACATTCGCAGCAGGACCGCTGGACACGACTCGTCCGTGAACTCACGCTTCACGAGACAGGTCCCGGAAAAATCAACAAACAGGCTTCGCATGCTTACGCAGGACGTGAAGACTCCGCACCCTACCAATGCTGAGGCAATGAGTCAGAGTGTATGAATTACTGGTCATTCTGACGGGGCTCACTATTGGTGTTGCTGCGTTAATAGCATACTACCAATCGCGGGATCCGCTTTCCCCGATGGTCGTTATATCTCCAATATTGTTTTATGCGTATGTTTATCGTCCGTTCGTTCTGGGCCAAAGCGGTGAAATTTTTCAAATTTTCGGAAATTCTGGGCGGCTTGAGTTTGTGCTGCTTTTCAATCTAGTTGGAGTAGCCGGTTTTTGCGTTGGTGCACAGTGGTATCGTTTGCCGCGGATGCATCGTCGCGGACGACAATGGCCCACTCTCAATAATGCTGCGAAGCGACGAATGCGAGCCTTGGGAATGATGCTCGGCGCGATTGCGATCTTCGTCATTGTGAGCATGCTCTGGGCGACTGGCCCAAGCGCCTTTACGATGCGCAAACCATATCTCATATCACCAATTCGCAGCGGCTATTACCGCGAATTGATCAACCTTTCCTTTCCTGCTCTTCTGCTGGTTGCCCTAGGGTGGTCAAACACACGGCTGACTCTGCAAAAATTTATAACTCTGATTGTTATTATATCACCAATACTCTACTTCGCGACATTCGGCGGACGGCGCGGACCACTTTTTTTATCCTTCGCCAGCCTGGGAGTCGCGATCTTCATCATACGCCAACGCATGCCCAAGGTGATTACGATTCTGGCTGGAGTCAGTACACTTGGTCTGCTCATGATTCTCCTGCAGGTCAATCGATCTAACCTGTTCCGGTTCTGGGAAAATGAGATTCAAACCGAAATGTTGGTCAACTCTCTGCATGGGACGAATTTAACGACGGGTGATGAGTTTGTCTCTGGTGTGGCAACGGTTCTCGCCAGCTGTGATTACCAGAGAAATTACTGGGGTGCCAGATATGCTGTGATGTATCTGATTCGTCCTATCCCGCGACAGTTCTGGCCGACAAAATACGCGGATTGCGGAATGAGATGGATGTCCGATGCGCCTGGCAGCAACGGATTTACCCCCTCAGAGTGGTATCAATGCGTCAGATTTATTCCATCGGGTGGCAGTTCCGGAGGATTCCTTTCTGATTTGTTTCTGGAGTTTCAATTCTTTGCAGTCTTCGTTGCGTTTTTGATAGGTCTCGTTTTTAACATTCTCTGGTGGCGATCGATTGTTATTGGAGGGCTCTGGAATATCCTCTATTTTGAATCGCTGACACTGTCTGTCTACCTTCCCGTTCAAAGTGTCGGTGCCTGGCTCTATCGCCTGCTTTTGCTTGTCGTCCCAACAGTGTTCGTCTGGAATCTGTATATCAAACGCAAACTCAGAACGTCTCATCAGACCAACCTGGTTCCGCCTGCGAATTCAAAATCTCCATCTCACGAGTGGTTTTATTCGCGACAGTAAGAACCTTGTTTTCCCTATCAATGCGTATCTCTGTTGAATCGTCAATTGCCCTCCGGTTTGCGGTATCATAAAGAGTATTCAGACATGGGAATCACAGCATTTCTCACTCGCCCCAGCCGCTCTTGTAATGATGATTGATCTTGTAAAGATCAATCATCATTACAACACCACTTGCGCCTTTCCGATATCGAGTAATTTGGTGAATTCCCGTCCCTTGAGAATCTGGTTGCTGACAAATGCGCCAAGCCCTTATCAGGCGGAGTTATTCACCGCGATTGCACGAGATCCAGGTATCGATCTTAATGTTCAATTTATGCGGAGCGTCAGTTCATCCGGTGTTGCGGCAGCATCGGAATTTCGTGGACGTACACTTCGGAGAATGTGGCCACGCTGGTTTCGCGATGAATTTCAACTTCACCCACAGGCAATTCGAGATGTTCTCCGGGGAAACTATGATTGCTTTATCCTCTCCGGGCTTTATACCAGCCTGACATTTCAATTGTGTGCCACGATTCTCAAGCTGATGCGCAGGCCATGGTGTGTCTGGCTGGAGCGTCCCCGTTCCAAGTCCAGACTGTCAAAAGGCCCTCTACGGAAACTAAAAAACCTTGTATTAAACAGGACGCTAGCCTCGGCAGATCAGGTCTGGTGTATCGGTTCACTGGCCCAGCAGGAATACAAGCAACGGGCCGGTAACACAATTCAGACATCAGTATTGCCCTATTGTTGTGACACCAGGCGTTATACAAATACCGACACTGATGCCGTCGAGCAGGTTAAAGATCGTTACAAACTCCATGGTCAAATCGTCTTTTTGTTTTCTGGTCAGCTGATTTATCGAAAAGGGGTCGATATCTTACTGGCTGCATTTGAGAGGGTTGCCACGAAACATCCCCAGGTGCGACTGTTGATCCTGGGGGATGGTCCTTTGAGAGAATCACTGGAGCAACAGGTTTCACGGGATTTGAAAACCTCTGTGATTTTCACAGGCTATATTGATCAGAAAAATCTTCCCGCACATTTTCTTGCTGCAGATGTTTTTGTCTTTCCATCACGACATGATGGCTGGGGCGTGGTTGTTAACGAAGCTTGTGCTGCAGGTTTGCCCATTATCGCCACATCGCAAACCGGATCTGTCTTTGACCTTGTTGAAGAAGGACAGAGTGGATTCCTGGTAGAATGCGACAATGTGGATGAGCTTGCTCAAAAAATGGCTCTCTTCTGTGAGCATCCGGAATGGATCAAAGATTTTGGGAATCGATCACGAGAATTAGTAGAACGATTTTCAGCGGAAAATGGCGCGAAACTATTTCACAAAAATATTCACCGCATGCTTCAACGCATTTCCTGAAAATTCAGAGAGAAGATTTTTTAGAGCTGCAAACAAAACCTTCCGGACAAGGGAGATTTTCATTCCGCGAGCAAGTTCGCTACAGGTTTTGTCAGGGGTTTTTAGCACAAGCATGACAGCTTTTACACAATCATCTCATCCGAATTCTCAGTTCACAGAGACACATTCCACCATTAACGGAACATTGAAACCAATGTTTGTCGTGGGAGGACTGTATTCACTGGCCAATGGCGTCGCCTGGATCATGCGTGATCTGGCTGCCGCATTAAGCCGGGCAGGCACTCCCGTGGATGTCTATGGAGCTGAATGCTGGGGACGCGGAGCAAAGTCGATCGGGCACATTTTCGAGCCTCCATGTCGGTGGATTTCGGCGAAAGGCTTATGGCTGGGAGGACTTTCCTGGTCACCTGGAATCCGCTCCAGAATTCGAAGTGGCGTCCAGCAGAGTGATGTGGTCCATAATCACAGCGTCTGGATGCTTCCTAACTCATATGCCTCCCGGGCAGCTGAATCTTCGGGAAAGCCGGTCGTCGTGACTGCCCATGGAACACTGGAGCGATGGGCGCTGCAAAACAGCTCCTGGAAGAAGCAGTTGGCAGGAGTCTGGTTTCAAAATCGAGATCTTCAACATGCTTCCTGCATTCATGTCAATAGCGTTGCCGAAATTGCTGGGATTAGAGAATATGGTTTAAGGCAACCCATTGCAGTCATCCCTAATGGTGTGAATCTTCACGATCTGGCCGATAACGGTTCAGCGTCCCAGTTTCATAACCAATTTCCGGAAACGCGTGGAAAGAAAATCTTGCTGTTCATGGCTCGGTTACATGCCAAGAAAGGGCTGGGACATCTCCTGCCGGCATGGGGAAAGGTCGCCAGACGATTTTCTGACTGGCAACTCGTCATCGCCGGCCCGGATTGCGGGTATGAAGGAGAAGCTCGGCGTCTTGTCGATACCTTTCACATTGGGCATTCCGTCACATTTACAGGTAACCTGCAAGGAGAGATGAAACGCTCTGCCCTGCGGGCGGCAAATGCTTTTATCTTACCCTCATTCTCGGAAGGCTTCAGCATGGCCATTATGGAAGCCATGGCCGCTGGGCTCCCGGTTTTAATGACCCCCGGCTGCAATTTCCATGAAGCAGTCCAAGCAGGAGCGGCTCTCCAGTATCCAGCGAACATCGAAGGAACACAACAGGGATTGGAGCTTCTCCTGGCACATCCCGAGCGAAAGCTCGAGGAGATGGGCCAACGAGGAAAAAACCTGATCGCGTCCGAATACACCTGGGACCACGTCGCCTCCAAAACGCTCAAGCTATATGCCTGGTTGACAGGAAAAATGCCACGTCCGGATTTTATTATCTCTGAATAATATGATACGCATTGCTGTGATTGAAGACCCGAGCGTTTAACGGCAGTTTGTGGCTTTTAGATCTGTCTGATTATGAATGTGAACAACTCACAACGGCTCCCAGTATCCGTAATGATTTTGACTTATAACGAAGAGTCAAATATTAGCGAATGCCTGCGATACTTGGAATGGACAGACGATGTCATTGTGATCGACTCATTCAGCACTGATACGACTCTTGAAGTCGCGAGACGTATGCGACCAGACGTAAGGATTTTTCAAAACCGATTTGAAGATTTTGGCCAACAGCGAAACTGGGCATTAAAAGCAACTTACCCACGACATGATTGGGTACTCTTTCTTGATGCCGATGAACGATGCAACCAAAATTGTGCAGATGCGATTGGCAGTGCAGTGGCTAATCCAGAAGAAAAGGTAGGATTCTATCTGACTTGCCGCAATTATTTCCTAGGGCGTTGGATTAAGCATTGTACAATGTATCCCTCCTGGCAACTGCGCCTGTTGAAATATGGCAAGGTATCCTATCTCAAGGAAGGACACGGTCAGAGAGAAGTTGCCAATGGTCCGCTTGGCTATTTGGATGCACCTTATGATCACTATGGATTCAGCAAGGGCATGTTCCACTGGATCGAACGTCATAATAAATATTCTTCTGACGAAGTCGAACTGATATTTCGTCTGCGCCGAGAACCATTAGAAATAAGAGACCTGCTTTCCAAAGATCTGGTAAAAAGGCGTCGTTGTTTGAAGCGGATTGCGGCTCATGTCGGTTTTCGACCATTATTTCGTTTTTTTTATATCTATCTCTGGCGGGGCGGGTTTCTCGATGGAAGAGCAGGGCTGATCTTCAGTTCATTACGTGTTGCCCAGGAAATTCACATTTCGACAAAGCTGGCTGAGGCAGAATTCTTGAAAGGAGCAGAGCAGATATTTGCAAATGCAGGATCGAGCTCAAATGCCTGCCATGAATTTTCCGTCGAGGAAGGGCTGCATCAGTCTCAGTTCAATACCTGCAGTATAGAACAGAAATAACCATGCGAGAAAAACTAAAATGGGCGTTATTTCCAGGATTGAACCTGCATGCCCGATTGAGGAATCGGGTTCTTCCGAAATATTTCGGGCGGCCTGTCAATGGTGAAACCCGTGTCGTTCTGGACGCCGGTTGTGGAAATGGGATGTTGGCCTACCAGAGCTACAAGCTGGGGAATCGGGTCATCGGCGTCACCATCAAGGATGAGGTCATACGTAATCGAAAGCTGTTTAATGAATTTCATAGCGTTCCGGAGAGTCGCCTCTCTTTTCGAGATCTGAATTTATATAATATTGAAGAACTAGGCGAACCGGTCGACGAAATTATCTGCACCGAAGTCATGGAACATATCCGAGGCGACGTGCCGGTTTGCACGAGTTTCTTTAAAATCCTCAAGCCGGGTGGAGTGCTCCACATCTGTTGTCCGAATGCGGACCATCCCTATCACAAGAACTACCCACTCGATTTGAACGAAACAGGGGGACATGTTCGACCGGGCTATACTTATCAAACCTATCGCGACCTGCTGGAACCAATTGGATTTCGACTTTCAGAACCAGTTGGGATTGGAGGACCGATTCGACAGTTTTGTAATGTCCCGATCACGAAATCCCAGGAAGTTGCCGGATTGGCTGCTGGATTGACAATCTTTGCGATTCTGGCCCCCTGGGCCTTATTAGACGGAACAAGTCCACGCGTTCCGTTCAGTCTCTATGTTCGTGCCACAAAGCCTGAAGATAAATAGAGCTCTGCTTCCCGTTGCCAATAAGATATTCTGCAAATATGCATATTCTCGTTGCACAAATTGGTGCCCGTCGGCATTATGCGGTTCCGGCAGCATTTGCGGCAGCAGGGCTACTGGAACGACTTGAAACAACGGCATGCGCTCATCATCCCCTTGTGAGGACAGCATCGCTTCTGCCATATCGAATGCAACCTAACGGCTTACGACGGTTAGCGGAACGGCGCGTGCCGGGAGTTGATCCTAGAAAAATCTCGACATCCTTGGTCTTTGAAGCGAGAAATTTTTTTCGTCGACGAAAGAAAGGATGCGACAACCGCTATGAAGAGTTTGCAATTCAAAATCGGCTGTTCGGGCAACATGTTTGTCGGCGAGGATTTGAAGGGGCAACAGCCGTCTATGCGTTTAATGCCGCCGCAATTGAGATTTTTCAGTCCGCGAAGTCACAAGGATTGAATTGTATTCTTGATCAGACGATGGCTCCATTCGGATTTGTCGAACCGCTTCTGGAAGAGGAGCGCCAGCGATGGCCGGGTTGGGAAAACTCCATTCCTAATGAAAGCTGGCAACCACTTTTTGAACGCGAAATCAGGGAATGGGAATTAGCAGACGTCATTATTTGTGGCTCTCCGTTTGTAATGGAAACAATCGGTGAATGTGGTGGACCGGTCGAGAAATGTCGCGTGGTACGATATGGACATCCCAGCAATATCGACGTGAGCCATGATTGGGGTTCCCGTTCCAAGAAGTCTCCTCTTGCCCCTCTCCATGTGCTTTTTGCGGGCACCCTATGCCTTCGAAAAGGGTTACAGTATGTCCTTGAAGCTGCGCGCGAATTGAAAGAGGAACGAGTTCATTTTCGGGCTGTCGGTCCGATTGAAATTGGAGAGCGTGCGCTGCGCGACGTCACAGAAGTCATCGAAGTGACCGGCGCAGTTCGCCGGCATGAGATGCAGCAACATTACGACTGGGCAGATGTTTTACTGATTCCATCTCTGGCAGAAGGATCAGCAAACGTTGCCCTGGAAGCGATGTCGCGAGGGGTCCCGGTGATCGCAACTCATAATGCGGGAACGCTGGTAGAAGAAACTCTGTCTGGAACGATCATACCCTGCCGAAGCGGCAATATCATTTCCCAAACAATTAGCAGATACAATTGCGATCGATCTCGCATCGGAAGGCAATCGTATCACGCGAGACAGGCGTCCGAAAAGGCCACGCTGCAGCAATACGCAACAGTACTCACGCAGACTGCAGCATTCTTGACGTTAAAATAAATCATGTCAGATTGGACGGCGAACTTTGTATTACCTCATCTCTCCGAGGAAGAATGCCGCCGAGCGGAGAGGCTCAATCCAGCTTTGGACTGGCCATGCTTCGCGGACGGTATCTCTGCATGGACCCTCCAAACATTCCTCGAATTGCGCTCGGTTGGAACGACGGTCAGCCTTTCGAATCAATTTCGGCATGACACTATTAATGTAGCGCATGCAATATCATTGAATGCATATTTACAAAAGCGCCCCGAATTTATCATATCTCTGCAAGCGGACTACCCGCGATCAATTGGAGTACAGCAGCATATTGTTCAAAATAAATCACAAGTTCTTGGAGAAAACGTCTGCTGGATGCCCCATTGGCCACAACCGGGCCTGCTCCCGCGCGACAAAAGACGGAAGGAAGTAAGGAATGTAGGCTATGCTGGACGTCAGTATTACAATGTTTTTCGTGGAGAATTCATCAATCAGCGGCTAAAATCAATGGGGCTTCGCCTTGTCGAGCTATCACCAGCAAATTGGAATGATTTTTCTCAAATTGATGTTCTTTGCGGTGTCCGTAGTACGGATGGCTATTCCTATGACAAGAAGCCTCCATCCAAAATGATCAACTCCTGGCTCGCCAATGTGCCTTTTATCGGTGGTCCAGATTCTGCCTACAAGCAAATTGGACATCCTGGAATAAATTACCTTTTGGCCGAAAATACCGATGAAATATTTTCTGGCCTGCGATCACTCGTTGACAATCCACACCGATATCAAAGTTTAGTAACAGAAGGCTGCCTGGCAGGAAAATTGTATTGCCGAGAATCTATTCGAAATCAATGGATTGCTTACTTCTCTCGCATCTACATGGAAGAATTTGTGAGATGGAAAAAGAATGGGTTACGGCAGAATATTCACTTCTTAGCTTGTGATATATATCGCAAGGTACGACGAACCGTAAAACATCTCCCTGGAAATAAATTTGTGAAATCTCGCCTCCCTTTTGGGAGGTAAAGGCTGGCAGCCTGTTGAAAATCGCACAGACACAAATGTCCGTGCCACCTCAACTCTCTGATTCATTGAGAAAAGTGGGGCGGACATTTTCTGTCTGGTCGAGCAACGGCTGATTTTCAACAGCCTACCACCCTGACTTCGCAGTTTTCGTATATCCTTTATCATGTCTCCTTTATTGGCAGACATGCTATTTTATGCAACGAATAGCGAATCACAAGACACATATCTTCATCTCATGTTATGAAAGACATTCAGTCAAGCTGAGAGAGTTCTTAATAATATGCTGAAACAACTTCGAAAGATTCGAGGATCCTTTTGTCGGTTTCCAGTAACAACGGCATTACGATTGACTGCAGCGGACATACTGCAGAAGGTGCTTACCCCCTCTTCAGTGATAACGTATTCCCAAACTGGTGAAGATCGGATCATTGAATACTATGTCAACAGATCGAACGTGGTACAATATTATGTTGATATTGGGTGCCATGATCCTTTTTCGCTTTCCAATACCGCGAGACTCTATAAGCAGGGATGGACCGGGTTGTGCGTCGATGGGAACCCCGATTTAATCTCAAAAGGTTCTTCTCAGAATTTCGTGGGTGATGTTGTTTGGGGCTGGCGGGGGCGGGTTGGATTTTGGATGCTGTGGGGATGAACACACTTTCTGAGCATTACGGGTTGTTGCTGGGGCTGGATCGG
>Ga0182738_1004214_pt1 | contig 16000 bp, 18 predicted proteins | sample eDN5th30CBELigMG_FD_128876 | JGI IMG/M metagenome (GOLD analysis project Ga0182738, IMG submission 128876) | Enriched Miracle-Growth compost microbial communities from Emeryville, California, USA - eDNA 5th pass 30_C BE-Lig MG (version 2)... ... | reverse complement strand
TCAACATGCGGCTGCGCGCCCTGCGCAAGCTGGAAGAGTTCGAGATCCGCAAGGAGTTCGACGGGCTCACGGAAGAAAAGAAGCAGATCGAGGCGCTGCTCGCTTCCGAGGCGATGCAGTGGAAGACGATCAAGTGGCAGATCGGCGAGTTGCGCGAGCGCTTCGGGCCGGAGACTGAGATCGGCAAGCGCCGCACGACCTTTGCGGAGGCGCCCGAGCACGACCTGTCCGAGATTCACAACGCGATGATCGAGAAGGAGCCGGTGACGGTCATCGTCTCCGAAAAAGGCTGGCTGCGGACGATGAAGGGCCACATCGCCGACCATTCGCAGTTCTCCTTCAAGGAAGGCGACGCGCTGAAGCTCGCCTTCCCGGCGCAGACGACCGACAAGATTTTGATCTTCACCACCGGCGGCAAGTTCTACACCATCGGCGCCGACCGGCTGCCCGGCGGGCGCGGCCATGGCGAGCCGATCCGCATCATCGTCGACATGGAGAACGACCAGGACATCGTCACCGCTTTCGTGCACGATGCCGGCCGCAAGCTGCTGCTCGTTTCGCATCAGGGCAACGGCTTTATCGTGCCGGAGGCGGAGGTGGTGGCCAACACCCGCAAGGGCAGGCAGGTGATGAACGTCAAGGCGCCGGACGAAGCCAAGCGCTGCGTGCCGGTGGCGGGCGATCATGCCGCAATCGTCGGCGAGAACCGCAAGATGCTGGTGTTCCCGCTTGCCGAAGTGCCGGAAATGACGCGTGGCAAGGGCGTGCGGCTGCAGAAGTACAAGGACGGCGGCATGCTAGACCTGAAAACCTTCGCCATGGCCGACGGTCTTTCGTGGCAGGATTCGGCGGACCGCACCTTCACACGCAGCGAGGCGGAGCTTGCCGAATGGATCGGCGCGCGCGCCTCGGCCGGCCGCATGGTGCCGAAGGGCTTCCCGAAGACGGGCCGGTTCGGATGACGGCCAGGCCAGCCCCGCGCTTACCGATTGCGGCAGGCGCGGCGCTGGCAGTCTTGCTTGCGGTTCTCCTGGTCGTCGCGCCGGCGCAGGCTGCGCAGCGCACGGTCTATCTCACCTTCGACGACGGACCACTCGACGGCACGTCAAATGTGCTTTCCGTGCTGGAGCAGGAGCAGGTTCCGGCGACGCTGTTCATGGTCGGTCAGCATGTGCTGGCGTCGCCCGAACGCAAGGCGCTGCTGGCAAGAGCCAAGGCGATGCCGCTGGTGACGATTGGCAACCACTCTTTTTCGCATGCCAACAACCGCTACAAGGCCTTCTATGCCGATACCGAAGGCGTGGTGGCCGATATGCTGAAGGCCAATGCGGTGCTCGGCCTGACGGTGAAGCCGGTGCCGGCGCGCCTGCCGGGACGCGACGTGTTTCGGCTGCGCTACGTCTCGCGCAACGACCTCAGCGTCGGTGAAGTGCAGGCGGCCAGCGAGCAGGTCGACTTCGAGTTCGTCGCGGCGTCGGACTTCGACGTCTACGGCTGGGATTTCGAGTGGTTTCACGATGGCACCGGCAAGCCGGTGCAGAAGGCCGAACGGCTGGTGGACGAGATCGCGCGCCTGTTCGCCTACGGCCATATGCTGGAAAAGGACAAGCTGATCCTGCTCATGCACGACCAGATGTTCCAGGACAAATTCGACGGCGTCGCCAACCTGACGGCACTGATTGCCGGCCTGCGCGCCCGGGGCTACGCCTTCGGCCATATCGCCGGCTACAGCCCGGCCGACTGACAATCAGGCGGCGAGGTCGTCGCCACTCTCCGGGCCGGCGTCGTTTTCCTGCCGGAGCCTGCGGGCGAGGGGGCCGTATTCCTGCGACCAGCCGATGACGGCGCGGAAGACCGGCTTCAGGCCATGCACGGCTTCGCTGATCTCGTATTCCACCCTCAACACGTTCTCCGGATAGACGGTGCGCGTCACCAGCCCGTCGGCCTCCAGTTCGCGCAACCTGAGCGACAGCATGTGCTGGGTGATGCCGGGCAGCGCGCGCCGCAATTCGCCGAAGCGGCGGGTGCGCTGCGCCAGCACCCACAGGATTTCGATCTTCCACTTGCCCGTCAGCGGCCGCATCGCCTCGATGAAGGTCAGGTACGGCGGCTCGCCCGGGCGGCGGCAGGCGTCAGTATGGTCGTTGGGGATGCTTGCAGGTCGGTTCATCGCTTACCACCTTGATGGTCGCGTCGATGCGCCGCTTTACCCCAGCCCAAGCGGCGCCTCTCCAGCATGTCTTCTCTGATTCCGTCGCGTCATCTTGCACGAGAATAATCATTCGCGTAAAGAGCGAATGATTATTCGCGCGAATGGATAGCAATGGAAACCCTGCTTGGCAACCTGCAAAAGGCGATCGACGGCGAGGCTGCTGCCATGTTGCCGTGCACACGCCCGGAGCGGCGCGAGCGTCAGATTCAGCGTATTCTCGAGGCGGCCAAGGCCTGTTTCGTCCGCGCCGGCTTCCAGGGAGCGTCGATGCACGACATCTGCGCCGAGGCCGGCATGAGCCCGGGCGCGCTCTATCGCTATTTCGCCTCCAAGGAAGCGATCATCGCTGCGATCTGCGAGGCGGACCGGCGCGAGGACGCGACGCTGTTCGAGGCGGTGACAGCCAAAACGGACGTCATCGAGGGCATGGTGCTCGGCGCGATGACCCATATCCGCCACATGCACGAGAGCCGGGCCGCGCCGCTGTTTGCAGAGATCTGCGCGGAGGCCGCCCGCAACAACGCCGTCGAATCGACATGCCGGTGCCACGTCGAGCAGGTGCAGGCCATGTTCCGCGCCTATCTTGGCAAGGCCAGAGATCGTGGCGAGATTGATCCCGCCGTCGAGCTCGACGTCGTGGTGCCGACCTTGCTTGCCATCATAAATGGCATGGCGCTGAACGATCTGCCGGCGCGCGGCGTGCCGCTGGAGAAGCTGGAAACGCTGGTGCGGGCGACGCTGATCGGCATGCTGCGCCCCACCGGCAAGCGGGGCGCGGACTGACGCAACGCCAGTTTCCCGCCATCTCTGCGGTCTGCGGGCAAGACCCATAACGTATTTGGATTGTGGTCACGATTGCTGCACTATGTTGTGACAAGAGCTGTTGCTTCGTAAGCCGGCCAGTCGGGGAACGCATTTGCAGGAACGGGAAATCCGCAAGGTCGAACGGGAGCCGCGTCTGTTCGGCGTATCGGCGCCGCTGAGGGCCGCCGTCGTGCCGCCGCTATCGGCGGCGCGCTGGCTGCTGCTGCTGATCGTGGCCGCAGGCGTCTATTTCTTCCACGGCTTCCTGTTTCCGGTGCTGGCGGCACTGGTCATCGCCTTTGCGAGCTGGCCGCTCTACCGGCGGCTGCTCGCCGCCGTGGGCGGCAACCGCACCTGGGCTGCCACCATCGCCATCCTCTCCATCCTCGCCTTCCTGGTCATTCCGATTTCGTTTGCGGGCAAATACGCCGTCCATGAGATGCGCGAATGGGGCATCTGGGCGATCGAGGCGAACCGCTCCGGGGCGCCGACGCCGCACTGGATCGCCAGCCTGCCGGTGATCGGCGAATGGCTGAACGAGCAATGGCAGGCGCAGTTCGGCCATCGCGGCGGCATCGGCGAACTGATCCAGATTGTCAGCGGCGCCAACATCCGCTCCATCTACCAGACGGTGCTGGCCGCCGGCGGCAGCGCGTTTTCCCTGCTGCTCACCATCCTGTTCATGTTGATTGCGCTGTTTTTCGTCTATCGCGACGGCGAAAGCTTCGCCGCGCAGATCGACAAGCTGGGCGAGCGCATCCTGCCGATGCGCTGGGAACGCATTTCTCGCGTGGTGCCGGCAACCATCTCGTCGACCGTCACCGGCATGACCATCATCGCCATCGGTGAAGGCGTGGTGCTGGGCATCGCCTACTGGTTGGCGGGCGTGCCGTCGCCGGTGACGCTGGGAGTGCTCACTGGCATCATGGCGCTGATACCGGGCGGGGCGCCGTTGTCGTTCACGCTGGTCTCCATCTACCTGGCGGCCAGCGGCTCGCCCTTCGCCGGGCTGGCGCTGCTCCTGTGGGGGTCGGTGGAACTGTTCATCGTCGACAAGACGATCCGCCCCAAGCTGGTCGGCGGGCCGATCAAGCTGCCGTTCCTGCCGACCTTCTTTGGCCTTATCGGCGGGGTGAAGACGATGGGCTTCCTCGGGCTGTTCATCGGCCCCGTGCTGATGGCGCTGCTGGTCGCGATCTGGCGCGAATGGTTGCGCGAGGTGACGGACACGGCACCGCCGCCGGTGATCGCGCAAGGCGAGGAGCCTGCACCGGTCGAGCTCGTCGCGGAGCGGAAGTCTCAGGCCGGGTGACGGGCGGCGAGCGCTGTCCGCCGCCGTCGCCCTTCATGCAATTGCCATAGCGAATGCGCGATCAGGGCGACGATCAGGGTCGTGCCGCCGATCAGGCTGTTGCGGCTCGGCACCTCGGAAAAAATCATCCACACCCAGACGGGCGCCAGCACCGTTTCCAGAAGGTAGAACATGGAAACTTCCGCGCCTGAGATATAGCGCGGGCCAGCGGCGAGGCAGAAGAACGAAATCGGCATGATGACCGCTCCGTTGAAGACGATCCACCACGGCTCTGCCACCTGATAGCCGGTCTTGCCGACCATGAAGGCGGCGACAAGGAAGGGCAAGACCACACCGATCAGCGACGTGAAGCCCATGTCCTTGCCGCTGGCGCGCGAAATGGTGATGGCGCCGGCGATGCACAGCGCCGAACTCAGCGCCAGAACGTTGCCGAACAAATGGCCGGACCCCATCGAGTCACCGACGATGATGGCGACGCCAACGATCATCGCGGCCATGGCGACGAAGGTGGCCGGACGCGGCCGCTCGCCCAGGAACAGCCAGGACAGCAGGGCCGAGAACATCGGATTGAAAGCGAGGATGAAGACCAGGTTCGCCGTCGAGGTGTTGAAGACGGCGGTGATGAAGGTGATCGAGCCGAGGCCGTAGAGGCCTGCCACGACGAGGCCGGCACGGCCGGGAATGAGCTGCGGCGCCTTCGGCGACAGCAGGCGCCACACCGCCCAGATGACCAGCGCGGCCAGCAGGGTCATGCCGGTGCGGGTCATCAGGATCGACCACGGTTCGCCGTCGGCCAGCCGGATCAGCGGAATGTCGACGGTCAGCGTCATGCCGCCGATGGCGGTGATGAGCAGGCCCTTGGCGTGATGGTCGTGAGTGGTCGTCAAGAAGGGCCGCCCGCTGCTGGAGGAAGGTCGTCTTCTACAGGAGCGGGACGCCGAACAAAGCGGCCACGGTTTGAAACTCTGTCAGCCAGAGGCTGGTATCAGCCTTCGAAGCGTTCCCAACCCTTGGGGCCGAGATGTTCCTGCGGCATGAAGCGCATCTTGTAATTCATCTTGCGCGAGCCGTTGACCCAATAACCGAGATAGACGTGCGGCAGCCCCATTGCCTTGGCGCGGTTGATGTGGTCGAGGATCATGAAGGTGCCGAGGGAGCGGTCGGCCAGTTCGGGGTCGAAATAGGAATAGACCATCGACAGGCCGTCGGCCATCTGGTCCGACAGCGCCACCGCGATAAGTTCGCCCTGGCCGCGGCCGGTAATGAAAGTATCGGGGCCGCGGCGGCGATATTCGATGATCTTGGTGTTCACGTGCGTGTCCTCGACCATCATGGCGTAGTCGAGCACGGTCATGTCGGACATGCCGCCCTTGCGGTGGCGGGCATCGAGATAGGAGCGGAACAGCGAATATTGTTCCGTCGACGGTTCGGCGACGTGCATGACGCCGACCAGGTCGGAATTGGCGTGGAGGACACGGCGCATGTTGCGGCTGGGCGTGAACTCGCCTGCCAGGATGCGCACCGACACGCAGGCGCGGCAGGTTTCGCAGGCGGGACGATAGGCGATGTTCTGTGAGCGGCGGAAGCCGCCTTGCGTCAGCAGATCGTTCATCTCCGGCGCCTTGTCGCCCACGAGATGGGTGAAGACCTTCCGCTCGAACTGGCCGTCGAGATAGGGGCAGGGCGAGGGCGCTGTCAGGAAGAACTGCGGCGATTGTGTCGGGTGCTGCGTCATCGAGTCTGCAAGCCGGCCTCACGAATCGTCATACCTTTGGCGCGGGCGGCGGAAAATTCAACAATATTGTGTAGACCCCGCCTTTGGCAGCGGGGAATACCGGCAAAATCGCGGGAAACCCCAACGGGATCAGCGGTCGGCGCGGCTTACCACGGTGCCGAGCAGCAGATCGTGCAAGGTGCGCTTGCGGTCGCTGAACAGCGTCACCAGCAGAACCAGCGGCGTCAGCACGACGTTGCCGGCCCAGAACAGCACCGAATGCACCACGGCCGTCATGCCGTCGATGGGCGCGCCGTCGAGACGGTCGAGGCGGATATCCATCATCTTCATGCCAACCGTGGCCTGGTCTTTCCCGCCGAGCGTGTTCCAGATGTAGAGGATGGCGACGGCGGGCACCAGAACGGTGAAAAGCATCCAGCCGAGGCCGAGCGTCAGCAGGCCCAGAATGAGCACGAGGATGGCGAAGGGAATGGTAAGCAGGCCGACGATCAGGTAGTCGATCAAGCAGGCCACCACGCGCCGCGTGCGCACGCCGTCATAGGCCCGTGCATCGTTCAGTCGGGACGTGATGATCTCACCGTCGAGAACGCGTGCGTTCATGGTGGTGCGCTTTCCTTTCCGTTCGGCCGCCATGTTGTGGCAGTCACGGCACAAACATGGGGCGGCGGGCGGCGCCGTTCAAGCGTTTCCGGATATCAGACGATCAGATGGGGCCGGTCGATCCGCGCACGACCAGTTCGACCGGCATCGTCTCGCGCGGCAGCGAGCCGTCGTGCTCGAGGATGGCGCGGGCGGCCCGGCGGCCCATTTCGGCCATCGGCTGCACGACAGTGGTCAGTGGCGGGACGGAAATCGCACCCTCCGGCACGCCGTCGAAGCCGACCACGGAAATCCGGTCGGGTACGGAAAGGCGGCGCTCGCGCAGCCAGTCCAGCGCGGCGAGCGCGATACGATCGGACATAGCGAGCAGGGCGGTCGGCGGTTCCGGTTGCGCAAAAAGGAAGTCGAGCCCGGCGCGGACCGTGTTCTCGTCGTTCAGCGTCTCGTAGACAGGTACAGAACCGGTATCGATGCCGTGTTCGGCGATGATATCGAAATAACCCAGCAGGCGGTCGCGCGTGCCCGCATAGATCGACCGGTGCCGCCTCTCCTGCGAGACCGGGCCGGTTGCGTCGTCGTCGGCAAACGGCAGGGAAAGCACGGCGAAGCGGCGGTGGCCGAGCCCCGCCAGGTGGCGGGCGGCCAGTCGCGCGCCGGCACGGTCGTCGACGCCGATGGCGGCAATGGTCTGGTCTTCGAAGGCGAAATCGAGCGCCACGAAAGGCAGCTTGCGCTCGCGCGTCAGCTCGACGAGGCGCGAGCCCCCCTCTACGCAAAAGACGATGAAGCCATCGACCAGCGCGCTCTGGATATTCCAGGCGAGATGTTCCTGGTTGGCCGCCGAGACCAGCGAGATCCCGGCGCCGGTGGCGTCGCAGGCCTGGCTGATGCCGGACATGACGACGCGGGCGAAGGGGTCTTCGAAGAAATAGGACAGCGGCTGCGCGGTGGCGACGCCGATGGCGTTGACCTTGCCGGCGCGCAGCAGTCGGCCCTTCGGGTCCGGACCGGCGTAGCCGAGTTTCTCGGCGGCCGCGTGAACGCGTTCCCGTACCTCCTTGCGCACGATCTCGGGGCGGCCGAAGACGTTGGATGCGGTTCCGTGCGAGACGCCCGCGGCGCGCGCAACATCGGCGAGCCGGATCGGACGGGTCGTCGCCGCTGCCTGCCTAGCCATCATGCCTCCCGACCCGTCCAACAACAATCCGGGCTGGCCTGCCGATTTGGGCAGACGAGCGTTCCTTGGCGGCACTTTAGCCCAGGCGCGGCCAACCGGGCCAGCCCGGAATGAGAATCTGCTCGAAAGAGAAACTACTTGGATCGGTTCAAAATTGGCTTGAATCGTGAATGGATGGGCTCATATTTTGAATCGATCCAATTTGCGATGAAACCCGCAGCAAGGCCATGGAGACTATCATGCACCCAGTCACTTATCTGTTCGAGGACATCTACCGCAATTATTAGGGCATCACGCCCGCCGCAAAGGGCCGAAAGAGCCTGTTCCGGGCCATGCCCTTGCGACTTTCCGAGTCAGCGCGCCGCCGCTAAACCCGCAGCGGCGGCGCGGCCCGTATTGTAGTCGGCGCCTCCTGGGCGGTTCAGGGCCTTGATCGCAGTAACGACGAACAGCCGGCGGCCAGCCAAGCCAGAATGAGCAACATGCCGCCGGTAGGCGCTGCGAAGGGAAACAGGCGGTGGCCGAGGAAGTCTCGCGCCAGAAGATCACCGCAGAACAGGACCAACCCGACGACCAGCGCCAGCCCAGCCAATCGCAAGAGGGGGCTACGGCCGGCAAGCCCGATCGCAAGCAGTGCCGGGGCATGGACGAGCAGCATAGTCGCGGCGGTGCCGGTGAAGGCGCCGCCGTTGTGAGCCTCGGCCGCCGACAGGGCGACACCGGCCGCGCCGACGATGCCGGCGGCGAAAACGAGGGGGCGTACTCCAGGTGGGTTAAAGTCGGACATGAAGGGCCTTGCTTCGTGGTGAAACGCGGCCTCAACAATGCGGGATTTCAGGATCGGCCGCCATGGGCCACGATGTCGCCCACGGCGGCGGAGCCCGTCAGTCGCAGACGGTGACTTCGCGGATCACCCGACGATGATGATGCCAGGACTTGACCACCTTGGTGCGGCAATCGCGGCGGTGATGCCTGCGCCAGTCACGCCGGTGGTCGCTGTGGCGCCAGGAATCGCGATCGTGATGGCGGCGATGATCGCGCCGGATGACGACGTCGTCGCCACCATTCGTGGAGAATGTCACGCTTGCAGCAGTGGCGGGCGTCATCGTGGCCGGTACGGCGGCGGTGGCGAGGAAAAGTGCGGCGAGGATGGCTTTCATCTTATGCTCCATCGTTGAATCCGATGGAAAACTCGCTCCGGCGTCATCCGTTCCGTTCAAGCCCGAACACAAATCCGAGGTTGGGAGATTCACAAAAGTGATCGAAATGACGACGGAACCCGAACATTGCTTGCGTTGATCGTCGACGAATATCTCAGGGCGAGCGACCTTGGACTGTCGATCAGCGCGTGGAGAAATAGCCATAGCCGGTCCAAGCCGCCAAGGCGACGGCTGCGATCCAAAGCGCGACGATGACGGCCGCGGCCGTACGGCTTACCGGACGGTCAAAGGCAGCGGCTGCCTCGATCTGTTTCTCCGCCACGACTTCCGGCGGAATCATTCTTAGGACAAGCAGAACCCCGAGCGGCACGATGATTGCATCGTCGAGATAGCCCTGAAATCGGGGATGAGGTCGATGGGCGACAGCGCGTAGCCGGCGACGAAAAGCGCCAGTGCCTTTGCATACCACGGCGTTCGCGGGTCCCTGGCTGCGAGATAGATCGCATGGACGTCGCGTTTGACCGACCGCGCCCAGCTCTTCAAACCGTCCCTGAACGCCTCGCTCGCTATCGATCGGGTGTCGATCGCCTCTCTTGCGATGCGCGCGCGAGCCAGTTGTACACAGCGCCGACCGCCATCAGCACCGCCGTCATCAGGAAGACCGCCCGCATGCCGAAATGGCCGCCGACGAAGCCGCCGAGCAGCGGGCCGGCGACCTGGCCGACATATTGCGCCGAAACCGATAGGCCGAGCACGTTGCCGCCCACTCCGTCCGGTACGTTGTGGCGGATGACGCTCGTGACGCTGGGCAGCAGGCCGCCGAGCGCCAGTCCCATCAGGAAGCGCAGCGCCACGAGTTGCCAGCCGGCCGTCACGAAAGCCTGCGGGATGAGCAGCAGGGCGGCAGCGGCAAGCGCGCCGGCGATCACCGTCCAGTGGCCGATCCGATCGGCCAGCCTGCCGAGGTATGACGCCGACAGGATGGCGCCCAACGCCGCCGCAGACATGACGATACCCGACACCAGCGTGACGCGGCTCTGGTCGTCGATGAGCTGGCCGACATAGACCGTGATGATCGGCTCGATGGACATGGTGGCGAACATCAGAAGCATGCCCGTCGCCAGCATGGCCGTGACGGGCCGCTTGTCGGGTATCTGCGACCAGCCGCTTTTCGCCTTGCCGCCCGGCGCCTTGGTGGCCGCCGGGTGCGTGTCCTCCTTGATGAGAAAACTGGTGGCGAGGAAGGCGAGGAAGATGACGCCGCCAGCAAGCAGGAAGGTGGCGCGGATGCCGATCAACGGCGGCAGCGCGCCGCCGACCAGCGGGCCGACGAGGTTGCCGGCCATGATGCCGGCGGATAGCGTGCCCAGCGCCCAGCCGGAGCGGTCCTTCGGCGTCTGCATGGCGACGAGGATGGTCGAGCCGGAAGAATAGCCGCCGGCGAAACCGATCAGCAGGCGCAGAAGAACCAGCTGCCACACGCTCTGCACCATGCCGGTCAGCGACATGCAGATGGCCATGCCGAGCGAGGCGCGCACCAGCATCAGCTTGCGGCCGTAGCGGTCGCCGAGCTTGCCCCACAGCGGCGCGACGAGCGCGGCGGCGAGAAAAGTGGCGCCGTAGGCGATGCCCGACCACTGGACGATGGCGGCATGGCCCGTTGCTCCCAGTTCCTCCACATAGAGCGGCAGGAACGGCAACAGCAGCGTCATCGCCACGATGGTGGTGAAGGACCCCAGCAGGCAAACGACGAGATTGCGCCGCCAGTGGACGTTGTAGGCGGATTGCAAAGCTTCTGCCTGCTGTTTGGTCGTCTGAACCATCGCTTCAGATCAATTTCCGCGCGACAGCGGCTTCGCTTATACGCTGGATGGCTTGGCGAAGCGGCGGCAGATTTTCGGTCACGACCGCCCAGACGATGGCATCGGAAGTCTTGTGGTATTCATGGCGCAGGACGTTGCCGATTCCGCGAATCTGTTTCCACGGAATTTCCGGAGCCGCCTCCAGCAATTCATCGGGGGTATGCCGCGCCGCTTCCGAGAAGATCTCAATGCCGCGCTCGACGCCGCGGCGCAGCAGCCAGTCGGTTTCGAAATCGTCGGCGGTCTCACCGTTCGCGGCTGCACCGATGCCATCGAGCGCTTCGATAATCTCAGCCAGAATTGGTTCGATCCGGCGCGGTGGCATCAGAACACACGCACGGCAGAGCGCTCGATCTCATCTTTCAGCATGGGATGGAGGCTGTCGCGCGTCGTGATCTCGATCCCTGCCGGGATCGTCTCTTCGAGAAATTGCTTGATGCCGACGAGGTCGACCAGTGAAAACCGTCGGGTGGGGTCGTAATCTATAAAAAGGTCGATGTCGCTCGTATTGTCGGCTTCGTTGAGGGCTGTGGAGCCGAAAAGATAAAGCGAAGTCGCGCCCATGCCACGCAAGGCATCGGTGTTTCGTCGCAGTCGTTTCAGAGCTTCGTTTCGCTGCATGCGGTTACTGTAGGTCAGGCGGCGACCAAGCGAAAGCGCTCAGCCCTTGAGCAGTTCAGCCACTCTAGGCGCGAAGTAGGTGAGGATGCCGTCGCAACCGGCGCGCTTGAAAGCGAGGAGCGATTCCAGCATGGCACGCTCGCCGTCGATCCAGCCGTTGGCAGCGGCCGCCTCGATCATCGCGTATTCGCCCGACACCTGGTAGGCGAAGGTCGGCATGGCGAACTCGTCCTTCAGCCGGCGGATGATGTCGAGATAGGGCAGGCCGGGCTTGACCATGATCATGTCGGCGCCCTCGGCAAGATCCTGCTCAGCCTCGCGCACCGCCTCATCGGAATTGGCGTGGTCGAGGTAATAGGTCTTCTTGTCGCCCTGCAGCAGGCCGGCAGTGCCGATCGCCTCGCGGTAGGGACCGTAGAAGGCGGAATGGAACTTGGTCGCATAGGACATGATCGCCACGTCCTGGAAGCCGTTGGCGTCGAGCGCGTCGCGGATGGCGCCGATGCGGCCGTCCATCATGTCGGAGGGGGCGATGATGTCGGCGCCGGCGGCGGCCTGAAGCACCGCCGCGGCCGTGACCTGCTCGACCGTCTCGTCGTTGACGATGACGCCGTCGCGCAGGATGCCGTCATGGCCGTGGCTGGTGAAGGGATCGAGGGCCGCGTCTGTGATGACGCCGATGTCCGGCGTCGCTGCCTTGATCGCACGGGTGGCGCGGTTGATGAGGCCGTCCGGGTCGAGGATGGCCGAGCCGGTCTGGTCGCGCAGCGACCGTTCGACGTTCGGGAAGGTGGCGATGGCGGGAATGCCGAGCCTTGCGGCGCGCTCGGCCTCTCTGGCCACCAGGTCGACCGAAAGGCGGAAGACGCCTGGCATGGCCTCGATCGGCTGGCGCACGTTCTCGCCGTCGACGATGAAGATAGGCCAGATCAGGTCGTCCACCGTCAGCCGGTTCTCCTGCACGAGGCGCCGCGACCAGTCGGCCTTGCGCATGCGCCTGAGGCGGCGCGAGCCGGTGATTTCGTCGACGGTACGGGTGCCGGCGGCTTTCGCCGCGCTGAATTTGTTCATGGCCGGTTCTCCAGACGAGGCGGGCTTTTATCACGATGCCGGCGGCCAAACCAATGCGGCATAGTTGTGCCACGAAGCGGCTTTGCCGGGCGTACATCTCCGGCCGGAAGATTGACGCGCGCGGACAGGCCCCTTAGCACTTCAGGACCGGGGGCCAGGAGGGATTCTGTTGATGGATTTTGGCGGCGGCGACGAAATCCGTTTCGAGCGGAGGGGGCGGGCAGGTCTCGTCACGCTGACGCGGCCGAAGGCGCTCAACGCCCTGAGCCATGGCATGGTGCGGGCGCTGGCGAAGGCGTTGACGGCATGGGAAGACGATCCGGCCATCGCCGCCGTACTGATCCGGGCCGAGGGCAGGGCCTTCTGCTCCGGTGGCGACATCATGCAGGTCTACGCGGCGCGCCGAGCCGGCGAGGAGCCGCCGGCCGCGTTCTTCGCCGACGAATACCGGCTGAATGCTTATATTGAGCGCTACCGGAAGCCCTACGTGGCGCTGATCGACGGCATCGTCATGGGCGGTGGAGTTGGTGTTTCCTTTCACGGCTCGCACCGCGTCGTGACCGAAAACGCCCAGTTTGCCATGCCGGAAGTCGGCATCGGCTTCTTTCCCGACGTCGGCGCGAGCCATCTGCTGCCCAAGCTCGGTGGACATTTCGGCCGCTACCTCGCCTTGACCGGCAACCGGATCGGCTGGGGTGACGTGCTGGGATGCGGTCTCGCCACCCATGCCATCAATGCCGCCGACCAGGAGCGTTTTGCCGAGCGCCTGTGCGAGAGCGGCGATGCCGATGCGGCGCTGGCGGGACTGAGGGTGTCGCCCGCCCGTGAAACGGAAGCGGCGGTCCTCGATGCCATCGGCCGCCATTTCGCGCGGCCGTCCCTGCCGGAAATCATTGAGAGCCTGAAGGCCGAGGCCGCAGCCGATCCTTTCGCGGCCAGGACGCTGGCGACGATCGAAGGACGCTCGCCGACCAGCCTGCTGGTCGCATGGCGCGAGATCGAGGCCGGCCGCGGCCTGTCGATGGCAGACTGCATGCGCATGGAATATCGCATTCTCGTGCGGATGCTTGCCGGGCACGATTTCTACGAGGGCATCCGGGCGGCCATCGTCGACAAGGATCGGCAGCCGAAATGGCAGCCGTCGCGGATCGAGGATATCGCCGCACCCGACATCGACGCCTATTTCGCATCGCTCGGCGAGCGGGAATTGACGTTGTGAGCGATGTCGCCACCTCGCGGCGCGTGCTCGGCCCTTCCGGCGTGGAAGTCGCCTTTTCCTGGTTCCAGCGCATCGTCGCCGTCTATTGCCTGCTGTTCGGCGTGCTCTACTGGGTGCGTCTGGTCGGCTTCTATCCCGGCCCGCTGTGGCGCTTCGACCTGATGCCGATCCATTGGCAGGTGGCGGCGGTGACGCTGGCGGTGTTGTTCCCCATCGCTGCCGCCGGCCTGTGGATGCTGGCGTCCTGGGGGCCGGTCATCTGGTTCATCTGCGCGGCGACGGAAACGGCCATGTATGGCGGGCTCTCGCCGCTCTTCGGCGAACGACTGCCGATCGTCGCCGCACATGCCGTGGTGGCGCTCCTCTATATCGCCTTCCGGATCGTCCTCCACTGGCGGAAGCGGCAGGCGCAGCAATAGGCCGGCCCATCGTCCGCATCAGGCGGATCCCCCTTCCGGACGTTCAGTAAATATTGAGGTTAATTGTCCGTCCTCGCATGGGATTTCGTTAAGCCTGTCTGCAAACCTCTTACCGGTAAGCTCTTGTTAGCCTTGGCGTTTAAGTCGAATTTTATGGGTATTCGATAGGGTCGCGACCAAGGTGAGAAAAACAAGAAATCACCGGGCGACAAACGAGAGGCAAAGACAATGATCAATTCGCGCCAGGCTGCCAAGCCCGCTACCGGATCCGACGACCGCCGCGAGGCGATCCGTTCGCTGTACATGGAATCGCTCCAGCTGGTCGAGCGTCTGCATCGCCGCCTGCTGGATGTCATCAAGGACGAATTCGACCGCCAGGGCCGTTCCGACATCAACGCCATCCAGGCGCTGCTGCTGTTCAACATCGGCAATGCCGAGCTGACCGCCGGCGAACTGCGCAGCAGAGGCTACTATCTCGGCTCGAACGTCTCCTACAACCTCAAGAAGCTGGTCGACCTCGGCTTCATCAACCACCAGCGCTCGCGCATCGACCGTCGCTCCGTTCGCATCAGCCTGACGCAGACGGGGCAGGAGGTGGCCGAGGTTGTCGCCGGGCTCTATGAGCGCCACGTCGGTTCGATCGAGCAGGTCGGTGGCATCAACCAGGACGAGTTCGCGCAGATGAACCGCGCCCTGCAGCGCCTCGACCGGTTCTGGAACGACACCATCGCCTACCGGATGTGAACGAGACGCAAGCGGCGCCGTAAAGAAGCGCCGCCGGAAAACGTGACCTCCAGCCAGGCCGCAGCGGTAACGCTGCGGCCCCTTTTCTTTGCGGACTGGCGCATGGCGACGGTTGCCGAAAAACCACGCCTCACGCTTATTGCTGATCGGCGCAGACAGTTGATTTGCGAATGTGCCACGCTGCCGCCATATTCGCAGTGATAGCGGAAGAGGCGAGATGCCTTCGTGGTTGGCACATTGTTAACAGTGCCCACCCTAGTATGCGGGCGATCCGCACGATGCCCGGCGGCGCAAGCCGCCCAGTGCCGACCGGCCGAGAAAAGTCTGGACCGCCCATGATGACCAGTCGCCGCTTTTTCCTTTCCGGAGCCACCGCGCTTGCCGCCGCCGCGTTTTCGGGTGGTGCCAGGGCGCAGGACGTGATCGGCGACATCCTGAAATCGTCGGGCGGCTGGGACGACACGTTCGACGCCCGCGTCAGCAACAACGGCAAGGTCGCCTCGACGCTGCCTATTTTCAGCCCGCAGACGATCTCCTACACCGAGCAGGCCATCGAACTCTATCGCGGCATCACTGCGCAGGGAGGCTGGCAGCCGGTTCCGGCGACCAAGAAGCTGAAGCTCGGCGTAGTCGACCCAGACGTGGTGCCGTTGCGCAAGCGGCTGATGGTTTCGGGCGACCTGCCGCAGAATGCCGGCATTGCGGACGCCTTCGATTCCTATGTCGATTCTGCGCTCAAGCGCTTCCAGGTCCGTCACGGCCTGCCGGACGACGGCGTGACCGGCAAGTACACCTATTCGGCGATGAACGTCTCGGCGCAGGTTCGTCTCGGCCAGCTTGAGACGAACCTCGTGCGGCTGCGCTCGATGGGCGGTTTCCTCGGCGAACGCTACGTCATGGTCAACATTCCGGCCCAGCAGGTCGAAGCCGTTGAGAACGGCCGCGTCGTACTGCGCCATGCGGCCATCGTCGGCAAGGTCGACCGCCAGACGCCGATCGTGAATTCCAAGATCAACGAGATCATCGTCAATCCGTACTGGAACGCGCCGGTCTCGATCGTGCGC
>Ga0182738_1004213_pt1 | contig 16001 bp, 7 predicted proteins | sample eDN5th30CBELigMG_FD_128876 | JGI IMG/M metagenome (GOLD analysis project Ga0182738, IMG submission 128876) | Enriched Miracle-Growth compost microbial communities from Emeryville, California, USA - eDNA 5th pass 30_C BE-Lig MG (version 2)... ... | reverse complement strand
TATATCATAATTTTATTGAATTTGAGCAAACACACCCGCCGAAGAAATCTCTCAGGAATTTCAGAAAAGGATACAGAGAGAATCTGACTTTGAATGATAGCCAAATAACATATCATTCTGAAGCCCTTGAGGAGTTCTCTCCGCTGATATGTAAAGATATTTATAGCTTTAGGAGCTTCTCATTTATATTGGAAATATACCAATTGGCAGGCCCCGCGCCTACATGAGTTAACAATAGGCTTTGGGGTGGGGACAACTGGCTTAGGAGTAGGGCGGGGAGTGGTGGTAATTGGCTTAGGGGAAGGGATTGAGGGCTTGGAAGTGGGGATGGAGGGTCTCACAGAGGGAATTGAGGGTCTTGAGATTGAAGGCATTGAGGGTCTTGAGATTGAAGGTCTTGAGGTTGAAGGCATTGAGGGTCTTGAGATTGAAGGCATTGAGGGTCTTGAGATTGAAGGCATTGAGGGTCTTGAGATTGAAGGCATTGAGGGTCTTGAGATTGAAGGTCTTGAGATTGAAGGCATAGAGGGTCTTGAGAATGAAGAAGACATTCTTGGGGCAGATGAACCGCCACCAGCTCTGAAACCACCACCACCAGAGGGAAGGGTAAGAGCTTGGGTCAAGCAAAGGATGAGGACAATAGCAAAGGCAACAGAACGAGCCATTGTAAATCAGGGGATCAATAAATAGATTATTAAAATGAGAACAAAGAGGGGTATTTGTATGCGAAAGGATGGCTTCAATTAATTGGACTTTTCTATGATTTAAATGAAGGCGAACATCAGTACCAAAACAGTTTTTTATTTTGAAATTAAATTAAATTATTTTCTGAAATAGTTTTTTCCCGGGTAACTTCAGCATGAAAGTAAAGAGAAAGTTCTTCATCCTCCTCTCAATCTTCCTTCTCTCTGGCTAAAACCTTTCAGAAATCAATTTTGAAAAGCATCTTGTCTGTCAGTTTATGGTTCACCTCTTGGTCAGCTAAAATTAGCTCAGTTCTGAACGAGATATTTATTCAAATTATCGAAAATTAAAGAGCTCAATATTTTGTTGAAAAAGGTTTGTTTTCTGACAATCGGATGAATCTATTCGTTTCACATCTCTCCAAACCAAATTTTAAAAAATCCTCTGAGCTATTAATCGAAATGACATAAAGAAAGATCATTGACCACCTTCCTTAAGAATTCATCGTTCTTGAATTTCAAAATTGTCAGAGAGATACAGATAAAAATTTTGCAAATTTTGGTGAAAATCTTTAATTAAATCTAATCCTTTTTATCAAGGTCTCACACTGCCACTCAGATTAGCCCATCAGGTAATTTTTGTTGAATAAATTATTGAAGAACATCGCTAAATATCACTTTAGGGAAATTGTTTGAGTTTCTCAAACACCTTGGAGGGAGTAGGACCTCAGGATCAAATTTTGTTTCTTCATTTCAGGATGTTTAGACAATATAAAACCTGAAAACCTTTGCAGAGCAATAGTTTGAGATGTGAAACTAAGAGAAAAAATTTCTCCTATCATAAAACCTTTGAGTCATTTTGGAATTAAGTATCAGGGCCTATTTTGACCGACTTTGTTGAATTTTCAAACCCGATTGTCGAATTTCTTAGCAACTCATTTGGCAGATGAATTAGATCTGACTCTTTTCCTGAGAATGGAAAAGAGGAGAGAATTGATTTTTTCCTGCTACTTTTGTTTCGATTTTTTTGTTGTTGTGAGGAGTTTCCAAAAAATTTTTCTCTCATTCTTTCTGTAATGAGAGATTTTTCCACAAAAGAAATTCTCTTTTAGGGTCGCATACATTTCAAGCTCAATCCTTGAGAATTATTGGATCATAACCAAAAATACTTGGATTTTATAAACTATTTCCAATAAAGAAAATATGGCAGAAGGTTTTGAGAGAAATATCAGATTTTTGAAAGGACATCCGACAATGTCTTAAATTCTAGAAAAGGGTTGGAAGTTCTGTACAGACTTGAATAGAAGAACTGACCAAAAAAATTTTGCATTTTTTCTCCCAACGAAGGACTTTCATGAGAGCTTCAACAAAATTCTCACTGAAATGAGTCTTTTTTGTTGAAAGATTAATGAGAGGAGTTTTTATGGGACCAAATAAAGCTTAGAAACGAGGCAAGCAAAGATGACTCTCCAATATTTTAAATAGAAAAAAGAGGAGAGAGGAAAACGAAATCAGAATTTCACAAAGAAAGGAAATTCTAAGGTTTCTTGAAGGGAGCTTTTAGATGACGAAAAATTTTTTTAAACGACAGAAAATTATTTAAATGCTGAAAACCTATAAATGACGAAAATAAAATCTTAGATGACGAAATGTCGAAAAGTGTATTTAAGTGACAAAAAATCCTTTTCGTCATCTAAGATTTTATCCTCGTCATTTATTTTCATCATCTCAAATTTTTCCTTTCTTGAATGTGAAAAGCTCTCATATTCTATTTGCCTGGATGATGAAGTCTCTTGAGGCGAAAAAAGAGGAAAATTCCCAATCAACTGGGTTATATTTTTTTATTGAGGCAAAAAATCGTTTTTGTATGTTTTCAAGTTCATCTTGAAAAATTCTCTCAATATTTTTTTTCCCAAAATTCATCAAAAGGAAATCTGGAAATTTTTTTTATAAATACCGCCACCAAAAAGGGTCCTTTTCCGTCCTATTGGGCGGTAAAAAAACATCATCATTTCCAAAGCCAACCCCTCACCCATCTTCAAAATTTTCTTGTCTGCAATTAATTTTTTTTGCTCTGTATTTTTCATTCACAAAGGAAGAGTAAGAAAAATTTTTGTTCAGAAAGATCTTTTATTGAACCTTCGATATAGATTAAAATTAATGATTTTTCTTTGTTCAAAAAGGAGAAAAAATAAATCAATGCATCTTTCAGAGAAATTTTTAAAGGAAAATTTTTCCAACAAAACTTTCTTTCAGAAAGAGACGCTGGCATGGCTTGGAACTGTGGCTTCGCCTGATTCCATCCGTGGACGGCTTTTTAGGCCTTTTTAACAAGTCTGAATTACCTCAAAGTTTTTGGATTTTTTTTTTCAATGAGAATCAATCTTGACCCAATTTCGGGATCGGATGAAAATACCTCAGTTTTTTCTTCTCTTTTTCTCATTTTCCAAAAATTCTTCCCATAAACTCCTGAAAAAATTGGCCTCACTGAGATTTTTCGATGATAATTCAAACCTTTTCTAAAATTTAAAGACATGCGGCAAATTATTTTTAGCATCGAGAGATAAATTTTTTTTGGGCCGAAAATGGGAAAATACTCAGACCTGCCCTCATTTGTCCCGGACAACATAAAAAAATCGAATTTTTATTTGCAGCTTTGTTGGTCCTTTTCCTGAAGACAAATTTATCCCTAGCACATCCCAGACAAAATTTTTGGGTGTGTCCTTTGGCAAAAATTTTTGCGGACAAAACGGGACAAGCCCAAAAATCCACCTTAAAAGTGTGGTTTTTATACAACAATAATCATGAATAAAGGAAAGAGTTTCAGAGACAAAATCTTTTCTCTAAAAAATTTTAATCAATGGCATTGAATTTCATATCAAAAGATTGATTATTATGATTATAAAAATATTTTTATCTTTTTATAAAAAAGCAAATAGATCTTTATTTATATCATTTTTCATTCTTTCTCTCTTCTTTGTTAAACATTTTAGCGGCTTCGACTTTCTCAAACGCGTAATGGTTTGTATTTTTTCGGCCAGGATCAATAACAGTGAATCCTTTATCATCAGATCCAGTCGCGAAAACAAAGTGCCCGCCGACATTCAAAATGGCAGATTTGCCTTCACTCATTGCTTTAATGATTGCGTCTTTATTACTTCCAGCAAGATCTCCAGTGTATTCAAATCCCAGCTTGTCCATAGCACCCCAAACAACGAGACTTTGGGAAAAACTAGAATTATCTTTCAGCCAGTTATTCATATTCAAAACATCAGGAGCTCTTCCATCGATCGTAACACCAGCGTGGCCAACCATAGCAGCTAATGAGCCAATAGCACAACTACTTTTTCCAATTGTAGTCTTATCATTGCCCAATGTTTCTTTGCTCCAAGTTGGATTCGCTTGAGGAGCAGGCTTAGAGTTTTTGAGCACCCTGGTTTCTAGAGGTTTGGCTTTATTGTTGAGGATTTTGTGTTTGTGCGAATTGTTGTTTATTATTTGATTGGCTAGCAGATTGGTCAGCAGGCTTCTTCTGAGTATCTTGAGGTTTGGTAGTCTGTTTTTGTTCTTGAGCCTTTCTTTGTGCTTGAGGAGTGGTTTGTTGTTGTTTATTTTTAGATTGATCGGCAGGCTTAGTATTTTGAGAAGGAGAAGGAGTTTCCTTTTGCTGTTGGGCTTTTTATACCTGAGGAGTAGCCTATTGCTGTTTATTCTTCAACTGATTAAAAAGGTTGAGGCCTAGCAGCTTGATTTGGCTTTACTTCAGTTTTTTGTGCTTGAGGGGGTGACCTGTTGTTTATTCTTTGACTGAGTAGCAGGTTGGACAGGAGGCTCGGGAGTTGATTTATATAACTTGAGGCTTGACAAAGGTTTTAGGAAAAGCCTAGAGAACCCATAGGACCTCCTCCTGCGACAGAAGCTCCACGGGATCCTCCACCATCTGAAAAGCCACCGGAATAACCTCCACCGCCTGAGCGGCCTCCGCTACTACCACCACCTCCGCCACCTTTGGAGAAAGCAGTTTGAGATAAACAAAGGAAAAGGATGAAAGCAAAAGTGAGAGGACGAGCCATGATGGAATAAAGGGATAAAATAAAAAGATTATGAAAAGAGGAAAAAAGAACAGCTTTTCAGAGGCTAAAAAGTGGTTCTAATTAAGTGTATCCATTTGTAATGCTTATGAAATCAAAGATTTAATGAGTATCAAGATTCAAGAGGATTATACAGACAAAAATTTGAGAATAATGTTCGCTTAATTTAATAATCGATAAAAATTCCTTTAATCTGTCGGTTTCGTTTTGGAGAAGACTCCTTAAGAGTACGATATTTCGTTCTTTAAATTCCTCCAAAAGCTTTTTGCTTGATGTTTCAGCATGAAAGGTCGCTGTTTCAAGAGATAATTTTTCTCATGTTCATATTGAATTAATTCAAAGAGACTTGATGGAAATAAATTTTTAATACAATATATTGCATTAAACCAATAAATCCTTTTTATTTTATACTTCTATGAATCTGACACCAGAAGAGTTCTTGAGGAGTGCACATAGTTTCCTCAGCAAGAAATTCCCAAAGAATCTTCTCCATAATTCTCAAACTCAGTTTCCAGAACTTAAAAAGTGTTTGATATACAGATAAAAATAAACTTGTCGCAAAAACTTTTCGATCAAAGTTATTTATTAAAATAAAAATCTCATCCCTTGATAAAATTTAAGCCAATCAAGGATTTTTATCTGAAGGAAGATCAAATAAATCAAAAAGAAGCTGAGGCAAAATTCCATTTCCTAACGCTTTGAGTTTTAAAAAGGTATGAGCAAGTCTCTTTTTAAGAAAATTGAAGGACAAGAGGAAATCTCAAAATAACCATGATACATTCAAAAGGAAACAAAACGTAGGAATTTCAAAAATAATTATTCGCAAAATTTAAAAGGATCAAAAAAGATGTTTCAGCTTGTCTTTTCATTTCAAAACCTTGTTGGTCTGCAAATTTTCTCCGTTTTTGAAAGAATTGGTTTAAGAAGATATTTCTCATTTATTCAAATATTTAAATTTGATTTTTCCTCAACAGACCAAGAACTTTTATTTTTCTAACTTTTTCTCTCCTTCTTTTCTTCATAAAGTCTATCATTCATTGTGAATCAATCTTTAAGTAAACTTTCAGAATTTCAATATGGAAGAAAAATCGCCTCTCCAGATATATTTTCTTCCAATATTTCAAAACTAATCTTTTTCAAATATTTATTTTATAATTTTCCAATTGATCAGATCAATATTTCTTATCATAAATTAATTTTGATATCATGATCAGATTCAGAACTTTGTCTTGTTCCCTTTTTAAACAGAATTCTCGAGGCAATCTAATAATTAATATCAGTAAAAATTTAAACTGTCTATCATCTCCATGTCACAATCCCCCTCCAATAATACCCAAATCCCTTCATCAGTACCTCTCAATCTGCTTCCACTCTCCTCCTCTAATAACTCATAACTTAGGACCAACAAAAAGAAGAGACCAAGGCCAATTTTGCTCAAAATAATTCCCCAGTATCATCAGTCTTAATGAATGAAAGCATGCTGAATAATGTCCATAGAATGAAGAACAAAAGACTGAAACAGAACAAGTCCCCTCTGATAATGCCGTCCTGGAAGAAGGTAATTTCTCTCAACAAAAACAAATGTGAAATAAATTTCCCCCATTAGTGAAGAAAGAATTACAAGAGAGATGGCTTGGAACTCTTGAATTTGACCTTAAAGAGGAGTTTATGATTCAAGTCATTGACAAATCATGGTAAATAGTTATTTCTGTGAATCTGAAAAAACTTTTTCAGGATAAATGGTTTATTCCTTCGAGATATGATCAGTGACATGAAAATTGTCTTTGACGAAAACAACTTTACCACTCTCAGATCCTTTGGTCTCAATTTTCAACAGTAATTTTGTTCATTTGAATCTCCTAACCATCTCTACAGATGTATTGACATTGGTGATATCAGTCTCATTGATCTTGGCAAATTTATTAGCTCACAACTTTCTAGTTTGCACCGCCTTAAACTCGATCTCTCCTTGTATTCAAAATCTAATACTATTCATTCATCTAAACAGAATTCTAGTTGTAGTGTCATTACCAATACCCCTTTAAAGGAGTTTTCTGAACTCCTTGGTTCAAGTCTCAAGGATCTGAAAGACCTTACCCTCGATTTCTCTCAGTACTTATTTTAATAAAATGTCCAGAACTGACTCTTGTTACCCAGCTGTTGGAGGATAACTAATGAAGGAATTGAACAATTATTAAGCTCAATCATTCCCAATCTCCCCCACTTAAAGAAACTCAGTCTTGGATTTGCCTAGTAAGAGCAATTGTTCTTTCTTCTCTAAGCTGATAGTTGTCGTCATATTACTGATGAGGGAATCAATATTATTTGCCAGTCAATCGCTCATCACCTGAAATCCCTTCAAAATCTTCACCTCAACTTTGGAAGGTACTCAAAATTATAAACATCTCATTCATCTCTTAAGATGCCAAGAATTGACGGATAAGGCTTTTAAAGACATTGCTGAATTGATTGTGACAAATATCAAAACCATCCAATATCTTGATTTTGGCTTCCCTTAGTATTCTCAAAAAATAATTATTCATAATAATTTTCTTCAGTTGTGAAAAAGTAACAGATGCTGGTATCTCCAACTTAATCGTGCAAATTGGAGCCAATTTGAACAATCTCCAACATTTAGGCTTTGCTTTCAACTAGTATAAAAATTTCTGATTCAAATTCTTCATTCATAAAATAGTTGTGAACAACTCAGTGATAATCTTTTGCTGGTTATCGCAAAGGAAATTGGCACGAATCTCTCAAATCTCAGACACCTCCATCTTTATTTCCCTTAGTAAACGATCTATTGATCCCTATCAAGACCTTTCGCCTTTTTAATGGTGGAACAATCACTGATAAATCGGTCAAAGAACTTGCAATCAGTATTGGAGCTAATCTGCCTAATCTTGCTCATCTTGATCTCAACTTCGCAGTGTAATTTTTTATTCTTTCTGTTATAAAACAACTCCCTATAGGTCCAAGGTTACAGGAGAAAGTATTAAAGAACTTGCCAAAAGCATTAGAAATCTGGCTAACCTTGAATTTCTTGCCTTAAATCTTTACTAGTAGGAAGTATAATTTTATATTGCGATCTAAACCATCCCTAGCTGTGAAGAAATTTCAAATGATTCAATTATTGAACTTGCGAATAACCTTGGAAATAATCATCCCAAGCTTCGACATTTACACCTTAATTGCTACAAGTAAATAAATACATTTGGCTTGATATCACTGCTCATCTTTCAAAAGGTGCAAGCAACTTACAGACGAAGGAGGTCAAGCTTTAATTTCTCAAATTTCAAATAATTTGAAGGATTTAACCTATCTTCACATCGTCTTTATCTAGTACTGACTGACTGAAATTCTTTTTGTTGAAATACCTACCTTTAATAGCTGTCAATTGATCACTGATGCCACTCTTTCCGCTTTAACGAATGCAATTGCACCAAATTTAACAAAACTTGAGCATGCTGTCTTTGAATTCTCTCAGTAAATTTTTTTCTGTCGAAGAAATATTCATGTATTTTAAAAGTTGCAAAGTGAGCAAAGAAGCTAAGGCTGCATTAAAGGAATCTCTTGCATTTATAGTTGATCATGATGTCAAATAAATCGTTGTTTCATTGTTTTATAAAAGTATAATTGAGTATATAAATATATATTAAAGAATAAATTAATTTTAAACTGCAATATTACGATGTGGAATGAACGATAACAATTCATTTAATGTGCTCTTCAAATCTTCCTTCTTTTCTTGCTCAACTCTATTCAAAAGTTATTTCATGAGATTCCCAAGAAGATAAATTACTCGGTTCCGATAAAGTTCAAGGTCACATGTTTTAATTTCTTTTGGTTTGTCATTATACTTGCTGCCAAGCCTTCAATACCTCCTCCTGTTATCTCATAACATCTATGAAAAAATTTAATAAAGATCTTTTTGAAGAATTACCCAATGAAATTCAGAGAAAGATGATAGAGTTTTTCCAAAGTTGGTAATGCTCGTGTTCCCAGTTCTCTCAGTCCATTATCCGTGATTAATACGCAACTTTATTCATAATTAGATGATTTCTAACAAATATTTACTTCCAGAAGCATAAAGAAAGATGATTCAGGTCCTTAAGTTCTGATCCAATATGAGTCGCAAATTCTTTAATTCCATTATCTGATAATTGAGAACATCTACAATTCAATCTTCATAAAACAAAATATCACCCTTATTATTTACCCTCTGAAATTCAGTGTAAGACATTGTAACTTTGGGAGATTGGTATTGGTCAAAGAGCTTTGGAAGCCTTTAAGGCCTTGGTCTGTGATCTTTTTACACCATCCCATATCAAGAGTCAGCTCTTCTAACCCTTTTAAATTAGCTGCTATTTGTTGGCCTAACACGGTAAATCCTTGATCTTGTATCTCATAACATCTAGTTTTATTTATTTGTTTTGCTTTGGTACAAATAAGGTCTACGCGACTAAATTGAGAGAAAGATTTCTGAGCTCTTTGAGGTTAGCTCCAACGTGTTCTGCTAATCTATTCAAACCAAGATCTGTCACTTGCGAACAACTACCACGAGAGACATTAATACCAATTCGCCCTCTAATATTATTACCTTTCCAGGTTGATATCAAGATTTTGTAAGGATTGCAAATTATTCATCACAAACTTCACCTCCAAATCTTTCATAAATTCGCCTATCAGCTTATCTCCAATCCTATTATTTTATTTCATCATCAACCCTCATTAATGAACCCTTACTTATTGCTGTTGGTTCCTTTGATTGAAAAGCCCTTGGTAATATCAAATTCAAACATGCTTCTCCAATTCTTTAACAATTCATTCTTCACTTTGTCTAGAGTAAATTTGGACACATTTCCACCTTCTAATCCCTATCAAAAGCGCTATTGAACCCCTCTAGAGTGTTCTCTTACCAAAATATTTCCATAATGGTCTTCTAATGCTTGTCGGATTTGCGCAACACTCTTTCTTTGTTCCATTTTAGGATGTAACAGTTCTCCAACCAATGCAGCCAAAATCTTGCTGTACTTGGTTTCAATTTGAGCCAATTGACTCTTTAAATAAGCATCCAAAGCTTGATTTGGTCTTCTTTCTTTACGATGCAATAAGCACAATTCTCCGATAACTATGCCAAGACTCCAGGAATCAGCTTTATAAACGTCCTTTTTCAATGTCTTTGGTGCTCCAGCAGACATTTCAGGAGCTCTGTAGAGCTCAGTACCAGCGATATCACTGATATAAACCAATGCTTCATCTTCAGGGACAAATTTCCCAACACCAATATCTCCAAGAACCACTTGTCCGTCTTTGCCAAAGAGAATGTTAGCTGGCTTGACATCTCTATGAGCAATCTTGCGCTTGTGAAGATACTCGAGACCGCAGGCTATATTGTAAAAATATTTGATGATGTCCTTTTCAGGAATAGGATCATTATCTTTCTTGTGCTTCTCCAAGATATCTTTAAGAGTTCCTTGCATTCTTGGCATTTTTATATACAAGTTCCAGCCAATTGGTTTGGCCTCTTCGATGTAATAGCCTTTCATTGGAAGAATAGCAGGGTGGTCACAGCTGAATCCAATGACAATTTCTTGAATGAGTTTACGGAGAGTTGGGAAATCACGAGCAAACATATGCTTCACTGCCCAACGATCATCTTCGGGGTATTTTTGATAAGGATATACACTGGCATTTATGCTGCTTCCGAGCTCTTCGTTTGTATTTAAACGTTCAATATCAAAGCGAAACATATTATTTATAATGAAGTGACGATATAATTAAAATTATTTGTATATAATTTATATCAAGGTTTTCTCATATTGATATAAAAAGTTTTTTGAAAGAAGTTTTCATTAACCTTGAATAGACTGTGTACGATGTGTGATATAAATATTATAAATTATCGTCTCAGAATTTTTCGAGGAACAAACAAGAAAATAATAAATTACAAGCGCATTTCAATTTTGGGAATAAAATTCAAATAAATCTTTGATGGACCTTTCACTGGTTCAGCAATTTTCTGGCAGCTTAAGGAAAAATTTTAATAAAAAACAATTTGATCATTTACTTCCAAAAGTTAAAGCGAAGATAACGAAGATTTTTCAAAGAACCTCTAATTGCAACAACCAAATTGACATACCCTTTATCTGTTATTTCTTGACAACTATTCATGTTTTAGTCAACGACTCAGTCAAAATTCAATACCAATCAAAGTCAACATCAAATTTCTTCAAGCTTGTGAGCTTATAAATTCCATGTGTAGCAAATTCCTTCAATCCGTTGTCTGTAATCTTTTGACAACTTTTTTTTAATCAGTTAATATCAATCCTAAATCTCAGAAAATTACTTCCAGAAGCCAAGAACGAGTTCTTGAAGATTGGGGATTCCGTTTCCAATGGCCAAAGCCAATTCTCTTAATCCATTATCTGTTACATGTTTACAATAGCTGAGATTTATATCAAGGTGTTGAAGGCGTTTAAGATTGTCTCCAATTGCTGTTGCAATGCTATTAACTCCAACATCAGTGAGCTTTGAAAAACTTCGCATTTTGTTAGATTTCCTCACAAAGATAATAATTACTAGCTGAAATTAAGGCCAAGATATTCGAGTTTCTTGAGATTTTCTCCGATACATCTCATTAAGAAAATAATACCATTATCAGTAATTTTTCGATTACTAAAAACAATAAACAAAAATTTCTCAAAATAATTCTTTTTACTCTTTAACACCAAGTCCAATATGTGATAGGTTCTTGTGATTTGCTTCAAGATGAGCTGTTCTATCTTTAGTTTCTTGATCAATCACCTTATCCCACCTATTTTGAATTACTTTGAGGTTCCAAAAATTCTTCTTACACTCCAAAGTTCAGGTCAAGATGATGAAGATTGATAAGTTTGGCAACAATATTATTAGCAATCTCAATCACTCCTGCATCTGAAATTTGTTTACAGCTGACAAAGTTCAGTTCCAATTGTTGAAGGCCATAGAGGTTATCTCCAATTTGACTTGATAAATTCTTGATACCGATATCGGTAATACCCTCACAGCTATGTGGTAATTAATAAAAATATCCTAATGTCGGATTACTAGCTCAAGGTAAGTTTGAATGAATTTAAGTTCTTGAGGTTATTGGTCACTGCTTGAGAGATATCTGATAACCCTTGATCTGTTATCTGGAAGCACCCATAGAAGTCCAAGCCAAGATGACGAAGATTTTTGACACCTAGTGAGATATATAAAGCCATTTCTTTAGCTCCAAGGTTCGTAATTTCTCTGCATCTAATGAAAACATTAAAAATATTCAAACTCTCAAATATTACCCTCTGAAATCAAGATCTAAATGTTGGAGATTGACAAGATTGGATGCAATATGTGAGCTTATACACTTTAATCCAATATTTGTTATTGCTCTACATCCTCCAAGATTAATTTGAAGTTTCTTGAGGCTTCTTAAATGTGTAGAAAAGATTGAGCTGAGAGCCAAAAGTCCAGCATCCGTTAATTTCTCGCAACTATGAAAAATGTGATTAAGAATTCCTCCCAAGTTACTTCTCTAGGTTCAAGACCACATCTTGAATAATACCTTTAGCATTATTCTCTTCAAGTTTCTTGGCCATACTTGACATAAAATCCTTCAATACGGCATCTTTTATTGAGCTACTTTTCAACACAGAAGCTTCAAATCCGACAGCTTTAACAGAGAAATACTCTTGCCATTTTTCAGGTGCTCTCTTTTCTATCAAAACATATTACTAACTCCAATTCCTTCTATAGAAAATACTTGCTACACTATTTGCTAAGTTTGCTGTTGATGTGACAGGGAAACTCTGGAAGGAAGTGAATTCATCGCTCTTTGATTCTTCAGATACTTCAGTCAATGTCTTGAGACTCTTTGTAAAACTGCTAAAAAATCCTCCTCCTGCATCTCCCTTCTTTGCAGCTGATTCTGGTGAAGTTGACATTGACATTTGTTGTGATTCTGTTAATGGAGCACTATATGCGCTTGATTCCTATAGAAAAATAAGATAACCCCAAACCCCAAATTACCAGAACATCCCCGAAATGAGCTTCCAAGGATTTACGGAGTTCAGCTGCATTTTTTCTTTGTTCAGGTTTATTTTTCAAGAGAGACAAGATCAGGTCCAATAAATTTTGGTTATATTTTCCTTTTAATTCTCCAACTTTTCTCTTGAATTCGGCTTCTCTCATTGAAGCGACTGGCTTTAAAAGAGTCACCATTTCAACCATCATTACTCCCAAACTCCAGATATCAGTCAAACTCAAGTCTGACTTCTTTAATTGTTGTCCTTTCTCCATGACTTCCGGGGCTAAATATAAACTTGTTCCTGCCACATCACTCACTAAATTCATTGATTCTTCTTCTCCAATCATTTTTGCTCCGCCGACATCAGAAAGCCTCGCCTGATTATTGAAATCAAGCAGCACATTCTCTGGCTTTATATCTCTGTGGACTATCCTTCTATTATGCAGATATTCCAACGCACACGCCATCGTGTAAAAATACCTCACAATATCATCTTGAGGAATCAGAGTCTTGTTTTGTTGATGATTGGTAATCACCTGACGCAAATGTCCTTTCATTCTTGGAAGCTTGATATAAACATTTGTGCCGATGGGTCTAGCGGTTTCCAAGTGGAAACCTTTGATAGGAAGAATTGCAGGATGATCGCAGCTGAATCCAAGAACAATCTCTTGCATGACAATTTGAAGTTTATCAGCGTTTTGAGCATAAACGAATTTAACAACCCATCTGTTATCGTGAGGGTTGGATTGATAAGGATGGACACTACCAAAAGCACCACGACCAAGAACTTGGTCGATTTTAAGACGGTCTGGCTTGAATTTGAACATGATGTAAAGAGAACAATATAAACTAGATTAGACGATGAGTTGGAATTTATATATTAAAAATAAAGGAAATGTGGAAATAAAGAGTAATAACAAAGAGTAATATTAAGCACAAATCAAATTACCTATATGATGAATCCTCACTCATTTGCATAATTAAATTATTTCACGAAATGAAAAAATTTGTTGAAAATCTTTCGAAACCGGAAGATTTTGTTGAAGAATATGAAATCAATCATTGATTGAAGGAAAAAGAAAAGTCTTGACTGAGAAGGACTTGTTTTGAGAGGTTTTGAATGGTTTCTCGATGACTATTATGGATGAGTATTTCAGAGGATTCCTTTGAGAAAGCTTCTGTATGTTTCCCTGGTCGCTAATTAAATTTAATAATCCTTAGGACATATCCAAATCCAAAAATCAGAGGAAATAATAACCCTCAGTTATTAAGTGGTTCATTTTCGAGTACTTCTGAATCTCTTGATGAAGGAGTTCATTCATCGATTGTGAATGACGGCATGAAATGAACCATTTTTATTTTAGACCTAGATTTGTTTCAGAAAATAATGCAATACAAAATATTTTCCCCACAATGAATCATAAGAAGGAATAAAGATAATAGAGATGGGTTAAGCAATTGAAAAAAGAGTTTGCCTTTTATATTGTTTCACGCATCTATCAGATATTTTGAGAGAGCTTGCTCTCTAAGGAAGTTCTTGTTCAATCTGAGTTAATATAAATTATCTATTGATTCTTTTCCTAATTGTATGGATTTGAGCCAAAAGCCTAATCTCAATACCTTTGGGTTTCCTATTTCCAAAAGAAGAGAATACAATGTCATTTTTTCTTGAAGAGACAATTTTTTTTTAAAATGAAGATAATGCTCAAATTGCATTTTTCTAAGTTTCGCAACACATCCACTCTGATTCCCAAACCTTCTTCAAATTACGGCGGCAACAATGTGGTCTCAAAGAAAAATTCAAAAGGGTTTGGGTCTCTTAATTTCTGTGATCTGATTCTTCACTTTTCAACAAAAATGCATTGTTTGCTTAAAATAGGAAAAATATTCCTAGAGGAAACTTTATTTCATGCCTTCAACAAAATTTCAGTTTTTTTTTAATTCATGGCCCCAATATCCTTTCGAGTCACAAAAAGTTCTTCACATATTTTCTCTTCTTCATTTCTCAAAAGCTAAAATTTGAAGGAATTTTACCAAAATATGATCTGACGTTAAGATCACAGAAAATTTAATCCCAAAACGAGATATGACAAGAAATCTGAGGAACCAGACTCCAAAGCGTTCCGAAGGATCAAGGAAATCTAGTTTCTGAATTTCTGAAAAATTCACTTGGAAATCAATATGAATTCCTTTCCCTTTTGTGGATTTGAAGAAAAAATTCTTTTGAAATTTAATAAATCTTGAAAAAAATTTCTCTTCCACATAAAATTCATGAAAATAGAACTTTAGAGTTTTTTTCGAGTCGAGACGAGGGAATCTTGTGCTAAAAAAGGATTTTTAATCTCAAATGAAAAATTTTTCGGAATTTTCTTGTTTTCATTTTTCTTTCAAAAAGTATTCATCCAAAAGAAATCTCAGCTTCAGGTGGGAAACAACGAAAAATGATGATTTTAAAATCTCGATGCTTGATCAAATATCTTTCAATTTTCACCTTTTTTCTACATTCCCTCCTCAAAAAAATCATCCTCTGAGCCTTGAATTTTTTCAAAGACACTCAGAAGTTTTTTTTATTCTCCAAAAATGTTTTTGATTTTTTTTTTTTTAAAGATCAGAAATCTGAAAGCCAGGATTTTCCTTCGGATTTAGACTTGAAGTCAGAATTTCATTTTTTTTCAAAAAAGTTTTTTTCCCTTTAGACAAAATCTCCTTTTCCAACCAAAGATTTTTTTTTATTAACGTTATCTTAAAAAACTAATGAGCTGATTTAAGATTAAGAGCTTGTTCTTATGGGATGGAATAATTTTAATTCTCAAATTGAAGATTTTCATCTCAAAAAGGGAAGTGATATCCTTCATTCTCTCTTGCCAGGAGATTTTTTTCACATGGATTTGAGGCTAAAATAAAATCAATCAAAATTTGTTCTGCTTTGCCCACATCGAATTCAGAGATTGAGAGAGGATAGCTTTATGAAGAAGATCAAGGCTGATTTAAGGGATGTTGGGAGACTAACTAGAAGGTTTAGCCATTGGAACACAACGAATAATTTACATCACTTGAATCAAAATTGATTTCAACCTGAATGTGCTTGTTTCAACTTTAAAAAATAAAGTGAATAGATTTATAAAAAATATTTTTTGATATGCTATCGCCAAGATAGGTTAAAAAAAAAAATATTTTTAT
>Ga0182738_1004212_pt1 | contig 16002 bp, 15 predicted proteins | sample eDN5th30CBELigMG_FD_128876 | JGI IMG/M metagenome (GOLD analysis project Ga0182738, IMG submission 128876) | Enriched Miracle-Growth compost microbial communities from Emeryville, California, USA - eDNA 5th pass 30_C BE-Lig MG (version 2)... ... | reverse complement strand
TGGAATCGGGTGTGTGGGGGCGCACCACCGACATCGAGAGCTTCTTCACCGCCGACGCCGACGCTGCCGGGTTGCCCACGGACGGTCACTATCTGTCGGGGGCGACGCCGGACGACTATCCCGACACCCAGAACGCGATCGCCGAGCCGACCGTCCCCTACACCAGCGGCAACTGGGTCGAGGGCAGCCACGGAGTCCTACGGGTGGCCACGGGCAACAACGACTTCTCCCAGAACGGGACGACGCCGTTCCGCTTCCGTCCCGTGCCGGTGCCGGCGCCCGCGTCCGGCGAACCGCGCGAGGCCGCGATGGACGCTCACCCGTGGACCTACCGCATCGCCGGCGAGGAGGTCGCCCGGTGGTACACGAACTTCACGACCGACCCGACCAGACCCGAACAGGGCGACGCCCGCCAGTACGCGTATGTGCAACTCGACAGCACCGGATCCGGCGTCGACCAGGTTGCGATCGACGTGCAGCTCGACGGTGGTCCGACGTGGTACGCGAACGACTTCGGCTCGGGGTATCCCACCGGTGGGACCGGGACGGACCGGACGGTGATCAAGATGCCCTTCGACTGGTTGTCGCACACGATCACCGCGGTTCGGATCCGGGTGTTCCCGGCGGACGCAGCGTCGCCTCTCCACATCGAGCGCCTGCAGATTCTCGGACTGGACGCCGACTGGACGCTGCACCGCGTGAACGCCCCGGAGCCCCACGTGGTGGAAGGGTTCCTCTTCGTCCCCGGCGCGGAGGCGCCCACGTCGACCACCATGGGCGCGTCGGTCCCGACCACCGTGACGGGCGCACCGGAATCGACGGCGCCGGCCACGACCGTTGCCGGGCCGATCGAGCCGGTCGCAGCCGCCGCCCATCCGGTGGAAGCGGCACCCGCCTACACGGGCTGACCGCGGCTTCTGCTGAACGTCGGGCCATCTCCTAGGTTGAGCCTGCCATGGACACCGTCGCTTTTCTCGGTCTGGAATCGACCCACAACCCGCACCGGTGGTACCTGCCGGTGGTGCCGGGCATCTCGACGGGTTACCCGTTCCTTTTCGGTGGCTGCGCCCTGGGCGCGGCGATCGAGGCCATGGAACGCACCGCTGCTCGGCCCGTGGTGTGGGCGACCGGTCAGTACCTGTCGTACGCACACCCACCCGAGATCATGGACATCGACGTCACGATCGCGACCGAAGGCCACCGGATCACCCAGGCCCGGGCCGTGGGTCACGTCGGCGACCGGGAGATCGTGACCGTCAATGCCGCTCTCGGACGCCGTCCGAGTGACGAGACCGGCACCTGGCCGCGGATGCCGAAGGTGCCCCACCCCGACGACTGTCCGCCCCGCGAGCACCGCTTCACCGACGAGACGTCGCTGTTCAGCCGAATCGACCTGCGCGCCGCGGCGGCCCGCAACTGGGACGCCCTCGACGGGACCCCGAGCGATGACGGCCGCTCGGCGCTGTGGGCCCGCATCCCGGACCTGTCGGAGATCTCCGCGGGAGCTCTCGCGATCCTCGGTGACCACGTCCCCTTCGGGATCTCCCAGGCGCTCGGGGTGATGGGCGGCGGCAACAGCCTCGACAATACGCTGCGGATCGTCCGGCTCGTGCCCACCGAATGGGTGTTGCTCGACGTGCGGATCGACGCGGTCGCCGACGGGTTCGGCACCGGCACCGTGTTCCTGTGGGCCGAGGACGGTTCGCTGCTCGCGACGGCGAGCCAGTCGACGATCGTGCGACACTGGAACCCGCAGGTCTCGGAGGCTCGCCCCGATGAGACCGACGACGAGACCGCCACGAGCGAAAAGGACTGAACCGATGAGCCGACTCGGCATGACCATCCCCTTCGACGGCATCCCCTTACATGCCCAGGCCGATTGGATCGCCGAGTTGGCCGAGTTGGGCTACACCGACGTGTGGTCGTCCGAAGCGGGGGCCGCCGACGCGTTCACCCCCCTGGCGCTCGCCTCGGTCTGGGCACCCTCGCTGCGCCTCGGCTGCGCGATCGTGCCCGCGTACACCCGCGGTCCGGCCACCCTCGCCCAGTGCGTCGCCACGCTCGCCGACGCGGCCCCTGGGCGGTTCTGTTTCGGTATCGGCACGTCGTCGCAACCGATCGTCGAACGCTGGAACGACATCGCCTTCGAAGCGCCCTATGCGAAGGTGCGCGACACCGTGCGGTTCCTGCGGGTCGCCCTCACCGGCGAGAAGGTCCGTGAAGACTACGAGACCTTCTCGGTGAAGGGGTTCAAGCTCGGTCTCGTTCCCGAGGTGCGGCCCGAGATCCTGATCGCAGCGCTGCGGCCCGGCATGCTGCGTCTCGCCGGACGGGAAGGCGACGGGGCGATCATCAACTGGCTCTCCGCGGAAGACGTCGCCACCGTCGTACCCCACGTGCACGAACAAGGCGACGGCAAGCAGATCGTGGCCCGGATCTTCGTCATGCCCACCACCGACGTCGACACCGTGCGCAGCGTCGCCAAGTTCGCGATCGCCGCGTACCTGACCGTGCCGGTGTACGCGAAGTTCCACGAATGGCTGGGCCGGGGCGACATGCTGGCCACCATGTGGCAGCGCTGGTCCGACGGTGACCGCAAAGGCGCGCTCGAGGCGATTCCCGACGAGCTGGTCGACCAGCTCGTCATCCACGGCACCCCCGAACAGTGCCGGGCGCACATCCGGCGTTATGTCGACAACGGGGTGACCTGCCCCGCGCTGGCGTTCATCCCCGGCGGTTACGACGTACGCGACGCCATGCGCGCCATCGCCCCCACGGCCTGAGCCGACGCTGCGGGGTCGGGCCGGGCGACCAGGGTCGACTCGCTCACGTGTCGGTGCCCCGGTCACCGAGCGCAGACGCGAACTGGCGAAAACCGGTGTCGAGGATCCAGTCGTGCCCGAAACGCGCAACCGGCGGCGCGGCGACGGCCACGGCGCGGAGCAGCCGGTCCGTCGGCGTGAGCGATGCGGCGAGATGCAGCACACTCCCGCTGCCGTCAGGTTCCAGTTCGAGACGGGCGGCGCCGTGCAAGCCGCCGGCCACGGTCGCCGTCACCAACGAGCCGTCGTGCACTTCGTCGATCACCAGATCGAACGCGACCCGGTAGGGGAGCGGCGGCTGCACCACACACGACCAGCGGGCGCCGGGCTCGAGCGGTCCGCGTTCGAAACGGCGGAGCCACGGCCACCACGACCGGTACTCGTCGGTGCGCACGAGGACGTCCCACACCACCGTGGGGGCGCACACGAAGTGGTAGGTCCGGTCCGAGTCGACCTGCACGCGGCCGAGTCTCGCGCCCGTCGTCGCGCCGTGCCGCCGATCAACTCGGCGCGGCGGCCCGGGCGAGATGGGCCGCGAGTTCCTCCAGCGAGCTGTGCGCGTTCAGTCCCGACGTGGAGGGCATCACATACGTGCGGACCCCGAGCGGTGAGCTGCGCTGCCAACCCGGCGCCGCGTGCGGGTCGACGGCGATCCGCCAGCCGGCCAGGCCCACCAGACACACCGCGGCGGGCCGCGTGCGGGCCACGACGCGGCGGAGTCGCTCCACACCGACCCGGTACTCGTCGGGGTGCAGGTCCTTCGCTGCGCGGGTGGCGCGTTTGACCAGATCGGTCATGCCGATGCGGTCTCGGGTCAGCAGTGCCGAAGGGTCTCGGTCGACCGACGCCAGGCCCGCGACCGACAGTGCTTTCCAGAAGCGATTGGTGGGCCCGGCGAAACCGAATCCCGCGTCGGCCGCGGCCAGACTCGGGTTCAGGCCGCACACCAGCAGACGCATGTCCGGCCCGACGGTGTCGGCGAGGGTCCGCAGCCGGGTGGCCGTCAGCTGCATCCGACCGAGATCCTGCGCGTCCCCCGCCGCGACGGTGACGCGCTCATCGGTGCGGAAACCCGTGCCGGCGAGAAGATCGCCCAGCTCATCGGGATCCCACAGCGTGAACCGCCGGCCGGGAAGGTCGTCTTCGCTGCGGAACGTGCCCGAACCGATGAACACCTCGACGTCCAGGCGGCCGTCGACTCCGATGATCCGGTGAAGGTCGGCCAGCACGAGCGGCAGGTCGGCGGGCATGACGTGTTGGAGACACTTGTTCGCCCAGACGCCGTCGAACGCGCCCCGAGCGAAGGGGAGCGACTCCAGGAGGGCCTGGAGGACCGGTACCCTTCGGTCCCGACCTCGCGCGAGCCACAGCATCGGCGCGGAGGCGTCTGCCGCGACGAGCGGGCGACCGAGGTGGGCGAACCACAGCCCGGGACCACAGCCCAGATCGAGGCGACGGCCGTCACCCATCGCGGCCGTGAACGCCTCGGCGCGCGTGAGGTCACGCGGTCGCCGGTTCGTGGCGTAGGTCGCGGCCCCGGCGTCATAGGCGGCCAGGGTGGTCGGGTCGGGTTCCAGGGTCCGGTTGCTGCGCATCGGTCGGTGTCGACCGGTCAGAACAGACCGAGCTGTTCGGTCGTCGCGGCGACGTCGATCAGCGGCACCCAGATCCGTCCACCGCGGGGTCCACGGCAGGCGACCTCGACATCGTCGATGGGGATCGATCGGCGACGACCTCGTGTGTCGCGCAGACCGAGGGAACCGTCGACCTCGAGCGCCACCGCTGCGCCCTCGATCCAGCGGCCGCCGCCCTCGCGTCGGAACCGGACCTTCTGGTGCTCGTGCAGCCCGACGCGTGCCAAGGCTTCGACGGCGGCAGACAGTGCCTTCGTGTCGGTCGGCGCCTTCTTGGAGACCTTCGCCACCGAGGTAAGCCTACGGTCTGATCAGGCTCCCGCGAGCGCTGCCGCCATCGTGGCAGCGACCACCGAGTTGCGGTCCGGCCCCCAGGGCAACGGCATGAGGACCGGGTGATCCACTCCCGCGTCGACATACGCGCGTACCGCTGCGGCCACCGTGTCGGCGTCGCCGAGAACGTCGATCCCATCCACCATCTCGTCGGACACCGCCGCCAGGGCCGCAGCGCGGTCGCCGGCGGCGTGGGCCTCGCGCACCGCGGCGACGGCATCGCCGTAGCCGGCGCGGGTGAAGTTGTCGGCATAGGAGTCGACCACGGCGTAGGAGAACAGATCCTTGCGGGCCTTGTCGACGGCCGCATCGCGATCGCACACGCCGGCGTGCACATACGCGTAGGCCGTGACCTCGTTACGGTCACGGCCCGCCGTGGCGGCCCCGGCACGGACCTGTTCCATCGACCAGCCGACATGCGACGCGGGCAGGTAGTTGAGGAGCACACCGTCGGCGACCTCGCCGGCCAGGGCGAGCATCTTCGGACCGAGCGCGCCGAGCACGATCTCGGGCCGACGTTCGCCGAGTCGCACGCCGAGCCGGAAACCCTTCACCTGGTAGTAGTCACCCGCGAAGTCGACCTTCTCACCGCTCAGACACTCTCGGACCAGCGCCACGTACTCCCGGACCTGCGCGAGTGGCCGATCGCCGTAGGCGGCGCCGTGCCAGCGTGACGCCACCACCGGCGAGGAGATACCGACGCCGATGAGCACACGGCGTTCCGGTTGGAGTGCCTGCAGGGTCGCCGCGCCCATCGCCAGCAGCGGCGGGGTGCGCAACTGCAGCGCCAGCACGCCCGTTCCCAGGTCGAGTTCGGGGGCGGCGTGGCCGACCGCGCCGAGCAGGCCGAACGCTTCGAGGCCGACGGTCTCGGCGGTCCAGAACGAGGTGTAGCCCAGCTCACGTGCGGCCGCGGCCGCATGCATCGTGGCGTCGGGCCCCAGCGTCATCAGGCTCGCGGCGGTGACTCCCATCGTGGTCATGTCTGCAGCTCCTCGCATCTCGTCGATCCACGGCACGGCTTCGCCGCGAGCGTACCGGGCGTCCCCGACCGCCGATTCCCGTGACCGGCCGGCTCGACCGCAGGACCCGCAAAGAACCCGACGGAGGTTGGTGCGACCGGTAGAGTATGGATTGGTGCCGGAACCGTCGGCATCCTCAGCCGGAGACGGATGAGCCAATGGTCGAAAGGCACACTTCCAGGAGTGGAAATGACTGACACCATCGCACCCGAAATGCTGACCGAAGCCGTGACACTGATCGACGAGGGCCTTGCACACGTCCAGCACCGGGAGCTGGTATCCGCCAACGAGGTCGCCGACCTCCTCCTCGACGTCCGCCTGCTGCTCGCTGCGCCGCCCGCGACGACCGAAGACCTCGCCGACTCCGCGCCCGAACCGGCCGGCGTCAACTGAACGTTCTGCGTCAGCTCTCCAGGAGTTCGCGAAAGGCGAGGCGGATGCACTGGGCGAGCAGGTCCGGAGCCTCGATCGCGACCCGATCGATGTGAAGGCCCATGTCGAGTGAGCCGTCGTAGCTGAGCATCGTCAGGTTGAACGCCGTCCCGGTGAGCGGGCCGATCGGATGATTCGATTCCACTCGGGCTCCTCCCAGGAACACCGGGAAGGGTGCGCCGCGCACGTTGGAAGTCGTGAAGTCGACCGAGGCGACCTGGGTGCGGGCGAACCGGACGAGCATCCCTGCGGGAACGACGTTGGCGACACCGGCCAGGTTCTGAATGAACGACACCCCGGCGGTGGCCCGCGCCCCGGCAAGGAGCTCGTGGGTCGCGGCCAGCCTCTTCGCCGGGTCCTCCCCGGTCGGCACGAGGAGCCGGGCCATGCCGAACGCGTTGCCTCCCACCGAGCGATCAGAGCGGGTGTTCACCGGCATCGCCATGCGTAACTCGTCCACCGGAGAGTGCACCATCCGGTGGTAGGCGCCGGCACCGCCGGTCGCTCCGGCGACGAACACGTCGTTCACGGTGACGCCCCGTTCCTTGGCGAAGCGGCGCACGTCGTCGAAGGGCACTCGCAACAGTCTGAGGGTGTGGTCGTGCGCGCTGCGTGCGGTCCAGAGGGGCGAGCGGCGGCTGCCCATGGCGCCCACCTCCGCCATCAGTGCCCGGGCGACGTCGATGCCGCGGCGCGCGCCCTCCCGCAGGTGCGAGGGCGTGCCGATGAGTTCGCCGGTCGCGGCGATGCCGTGTTGGATCGATTCGATCGTGCGCCCGAAGGTGTGCCCGAGCGCGTCCTTCGACGCACCGACCAGGGACGGGAGCGGCTCGGGCTCGGGCATCGGGATCGGGTCCGGTTCGGGCGGGTCACGCTCCAGGTCGATGAACTGTTCGGACATACGGACCATGCCCACGCCATCGGCGATCGTATGGTGGAAACGCTGCAACATCGCACCGCTGCCGTCCGCGAGGCCGTCGACGAGGAGGAACTCCCACAGGGGATGGTCCGGGTCCCACGGGCGTCGACAGAAGTCCATCGCAGCGACGATCAGTACCTCGTCGATCAGTGCGTCGGCGTCGCCACCGAGCGGGTCGAGATGAAGAACCCGCACGTGGCGGTCGACGTCGAAATCGGGGTCGTCCACCCAGCGGGGCGGTGCCAGCCGGCCCGGGTCGGCGAAGATCCGGCGCCGGAGCTGCGGGATGACGGCCGCGGCCCGGGCCATGCGCATCCGCATGCGTTCGAGGTCGGCTGGCCGGTCGAGGAGGGTGATGTTCGCGAAGCCCGATGCGAGTTGCGGGTCGCGTTCGAGCGTCCACAGCAGCGCTTCGAAGTCCGACAGTCGGTCGCCATGGTGCACTGGTCGCTCAGTCACCCCGGGCACCCTAGCGGCGGGTGCGGGCCAGCTCCTCGGGGCCCGGACGGACTCAGTGCTCCAGCGAGGTGTGCTTGAACTCGTTCAGGTTGGCCCCGTCGTCTTCGATCATCTCCAGCACGCGGTCGATCCGCCGGATCGCCAACTGGCCGTCTCCGTTCGACCGCTCCATGAAACGGACGAAAACCGCCCGGTCGCCGATCATGAAGGTCGGTACGCCCCAGACCTCGAGGTCCTTCACTTGCGTGGTGTGCTCGTCCCGGACGACGGCGAGAGCCGAACCGTCGTCGACCCGCGGCCAGATGACGGTCGGATCGAGACCCGCGTTCGTGAGCACGGTGTCGATGTGCGGCCGGTCGAGTTGCTCACCCCTGCTGTGCCGGAGCGCGAACAGGTCACGATGCACCGCAGCGAAGTGCTGGGGATGGTCGTCGCGGACGATCACCGACACCTGGAGTGCCTCCATGCCGCTGTCGTCGGCCGGTCGATCCCAGATGGGGACCCCACCGTCGGGAACATGCACCTGACCGAGTGAGAACGGCTCGAAGCGGACGTCCCAATCCGCGCCGGCGTCGAGTCCGTCGAGCACCGTATCGTGCACGACGGCGGTCCAGGGACAGCGGTAGTCGTAGTTGAGGCGGAAAGAAGGCATGACCCCGACAACAACATGGGCCGCCACGACATTCCATGTGACGCGGTGTGTGACGAACCTCTCATCGCTCCATCGTGCGGCGACTGATGACGAGCGCGAGGTGCCCGAGGATCCAGCCCAACCCGGCCCCGGCGACGACGTCGCTGGGGTGGTGCATGCGGGTGTGGATGCGACTGGTCGCCACGATGACCGCGAGAGAAGCGACGACGGGCCGCAGCCCCGGGTTCCCGTCGCAGATCACGACGGTCGCGAACGCCGCCGACGAGGCATGTCCGCTGGGGAAGCTGGTGGTGACCGGCTCGCGGAGGCGACCCGCCATCTCGGGCCGACCCTCCGGTCGACTCCTGCGGAACAGCCGCTTGATTCCCTGGTTCACGATGAGAGACTCGAGAGCGAACGCCGATACCAGGCGGGGCGCCCGATGTGCGTCGTCGTCGGATCGCAACGCCAGAGCGACCGTGAGGAAGTTCCAGATCAGGCCCCAGTCGCCCAAGTGGGACGCGATCTCGAAGACCCGGTCCGGTACCGGCCTGCCGCGGAGGGGATCGAACCAAGAGTCGACTGTGGCATCGAAGGCAGCGACCCGGGCACTGGCATCGGTCGGAGCCGGAGCGATTCCGCCGTCACCCGGTACGAGCTGTGAATCCCCGTCACCGATGGCGCCGCTCGTCGGCGTCGGGCGGTTCACGCCGGCACGAACGCGTCCGGCGGTGCGAGAGTCTCGCCGCCGAATGACGGGCAGTGGGCTTTGAAGGCGCACCAGTCGCACAGCCGTGAAGGCTTGGGGCGGAAGTCGTCGTTGGCGCAGGATCGTTCCACTGCCTGCCAGATGGCGTCCACCCTGCGGTTCATGCCGTCGAGCTCCCGGTGCGACGGCGTGGCCTCAACGACGGTGCGGTCCCGCAGGTACAGCAGGCGCACCTTGTCGGGGCGTCGCCCGAGCAACTCGGTGCACATGGACGCGTACAGCTTCACCCCGTCCATGCGTCGCTGTGCGAAGCGTTCGGACGGGGCGCGGCCGGTCTTGTAGTCGGTGATGATCAGTTCGTCGTCGGGGCCCAGTTCGAGGCGGTCGATGATCCCGCGGAGTGAGTACCCGGCCCGGGGAACCTCGACCATGAGTTCGATACCGATCGGCCGGATCGTGGTCGGGTCCTCCATCGCGAGGTAATTGTCCAGCAGGGTTGCGGCGTCCGCGAAGAACGCCATCTGACGTGGTCCGTCGAGTGCGAGGCCGGTGAACTCCTCATCCGCCCGAATCGACTCGATGGCCTGGTCGAGGCAGACCCGAGCCGCCTTCTCGGTACGGCCCGCCGGTCGCAGGGTGAACAGCCGTTCCAGGGCCGCGTGGACCAACGTGCCCTTGGTCGCGGCCTCCGAAGGGGGTTCGGTCAGCCGATCTATCGCCGTGTAGCGGAACTTCAGCGCACACTGAGAGAACGTCGCCACCTTCGACGGCGAAAGCGTACGGGGGGGCGTCAGGGGCACGGCCCGAGCATATGCGGACCCGGTCAGTCTTCCTTGGGGTTCTTGGCCCGATTGTGGTGCCCGCACAGGCGCTGGAGGTTGTCGAGCGTCGTGGTGCCGTCGGGATGGTAAGGCCTGATGTGGTCGATCTGCAGCAGGTCGCCCGCATGACAGCCCGATTCCTGACACTCGTCCTGGCGTTCCTCGACCACCCGGCGCTGCCGCCGGGTCGGAAACCGACGTCTCGGGCTGGCGTCGATGGGATAGCGCTCGGCATCGTGCATGAGCAGCGAAACGAACGAACGCGGGAGCATCTCGGTCACGGCATGGTCCGACAGCGGCGTCCCGTCGGTGAGAGTGTTTCCGTCTTCTCGCACATGGACCACGATCTCGGTGTCCGCACCACCGGAGTCGCCCTCGCCGGCACAGATCGCCACCAGGGCATCAGCCCGCTGTTGGCCCAGCGACGTGCCCGCGGGCACGCCGGTGCGACGGGCGACGAGGGTGTCGAGCACGCCGCACACGATTGCGGCGTCTTCCGGCGTGAGTCGGGCGTGCACATCCACCATGCCGTCCGCGGCCGTCCCCCAACTCATCGATCGTGCGGCCTGTTGACGCCTCGCGATCTCCTCGGGGTCCTCATTGCGTTGGCACCATGCGGCGATGGCCTTGCCGAGCCGACCCGATGGAGTCACGCGGGCGATCTCGACCAGGTCGTCGGCGTTGGCCTCGTTCAGTTGGCCCACCAGGATCCGGGCCTTGGTGTAGGAGACGTCACCATCTGCCATGGCTTCGTCCAACACCGCGTGCTCGCGCATGGCCCGCGCGACCCGGACCTGCCGGTGGGCGGTGCCACGTTCGATGTCGCACGCCGCGGCCAACCACGCCTCACACGACAGCGCGCCGGACGCGGCCCAGGCGCCTCGAGCATCGAGTTCGCCGACCAGCACCAGCAGCTCATAGGTGCCCACCGAGAGCCGGTACGCCAGGCCGACGAGCTCGGATTCCAGCTGATCGACGGGCATCGCCGACACCAGTTCCCGTGCCCGCGGGCACGACGCGGCGTGCCGGCCGGCTTCGGTCGAGTCGGCCGAGGCACCCTGTCGGGTCGACCCGGCCGGGTCCGTCGCCGCCTCCGACTCGGGCTCGTCGTCGACGGATCGCTTCGGATCCATGTTCGCATCCATGTTCGCATCCTCCTGAAAGATCGACCGGAACGGTCGATCGTCGATTCCGGGGCCAGCTGGCCCGATGCAGGGGGAAGGATCACCATCATGGCGCGCGGGTGGGACAACGCGAACGCCGACGCCCCGCGCGCCACCAGATGAGCGGGCCGGTCAGCGCCGGCGGCGTTCAGGCGTGGAGGGCCGAGATGAACTCGCTGATCTCCGCTGCCAACCCGACCGGGTCCTCCATCGGGCCGAAGTGCGACAGTTCGTCGTGTGCCACCAGATGCCCGTGGGACGCCGCCTCGGCCGCCGGCCCCGCGATGCCGGCCGGAGAAAAGCCCTCGACCACGCCTCGCACCACGGCGACCGGACAGCTGACCGCCCCCAGATGCTCGAACGCCGTGCAGGTCGACGCCGTGGTGTAGATCCGCGCCTCGTCCTCGGGTTCGCACGCCAGTCGCACCGTGTCGTCGGCCACGGCCACGAACCCCGCGGTCACGTAACCGGCCAACGCCTCGGCGGTGAAGCTGTTCATCGGTGGTTTGGACGCGTAGGTCGAGAACGCCTCGTCTCGGGACGAAAAGGTCGGCCGTCTTCGCCGCGCCCCCACCGAGAGCGGATTGTCGGCCGAACTTGCGGTGGCCCGCATCTCGCGCGGAAAGATGATCGGTTCGAACACCCACAGTCCGGCGAACGTGCCCGGTCGGCGCACTTCAGCCAGCAACAACGCCGCGCCGCCCATGGAATGGCCGATGCCCACCGGCCGGCTTCCGTCGGCGCCCGCGTTCCACCCCAGCGCATCGACCGTGGCGAGCACGTCGTCGGCGAACCGGTCCCAGTCGAGATCGGCGTCACGGGCCACCGCGGAGCCGCCATGGGCCCGGAAGTCCGGCGCTACGACATGACAGGAGCCCAGTGCCCGGGCCAGTGGTGTCCACGCCAGGCCATTGAAGCCGGTGGCGTGCGCGGCGAGCACCGGCGTGCCCGAACCGCCGAAGTCGTGCACGGCCAGGGTGACCCCGTCGGTGCTGGGAACCGAGATCCTCGGCGGAAGGTCGATTGCCGGCATCACGTCGCTCATCGTCCCATCGTTACCCGCTGATCGCGTCCTCAGCGAACCGGGCACCGACGATGGCGCCGATCCGGACACCGGCGCGACCCGGGCGGTCAGTCCCCGTGCGCAGCCTCGACCAGCGCCGTCGAGTCGCGTGCGGCGGCACCGTAGATGGCCTTGGCCATCAGCGACGTCTCACCCAGCGCCCGTTGCTGCAGCAGTTCGGCCCGGACCCGGTGCACGCCGGGGTCGTCCGGCGCGGCGAGACCGGCGAGTTCGATCAAGTGCCCCGCCAGGCGCACGTCGCCGTCGGCCGCCACGGCCTGGGCGCGTTCTGCGAGCACCCCGGCGCCCCCGGCCAGCCGCGCCAGCTCGGCGGCGACCACCGCGTCGGGGGCGGGCTTGAGCCGGGCCGGGTTTCCGTCGTACCAGCCGCCGTAGAGCCGCCAGATGTTCCGGACGACGAACTCGGGTTCGTCGTAGACGGGTTGCAGGTACGCCTGGGACGTCAGGTGCTCGGGCACGGCCACGGTGTGGAGCACCTCGTCGAGCATCGCCCCCGCGTTCATCAATGCGAGGGTCTGGTCCACCAGCGAATCGAGCAGATCCGCGGTGTCGATCAATGCCGCCTGCACGAATGCCTCCCCGACGATCGGCAGGCCGTGCCCGGGCAGAAGCACCTCGGGCGACAGCGCCGCCATCGTGCGCAACGCCACTGCCCAGTCCCGGGCGTAGCGCTGCACCTTCTGCGGGTTCCCCGCATTCGGTACACACCAGATGAACAGGTCGCCGGTGCACAGCGTGCGCTTCTCGGGGATCCAGACCCACGTGTGGTCGTCGGTCTCCCCGCGCGCGTGGTGCAACTGCACCGTCAGGTCGCCGACCCGGGCATCGAAGCGCTCGGCGTAGGTGTCGTCGGGGTATCGGTATCGGGTCGGCCAGTTCAGGTCGGGATCGGAGAACTGCCGTCGGTTGATCGACGCGTTGTACCCGGCGGTGAGACAGTACCGTTCGAATCGGGGTTCGATCGCCTCGTGCGCGATCACTCGTGGCCGGTGACGCCCGGCCTCCTCGGCCTCTGCATCGAACACGTCGGTGCCCAGCACGTGGTCGATGTGGCCGTGGGTGTACACCGCATCGGTGACCGGAGCCGTGCTCCAGGAACGGACCAGGTCGCGCACCTGCGTGCCGACCGGCCCACCCGTGTCGACCAGCACGAGTCCGTCGCCGGAGTCGACGACGGCGACGTTCGCGAACGACGACACCGACGCGACCCCGTCGCTGATCTCCTCGACGACCCCGTAGGCGTGCAATGGATGGTTGCGACTCCCACCGGCGCCGCCGGGCGAGGCGCCCTGGGTGAGGAGTCGGTTGCTCCGTTCGACGAGGGTTTCGGACACGGTGGAACTCCCGGGGGCTCGAGGCGGTGTGCGAGTCAGTTTCTCAGATGCCTGCGACGGCCGCGACTGCCGGCCCCACCGGGCCCGGAGCGACGGTGCCGTCCCGACGAGGAGACGGTCAGCCGATCGACGACAGGGTCTTCATCAGCTCTTCGTTCAGGTTCGCCGGCACCGTGTAGCCGCCTTCGTCGCGGATCGCCTCGAAGTGGTCGCGGATGTCCTCGGCGGTGAGGTCACCGGTGTTGGTGTAGCCGGTGGTGACGCCGATGAACACCCGGGCGACGTGGCCGGCACCCACCGAGTAGATCTCGCCGGTGACGGGGACGTCGGCGTGGGCGAGCCAGGCGACCAACGGCGACACGTACTCGGGCCCGAACCGGTCGACGAGGTCGCCCATGAGATCCTCGGTCATCCGCGACTTGGCGACCGGCGCGATCACGTTGGCCTTGATGTTGTTCTTGGCACCCTCGACGGCGAGCACCCGGGTGAACCCGACCAGGCCCATCTTGGCGGCGCCATAGTTGGTCTGCCCGAAGTTGCCGAAGATCCCGGCCGCCGACGCGGTCGACACGATGCGGCCGTATCCCTGCTCCCGCATGTGCACGTACGCGGGCTGGGTCACGTTGAACGCGCCGCGCAGGTGCACGTCGATGACCGGGTCGACCAGGTCGGGGGTCATGTTGTGGAACGACTTGTCGCGCAGGATGCCGGCGTTGTTGATCACGATGTCGACCCGACCGAAGGCGTCGATCGCGGTCTGGACGATTGCCTTGCCGCCGTCGGGGGTGGCGACCGAGTCGTGGTTGGCGACGGCCTCGCCGCCTGCGGCCTTGATCTCGTCGACGACCTTCTGGGCGGCCGAGGCGTCCTCGCCGGTGCCGTCGACGCTGCCGCCGAGGTCATTGACGACGATCAGCGCGCCGCGCTTGGCGAGTTCGAGCGCGTGACTGCGCCCCAGGCCGCCACCGGCGCCGGTGATGATCGCTACCTGTCCGTCGAATCCGAGATCAGCCATGGTCTGGCTCCTTTGGAGAGTGGGGAGTCGTCGTCGCATCGAGCAGCGATGGCGAGCGTCGACGCGGAGACCGTCAACCTACCCGGGGTGCTGCCGCTGGTCAGAGTCGGCCGACCGGCGAGCCCGGTACACTCGCTCGCACCGTGCAACTTCTGGGACGCTCCCTGTGGCGGCTGGCCAAGCTTGGCCTGATCGTCGTCGTGGGTGTCGCAACGCTGCTGGGCACGATGCTCGGAATGAAGCCCGTCGCCGAGAGTGTGAGTGCGGGGGCATCGTCGGTGGCGTCGCCGATCACGCTGCCACCGCTGGGTGGCATCTCGTACCTGTACGACCGCTACGGGAACCTCCAGCAGAGTTTCAACCGGCAGATCCGCTCACCCGTCGATCTCGACCAGGTGCCGACGCCGGTGATCGGTGCGGTCCTGTCAGTGGAGGATTCGAACTTCTACCGGCACGGCCCGGTCGACGCCCGCTCGATCCTGCGAGCACTGCAGACCAACGTGTCGGCCGGCGGCGTCGAACAGGGCGGCTCGACGATCACCCAGCAGGTCGTGAAGAAGGCGGTCACCGGAGACAAACGCGACCTCGAGCGCAAGCTGACCGAGGCGCGCTATGCCACCACGCTCGAGCACCAGCTCACCAAGGACGACATCCTCCAGTACTACCTGAACATGATCTACCTGGGGAACAACATCTACGGCGTGCAGGCCGCGGCGAAGACCTACTGGGGCAAGGACATCAGCGAGCTCGGTTGGGCCGAAGGAGCGTTGATCGCCGCGTTGATCCGCAATCCGAACGGCTACGAGCCGATCCGCCACCCCGAGGTCGCCCGCAAACAGCGGGCAATCGCCCTGAAGCGAGCGGTCGAGACCGGTCGGCTCAGCCAGGCCGGAGCCGACCTGGCGAATGCGACACCGCTGCCGACCGAGCTGACCCGCACCGTGCCGCTCCCGGACTACTTCGTCGAGGAAGTCCGACGGCGGCTGCTCAACGCGAACGGTTCTTACAGTGACACCCCGGTCGGTGAAGCGCTCGGCAAGACCCCGGCGGAGCGCGAACGTGCCCTCTACGGCGGCGGACTGCGCATTTACACCACCTACGATCCGCTGCTGCAACAGAAGGCGATCCAGGCCCGCCAGTCGACCGTGCCGGGGATCCGGGACGATGGTCGGATCGTCCGCACCGGTCCCGACGGTCAGCCCCGCTACGCCACCGAGACGATCACCTCGGTCGATCCCGCCACGGGCGCAGTGCGCGTGCTGTTGGGCGGACCCCGCTTCACCAAGGACAGCCAGAACATCATCTCAACAGGCATGGCAACGAATCCCGGCTCGACGTTCAAAGGGGTCGTGCTCGCGGCCTTGTTCGATCGTGGCTTCGTTCCCGACGACGTCATCGACGGCACGAGCCCGTGCACGGTGCGTCCGGACGATCCCAACTACGTCGATCCGACGCGTCCCACTGCGGGCGTCGGGCCCCAGACCGCCCACAACTACGCCGGCGAGGGTGGCTCGGTGGGAACGATCCGCACGCAGACGCTCGAATCGTCGAACTGCGGGTTCGTCCGGCTCGGCCAGGTCGTGGGGATGCGCAACGTGATCGACATGGCCAAGGCCCTCGGCTT
>Ga0182738_1004210_pt1 | contig 16011 bp, 17 predicted proteins | sample eDN5th30CBELigMG_FD_128876 | JGI IMG/M metagenome (GOLD analysis project Ga0182738, IMG submission 128876) | Enriched Miracle-Growth compost microbial communities from Emeryville, California, USA - eDNA 5th pass 30_C BE-Lig MG (version 2)... ... | reverse complement strand
TATTTTAGCCCAGATCATTATGGCACTAACATATGCCTATATAGGTGAACCCTTTTGCGAGTGGGTCAAACTTGTTAATTATTTAGAGTGGAGATACAGATATTCATTCATATATTACATCATTCTTGGAATTGTAACTCGAGCTTTAATACTAAAACTAACCTCTTTATATAAACCTCAAGATCTTACAACTAAGTAAAATTTAAAAATGGTACGTATGGTGATACATACGGCATTCATGGTAATAACAATGATAGCAGCATTGGAAAATACGTGAGTCAAGGTTGCGTGAGAATGCATAATGCAGACATCGAAAAGCTTTATGATAAAGTCCAAGTGGGTACACCTGTTGCGATTACGTATTCCTATAAGAGCTTTGTTGATCTTACGAGCGTATATGGGTATAAATTCAAAGGCTACAAGTTAAAAAACAATTAATATCTGAGCAGCATTCCGTATTTATGACGGAATGCTTATTTTTCTATATGTTTCTAAGACATAAATTTATATTTAGTTTTAGACATCTTTTACTTTAAAAGACAACATCTTGTCTTAAAGGGGAGGCGAACTTGGGGAAAAATATAAAAAAGAAAACAAATAATAAAAAAAGTGCGTTGCATAAGAACAAGATACTTAATGAAAAAGATCTTAAACTAATAAGGAATTCTTCGCAATTTTCAAATGATGTCTGAGGGAATTTTAAATGGTTCAGTAGAACTTCCGTTGCTCGAGGATAGAGAATTAAGTAGAAATGCTGGATTCGCATTTAGAAAAATAATCTAAAAGGAAAAAGTAAGTCCTTCTTGTGGAAAAGGATGCTCATACTGTTGTAGTTATCCTATATAAACAAGAGGAAGACACAAGATCACTGTTTCTAGTAGGAGCATAGGTTAATTCTTTTAAGTAAATAGTAAAGTATTTTGGTTAAAAATACTTTACTATTTACTTAATGAATCGTGAAACATAGGTGGAAGAAAAAATGTTTTTTTCTAAGTAGAGTCGATTACAAAATTTATTATATGTAAGTTTACGTAATCATTACTAATCACTTAATACTACTTTTTTATTTAACTAGCGATGAGGCCATTTTATTCGTTTGTATTGAATAATGTACCCAACCCTCAGAAATACCACCTATCTTTTCATAAAAAAGTTGGGCACATTTATTATCATTTGCAGTCAACCATGACATATAAGCATAATTATTTTCTTCAGCAAAATGATGACATGCTTGGAAAAGCTCATGAGCAATATTTGTACCCCTTGCTTCTTCTGTTACATATAAATCATTTAATATCGCTACTTTGTGTGCAAATAGGGTATCGAATGTAAAGTATAATGTAGCAAAACCAACTAATTCTTCATTGCTTTCGACAACAAATTGGGCTCCTTCCTTTTGATTAAGGAGTGTATAAAAAGTTGATGAACTTTTTCCTTAGGTGGTTCTGGTCTTTCATAAAAGTCAACGATATACTCATACATTAGTTCAGTTAATGGATTAATATCTTTCGGTTCAGCTTTTCTAACGGTAGCCATTATAACTTCTCTCCCATAACAAAAAATTGTTTTGACTTTCCACATCACTCCTACTAAGAGGGAGTAAAGTTAGAAAGCCAACGCATGTTTTTCTGCATCATCTATACCTTTGCGAATAATATCATCTGCTCTCTCAAGGTCAAATTCATATCCTTCCACATACAATACTTCCACATCATCTATACCAATGATATTAAGTACTTGTTTTAAATATGGATGACTATAATCCATTTTCGCAAAAGGTTCTTGTGAGTAAATTCCGCCACTTACTTGAATGTGAATAGCTTTTTTAACTTGTAAATGTCCAACAGGGCCATTTTCTGTGTAATGAAATGTTTTTCCTACTACTACAAAAGAATCGATAAACGCCTTTAATCGTGGTGGAATTCCCCAGTTCCACATAGGAGATACAAATACATATTTGTCAGCACTCGCTATCATGTCTGTAAATGTATTTAAAGCATTTATTTTTTGTTGTTCTACTTCATTTAATTCTGAGAAGGAAATTCCGTTTTTACGCATTTTTCCCCAACCGTTAAGGATATCATTATCTATTGTTGGAAAGTCTTCTTCGTATAAATTTATTTCTCTAATCTCGTCATTTGTATGAGAATGGCGATAAGCTTGCAGAAAAGCTTGCCCTACTCGATGACTAACTGAGTTTTCAATTGATTTTGGATTCGCAGTAATGTATAGGACTTTCCCCATGTTAAACCCAACTCTCCCTTTATTAAATTAAGGAACTGTCAAATGAATCATTTATTTGACAGTTCCTTTAATGAAGTGTTTTTTATTTTGCAGCCAATCTTGAAGCAGCTTCTTCCACTTCTTTATATGCTTTTTCTACTACCTCATTTGGCTCTAATAAAGCAGTTCCTTGTGCGCGAATGATTTGATAATCTTCAATCCCAAGGAAATTGAACATTGATTTCAGGTATTTGTGAGAATATTCAACTTCTGTATACCAATCATTATTTGTATAGATTGATCCACTTGCTTGAATAACAAGCATTCTTCGTCCGTCTTTAAGTAGACCCACTGATCCAGTTTCCGTATATTTAAACGTCTCACGTGCGATCATAATATTATCCATATAATCTTTTAACTTCGATGGAATATTAAAATTATGCAAAGGTAAAACAATCACATACGTATCTGCACTTTTAAATTGGTGTAAAACCTCAGACATACGGTCCGTTACTTCTTTTTCTTGGCTCGTTAGCTCTTGTTCATTTCGTTGTTTTTCCCATGCACTTAATACTGTTTTATCTACTATTGGTACTACATCACTGTATAGATCAATCTGTTCAATTGTCTCGCTATCAGGAATTAATTCTTTATAAGCTGTTAAAAAGTGATGAAAAACCTTCAAGCTATATGAAGAAGTATCATCTACTTTTGGATGTGCATTAATTATAAGTGTTTTATTCATTTGTATTTCTCCTTTAATCTGCATTTTAATTCTGAATTAAAGACTAAACTAATCGTCGATTAACTAGATCTTTAATATAAATCCTATGATTATTTTTGTCAATTGAAAAAAATAATATACTGAAACAGATTTCTTCTATTTGACAAACACTCAAAATACTCCTAAGATACAATTTGATAACCCTTAAAACCAAAAGCAGGTGAGTTTATATGCAGTATAGCGTCGGGGTTGAATATGCATTACATTGTCTTGTTTATTTAATTGATACGCCTTCAAAAGAAAGTGTTGGAATAAAAGATTTAGCAGAATTCCAAGGGCTTTCGGAGACATTTCTTTCGAAAGTTTTCGGTAAATTATCTAAGGCTGGTATTGTAAGTTCCGTTCCTGGTGTAAAGGGAGGATATAGGTTAGCTAAGTCTCCAGAAGAGGTTTCTTTTTGGGATGTAATAGAAGCTGTCGAAGGACCCAAACCTATTTTCCAATGTAAAAATATTGTACAAAACGGTATATTATATCGAGACAAGGACTGTAGTTCCTGTGAATCCAGCAATTCTACTTGTACAATTAATTTGGTCATGCTTGAGGCAGAAGAGCAGATGCGTGAATTTCTTCGTCATAAAACTCTTGCATGGTTAGATAAGGAACTCAACCATGTTTTACCTGAGAAGCAAAGAACAGATACTCGAGAATACTTCGCAAAAAAAAGCACTAACTAAATCGCCTTGACGAATTAGTTAGTGCTTTTTTTATTATTTCGACTACAAATTAACTGTTACGCTATATAGGTTTAGTTAACATAATTTATCTTATAGGTACTAAAAAACCCTTATACATGGAGGTATAAGGATTTCCAAATAGAAGTTTCACAATGTCTAGAGTAGTTTAGTCATAATGAAAAAGTGTACTGAGCTTACTATATATAATCTCGAATAAGAATTCTTTACTGATTTCTCTAGCAATAAAACTTTATTTCACTAATCCTGTAGCTATATAATCAACTATTTTATCCATTACTTTAGGAAAAAGATCTGTACCTATTTCATCTTTGTGCAATCTTATCATCATAATTGCTTGGATAACTCCTACAGTTAATTCAGGATTCTCTTTAGGTAAGACTCCACGCTCCATTAGAATTTTGACAGCATTGATGCCTCTTTGAGTATGTACCCGAGAGAACTCTGCCATCTGTTCAGGTAACTTTCTTGTAAGTCTTTCATGCTCATCACTTTGGAAAACACGTTGAAGAAAGGGGTTGTCTTCAACAAACTTAAAAGATGTATGAAAAAACGAAGCAAGTAACTCTTTTGGGGGAAGATTTTCACGAAATAGTTCATTGAGAACAGTCTCTCGTACTTCCTCCTCATTTTTTAGAATTTCAAAATAAAGCTCTTCTTTAGATTGAAAAAACTTGTAAAATGAGCCTTTAGCAATGCCGCATGCCTGTACAATATCGTCAATAGTTGTTTTAGCCAGTCCATACTGGATAAAAATCTCTCTCCCTTTTTCCATAAGAGAATGATGAATATGTTCTTTTTCTTGTTTTGTAAATTTAGGCATGGTAAATCTCCTTTTAGGAATTTTATGACTTTTTATGGACATTTAGTCACAATGTGTTTATACTTATCTTAATCTTCATGTAAATAAAAGTAAATAAGGAACAAAGTATATTTTTTTAGAATTTATATGACTATAAGTTCCGTTTTAGTCATATATAAATAAGTATAGGAGTGGGGAAATGAAGGAAAAGATTTTCGATTTGGGAAACGTTCGTTTAAATTATGTTGAAACAAACCTCAGTTTATCTAACATACCTCTTTTACTAATTCATGGAGGAACTGCTAGGTGGAACACTTTCGAGACTATAATTTCTGATTTAGGAGAGGTAGTCCACGTCTATGCAGTAGATTTACGAGGGCATGGGCTTTCCGGAAGAACAAATAAGAATTATAGATTAAGGGACTATGTTGAAGATATGACTGCTTTTCTTGAAAAATGCATTACTAAGCCGGCTCTTATATTCGGTCATTCACTTGGTGGAATGATTGCTCTTATGATAGCAGCTAAGCATCCTCTACTTGTAAAAGGATTAATTATAGGTGATGCACCTTTAACTAGAGAAGTTTTAAAAAAGGGATCCAACGAGTTAACAAAATGGAAAAATAGGATTCAGTATTATCACATGGACGGGATTGAAACTAAAACGGCAAAGGAGACCGAATTTAAATCCTCAAACGCAAGAGAAGGTCTGATTAATGAAATGATGGAAAATTTAACATATATGGATCCAGATGTATTGACAGCAATGATTGATCGTTTTGAAGACACATATGCAGGATATAAAGTAGATGACCTACTCCCTAGAATTCAATGTCCGATGTTGCTTTTACAAGGTAACCCTAAGCTAGGAGGGGTAATAAGCGATAAAGAAGCACAGAAAGCATTGAAGATGTCACCTAATTTACAACATAAAAAGGTGAAAAATGCTGGCCATACTCTCCATTTAGAAGATAAAGAAGAAGTATTAGCTATTGTTAAACCTTTTATAACATCCTTTCAATAATGGAAAACGTATGGAAACCCTAATAAACAATAATGGAGAAATGATAATGAAAACCTCAGAAAAAATATTTGAATTTGAAAAATTATATAATTTTCGTGATATTGGAGGCTTCACAACCAGAGACGGTCATAAAATGAAAGCTGGTGTTTTATTTCGTTCAGAAGAATTGTCTAGGTTATCTAAAAAAGATATGGAAACTTTCTACAAGTTAAATATAAAAGCCATTTGTGATCTAAGAACGCCTAATGAACAAAAATCAAAGGTCAGTCGTATCCAGACGGGGAAAGGAATTCAGTTATTAAATATATCAATTCATGATAAAAGCCGAGAATTTACCCATCTTGAATTCTTTAAATTTCTCGTTAGCAAGTCTAATACCATTGATTTCGAAAAAATAATGAAAGAAATGTATGAACATATGGCATTTGGCTGTCATAAGGAAATTCGTGAAATTATCCTCTTTCTTTCAAACGAAACTAATATTCCTGCCCTTATTCATTGCACAGGAGGAAAGGATCGCACCGGCTTTGTATCAGCGATTATTCAATTATTTGTGGGTGTACCATATGAGTCAGTTATAAACGACTACCTAGTATCTAATCAGTTAATTGCTACTCGTATGAAGAAAGTCGAAACTTTTATTCGATGGATGAGTTTGTTTCAAGTTTCTTCAGAACGTATAAAACCCATGTTAGAAGTTCAACGTGATTACTTAGAAGAGGTATATACAAAAATTATAGAAGAATACGGAAGCATTGAAACTTACCTTCGGGTGGCCTGTAATATTCCCCAAAGTAATTTAGACAAGCTAAAACAATTATTAATTGAATAGAAAGTAACCATATTAACATATAGGAGCACTACCATGTATATTGATAAATATTAAATAAGTGAAGAGGAAATAAAAAAAGTATTAAATATATATTTTAAAGAGGAACGCTTAATCCAAATACCTAAGAAAGAGAAAAAAAGAGTCATCATTTTACTATACATCTCACGAAAATTTCAAAAGAATACGTATTATACAGAAAAGGAAGTAAACGAGATATTAAAAGATGTATTTGAAGACTTTGTCATGATAAGAAGATACTTGATAGATTACAAGTTCCTAAATAGAAATAAAGAGGGGACAAAATATCGGGTAGTAAACATCTAAATATTCTAAATAATATACAATGTATCAACTAGTCAATATGTTAACAGACCTAATAAAGATAGATTCTTAGATATATACAAGTTCTCTACATTACATTTGTAATCAAAAAACGAATCTTGAGTTCTATTTGCATCTTATTTTACTGTTATTTGTTTTGAACTAAATTCTCAAAGGAATCGAGAACTTTTAGAATAAAGGATGACAAATAATAAGGGAGGATTAATGAGATGACAAATATTTCTTTATCAAGGAATGGAAGTACACCTTTTCAGCAACTATTAGGTCATAACACTAATATAATGAGCGCTTGGAACAATCTAGGGGACGTTGTGGGAGGGGATAACAGTTTATCAGCTTCTTTGAAAGAGCAAGTTAGACGAACATTAGCTCAAAAAAATGGGTGCGAATATTGTAAAGCCAAAGGAAAGCCTAATCCAGATGAATTTGATGAAAAAACATCTCTCGCGGTAGGTTTTGCAGAAGTTTTTTTAAAACAAAGAGGGGAAATAAACGAATCCTTTTTTCACGTGTTAAAGGAAGTCCTAACGGATCGTGAAATTAGTGAGTTGTGTGCATTTATCAGCTTTACTACAGCTTCGCAATACTTTGGAGCTATGTTATTTTTGAAACCAACTAAGGACTAACTATGTCGTTTGGTAGGTGAAGATTTCCTCAAGGTGTAATAAAGAGTAAAAACATGTAGAGTTTATTTCATATTTATTTTATCTATTTAATAAATGTAATTCTGTTCGTACACTAAAGAGGAAGGCATGTTTTAAATAAGATAAAATAACATAATCCTTATTAAAATTTACAATAAATGCAAAGAAGGTAAGTACCTTTTAAAGAGGGAGGCAGTTAAATGGGAAGAGTTCTATTTTTAAATTTTCCTGGAGAAGGTCATGTTAACCCTACAATTGCACTAGTAGAAGAGTTAGTAAGGCAAGGTGAAGAAGTGGTGTATTACTGTGTAGAAGAATATAGAGGCAAAATCGAAAAAACAGGTGCTTTATTTCGTCCCTATGAAAATTTCCTAAACCCTTCCCATATAGCCAAAAGGGTAGAGAAGAAAATAGATCCACTTGAAGCTTTGTTACATATGGGAAGGTCCATGGATAAGGTCATAGAGGATATTTTAAATGAAATAAAGGATGAGAAATATGACTACGTAATTTATGATAATAACTTTGCTGCAGGATGGATTATTGCAGACTTTTTAAAGCTCCCTAAAATTTCTTCTTGTACGACATTTGCCATTAATGACGAGATTTTTTCTACCCTTATGAACATCAGAGGAGAAATAGATAAAAACTCCTCCAAACATCAAGAGATTGAAGAGATTACAACAAAATGGAGGGACCAATATGGTGTAATTCTTACTAATAATAAGAATCTGATGACATGTCCCGGAGATCTCACCCTTGTATATACCTCAACGCTCTACCAACCTGATGCTGAAAAATTTGATGAGTCCTTTGTTTTTGTTGGTCCATCTATTGCAAAACGTCATGATACAGAAAGCATTCGTTTGGAGACAAATCGGGATAAGAAACTCATTTTCATCTCCATGGGAACGGTATTTAACCATCAGCCCGAGTTATATACAGCATGTTTTGAAGCATTTAGGGATAGTCCATATACTGTGGTGTTAGCAGTAGGAAGGCAGACAGATATTGAACAATTTAATAATGTTCCTTCTAATTTTATAGTCCAGGCTTATGTAAACCAATTAGAAATTTTAAAACAAGCAGATATGTTCATTACCCATGGAGGAATGAATAGTTCCAGTGAAGGGCTTTATTTTGGTGTTCCTCTTCTCGTGATTCCTGTTATGGGCGATCAGCCGATAGTAGCTAAAAGAATTGAAGAATTAGGAGCTGGGTTACAACTCAATCGCTATGAACTAGATGCTCTTACATTACGAAATACGACCGAACAAGTACTATTAAACCCTTCGTTTAAAGAGAATAGTAAAAGAGTTGGAAAGTCTTTACGAGAAGCCGGTGGATATAAACGGGCAGTGGAGACTATTTTAAAATTTAAAGAGGACATGAATAAACGTAGGCCTATTTGATTTCACATGACATTAATTTAAAGTAGAGGGGATAAAAGTGGAACCATTTATTAAAAGTTATCAATTTAATTTTATCGAAATGCAAACTCAAAATTGGGTTAATGGACATGCTTCAGTTAACGATGAAGCAGTTCTTAAGGCACTAAGGTATAGTTCACAAGACAAAACCCTAAATTTATTTCCAGATATTGATAAGCAACAAATGGATTTATTAAATTCATTTATTGAAATAAAGGAGAAGCTTGGCGCGGAGCGTTTTTTGTTAAAATTAAGACCTTATATTATTTCATTTAAAGAAGTAACAGAAAAAACGGTTAAAAAAATATGACATCTTTGTTAACAACAAGGTCTTTCTCTTCTTTATCTCGAAATAACCTATTTGTAGAAAAAAATGGTAAAGGAGACAAAGTCTTATGCAAAAAATGAAATCCTCTCTTTCAGGTCGCCTACGTGGTTATACAAAGGAAATGATGAAAGATCTAAATGTACCAGGGGCAGCAGTCGCAATCATAAAAGATGGAGAAATTATTCTTTCTGAGGGATTTGGATATCGTGACATTGAAAATAAAAAACCTGTTACACCAAATACACTGTTCGCAATTGGTTCATCTACAAAAGCATTTGGTACACTTTCTCTAAGTTTACTTGCCCAGCAACAAAAGTTTAATTGGGATAAATCTGTTCAAACTTATATTCCTACTTTTTCACTCCATGATCCTCTGGTAAGCTCACAAACTACAGCTCGTGATTTGGCCTCTCATCGTTCTGGTGTTAGTCGTCATGAACTACTATGGTATGGCTCTTCATTAACACGAAAAGACATTGCGGAAAAAATTCAATATTTGGAGCTAGATGCACCATTTCGTACAAGCTTTTTATATAATAATTTAATGTTTGCAACCATCAGCTATATGGTAGAAGAAATCACAAATCAGACATGGGAACAGTATGTAACCGAACATATTCTGCAACCTCTTCAGATGGAAGATACAAATTTCTCGGTTACTACTTCACAAGAAAAAGATGATCACGCACTTCCATATATTGAAAAAAATGAAGATATAGTCAAAGTCCCATTTCGTAACATCGATACAGTTGGCGCTGCGGGATGCATAAACTCAAATATAGAGGATATGGCTAAATGGGTGCTATTCCATTTAAATCAAGGGAAAGTGGGCGAACATGAGCTTATTACACCGGATATGTTACAGCAGATGTATCAACCGCATATTCCAATTCCAGATGAACCACTTTTATCTCCATCAGAAACAACACTAAATTGTTATGGACTTGGCTGGTTTATTAGTGCATATCGCGGTTATAAGGTAATCCATCACGGTGGGAATATTGACGGATTTTCAGCACTCGTATCTTTTATACCAAAGCAAAATATGGGACTTGTTACATTAACAAACACTGGAACAACGTTATTACCATCTTATCTTGCGAATCAAATTTATGATGAGCTTCTGGAACTAGATGCAATTGACTGGCATAAAAGAGGTATAGAGGATACAGCTAAATTTAAAGAAATAATGAAAGAATTAGATAAGCCTCTCCCACAAGTAAAAGAGACAACCTTTACACATGCAGTAGAAGAGTATACAGGGATATTTGAGCATCCTGCATATGGGAAAATGGAAGTGTATAAACAAAATGATACGTTATATTTAAAATGGGAATCAGTTGATGTAGAGATGAAGCATCATCATTACAACACGTACACAACGAAGTGGAATCTTTCTCATACAGAAATGAATGTATTAATTGCCTATGAGATGGACGTAGAAGGAAGGTTATCACAGTTTAAAATGCATTTACCACCCATGTTGAGTACAAAACCGATTGTGTTTAGTAGAATTGTAGATAGAAATTCATAAAATTAAATATAAAACTTACGATATATCAGTTTTAATGAAAAGAAAGTATGAGTCGGGTTGTAAATCCAGCTCAATACTTTCTTTTTACTTTTTTATATGGATATAGCACTAAATAGTAGTATTCAACATAATTTTTCATAAATCCCTGCTTTAGTAGAGAGTTACCATAAAACCAATTATCGGAAATAATGTAAAGTTAGCTGCTGCTATAACCTTCTTTAGTAAGTAAATAAGAAGGATGTTGTAACCCAGTTGGCTTATAAAACTCGTCATGTGTATACTTAAATCCTAGTTTTTTAAGTAATCTTGCAGAGTCTTTATTTTTAGGATTATGTCCAGCGAATAAACTATTTATCCCAATGTTATTAAAAGAATAACCTATGACTGCTTGAGATGCTTCTTGAGCTATTCCTTGTCCCCAATAGAGAGGCTTTAAATGTATTCCGAACTCAAGAGTTTTATCTTGAGTATTATAAGGACGTACGCCACAACAACCCACATGTTCATTTGTCTGAAGTAAAAAGACAGGCCAATACTGAATATTATCCTGAAGATACATTTCTATTTCTTTATTGAGTCTCTCCTGTATTTGATTTACAGACATTTTTCCATTTGCAACAATGAATTTCGTTACATTTTCATCTCCCCAAAGAGAATTTGCATATTTTATATCATCGCTATTCCAAATAGAAAATCCTAACCTTTCAGTCTTTAAGAAATACTCTCTGATATACGTATCCTCCTCTGCTTGCTTTTTATCTTAATTGTATACTATTTACAAATCTAGTTATTATGATGTACCTTACCCGAACTTAAAAGAAGTTAGTATCTAAAAACTGTTTTTCAGAAATCACCTGCATTCCAGCCCTCTTAAATAAAGCAGTTGTAACTCCTTCACCAGCTATCTTTGTATTAGAAAATTCTCCATTATAAATCATAGTACTTCCACAAGAAGGACTACTTTCTTTTAATACAACATACCTAACATTGGCCTCTTGAATAGTGTTTAATGCTTTATAGGCTCCTTCTATATATAATTTTGTTACGTCGTTTCCAGACTTTTCTATTACCTTAGCATTTCCATCTAATACATCTTCTCCAGTACCACCTACAATTTCTGCCGATTCACGTGGAGTTAAAAAGCCCCCTAAGAGTTCAGGGCATATTAATAATACTCTGTCTTGCTCGACTAATTCCTTAATCTTCCCCACTAAACTATGCGATCCGTTATATCTACACTCTATTCCTGCTAAACATGAACTTACTGCAATCAAAAAGACATCCCCTTAATTAACTACCTTTTTATGCCATTCTATCATAATAATTCTTCGAGGAGCGCTATATATGGTATACATTTGTAGTTACCATAATGTGATTTTCTAGGAAGCCTTTGTTCTGAGGAATATGGTACTTAGTCTCTTTTTCATCTACTTATTTTCTTAGGAGATCCCCAATGCCCAATCAACTGCTGTTTGTGCATGTATTTCTGTGGTATCGAATATAGGTATCCAGATATCATTCTGATTAATTAGTAAGGAGATTTCAGTACAACCTAATATAGCTCCTTCTATTCCATCGTTGATTAAACCATTTATAATTTTTTGATATGCACTTTTGGAACCTAAGTCAATCTTCCCTAAACATAATTCTTTGTAAATAATATCATGTACAATTTGGCGCTCTTTTTCGCTGGGGATATTAACTTCAAGATTATGATTAGCCATAAGTCGACCTTTATAAAAATCCTCTTCCATCGTAAACTTCGTGCCAAGCAACCCGACTCTATTAATCCCTTGGTCTTTTATTTTCTTAGCTGTGGCATCTGCAATATGTAAAATAGGAATACCAATGTGTTGCTGAATATCACTTGCCATTTTATGCATAGTGTTTGTACAGATAACTAAAAAGTCGGCTCCACCTTTTTCGATATATTGAGCTCCTTTAATCATTAACTCTGTTGCTTCATCCCATCTATCACTATGTTGCAATTTCTTTATTTCTTCAAAGTCTACAGAATACATCACACTTTTAGCAGAGTGATGTCCTCCTAACTTTCTATTTACTGTTTGATTGATAATTCTGTAATACTCGCTTGATGATTCCCAACTCATTCCACCTAATAAGCCTATTGTTTTCAATTGACCTAACCTCCTTTATAGAAAATATTACCACAAATTAAGATTTTATCAGTGTAAACATCATATATAATCGTAGTTACCATAATAAGTATTACAAGAACCAATAAAAGTCCGTAAAAGTATACTTTTACGGACTTTTCATTTAGATAATAAAACTATCATTTTTACCGTTCATTTAAGTTCGGAAATTAATTACGAACGTATTCTAAAACACACATACTTTTACGAACGTTTTTGATGAAATAAGTTAGAAGAAAAACGCAAAGAAGCCTATGTACTTATCAAGATTACATAGGCTTCTAGTAATTAACATTAATGATACGTATAGTACTAATATTATGATCTCAGTAAATGCTTCATCTTTTCTTCTGTTTCTTTTTCTTGGCAAGGTTGATAAATGGTTACTTTTAATTCAGGTGCATCATACACTTGGAGTGTGATATGATCCATAATCATTTCTCCTACCACAGGATGAATAATTGTCTTCTTTCCACAAGGCATACCTAAAACTTCATGATTAGACCACCACTTGTAAAACTGAGGGCTTTTCTCGCTAAGTTCACTAATCATAGCTTTAAACCACTCATCTCCGACAAAGCGTGTGTAAGCTAGGCGAAATTGGGCAATTAGTCGTTGAGCATGATCTTCCCAATTTTGAAAAAGGTTTTGATATTCTTTGGAAGTAAAACAGCGCCACACTGCATTGCGGTTTCGCTCGTCCATCTCGTTAAAGTCCCCAAATACCACCACAGCAGCTTTATTCCAGTCTACGATATTAAGTTTTTCATCTGTTACATAGGCAGGGCAGTGACCTAATTGACTTAATAGGTTTTTTATAACACGATCTATATTTTCTCTTTCATTCTGCACGGTTGCAGACGGAAGCGGCTGATTGCCTAATGAAAATAAATGCTCCATTTCTTCTTTGTTTAATTTAAAAATACGAGATATGGCTTCTAATACTTCGGAAGATACTTGTATATCTCGTCCTTGTTCTAGCCACGTATACCAAGTTATGCCGACTCCTGCTAGTTGAGACACTTCTTCTCTGCGTAATCCTTTAGCTCTTCTCCTCGGTCCAATAGGCAAATTAAAATCTTTTGGAGACAATCGTTCTCGTCTTATCTTTAGAAAATCTCCTAATTCTTTTCTTCTTTCTTTATCGCTTACCATTATTTTACTCCTTTGTGTAGGTAGTACTTTTACTGCTAGTATAACTAGACTCCTATTACCATTATAATCCTTATTTTATGATCTAGGTAAGGGAGGTGAAACAGATGATAGTAAAAGATAGAGAAAAGACGTCTGATATATCAAAAGGATTAGTTCTTTTAATGGCTACAGTTTGCGGGTTTACAGTGGCTAACGTCTACTTGAACCAAACCCTTTTAGTAAGCATGTCCGCCAGTTTTCATGTTTCAGCGGCCAGCATAGGCATTATAGCTACTTTAGCTCAAATTGGATACGCACTAGGAAATCTTTTGATAGTACCGTTGGGAGACATCTTTGAACGAAAAAAATTGATTTTGTTTTTATTATTCGCTATATGTATCGTTCTCGCTTTAAACGCTTTATCTATCAACAAAACGTGGATGCTGGTTACAAGTTTAGCTTTAGGAATCGTAACGGTTGTTCCTCAAATTATTGTTCCGTTGGCTGCGAATATAGCTTCAGGTCATAATAGAGGAAAAGTTTTGGGAAATGTCGCCATTGGATTAGTTTGTGGTATTTTAGGCGCTCGACTTGTTAGTGGTTTTATTGATGTTCATTTTGGGTGGCGAATGGTGTATTGGACGTCTGCTGTGGCTACACTTTTTATGATTTTGTTAGTTTACGTCTATTTTCCAAAAAGTAAGGGAGCGAATGCACCCAGTTATAAACACTTAATCATGTCGTTAGGTCCGCTGTTTATAAAAGAAAGAGCCCTGCAACAAGCATGCGTAAGTCAGGGAATGATGTTTGCTTCTTTTAGTGCATTTTGGACCACGCTTGTCTTTTTATTAGATACAGATCCCTACTTCTATGGAAGTGACATGGTGGGGGTAATAGGGTTAGTCGGGATAGCGGGAGCGTTTGCTACGCCGATTATCGGACGTTTAATTGATACAAAAGGGGCAAAGTTTGCAAGTCTTTTGTGTATGTCCATATCTTTACTTGCCTTTATAGGTCTTATAAGGGGAGGGTACTGGTTGCCTGGGTTAATTTTAGGAGCTCTTCTCATAACGATAGGAACTCAAGCAAACCAAGTTGCCTGTCAGTTTACTATTTTCCAATTAGGAGAAGAAAAAAGAAGTCGATTAAATGGATTATATATGGTTTCCACATTTTTAGGAGGGTCCCTAGGATCTTATGTGGGTTTACTTGCATGGAGTAAATGGGAGTGGCATGGAGTGTGTGCCATAGCCATATTGATGATAGCCATTAGCTTTTGTTCTTTAATTCCAATAAGCATCCCTAAAAAAACGATAGGGAATTTCATGAATAAGAAAGGAAGTAATACGTAATGAGAACACACACAGATAACTTTCAACGAGGATTAGAGATATTAGTTAAGATTGATCCAGAGAACTATAAGGACATAATGGCTGGCTTTGAACAGTCAGCTCTCCCTGATTTAGGAACGTTAGCTGTAGAGTTTAATTATGGACAAATTTTCTCGAGACCAGGCTTAGACTTAAAGTCACGCCTTCTTGCCGCAGTGGCTGGCCTAACTGCATTAGGCAATACGAAACAGCTGAAATTTTACATAAACGGGGCTTTGAATGGTGGGTGGACACAGGAAGAAATTTTAGAAGCAATGTTACAAATGGTCATTTATGCTGGATTCCCTGTAGCTTTAAATACGATTTTAACAGTAGCCAATGAAGTCTTTTCTGAAAGAACAGAAAGAAACAAAAAGGAGAAACAAAATGATTATTGATAGTCACGCACATGTGGTTTTACCTATAGAGAATCATATTAAAATGATGGATGAAAGTGGAATAGATAAAACCGTATTGTTTTCTACTCTTGTTCATCCAGAAAAAAGCAGCAACGTTAAAGAATTCACCACGGAAATGAACAAACTAAATCAAATTCTAAATAATGAGGTGAATCCCGTACAAGCACGCTTAAAGGCGCTAGAAGAAGTAAGCGGTGCGCTTAAGCAATACCCAAATAGGTTTGTAGGGTTTGGTTCAGTTCCTCTTTCTTATTCTCCGGGTGATGTCACCTTAAACGACTGGGTAGAGAAACT
>Ga0182738_1004209_pt1 | contig 16016 bp, 9 predicted proteins | sample eDN5th30CBELigMG_FD_128876 | JGI IMG/M metagenome (GOLD analysis project Ga0182738, IMG submission 128876) | Enriched Miracle-Growth compost microbial communities from Emeryville, California, USA - eDNA 5th pass 30_C BE-Lig MG (version 2)... ... | reverse complement strand
CGCTCGATCTGTTGCCGTTGCTGAGCTGGCTCATGGCGCGGGGGCGCTGCCGGAGCTGCGGTACGCGGATCGACCCGGTCCATCCCGTCATCGAGCTGGGCGCGGCGCTGATTGGTGCGCTGTGCGCCTGGCTGTTCCCTCCGGCAACGGCCTTGTTCATGGCGGTGGGCGGCTGGATATTGCTGACTCTCGCGGTGATGGACGCGCGCCATTTCTGGTTGCCTGATGCACTGACACTGCCGCTCGCCGCGCTGGGCCTGACGCTGGGCGACTGGATTCTCCCCGCCTCCTTCATGGATCGCGCACTGGGTGCGGGGCTCGGTGCGGGCGCGCTCTTCCTTCTCGCACTGGGCTACCGCCGCCTGCGCGGGCGCGAGGGGCTGGGGCTGGGTGATGCCAAGCTGCTCGGCGCCATCGGCGGCTGGCTTGGATGGCAGGCGCTGCCCTTCGTGCTGCTCGTCGCCAGCGTGACGGCGCTGCTCTGGGTGGTCGCGCTGCGCCTTGCCGGGCGTGAACTGAATGCAACCACCCGCGTACCACTCGGCACGTTCCTGTGCATCGCAGCGGTGCCGGCCTGGCTGCTGACGGGGCTTTTACTCTTTTAAGGCCTCTCAGGAACGCATCGTTCGGGTGGAGCTTACCGGAAGGGCGGCTCGTTGAACGCCCGCAGCTTGCGGCTATGCAGCCGGTCGCCCTGCGCGCGCAGCCGCTCGCAGGTCTCCAGCCCGATGGCGAGATGGCCGGCAATGGCTTCCTCGTAGAAGCGGTTGGCCTGTCCTGGCAGCTTGAGTTCGCCGTGAATGGGCTTGTCGGAGACGCAGAGCAGCGTCCCATAAGGCACGCGGAAGCGATAGCCCTGGCCGGCGATGGTCGCGCTTTCCATGTCGATCCCTACCGCGCGCGAGAGGCTGAAGCGCAGAGCCGAGTGAGCGTAGCGCAGCTCCCAGTTGCGATCGTCGGTCGTTACCACCGTGCCGGTGCGCAGCCGCCGGCGGATGTCGCCGCCCAGCACCTGCTCGGCCGCCTCGGCCATCGCCACCTGCACCTCGGCAATGGCGGGGATGGGAATTTCCGGCGGCAGCATCGCGTCGAGAATGCGGTCGTCGCGCAAATAGGCATGGGCGAGGACATAGTCGCCGATGCGCTGGCTGGGCCGCAAACCGCCGCAATGGCCGATCATCAGCCAGGCCTCGGGGCGCACCACGGCCAGATGATCGCAGATCGTCTTGGCGTTGGAGGGCCCCACGCCGATGTTGACGAGGGTGATGCCGCTGCGGTCAGGCGCGATCATGTGATAGGCCGGCATCTGGTGGCGGCGCCAGGCACTGTCGGCAATCGCACTTTCCGGGTCGGCGGTGCGGGCCGTGACTTCCACATCGCCTGCCCCGCAGAGCGCGGTGAAGCGCGTGCCCGGGCGCTTCAGCTCCGCGCAGCCCCAGCGTACGAACTCGTCCACATAGCGGTGATAGTTGGTGAAGAGCACGTAGCGCTGCACCGCCTCGGGCGCGGTGCCGGTATAATGCCGCAGCCGCGCGAGCGAGAAATCGGTGCGCAGCGCATCGAACAAAGCGAGTGGCCGGTCGCCGCCCGGTCCGGGCAAAAAGAGGCCGTCCGCGATCTCGTCGCCAATCTCGGCAAGCTCGGTGGCGGGGAAATGGCGCGCCAACTCCGTCGGCGGCGTCTCGGCCAGGGTGCCGGGCGGCAGCATGTCGAGCACATAGGGAAAGGGGATCTGCTGGTCGCTGCGGCCCACGGTCACGTCGACGTCATAATCGGAGAGCAGCAGGTCGAGCTGAGTAGCCAGATAGTCGGCGAACAGGGCCGGCCGCGTGATCGTCGTCGCATAGCGGCCGGGCCGCGTCAGCCGCGCAAAGGAGCGGCGCGCCCCCGGATCGCCAGCGGACTCGTGATAGTCGATGCTCAGGCGTGGATAGCAGAAGCGCCGGTCCGCCAGCGCTTCCGGCCCCGGCACGCGCCCGCTCGCGGCATAGCCGGCCATGGCTTCGCTGAGGCTCGCGACCGCCTCGTCGTAGATGCTCTGGAGCTGCGCGATGATGTCCGCGCTTGTGGGCCTGGTCATGCCGTCCTTCATGGAGCCGGATCACCCCAAGCTCAAGCAGGCGCATGTGACATGGCGATGACATTTCGCGAGGGCAGTCCTCCTTTCACGGCGCAGATTTATGGTCCCCTCAAACAAAAAGGGGACCCGAAGGTCCCCTTTCCAAAACCGATGTGGGCAGGCGCTCAGAGCTGCCCGAGCATATGCTCGGCCGAGGAGACCTTGAACTCGCCGGGTGCCTCGACGTTCAGCTCTTCCACCACGCCGTCGTTCACGATCATGGAAAAGCGCTGGCCGCGCGTGCCCAGGCCGAACTTGCTGCCGTCCATGGTGAGGCCAATGGCGTTGGCAAAGGCGCCGTTGCCGTCGGCCAGCATCGTCACCTTGCCGTCCGCGCCGCCGGCCTTGCTCCAGGCGCCCATCACGAACGGATCGTTGACGGCGGTGCAGGCGATGACATCCACGCCCTTGGCCTTGAGCGCATCGGCCTGCTCGATATAGCCGGGCAGGTGCTTGGCCGAGCAGGTGGGCGTGAAAGCGCCGGGCACCGAGAAGAGCGCGACCTTCTTGCCCTTGAAGAAGTCGGTGCTGGAGACCTGCTCAGGGCCGCTCTCGGTCATCGTCACGAAGGTCGTTTCGGGCAGCTTGTCGCCTTTGCTGATGGTCATCGCGGGTCTCCTCGTGGAAATGGAATTTTGCCGGCCCCGTCCGGGTTTGCCGACGTCCGCCGGAAGTCGGCACTCGCGGCTCTCCTGTCAAGGGCTCGCGTGCCTTTCGGACCGTTCGCCGCCCGCCTTGCCGATGTACGCGGGCATTGGCCGTTGTGCCGCGCCCGTGCTGTGCTAGCTTTCTCCCATGATCGTCTCCAGCACGCCAGACTCGCTTGCCGGCCGCCTGCTGCTCGCCATGCCGGACATGCCCGATCCGCGCTTCCGCCGCTCGGTCGTGGCGATTTGCATGCATGACGGAGGCGGCGCGCTGGGCATCGCGCTGGGTGAGCCCGTTGAGGATCTGGGCCTGCACGGGCTGCTCGCCTCCTTCGATATCGAGCCGCAGGGCGTCGCGGACGTGCCGGTGCTGGCGGGCGGGCCGGTCGAGCCCCGGCGGGGCTTCGTGCTCCATGGCACAGACTGGTTCAGCGATGACAGCATGATGGTTGCGCAGGACATGGCGCTCACTGGCTCGCTCGACGTGTTGCGCGCCATCGCGGCGGGCGAAGGGCCGGCGCATTTCATCGTCACGCTCGGCTATGCCGGCTGGGGCAGCGGGCAACTCGAACGTGAACTCTCCGCGCCCGGCTGGTTCCTCTCGTCGGTGAGCCCGCGCCTCCTTTTCGACATCGAGGCGGAGGACCGCTGGGCCGCGGCCTTTGCGGGAGAGGGGATCGATCCTGCCATGCTGGCGGCGAGTAGCGGCCAGGCCTGATCAGCGGCGTTGCGGTGTATGCGGCCCGGCCATCCTTGTCATACTGGCTGGATGGCCGGATGAAGGCGGAGCTGTCACTGCCTTGTGACAGCATCGCGCGGGCTCATCCAAATGCCCCGGTCATCCTCCAGACATAAAGAAGTCTTTATATTTGCCAGGCAAGGCGGTGCTTGATAAGGCACCGCCTCATCGCCTGGGGCCTTACCGGCCTGCAGGCTGCTGGTCTTTCCCGTCTTTGCCGCATCCGAAGGAGTTTCGCCGGTGGCCACCATTGCACAAGACTATGTCATCAAGGACATCTCGCTCGCGGATTTCGGCCGCAAGGAGATCGAGATCGCCGAGACCGAGATGCCCGGCCTGATGGCCCTGCGCGAGGAATTCGGCTCGGTGAAGCCGCTGCGCGGCGCCCGCATCACCGGCTCGCTGCACATGACGATCCAGACGGCGGTGCTCATCGAGACGCTGGCGGCGCTGGGCGCGGAAATCCGCTGGGCTTCGTGCAACATCTTCTCCACCCAGGACCATGCCGCCGCCGCCATCGCGGCCTCGGGCATTCCCGTCTTTGCCGTCAAGGGCGAGACGCTGGAGGAATATTGGGACTATGTAATCCGTATCTTTGACTGGGGCGACACCACCTGCAACATGATCCTGGACGATGGTGGCGACGCCACTATGTTCGCGTTGTGGGGCGCACGGGTCGAGGCGGGCGAAGCGCTCTTCAAGCCCTCTAACGAGGAGGAGAGGATCTTCGTCGCCACGCTGGAGCGCTTCCTCAAGGAGCGTCCGGGCTACCTGACCAAGACCGTCGCGGCCATCAAGGGCGTCTCGGAAGAGACGACCACCGGCGTCCACCGCCTCTATGAGCTGGCCAAGAAGGGCAAGCTCCCGTTCCCGGCCATCAACGTCAATGACTCGGTGACGAAGAGCAAGTTCGACAATCTCTATGGCTGCAAGGAGTCCCTCGTCGACGCCATCCGCCGCGCGACGGACGTGATGCTGGCCGGCAAGGTCGCCTGTGTTGCCGGCTTCGGCGATGTCGGGAAGGGCAGCGCCGCCTCGCTCCGCAATGGCGGCGCGCGCGTGCTGGTGACCGAGATCGACCCCATCTGCGCGCTTCAGGCTGCGATGGAGGGCTATGAGGTCGTGACGATGGAGGAAGCCGCCAGCCGTGCCGACATCTTCGTCACCGCCACCGGCAATGAGGACATCATCACCGTCGACCATATGCGGGCGATGAAGAACATGGCCATCGTGTGCAACATCGGCCATTTCGACAGCGAGATTCAGGTCGCCGGCCTCGCCAACATGAAGTGGACCGAGATCAAGCCGCAGGTCGACGAGATCGAGTTCCCCGACGGCAAGAAGATCATCCTGCTCGCTCAGGGCCGGCTGGTGAACCTGGGCTGCGCCACTGGCCATCCCAGCTTCGTCATGTCGTCGAGCTTCACCAATCAGGTGCTGGCGCAGATCGAACTCTTCACCAAGAACGAGCAGTACAAGAATGGAGTCTATGTGCTGCCCAAGCATCTGGACGAGAAGGTTGCCGCGCTTCATCTGGAGAAGCTGGGCGTCAAGCTCAGCAAGCTCACTCCCAAGCAGGCTGCTTATATCGGCGTGCCGGTCGAAGGGCCGTTCAAGCCGGATCACTATCGGTACTGATCGACGTCCGGTTCAGCATGGCTGGATCGGATATGGGACCGGCCCGCGTTCTTCACTCGACCGCCATGGCCATAGGCCGTGGTAGCCGGGAAGGGGCGCGGGCCACTCCGTCTCTCGTCCGCGACCGCGCCTTTCCCGCAGGGGAAGGCGTCCGCTGGCGCCACCAGCGTGTCGCGCCGAGGCATTCGAATGCGCGCCGGCTTGTCTCGCGCCGCGCAGCCCCCTAATCCGGCACAGTGATGTCGCTTTCGCCCATCGTCCTGTCGCTCCTGGGAGGGGTGCTCGCTGCCTGGCTGATCCTGGCCTGCTGGGCCATCGTCTCGGGCCTCTCCATGCGCCGAGCAGCGCGCGCGAGCCGCCTCTATACCGACCGCGTCGTCTATCTCCTCCAGTCCGCACCAGCGATTCCGGTGCTCATCAAGCCGGACGGCAGCATCGACGCGTCCGAGCGGCTGGCAAGCTGGCTGGGGCGCACGGAGCTGCCGACTTTCTTCTCCGAGCTGGTCGCCGAGGATGGCGGGCTGGAACCCGAGCATGCCAAGGCCTTGGCAGAGGACGTCAAGGCCGCGCAGCGCGGCGGCAAGAGCTTCGTCCTCCCGGTGCGCGCGCGGGGCTCCCGCCGCTCGCTTCTCGTGCGGGGCGGGCCGGCCGATCCGGGCATGGCGCGGCCGGGCAGCGTCGTTCTCTGGGTCTTTGATTCGACCGAGAGCCAGTCGCGCATCGAGGAGCTGCGCGAGCAGGTGGACCGCTATCGGGAAGCGCTGGAGGCGCTCTCCGGTGTCATCGAGGCGGCGCCCATGCCGGTATGGCACCGCACGCCCGACCATCGCCTGAGCCTTGTCAACAGCGCCTATGTCCACGCGGTGGACGGCCGCAGCGCGCAGCAGGTCATCGAACAGGGTATCGAGCTGATCGAATCTGTGGATGGCGTTTCTCCGGGCGCGACCGCCGCCCTGGTTGCCGATGCGCAGGCCCCCAGCGCGCGCATGGTGCCCGTTACTATTGACGGCGAGCGGCGGCTGATGCGCGTGGTCGACGTGCCGCTGGGGCCGGCGGGCGTGGCCGGCTATGCCATTGACATGCACGAGCTGGAGCAGGTGCGCGCCCAGCTCAAGCATCTCGTCCAGGCCAATCGGGACATGCTGGACCGGCTCTCGGCCGGCGTGGCGCAGTTCGGTGCGGACCAGCGCCTGCAATTCTGCAACCAGCCCTTCCTCAGCATCTTCGGCATCAAGCCGGAAACAGCCTCGGTCGATACTGATTTCGACCGCGTGCTGGACGCGATGCGCGATGCCGGACTGGTGCCGGAAACACCCGATTTCCCGGCGTGGCGGCGAGAGCGGCGGCAATGGTTCCACTCACCTACGGCCATTGAGGAGAACTGGCTGCTGCGCGATGGCGTGCATCTGCGCGTCTATGCCCAGCCGCTGCCGGATGGCGGTCTGTTGCTTATCTTCGAGGACCGCACCGAGCATGTGCAGCTCGCCAGCTCGCGCGATACGCTGCTGCGCGTGCGCAATGCCACGCTCGACAATCTGTTCGAGGCCATTGGTGTGTTTGCGGCCGATGGACGGCTCCACTTGTGGAACAGCAAGTTCCGACAGATCTGGACCGTGCCCGAGGCGCTGCTCGCCACGCATCCGCGCGTGGACGAGCTGATGGCCGCGCTCTCGGACCGGCTTGCCCGGCCGCAGCAGGCCAGTCTCGTCCATCAGCTCATTCGCGCCGCCACGGTGGAGCGGCGCCAGCGCGGCGGGCGCATCGCCTTTGCGGACGGGCGTTATTTCGAGTTCGCGGCGATCCCGCTGCCGGACGGCAATGCACTGTTCGTGATGCTCGACATCTCTGACAGCCGTCGCATCGAGCAGGCACTGCGCGACCGCAACGAGGCGCTGGAGGATGCCGACCGCGTCAAGACCGCCTTCGTCTCCAACATGAGCTACGAGTTGCGCACGCCGCTCACCTCCATCGTGGGCTTCGCCGAGATGATGCAGGGCGGCCTTGCCGGCCCGCTGCCGGCACAGGCGCTGGATTATATCGACGCCATCATCGACAGCACCAACAAGCTCGCTAAGCTGATCGACAATGTGCTGGACCTCACGCAGGGCGCGGCGGGCGGCCTGCCCATCGAGCACAAGCCGATCGACATGGAGGCACTGGTTCGCAAGATCGTGGCGCAGTTCGAACCGCGTGCGAAAGCGCGGGGGATCAACATCGCGCTCGCGCTCCAGCCTAACCTCGGATCGATCAAGGGCGACGAGCGGCGCATCCGCCAGTCAATCGAGCATCTGGTGGAAAATGCGGTCAGCTATGTGGGAGCCCATGGCCGCGTGCTGGTGCATGGCGACGGCAACCAGAACGGCGTGCGTGTCGTCGTCTCGGACAATGGGCCGGGAATCGAGGCCAAGCTGCAACCGCGCATCTTCGATACCTTCTCGCGCTTCGGCCGCACGACGGAGGGGCGCTCCAGCGGGCTCGGGCTGCCGCTGGTCCGCCAGTTCGTGGAGGCGCATGGCGGGAGCGTGACGCTGGTATCCGAACAGGGGCAGGGGACGATCGTCACGCTCAGCCTGCCGCGCGACGCGTGATGGCCGGGTGTCTATCCATCGCAAGCGCCGCATATGCGATGCTGCACATCGCCACCACCCCAATGCCTCCTCTGAAGGGGAGGGGGTATAGGCAGGGCCCCGCCCTTCCATGACTCAAGCGCTTTTCCTCGAAACCGCCACCGATGTCGAGGCGCTGGGCGCGCGCCTCGCCGCCGCGCTGCGTGCGGGCGATGTGGTGCTGCTCGACGGTGACCTCGGCGCGGGCAAGACCACGCTGGCGCGCGGCATCCTGCGCGGCCTGGGCCTTGTCGGCGAGGCGCCGAGTCCCACCTTCGCCATTCTCCAGGGCTATGAGCCGCCAGAAGTCGGGTTGCCGGTCGGGCATGTCGATCTCTATCGCCTCGAGAGCGCTGCGGAAGCAGAGGAGCTTGGTCTCGACGACTGGCTGGCGGACGGCGCCCTGCTCATTGAATGGCCGGACCGGCTGGGCGGCCGTTTCGATGCTTTCGCGCTGCATCTTCGACTGGACATGGTGCCCGCGGGCGGGCGCATCTTGACAGCGCGCGTGCCGCCGGCTTGGGAAGGGCGATGGCCGCTCCCATGATGACACCGCCGCCCGGCGCCGCTCCCTTCCTCGCTGCCGCTGGTTGGGCGGGCGCGCAGATCCTGCCGCTCGCCGGGGACGCCTCGTTCCGCCGCTATTTCCGCGTGATCGACGGCGCACGCCGGGCCGTATTGATGGACGCGCCGCCCCCTCACGAGGACCCGCGCCCGTTCATTGCCGTGGGCGAATGGCTGGACGGCCATGGTTTTGCCGCGCCTCGAATCCTGGCGCGCGATCTCGATCAGGGGCTGCTGCTGCTGGAGGATTTCGGCGACGCGCGCCTGCGCGAGCATCTCGACACTGCGCCGCAGGATGAACAGGCGCTCTATACGCGCGCGGTCGATCTGCTTGTCGATCTCCACCGGCTACCTGCCCAGTCGGGCCTGGCGCCCTACGACCGTGCTGTCTATCAGCGAGAGGCAGGGCTCCTCACCGAATGGTTTGCACCCGCCGCCGGGCTCGATGTGGACGCCGCCGGCTATGCCGCCGCGTGGGACGCGGTGCTGCCCATCGCCGAAGGGGACGCCGCGCCCGCCGTGACCGTGATGCGGGACTATCATGCCGAGAACATCATGCTGCTGCCGGACGGCGCGCGCTCGCACGGGCTGGGCCTGCTCGACTTCCAGGACGCGCTCGCCGGCCACCCTGCCTATGATCTCGTCTCGCTGCTCCAGGATGCGCGGCGCGATGTCTCGCCGGCGGTGGAGCAGGCCATGCTCGCACATTATCAATCGGCTACGCGTGTTTCCTCAGATTTCGAGGCTGCCTATGCCGTGCTCGGCGCGCAGCGCAACGCCAAGATCATCGGCATCTTCACGCGGCTGTGGCAGCGCGACGGCAAGCCGCGCTACCTCACTTTCCTGCCACGGATGTGGGGCCTGCTGGAGCGCGACCTGGCGCATCCGGCGCTTGTACCGGTGGCGGCGTGGTTTGCGGCCAATATTCCCGCCGAGGCGCGCGGAGCGCTGAAAGCCGAGACGGTGTGAGCACCACGCTGGACACCGCGATGCTCATGGCCGCGGGCCTCGGCAAGCGGATGCGGCCGCTCACGGCCACACGCCCCAAGCCGCTCATCCGCGTGGCAGGGCAGGCGCTGATGGACCATGCGCTCGATCGCATCGAGGAAGCGGGCATTCGCCGCACCATCGTCAATGTTCATTATCTGCCGGACGCCATCGAGGGCCATCTCGTCACGCGCGCGCGCCGCACCGGTGCGGCCTATCCGATCTCGGACGAGCGCGCACGGCTGCTGGAGACGGGCGGCGGTCTCGTCCACGCGCTGCCTCTGCTGGGCGACAAGCCGTTCCTGTGCGCCAACAGCGACAATCTATGGATCAACGGCGCGGTCGATTCCATTCGCGCGCTGGCCGCCCTCTGGGATGATGCGCGGATGGACGCGCTGCTGCTGATGGTGCCCCATGCCCGTGCCGCCGGCCACAGCGGGCCGGGGGACTTCCGCATGGACCCGCTCGGCCGTCTGTCGCGCCGTGCGCCGGGCCGTGTTGCGCCTTTCGTCTTCACCGGCGTACAGATTCTCTCACCCCGGCTCATCGTCGATCCGCCGGCGGAGGTCTTTTCCACCAATATCTTCTGGGATCGCGCCATTGCGGCCGGCCGCGCCTTCGGCTTCGTGCATCTGGGGCAATGGTTCGACGTGGGCACGCCGCAGGCCATTCCGCTGGTCGAGGCGGGGCTGGCCAGTGGCTAGGGCGCAGCCCGGCTCCGGCCGCCCGGCGGTCTATACCATTCCCGCGCACCGGGCCTTCGCCGATGCGCTCGCCAAGGGGCTGATCGCACGCCATGGCGGCCGCGAGGGCGGCCTTGCCCTTGCACGCGGCATCGTGCTGCTGCCCAGCAACCGCGCGGTACGTGCGGTGCGCGATGCCTTCGTGCGCGCTTCGGGGAGCGGGCTGCTGCTGCCCCGGCTCGTGCCGGTGGGCGACATCGATCTCGACGAGACACTAGGCAATGCGCTGGCGCCAATGGGCGCGGACGCAGGGCTGCCGCCCGCCATCGGCACGGCCGAGCGGCTGATGATCCTCACGCGGCTGGTGATGGCCGAGCGCGCGCGGCTGGGCGAGCCGGTCGATCTCGGCGAGGGCTATCGCCTGGCCGATGCGCTGGCGCGCACGCTCGACCAACTCATCGTCGAGCGCAAGGGGCCACATGATCTGGCCGAGGCGCGGGAGGAAGGACTCTCGGCGCATTGGGAGCGCGCCTACCAGCTTTTCAGCCTGCTGTTTGAGCAATGGCCGCGCGAACTGGCGGCGCGCGGCTGCATCGATGCGGCAGAACGACGCAACCGGCTGCTCGATCATGTCGCCGCGCGCTGGCGCGACAGTCCGCCCGACCGCTTCGTGGCGGCGGCGGGCATCGTTGCGACCGCGCCGGCCGTGGCCGGCCTGCTACGCACGGTGGCGCATCTGCCCAGCGGCATCGTGGTGCTGCCCGATCTCGACCAGAATCTGAGTGAGGCGCAGTGGGATGCCATTGGTCCCGTCGCCGCCCGCCGCGAGGACGAGCCCGAGCCGCAGGAGACGCATCCGCAATATGCGCTCAAGCAACTCCTCCATCGCATGGGCGTCCACCGCGACGAAGTCGCGATCTGGCGCGAGGGTAGCGAGCATGATGCACGCGCGGCGCGGGGCCGGGCGATCAGCAATGCCCTGTTGCCGGCGCTGCTGACTGGCGGCTGGCCGGAGATTCCTGCCGCTGAGCGCTCGCTCAGCGGGGTGCGCGCGATCGAGGCCGCGAACCCGGCGGAAGAGGCGCAGGCGATCGCCATCGCCCTGCGCGAGGCAGTGGAGGAGCCGGGGCGCACGGCGGCGCTCGTCACGCCGGACCGGGAGCTGGCGACGCGGGTTTCGGCCCATCTGGCGCGCTGGGGCATCGATGCGGATGACAGCGCCGGCCGACCACTTGCCCAGCTTGCGCCGGGCACGCTGCTGCTGGCCTTGGCACAGGCGGGCGCCGAACGGTTCGCGCCGGTCGCGTTGCTGGCTTTGCTCAAGCATCCGCTGGTGCGGGCGGGCGAAGAGCGGCTTGCCTGGCTGGAGCAGGTCCGCCGGCTTGACCTGTTGCTACGTGGACCGCGACCGCCGGCCGGGCTTGCCGGCATCGGCCATGTGCTCGCCGCTGCCGGGCCGCGTGGCACGGCGCTGGCGGATTGGTGGGAGGCGCTCGCCGCACTGCTGGCGCCGCTGGAGGCCGCCTTTGCCGCCGAACGCCCGCTGGCTGAGATGATCGCCGCGCTGCGCGAGACGGCGTCGACTCTCACCGGTGAACGCGTCTGGGCGGGCCATCAGGGCCATGCTGCGGCTGCGCTCTTCGCCGACCTGGAGACCGCCGTGCCACAAGGCCCGGCCCTTGCCGATCCGGCCGGTTTCGCGGTCATGCTGGGGCAGATGCTCGCCGCGCAGGCGGTGCGGCCGCCGCAAGGCGGGCACCCACGCGTGCAGATCCTGGGCCTGCTCGAAGCGCGGCTGCAGCAGGCCGATCTCATGATCCTGGCGGGGCTTAACGAGGGGGTCTGGCCCGGCCTGCCGCAGCCTGACCCATGGCTTGCGCCCAAGGTGCGGCGCCTGCTCGGCCTGCCGGGGCTGGAGCGGCGCATCGGCCTCTCCGCGCATGACTTCGCGAACGGGCTGGGCGCGCCGCGTGTGCTGCTCACCCGTGCCCGGCGAGACAAGAGCGCGCCGACTGTCGCGTCGCGCTTCTGGCTGCGCCTGAAGGCCATGGCCGGCGAGCGCTGGGTGGAGGATGTGCGCCTGCTGCGCCTCGCGCGCGTCATCGATGTGTCCGCCGCGCCGGCGCCGCGCATGGCCCGACCCGCGCCATGCCCGCCGGCCGATCAGCGGCCGCGCGAGATTGCCGTTACTGACATCGATCGCCTCCGCGCCGATCCTTATGCCTTCTATGCCGCCCGCATCCTGCGCCTGCCGGTTCTGGAGCCGGTCGATGCCGACCCTGGCCCGGCCTGGCGGGGTACGGCGGCGCACGAGCTGCTCCAGCGCTGGATCGAGGAGGGCGCGCACGATGCCGCGTGGCTGGCGGACCTGGCCCGCGCGATGCTGGCCGGTGCGCAGGCGCATCCGCTGATGCGCACGCTCTGGCAGCCGCGCCTGCTCGCCGCGCTCGATTGGGTTGCGGCGCAAGTGGCGGCTGAACAGGCGGAAGGACGGCGCGTGCTCTTCGGCGAGAAATGGGGCGTCATCACGCGCGGCGGCGTCACGCTGCGCGGGCGGCCGGACCGAGTGGATGCCCTGCCGGACGATACCGTCGGCATCGTCGACTATAAGAGCGGCGCCACCGCGACGGCCAAGCAGGTGAGGGCCGGCTATTCGCTCCAGCTCGGCCTGCTCGGCCTCATCGCGCGCGAGGGCGGCTTTTCGGAGCATGGCGTGCCGGCGGGCAGTGCCGTCTCCACCTTCGAATATTGGAAGCTGGCCAAGGGACCGGGGCGCAGCTTCGGCTACAAGCAATCGCCCGTGGACCCCGAAGGCAAGCGTGGCAAGGTCGCCACGGCCGATTTCCTCGATCTCGTCGCCGGCTATTTCGACGAGGCAGCCGCCCGCTGGCTGACCGGCGACGAACCCTTCACCGCGCGCCCCCATTCGGACGCACCGGTCTTCACCGATTACGACCAGCTCATGCGGCTCGACGAATGGTATGCGCGCGGCGGCGAGGGGGAGGGCGCGGATGGCTGAACGCCGAGGCATTCCGCCTCTCAAGCCCGAGCAGGCCATGGCCTCGCGCCCCAACGCGCATGTGTGGCTGAGCGCGTCGGCCGGCACGGGCAAGACCCATGTGCTCTCTGCCCGTGTGCTGCGCCTGCTGCTGGCCGGGGTGGCGCCCGAGCGCATCCTGTGTCTCACCTTCACCAAGGCCGGCGCGGCCGAGATGGCCGAGCGCGTGCACAATATCCTGGCGCGCTGGGTGCAGATTGACGAGGGCGCGCTGTTTCACGATCTGGAGGCGCTGGGTGAGGCGAGCGGGCCGGACGCACGGCGCGCAGCACGGCTGCTCTTCGCGCGCGTGCTCGACGCGACCGGCGGGGGTTTGCGCATCCAGACCATCCACAGCTTCTGCCAGTCGCTGCTCGCCGCTTTCCCGCTGGAAGCCGGCCTCGTCCCCGGCTTCCGTCCGCTCGACGAGCGCGCGCAGGCGGCGCTCTCGCGTACCGCGCTCATCGGCATGATCGAGGAGGCCGAGCGCCAGTTCGACCAGCCGCTGCTCGATGCCATGGCGATGCTGGCCCTGCGGCTGGGCGAGCAGGGCACGGTCGATTATCTCGCCCGCTGCGTGCCGGCCGGCCCGGCGCTGGACGCGCTGCCCGAGGACATTGCCGGGGCGCTGCTCGATTTCCTCGATCTGCCCACCGGCGACCTCGATGCGCATCTCGCCGCCTGCTGTGCCGACCCGCATATTCCCGAGGCCGCGCTGCGTCGCCTTGCCCATGCCAATCGCGCCTGGAACACCAAAACCGGGCTGGCGCTGGCGGAGTGCATCGCACGCTGGCTCGGTAGCGCGGCGCATGAGCGCCCGGCGCAGATTGCGGCGCTGCTCTCCGGCCTTGTGACCAAGGATGGGGAGGTCAAGAACCGCAACAATGAGAAACTGCTCGCTCATGAAGCTGGCTACATCGACATTGCGGCAGACATCGGTGCAAGGCTGCGCGCGCTGGCCGACTTGCCCGGGCAGGTCGCTTATGCCCGCGCCGCCGCTCAGGGCCTGCTCGCCGGCCGCGCTTATGCCCGCGCCTATGCCGCCGCCAAGCGCCGTGCCGGCATGGTCGATTTCGACGATCTGATCGGTCATGCCAGTGCCTTGCTCAATCAGCCGCAGGTCGCTGAATGGGTCCGCTACAAGCTCGACCAGCGGATCGATCATATGCTGGTCGACGAGGCGCAGGACACCAATGAACGCCAATGGGATCTGGTCGACGCCATCATCGAAGATTATTTCGAGGTGGAGCCGGATGAGCGGCGCGGTGCGCCCCGCACGCTGTTCGTGGTGGGCGATACCAAGCAGGCGATCTTCGGCTTTCAGGGCACCAGTCCGCGCGCTTTCGTGGAGGCGCTGCGCCGCTTCCGCGCGCGCGCGACGCGCACCGGTCACTGCATCGACGAGCTGCCACTGGCGCTCAGCTTCCGCTCCGTGCCCGCGATATTGGAGGCGGTGGATGCGACGCTGGCGGAGATCGGCCACGAGGCCGTCGGCCTCGACTGCGTACCAGCGCCGCATCGCGCCGCGCGACGCCATCCCGGCCGCGTTCTGCTGTTGCCGCCGACTGCTGCGGCAGCAGCCGGCGAGGACGAGCCCGAGGATGAGGATGTGCCGGCGGGCGAGGAAAACTGGCTGGCCGATCATGAACGCCTTCATGCTGATCGCATCGCGCGACAGGTCAAGGCGTGGCTGGCCGAGCCGCTATGGCTGCGCTCGCGCGGCCGGTTTGCGCGGCCGGGCGATATCCTCATCCTGCTGCGCAGCCGAGGGGCCCTCTCGCGGCTGATCGTCGCACGGCTCTACGAAGCGGGCGTGCCGGTGGCGGGCGTGGACCGGCTGCGCCTCCAGGCGCCGCTCGCGGTGCGCGATTTGCTCGCAGCCCTGCGCTTTGCCGTGCAGCCGCAGGACGATCTCAATCTCGCCAATCTGCTGGTCTCACCGCTGATCGGCTGGAGCCAGGACGACCTGCTCGCCCATGTGCCGCGCCCCAAGGGCGTCTCGCTGTGGGCGCATCTGCGCGCCACGCTGACCGAGGACCAGCTTGCTCCCCTGCGCGGGCTCCTCGCTGCCGCCGACTTCACCACGCCCTACCGCTATCTGGAAGCGATCCTCTCCGGGCCGATGGAGGGCCGCCGCAAGCTCGCCGCGCGGCTCGGCGAGGAAGCGCGCGACGCCATTGACGAGCTGCTCAACGCTGCGCTCGGTTTCGAGAGTGAGGATCATCCCTCGCTTCAGCGCTTCATCGATTGGTTCGACCGGGGCGAGGGCGAGATCAAGCGCGAGCTGGCCGAGAGTGGTGATCTGGTCCGCGTCATGACCGTGCACGGCTCCAAGGGACTGGAGGCGCCCATCGTCATTCTTGCCGATGCGGCCTTCGATCCCGCCTATCGCCCGCGTGGGGAGGTTCTGGCGCTCCCCGTCGCAGCCACTGCGCTGCCGCTGGTACGCCCGAGCAAGGCAGAGGCATGCGCGGCATTGGCGCGGGCGGCCGAGCTGGCCGATGCCGCCGACATGGAGGAGCACTGGCGGCTGCTTTATGTGGGCATGACGCGCGCCGAGGAGTTGCTGGCCGTCACCGGCCTGCTCGGCACGCGCGCCAAGGGCGAGACGCCGGAGCGGAGCTGGCACCGCATGATCGCGCAGGCCATGACCCGGCTGGGCGCCGCTTCGGTGACGCTGGCTGACTGGGGCGAGGCACTGGAGTGGACCGGCCCTGCCGATCTGCCGGAGGCCGAGCCGGGCGCGGCGGCTGATGTGGAGGCGCCGGCCCCGCCGGACGATCTCCCAGCCTGGCTCCACGCGCCTGCGCCGGCCGAGGCGCGGCCGCCGCGGCCCCTCGCACCGACCGCGCGGCTGGAGGACGATGTGCCCAATCCGCCGCCCGACGCGCGCCTGCGCGCCGCGGCCGAGCGGGGGCGCCGGCTTCACGCCCTGTTTGAGCGGCTGCCGGATCTGCCACCTGCCGAGCGGGCCGAGGGGGCCGATCGCTGGCTTG
>Ga0182738_1004208_pt1 | contig 16017 bp, 15 predicted proteins | sample eDN5th30CBELigMG_FD_128876 | JGI IMG/M metagenome (GOLD analysis project Ga0182738, IMG submission 128876) | Enriched Miracle-Growth compost microbial communities from Emeryville, California, USA - eDNA 5th pass 30_C BE-Lig MG (version 2)... ... | reverse complement strand
GAACTCCACCTCCAGGCTGTTCGATAACTGCCATGCTAAAACATAGCGACTGTACCAGTCGATGACTGCTGCTAAATAGAGGTATCCTTTCTGCATCGGAACAAACGTAATATCGCATGCCCAAACCTGATTCGGGCGATTGATTTCCACCCCTCTGAGTAAATAGGGATAGACCGGATGGCGAGGCTCCCGCCTGGACGTTTGTGGTCCTGGTGCCAGCGACTTCAGCCCCATGGACCGCATGATTCGCTGCATTTTCTTCCGATTGACGACCACTCCTTGAAGCTCCAGATGAGACACCATCCCCCGGCTCCCCAGGTGCGGATGCTGGAGATACTCCTCGTCAATCAACCGCATTAAACGTAAATCTCCTTCACTGGCTGGAACCGGATGATAATAGACATTCGAACGATGAAGACCTAATAATTCACACTGACGACGGACACTGAAATTCCTCTCTGAGAAATCAATCCAGGACCGACGTTCAGCCACCGTGCTCGGCCACTTTTTTTTTGACCCAGTCCAACTCGATTTTCAGTCGACCGATCTGTTCGTACAGCTCGGCGGAACTCGGCTCATCTGTGGGAGGCTTCTTCGTCGACGGCTCCTCGAAGACACCTTCGGCTCCTTCCAGAAGCTGCTTCTTCCAGAGGGCAATCTGCGTTGGGTGCACCTTGTGAATCGACGCCAGCTCACTGACCGTCTTGAGTCCCCGAACGGCATCCAATGCCACCCTGGCCTTGAACGCTCCATCAAACTTCCTTCTCTTCCGAGACATCGCTGTTCTCCTTTCCAAAGAACCACCACGATACCTCATCCCTCACCACCCCAGACACACTTTTCCATCTAAACCCCTGGCCCGAAAATCGGGGTCCACTTCACCCCGACATTGTCGGAACTGGATGGGCACACAAGTATTTCAGTTTGCTGTTTCCAGAACGGATCGATGATTATCACAGCCGCCAATGGCAAACTTATGCGATCTTGAAACTCCAACAGCTCCCGCCGGAGGGAGAAGGGCGATACCTGGTTGCCGGCCGTTTCGTGAATGCTGCTCGAAATGCCGGATTGCCGATGAATCATTTCACGGCGGCATTGAACGCTCAATTCGGTCCTCGCCACCACTATTGGCGGATCGGGATTGACGACGCGATTCAGAATGGCGACAGCTGGTCGATCATGCGTGACGAGAGTTGCGTGGGCCTGATTTGGAAAGATGTGGGCGACCTGTCATGGGTGGAAGCCAACAAAGCCTCTCGTGATCAGCTCAGAGAAATGCTGGGTGGGCCGGAATCAATCGATGCCTGGAAAAAGGCATCTCAGCTGATTCAGTTCGTGGGGAAGATGAGCCGTAACGATATTGTCGTGGTGGCGGAGACGGATTATGTCTTGGGAATCGGTCGAGTCACCGGAGATTATCAGTTTGTTCCAACCTCTGAACTCCCACACCGGCGGTCGGTGGAATGGCTCGATTTTTCACAATGGCAATTGCCAATTGAAGAAGATTTTCAATCAGCCGTCAGCCAGATCCACAAATATGCCGGGAACATTCTGGAAATCGAACGTCATCGCCAGAACGGCGTTGCCCCACCAGTCATCACTCCTACGCCTATCAAACCCGCGATCCCACAACTGACCGGCGTTCCAGCCAGAATCCAGTCGATCCTGGAACGGAAGGGGCAAGTCATCCTGTACGGGCCACCCGGAACAGGAAAGACATACTGGGCCGAAAGCACCGCTCTGGCGTTAGCTGGAATGGCTGCTTTCAGCCGCGCGTTCGCAAACTTGAATGAACACGAGAAGGCTGCCATCACGGGCAACAACGGTGTCGGCGGGCTGGTTCGCTGGTGCTGTTTCCATCCGGCCTATGGGTATGAAGATTTTCTTGAAGGGCACCGACCGGGAGTCTCGCAAGGACAGCTGACTTTCGAATTGCGAAACGGCATCTTCAAGCAACTGTGCCACGATGCCCAGGAATCGCCGGACCGCTCGTTTTTCCTGATCATTGATGAGATCAATCGGGGAGACATTCCCCGCATCTTTGGGGAACTGCTGACCGTTCTGGAAAAAGACAAACGCGGCAAGAAGATTCTCCTTCCGATCAGTCAGGAAGAGTTCTTTGTTCCGCAGAATGTCTTCGTGATTGGAACGATGAACACGGCCGATCGTTCCATCTCACTGCTGGATGCCGCACTCCGACGCCGATTCGGATTCATTGAGATGATGCCGGACGCGTCTGTACTTCGTGATGTGGTAATCAGCGGAGTGCCACTGCGAGCCTGGTTGGAGGAACTCAACGCTCGAATTCGCCAGCACGTCGGCAGGGATGCCCGGAATCTTCAGATCGGTCATTCTTATCTAATGGCAGCCGGCAAGCCGATCAAAGATGTTCATGCCCTGAAACGAACCGTTCGTGATGATATCCTACCGCTGCTGGAAGAATACTGTTACGAAGATGTGGAAGCTCTCTTCAAAATCCTCGGTAACGGTTTCCTGGACCAGAAGCATCAGCAATTGCGACAAGACATCTTTGAAGATGGACAGGAAGAACTATTCCTTCAGGCTCTACTGCAATGCTGCCCGGACATCTCCACCTCGACTGAAGTGACCCAGTCCGAGACGGACGCAGAGGCCGATGAAGACGGGAATGACGAGGAAACGGAGTGAAATCTGCATCCATTCAGGTGACACTGCGGGAGTGGGAGCATCTGCGTCCGGAACAGAATCCCTTGTTGAGAAATCTGTTCCTAGAGCCCGAGTTTCATGATCTCGCTCGCGACTTATCAGAACGGAGATTGCTGGACATCGTCGAATTGCGTCAGGGAATGTCTTTGCGTGCATTTTCACATGTCGGAAGAGTCCGCCTCGGGACTCTCGATGTGATAGTCCAACCGAAAATCGAGCAGACATCATTGTTGAATCTGTTGCGCTATGCCTATGGCTTTCGCAAGCTGGAACTGTTTGCGGAATCTCATCAGCGGATTGAACAGTTGGGATTCGAAGACTTGCTTGTCCAGCAACTCAACGCCGAAGTTCGTGAACTGCTGTCACGTGGCCTGCAAAGAAACTATGTCCGCAGACAGGAATTGCTCACGTCGCCTCGCGGCCGGATCGACATCCAGCGAATTGCGAATGCCGGGGGAATCATGGAAGCGAGTCTTCCCTGTACGCACTTTTCCCGCATCGACGACTCTCTCCTCAACCGCGTCCTCCTGGCCGGGGTGCACATGGCAGCATCGATCACGCATGACATCACGCTGAGGCGGGATGCACACAGATTGTCTTTGGTTCTGGAGGAAAGCGTGACAACAATCACGCTGAACGCGTCGATTCTTGATCGTGTGACAACCAGCCTGAACCGAATGACGGCGGCCTACGATTCGGCAATGTCGCTCATTCGACTCCTGTGGGAATCACAAGGAGTATCTTTGGCTGGAACTGATTCCCCGGTCCGCATTCCCGGATTCCTGTTTGACATGAATCGTTTCTTTCAAGCATTGCTGGCCCGTTTCCTGAGCGACCACCTGATTCCATTTCAGGTGAAGGAGGAACAGGGATTAACCGGCATGATGAAGTACGTGACGGGATTCAATCCTCGCAACCAACGGACCTCATCACCCCGTCCTGATTTCGTGGTCCTCGATAGGAATCAAGCAGTTGCTTTGCTGGATGCCAAATACCGTGATCTGTGGGATTTTCCGCTTCCGCGTGAAATGCTTTATCAACTGGCGATCTATGCCTCCATCGACAGTCATCGGGTGGCGACGATCCTGTATCCTTCGATGGATCCCACAGCGAGTGAGTCTCGCATTGATGTGCGTCATCCGGTCACTCGAATCGGCATCGCCCAAATCCGGCTCCGACCAGTCTCGCTCGGCCGGATGGAAGAACTCATCGCCTCAAACCGTTCAGGTTCCGCCGCACGCGAACGGATGCAATATGCACATTGGCTGGCCTTCGGCGAAGAGAACTTGTGCACTTCGTGAAGTTCACCTTTCATGCCCAATCGAAAAATCAGCCCGCCATAATTTCTCGGCATTTCGGGTAATTCGGACATCCCCAGAAGGACTGGCCGGCATGTTGCCCTTTGGATGAAACACGGCGAACCATCGGCGTGCCGCACTTCGAACAAACGGGAACTTGGTCTGCTTTTGAAATCCGTGGATGCGGTGAAGAATCTGCACGGTCCGAGAGATGGGGAGCAATCAGGCCGAGAAGTTCGTGGGGAGAGTAGGTTGAACGGGCCGGGACCCGAAGAAGCGGCAAACCGGCAACTTCGAAGACGTCGTCCACAAACTGATCCCGCTGCTGTCGAGCGGACCGCGCATGGCTGGAATCGTCCAATTCGACACCAAGCAGTGGTTTCAATGTCGGCGGATCGCAGAGCAGGAAGTCGAGGTGTTTCCGGTCAATCTTGTTGCGATAAGACTGATTTTCATTTGGCTTCGAAACAAAGAACAGATCAGCCAACCGCACCTTCGGACAGATGACCGCCTTGTCTTGAATAACACTGACCAGGACACGAAAGAACGACAGTTCCGCTGCTGACAGAAAATCATCACGCAGACGATAGGGGAGTTGTTCGTTTGCCGGGGATCGACCTCTCAGATCGATCCCCAGCAGGCGAAGAATCATTCCCAGACATCCAATTGGTTCGTGTGTGCCCATCAGAACCTCGAACGCTCAATCAATTGAGTGGGTGTGAAACGAAATGATCGCGCGTCACAATAACTGATCATCCTTTCTATTTCATGTTCCCTTGTAGCTCAATAACGGACATAGCCTGTGAGTGATCTTGATCAGGTCTCGCTGGGCGCGCAGAACGTCATCAATGTCCTTGTAAGCCTTCGCGCAGTTGGTGGCTGCGGCGGTGGTCGTACCAGACTCCCTGTAACTGTCGTTCGAACTGGCGAACGCCGACGGAGCGCCGAGCAGCTTCCCGGCTCAATCTGCGACCGGCTCCATGGGAACAAGAGCAGAGTGATTCCTCGCATCCTCGGCCAGTCACATGCACGCTGGCAGTCCCCATGGAACCGGGAATAATGCCCGGCTCTCCAACGCCGGCCGGCTGGGCGCCTTCGCGATGAACCCAGTAATCCGTTCCGAAGTGGGTCTCTCGCTGGACATGATCGTGATCGCTGTGGATCAACGTCGACCAGTTGATGCCGACAGAAAACTCCGTCCGCAGGATGCTCTCGACCGAGCGGAGCATCTCTAACCGGTTCTCCGCGGCGTAGTTTCGGGCCCAGGAGACATCGGCAAGATAAGCCTGTCCCGCATCTGTTCCGGCATCCAGACAAGCCAGTTTGGATTGTCGTTTGCTGAACCTCAGATGAAATTCCGTGATCGCCTGGCCCATCGCCCGGGAACCGCTGTGAACCATCACCCACAACTGATTGTTTTCTCCAGCCTGAAATTCCAGGAAGTGATTGCCTCGTCCCAGCGTTCCCAACTGCACTCGCCCATTACGCTGAGCGAGCCGGTTCAAACCGGGATCGCTCAGTGGTTGCTCTATCAAACACGCCGGTAACTCTCGGGGAGTGGGATACTTATTGGAAGGCACCTGCTGGTACAGGGCAGAGAGCAACCTTGCGGCGTCCTTCTCATTGTTCAGCAGGTCGATCGCGGCATCCACAGCGACAGCCGCCATCCCGCAACCAATGTCACTGCCGACGGCCGCCGGATAAATCAGCTCCGCTGTTGCCAGTGCGACACCGACACAGACCTCCTTTCCCAGGTGGACATCCGGCATGACCGCCAGGTGATGGACATCTTCCGAATGCCGCAGCTGTTCGATGGATTGCCTGACATCATCGCTCAACGGTTCCGCTGTCCAGAGATGCAAAGAAGCAAGGGGAGCCGTCATGGTTGCTCCTCCTGATTCTGGCTGATCTGTTCTTCATCTGATCCGAGAATCTGAAACACCAGCAGGGGCGTCTTCTTGCGGGTAATGGCCTGTGCCACCGCACTCCGCAGTTGTCCCTCGACGGTTGCCAACCGACGTTCGATGTCAGCCCGGTCCAGTTCCGCTGCGGGAACATCCGCAACGACCGTCACCACCAACCGGGAGAAATCCGCCCCGGGAATGATCGAAGCGATCTTCAGGCCGTTTAACGCTTCATCGCGGATCTCTCCGGACAGGACCAGGTCCAGCGTCTTCTGCACCTGGCGACAGAGTTGTTTCGCTTTTCGGTGCTCTTTGTCCCGCTTTCGAGATGGTGTGAAAAGATCACGGGGATCGATGCCGTCATCGTCACGGAGTTCCCCACACAGCGCGCGCATCTGCTCGCGCCGACGTTGATTGAATGTCATGAATCTCTCTCAGCGGGTTCAGGAAGAAATCAGCGCACACGGAGAGCGGCGCCGCACAGTTGCCAGCGGGCAAACAGAGAGAGTGAGCCTGAACCTGATGAGAGAACATCCGTGACGTGAAAACGCGGATAGTATCTGCTCAGCAGCGTGACAGGCTCAATGGTGCAGATGTGATGAGAGAGTGGAATGGCATAGCACACCTCCTGGCTTTCATGATTCGGTGACGTCACCCCGGATGGGTTCGCCGTTGATGACAGCGTTCGTCGAGCTGAGGTTCACCGCATTTGAAAGCAATTGCAGGATGCTGCGGACTTCGAGCATCGTGGCCGGGCGGGCGGAAGGTTCCTTGCTCAAACAGTTCTGAATCAGCTGGTGAAGTTCCTGCGGGATTTCTAAAGCGGCATCGGCAATCGGAGGAGGTGCTTGCGATGACAGCGTTTTTGCCAGAATCTCTGGAAGGTCACCTCCTGCCCAGGGTGGACGACCTGCGATCAGGGCATAGAGCAATCCTCCCCATCCATAGACGTCCGTTCGCTCGTTGACCGGGCCAAAGGCGTCAGAAATCTGTTCGGGAGCCAGAAATCCGGGCGTGCCTCCCAGAGACAATCGTTGCGGTTCGGAGAGTGACCGGGCAAATCCGAAGTCGGTTAAAAATGGAGTTCCCTCAGCGGACAGCAAGACATTCGAAGGAGTGATATCTCCATGTACAACGCCAATCGCATGGGCAGCCATACCAGCATCCGCCACAGCCATCCCGATGTTCAGGATCTCTGAAAACCTGAAGACATGGCTGTTCAACAACGTCTGCAGATCGGAACCATTGATCCATTCCATGACGAGAAAGATCGCTCCGTGAGGAGAGTGGCCCCAACCGAGAGAACGCACAATGTGGGGATGCGAGAGCGTCGCGGTCTGCAAGACTTCGTTCAGCAGACTCCGGACGGCACGCGGATCATTCCAGAACCGTTTTTTAAGAAACTTGACCGCGACAATGTTCTGCGTGGAATGTTGAAACGCTTGATAAACTTTGCCGAACGCTCCCTGCCCGATGAATTGTTTCAGCAACAAGTCTCGATAGTCGATTGTCGGCTGAGGCCCAGCAAGTGTTTCTGACGGCGTAGTCGAGGGAACGGCATCGTCTGCACCACGTTCTCCTGGGATGAACTCGGGAGATATTTGATCCGCAGTGCCCTCCATCTGGAGAAATCGCTCCCGGATGCGCAGCAGGCTCCGTCTGACGGTGCGTTCGGAACAGTTCAGCGCGGCTGCGATCTCGGACTGCTGTTCCCCCTGCAGGCGTCGGGACAGCACGTCGCGATCCGTGGCCTTCAGTTGTGAGAGGAGCAATTCCACTTCGTCGACCACCATGGCCGCTTCTTGTGGAGAGGGTTCACGGGAGACGATCTGCTGCCAGCCCAGCTGATCATCCTGACTCAGCTCTTTGCCTATGTGACGCAGCTGTGCGGTCTGTCGAGTGACCTGGCGTGACAGTTTGCGGACGGTCAGTGTGACCAGCAGCGGCCAGAGATTGTCGTCCTCGGGAACCAGAACTCGTCCTGCGTTCACCGCGACAAAGAAACTTCGCCACGCCGACAGAACGATATCGTCCGGATCGAGTCGACGAGCCAGTTTTCTGGAGAGCCGGCTCCGGGCCAGTGCGGTCAGCCGGACCATGTAGCGTTGATAGAGGATCTGCGCTGCACGTTCATTCCCGGCCTGCCAGGCATCCAGAAGTTCCTGATTGGTCGAGAGTTCCAGCATTACATGCAACACAGGAGGAGAAGTTCAAAAAAACTTGAGAAGATCGTGTCCGGTCATTCGCCGGAATTTGCATTCCCTCAACAGCGAGATTGAAAAACCGTTGTGGAGGAATGAATCATGGCAATGGTCGTTACCGAACCTTGCTTCAGCTGCAAGTATACCGACTGTGTCGTCGTTTGCCCGATAGAATGCTTTTATGAAGGAGAATCGATGCTGTTCATTCACCCGGATGAATGTATTGATTGCCAAGCGTGCATTCCGGAATGTCCCGTGGGTGCCATTTATCATGAAGACGATGTTCCGGAGAAATGGCAGGAATATGTTTCCTTGAACCGCGAGATGGCGCCCCAATGTCCGCGGATCACGGAGAAGAAAAGCCCGCTCGTGTGAGGGAGACTCAGGAACGAGCGATCAACTTCCTGCTCCCCTCACGATGATGGCCTCTGGCCCGAATTCCTGAACCAGAGGCCGTCATTCGTGATTTGAGGGGGCGTCGTGGTTGTCAGAAGCCTCGGTTGCCGATCCGGTTCAGTGCATGCGGGCGGCTGAAAAGATTTCGGACCAATCGAAAGCGATGACTCGTTCGTCATGGATCACATTAGATCAGCTGAATCAACTGACAGGAGGATACGCAGTGGCAGATTTGAACTTCAAAGATCATTTCTCCAGCGGTTCCGCCGACTATGCGGCACATCGCCCGAGCTACCCCATTGAGCTGGTGAACGCGCTGGCGGCGATCAGTCCGGGCCGGGACCGGGCGCTCGATTGTGGGTGTGGCACCGGACAGCTCTCGGTGCTGCTGGCAGAGCGGTTCAACGAGGTCATCGCCACGGATGCCAGTGCGGCGCAGATCGAAAAAGCCCAGCCGCATGAGAAGGTCACCTATCGCACGGCGCTCGCCGAGGACAGCGGCCTGCCTGATGCCAGCGTGGATTTGATGACGGTCGCTCAGGCAGCGCATTGGCTGGATTTGGACAAGTTCTATGCCGAAGCATGTCGCATCGCCCGGCCGCAAGCGGTCCTCGCACTCATCAGTTACGGTGTGCTCCATGAGGAAGGCTCGATCGACCGCATCGCTCAACGCTTCTACTCTGAAACTTTGGAGCCGTACTGGCCTGCCGAACGCCGCCACGTCGAAGAGGGATATCGCAACCTGCCATTTCCGTTCCCGGAAGTCAGGGTTCCGCAACTGGCCATCAACGCCGTCCTGGCTGCTGCCGGGAACAACCTCCGCAAACTGCTGGGACGGTTGTTTTTTGCCCTGATGTTCTGGCTCTGGAGAGCGACTGTCGTCCTGCAGAACCGACCCAGTCATCCCCCACACCAACTCCGAACCACCTGAGTCACTGCATCCCACAACTTCAGTGATTCAACTCCCCCAGCAATGATATTTTCAGGAACGACTAAATCGTTTCTTGCTCTCTCCGTGTCGAGGGCTTTACGATGCTGAAAGTCAATCTCGATCTCGCAGGTGAGTTCACCCTCTATGATTCGCAAGCAGCGCTCCGTCGCAGACTCACCTGCTGATGTCCCCCTGATTCTGACCGGGCTGACCACTTTCGGGATGACGCTCGCCGTCTGCAGCTTCTTGCCGATGAATGACCACGCCTCCAAGTTCCTTTCCTTCGTCGGCATTTTGCTGGTCTACCTCGCAGGTGGACTGCCGGCTGCGAGACGGGCCTTCAGGGCGTTGTGGAAGGAACATCTCCTCGACATCGACCTGCTGATGATTGTTGCGGCTGTCGCAGCTGCAGCCGTCGGCGCCCCTTTTGAAGGCGCGGTACTGCTCACGCTTTTCAGCGTCTCCACCACACTGGAAGAACGAGCTCTTGGACGAGCGCGGCGTGCCATTGAGGCGCTGATGGCGCTTCGTCCGGAAACGGCCCTTCGTCAGTCGGTGGATGGAACAGTGGTGGAAGTTCCCGCCGCTGACCTGATGGTCGACGACATCGTCGTGCTACGTCCGGGGGCCCGCGTGCCAGCCGACGGCGTCATTGTGAAAGGCCACAGCTCCGTCGACGAAGCCAGCATTACGGGTGAGTCCATGCCCGTTGCCAAAGATCACGGGGACCTGGTGTTTGAAGCGACAGTCAATCTTGACGGCGTGGTTGAAGTCGTTGTCACGAAGACGGTCGCTGAAAGCACCGTCGCCCGGATGATTTCCCTAGTCACTCAAGCACAGGCCGCAAAAGCGCCGTCCGAGCGGTTCAGCGCCTGGTTCGGCCAGCGCTACACCGTTGGGGTCCTGGCCAGCGCGACTTTGGCATTCGCAGGGTTCTATTGGCTCGGGCACGACTGGCACCAGGCGCTTTACCGCTCTGCCACGCTCCTGGTGGCGGCCAGTCCGTGCGCGATCGTCATTTCAGTCCCTGCCGCCATTTTGTCGGCACTGTCGGCCGCGGCCCGCAGCGGAGTGCTCTGCAAAGGTGGGGCCGCTCTGGAAACGCTCTCAGCGGTCGATACGTTTGCTTTTGACAAGACGGGCACACTCACCACAGGCAAAGCCGCCGTTACGGACGTGGTGGCGCTTGACGGCGACGAAAGACGTTTCTTATCGCTTCTGGCTGGACTCGAATCGCAATCAGAACATCACAGCGCTGCCGCCATTCGCAGAGAGGTGTCCGCACGTGGGATCCCTTTTGCGCAGGTCGACGGTGTCACGAATCGCCCCAGCGCCGGAATTCTTGGCGTCCGACCGGAAGGTCAATTATGGGCGGGCAACGTGCGACTGGCAGCCCAGATGGGAGCATCCGTTGATCACCCGGCGCTGGCAAGGCTTTCTGACGCTTCGCAGACAATCATTTACCTGGGATTGGATACCCAGGTTTTGGGTGCGGTCAGCGTTGCCGACCAGGTGCGCGCGACATCGGGGCCCGCGCTTACCGCCCTGAGAAGAAATGGCATTACCAAAATCGTGATGATGACAGGAGATCGGCGACCCGTCGCGTTGCGGATCGGCGCGGAACTGGGATTGAGTTCGGACAATATTCATTCCGAAATGCTGCCGGAGGATAAGGTCCGCATGGTTGGAGAACTCGCCAGCCGAGGGAAAGTCGCGTTTGTTGGCGACGGCGTCAACGACGCAGCCGCACTTGCCCGTGCCGACGTCGGAATCGCGATGGGCGCAGCGGGATCGGACGTCGCACTCCAGGCGGCGGACATCGCTCTGCTGTCGGAGGACATGCAGCAATTGGCAGACGCCTATCGCCTCGCGCGAAGAACAACAGCAATCATCCGACAGAATCTGATCTTCGCGATTGGAGCAATGATCGTGCTGGTCATCGGCGGACTGTTCTTTGCACTTCCGCTACCGCTGACGGTTATTGGGCATGAAGGAGGAACCGTGCTCGTTGTGCTGAACGGACTGCGGCTGCTCGCTGCTCCATCGCGGAGCTTGCCCCCTGCATAGTTCGAGGAATTCACCTATACGGTCAACTGTAGCAGTCCGCTGAATTAAGAGCCTTATGAGAGGCGTCCGGACCGTCTGCCGGCTGATCTTTTGATCTCCGCACACAGCATCCTCACGCCAAAGTTCCACCAGCACGTAAGAAGTCGAAGAGGAACCGGGGTGGTCAGCCGGGACATCAGAATTGGCAGCCGCCGCTCATTCCTGCAGAAGACTGCAAGCTCCGCCTCGGAGTTCCGAGATGCCACTCTGGCGATGGTGCGTGAAGATCCATTGTTCACCGTAGGCATTCGTGAAGTAACCGACATACAGGTCCGGATCACGATCATCAACAATCGGCGGATCACCGCAGCCGGGGGCATGGTGATTGGAAATGGTCAACAGCGGATCGGACATCGCATTCTCCGTTTTCAGGGCGACGGTTGGAGGTTCAATGGTGAAGAGATCGGCTTTCGCAATCGATACCAAGTCACAGGAGATGATGGTGGCGGAACTCAAGTTGTGCCAGAATGCTGATGGTATGACGTGAGCTGTCTTGAATTGCAGCGAGTCGTTGCCAATTGGAGTTCAGACGAAGGAACGCACATGATCCTGCATGTTGACATGGATGCGTTCTATGCCTCGGTCGAGGAGCGGGACCGGCCGGAGTTCGTTGGGAAGCCGTTGATCGTCGGGGGGACGCCGGATCGGCGAGGGGTCGTGGCAGCAGCGAACTATGTCGTTCGCAAGTTCGGTGTTCACAGCGCCATGCCCACCAGCACGGCGCTGAGGCTCTGTCCACAGGCCATCGTACTCCCGGTGCGCATGAGTTATTACGCGGGGATTTCCGAACAGATCCGGGAGATCCTGTTTCGCTACACGCCGCTGGTGGAACCGCTTTCGCTGGACGAAGCCTTTCTGGACGTCACCGGATCGGAGCCCCTCTTCGGTTCCGCCCGGGAGATCGCTGTCAAAATCAAGCGGGACATTTGGCAGGAAACGAAACTGGTCGATTCGGTCGGTGTCGCGCCCAACAAGTTTCTGGCGAAGATTGCCAGTGATTTGAAGAAGCCGGATGCACTCGTGGTCGTCGAGGCGAATCAGATTCAGATGTTTCTCGATCCACTCCCCATCGGACGTCTCTGGGGTGTCGGGAAAGCCACGAACCAGGAGTTTCAGAAAATGGGCGTTCAGACCATCGGCGATGTCCGGCGTCTGGATCGGGAAACGCTCTCTCGACAGTTCGGGCAAGTCGGCGAACGATTCTGGGAACTGGCCCATGGACGGGATGACCGCAAAGTGATTCCGGATCGCGAAGCCAAATCGATTTCGCATGAGACGACATTCTCCACGGATGTTCATGAAGTCGAAATCCTCCAGTCCTGGCTGCAGGAACTGACGGAACAGGTAGCCCGGCGTTTGCGTCGCTGTGAACTGCGGGGACGAACGGTTCAGCTCAAACTCCGCTTTGCCGACTTTCGGACGATCACTCGATCTCAGACATTGTCGCAATCAACGAACAGAACCGATGAACTGTGGCAGACAGCATCCACATTACTTCAGCAGAGTCTTCCTCGAACAGATCGCGGCATCCGGCTGCTGGGGATGGGGGTCAGCAACCTCGAAAGCCGACAGCAGCCGCGCCAACTCAGCCTCTTTGAAAATGAAACGCATCAGAAACAAGGACAGTTGGATGCCGTCGCAGACCAGGTTCAGGACAAGTTCGGCTCAGGACTCTTGATGCGCGGCAGCGGGCTTCTTCGCCGATCCGACAACAAGTCATGAGCAGGACGGCAACCGATTTTGAATGATCAAGACAGAAGGGATCTCCCTGTGGCGGCAAAAGATTTCGGCCTGATCGAAACCGATTACTCGTTCTTCATGGCTCATGCCACGGAAGCCGAAAGCGATGTGGCTGAATACATTCGCCAGTTGGCAGGGTTTGCCGAGGGACGGGAATCGATTCGTCTGCTCGATTTCGGTTGTGGAACCGGGGATTTCACGCTGCAGTTGCTCTCGGCCTTGAACTGGTCTCCGAAACTGCTGCAGGTAACCCTTGTCGAGCCGGTCCTGCATCAGAGAGAGGAAGCAGCACGGAAACTGGCTCCCTTCAGCCGGTTCAACATCGAGGTTCTAACAACTCTCTCGTCCGTCCCAGACTCCGGGTTCGATCTGGTGCTTTCGAATCATGTTCTGTATTACGTCGATGATCTCGATTCGACGCTCCAACAACTGGTCGCGCTCCTCAAGCCGAACGGAAAGATGTTGCTGGCCATCGCCGGTTGGAACAACGCATTGATCCAGTTCTGGAAAACCGGCTTTGAACTGTTAGGCCGTCCGGTGCCTTACCATGTGTCGGAAGATGTCGAAACCTTCCTGATCAGGCAGAGAATCCCATTTCAGAAACCCAAAGCCAGCTATCGCCTGTGTTTTCCTGACTCCATCGAGAACCGATCAAAAATCCTGCGTTTTCTGTTTGGAGAACATCTGGAGCAGATTTCCCCGCAGCGTCTGCTGAGAGAGTTTGATCGTTTTATTCGCGGCAACCAGATTGAAATCGAAACAGACAGCGATCACTTCACCATTGAAGTTTAACTGCGGAAACATTTTCGAGAGAATTCGCTTTCCTTCCATACGGTCAGATTGCACCATCGAGTTCCGGCTTGATTCCACTACGGAGGTGAGATGCCTCTGAGGCCAACGGCCGACATCACAGCAGGGCCGCGACCTGCTTGGCGGTGGCCTTCGCGGATTGCGAGTTCTTGCCGGTCACCAGTCGTCCGTCGGTGACGACCTTGGAGGTGAACGGCAAGAAGGCTTTCTCATATAGGGCGCCGCGCTGCTTCATTTCCTGCTCGGCATTGTCGGGCACTTTCCTGGCGACACCGGCCAGGATTTCTTCCATCCAGGAAAAGCCGGTCAGCCGACGTCCGGCGATCAATAGCGTCCCGTCGGAGAGTTTCGTGTTCAGGAGGCCGCAATAGCCGTGGCAGACGGACGAGACGATCCCACCGTGCTCAAAGATTTCCCGCGCGAGACGCTGTAGCTCTTCATCATCGGGAAAGTCCCACATGACAGCGTGCCCCCCGGTGAAATAGATGACGTCAAAATCGTTCGCGTCCATTTGGCGAGGCCGGGCGGTTTCCGAGAGCAGCTTCATGCGGCCCTTGTTCTTTGACAACACCTACATGTACCCGCAGACGAGTCAGCCGCAAACGGAGGAGACAGAGTTCTTGCCATACGGAGAAAAAGGGAAGGTCCGCGGCGCCATCGCCCGTGAGTTGCTGGAGGCGATGGAACAAGGCCGCGTCCAGGCCCTGATCTGCCGCGCTCCAGAGTTCTATGGGCCGGGCCGAACTCAAAGCATCACCAATTCCATGATCATCGACAACTTGAAGTCAGGAAAAAGGGCCAAGGTGCTCCTGAGAGACGACGTCCTGCGGAGCTTGATCTACACTCCCGTTTCCAGTCGGGCGATGGCGTTCCTCGGCAACACTTCTGATGCCTACAACCAGACCTGGCATCTTCCCTGCGACGATCGCCGTCTGACGTATCGCCAGTTCATCGAACTGACAGCGGGAATCTTCGGAGTCGAGAGTCGTTACAAGGTGCTCAAGCGATGGCAACTCTGGTTGGCCGGCCTTGTGAACAAGAAGGCTCGCGAAGTTGCAGAACTGCTGCCACGCTATGCCGCAGATAACATCTTCGTCTCGGACAAGTTCAAGCGACGATTTCCGGATTTTCGTGTCACCACATTTCGTGAGGGCTTGACCGCGATTCGCGACGAACACACTGATGGTGGAAAGTGATTTCACGAGGGAATCGAGAAGGTCGCAGAAACGATCTGTGATTGATCTGCCTGCATTGCTGGATGAATGTCGTCAGGACGACTGAACCTCTTCGGAGATGCACCGCGCCGACAAACGAATCGGGAAAGGTCTCTGCATAAAAACGCGCCGCGTCCTCAGCGTCGCTATCGTACCAAAGGCATATCGTGTTCTTTGCTTGCTTCGCCAGATCATTTCTCCAGCGCTATCAGCCGCCCGAAGCCGGAGTAAACGACGCGCTTGCGTGCTTCGCAAAGGCGGAATAACTCTACGCTATTACTTTCTCGGCTCATACCGCAGCGCCACCGCCCCCGAGCCGAACTCCAGCCGGCTCACGAGCTTTAAGTCGACATGCTTCGATAGCCCCGTGAACAGCGTCGGCCCATGGCCCGCAATCCTCGGATGCACGACGAACTCGTACTCATCGATCAATCCCAGCTCCGCGAGCGCCAGCGGAAGCGTCACGCCTCCCACGAACAGCCCCTTGCCCGACTCCCGCTTGAGCTGCTCGACGGCCGTCCCCAGATCCCCGCGCACGAGTTCCGCGTTCCAATCGACCCGATCCAGGGTGCTCGACACGACGTACTTCTTTGTCGCGTCGATCGTGCGGGCGAAGGGTTCCATCCACTCGGCCATCCATTCGGGTCGCAGCCCATTTGCCGGCCACCGCCACGCGGCCTGCATCATTTCGTAAGTGACCCGGCCAAAGAGCAGGGCATCGGCCTGGGCGAG
>Ga0182738_1004207_pt1 | contig 16019 bp, 14 predicted proteins | sample eDN5th30CBELigMG_FD_128876 | JGI IMG/M metagenome (GOLD analysis project Ga0182738, IMG submission 128876) | Enriched Miracle-Growth compost microbial communities from Emeryville, California, USA - eDNA 5th pass 30_C BE-Lig MG (version 2)... ... | reverse complement strand
TATAATCTAATTAATAAGATTTTCTTATACCGTCATTCCTTGGACTAAAAATCCTTGATCTGATGCTTAAAGTTTATTTATGGCTGGCTTTTTTAGCCTTGAGTCTCAGCGTTGCTCACGCTGCTCAATCGCAAGATTGTGAAAAAGCTGAATGCCCTTCACTCTATGAGTATGATTGTATAACAGAAACCTGCGTCCATAAAGAAATTTTCCCTATGACAGCAAGGGAAATCTTTGGAACGATTCTGATCATAATCTTCTCAGGACTTTGTACTTCTGGAGGCATGGGAGGTGGAGGTGTTTATACGCCAATTTTGCTAATCGTTTTTTCATATGAATCAAGCAAAGCAATTATGCTTGTGTACAGTATGATTTTCGGAGGCTCATTGGGAAATTTCCTAAATGTTGCTTATCAAAAAGATATTGATACTGGAAAGCAAGTGATCCTTTACGATTTTGCATTGATTGTCACTCCACTGATGGTGCTTGGATCAACTATTGGAATTTTAGTAAACAAAGTCATAGCTTCCTTCATTACAATTTGTGCTCTTTTCTCTGTTGTTCAAGATATGGCAAGAAAAATTTATAATAGGGCAAAAACTACTTATGCCAAGGAGACCAATGCATTGGAAAATCCTTTAATAGCAGAAGATGAAAAATCCCAAGAGTCCTGCTAAACCTCAAAAGGATATTGAACTTGCAGATATGAGCGATAGAGAAGGTTTACATTCAGCTTCAGTGCAGGGCACTCCCTTTGCACCAGAATTAGGAAAGATAATAAACGAAGAAAAGGAAGCTCTTCCAAAAACCAAAATTATATTTCTATTTTCAGTGATTGCTTTTATTATCCTAATTGCTTTTCTCAGAGGAACAGAGAAATACGACTCACTTTTAGGAGTGGATTATTGCTCATTTGGATATTGGATCTTTTATTTATTGGCTCCTGCTGGATGTTATTTGTTTTACCTCAAGGGTGTGCAAATGGTAAAAAATGGCCTAGCAATCAAAGCGAGATACAATTATAAAGAAGGCACACATACAATTTGAAGCAACACGACATAAGAAAAGTTACTTTAATTGGCTTAATGGCTGGATTCCTCAGTTCTGTTATCGGTGGAGGCGGCGGAATGTTTTTGGGCCCTCCTTTATTGGCAATGGGAGTTGGCGCTCAAAGTATGACTGCAACCTGCGGACTTTTTACAGTTTTGACTTCCTTGGCAAACTTAATCCAGGCTTTCTTATTGGGAGGATTTACAGTTACTGAATTTGCATTCTTCTTCTCGATATCGACAATTGGAGCCTATGTATTATCAAGTGGAATTTCATCTTTGGTAAAGAAGTATAGAAGACCCTCAATTTTGCTATTTATTTTGGCAGGAATGCTTTTCTTAACAACCGTGGTTTTGCCAGTATTTACCATGTACAAAGCATATTCTAATCCAGTACAAATGTTCAGGTTCCATTCTTTATGTTAATCAATCAGTCAGTGAGTCTATTCTTTTTTTTGTAAATATCTAAATATTTCTTTTTTCTATTTCCAGTAAGTGAAAAATTCATGAGAAAAAAATTTTTTTATTATGATGGAAAAAATAAAAAGGACCCTCTTTTTTGAAAAGGGAGATTACTTTTATTGTAATCTCTTGGGAAAAGAATTATTTACTGATCAGATTGGTCGTTAAACATCGATTTTAATTCAAGCAAGAAGGAGAGTTTTGAAGTTAGGGTTAAGAAGCATACTGTTGGGGAAAATTGCGAATATATCTGTTGGAGCAGTTAATTAGAAAAAACTTTTGATGTTGTTTGAAGAGTTTAAAATGTGATTTCATTTTTCTTTTAGGGTCAGGAAAAAACGCTTCTGATCATGAAACAGATTTTTTTTGATGATATTATTTGCTGAAAAATTTGTACTCAAATAAATAGGCGAAGAAAGTGCGAATTAAATCTTAGAAACACTTGCTGATTGGGGATTTTTTTAATTTCAAATTTGACTTAATCTGAAAATCATGTCGATTTAGAGAAAATAAAGAAAGATTTTTTTCCTAGAGTGAAAGAGCCCTTTTTTGCTAGTTTGTTGTAGAAATATTTTATATGAACACTCTAGTTCGAAAAAAGAAGTCGACATGGCTCAGTAAACTGAGCTTATCTTTAAAAAAATGGGAGTTTTGGATTTAGCCTTGGCTTATCTTAAGAAATTTTTTTTGGTTGATCAGGAAAATTTCAAATAAGATTGGTGTTTGTTGTTCCTCAAATGAGGTCCGAGATTCTCTTGCTTTGGGATGAGAGATAAGAACAAGGTTGGTATTGGAGTGCTCTTGATAGCAGAGAAACTTTGGAGTATTTATGAGAAAATGAATTCATTTTTATCGATAAATTTGCCAGCTTTTAAGTAGTTCATTTTTTTCATTTTATAATTCAATTAATAAATTTTTCTCTTTTTTTTTTCGACTAAAATTCAATTTTGAATGAAGATTCTCATTTATTTACTGCTTGTGTGTCTTGCAGTTAGCCTCAACGCACAGAGCCAAGACTGCATAGAGACTGAATGTCCCTCACTATATGTATATGACTGTGAGCAGGAAACTTGCGTCCATAAAGGCATTTTTCCTTTGACATTTAGAGAGATTTTTGGAGCCATTTTGATCATCATCTTTTCAGGACTTATGACATCAGGAGGACTGGGTGGTGGTGGAATCTATACGCCTATTTTGCTGATGGTATTTGCTTATGATTCAGGCAAAGCAGTCATGCTTGTGTATTGCATGATTTTTGGAGGCTCTTTAGGAAATTTCCTAAATGTTGCGTATCAAAAAGATGTTGAAACTGGAAAGCCATTGATCTTATACGATTTCGCCTTGATCGTAACTCCTATGATGATTTTGGGCTCAACCTTTGGCATTTTAATCAATAAAATGGCAGCCTCAGCTCTTATAATTTGTGGACTCCTGTATTTTGTTCAAGATATGGTAAGAAAGCTCTACAAAAAAGCATGGACTACCTATGAAAAAGAATCACAGGCCATGAGCGCTCCTTTACTCCAAGAAGAAGCAAAGAGTCCTGCCAAAGACCTTGAGCTTGTTGACTTGAAAGTCGAAGAAAATATCCAGAGGGAAACAGCTACTATTGCTCCAGAATTAGAAAGAATTCTTCAAGAGGAGAGAGAGCCAATTCCCAAGACCAAGGCGATGTTTCTCGTGTCTATAATTGGTTTTATTATCTTGATCTCTTTGTTGAGAGGAACAGAAAAAATCGATTCTTTTTTGGGAATCGAATATTGCTCTGGTGAATACTGGCTTTTCTATTTGTTAGCTCCTGCTGGCTGCTATTTATTTTACCTCAAAGGCGTGCAGATGGTGAAACACAATATTGCCATTAAGGCAAAATATAATTATAATGAAAGCACCTATGACTTGAAAGAAAGTGATATTCAAAGGATTACAAAGCTTGGGTTGGCTGGTGGAGTGCTCAGCGCTGTTATTGGTGGCGGAGGTGGAATGTTTTTGGGCCCTCCAATGTTAGCAATGGGAATTGGCGCACAAAGCATGAGTGCAACAGCTGGACTCTTTACAACCTTGACTTCTCTAGGAAATTTGGTTCAAGCCTTTTTGCTTGGAGGATTTACAGCTAGTGAATTTGCGTTTTTCTTTTTAGTGTCAGCTGGAGGAGCTTACACCCTATCAAACGGGATATCTCAGATTCTAAAGAAGTACAGAAGACCTTCGTTATTATTATTTATCATTTCGGGAACGCTGTTCTTCACTATGGTAACTTTGCCATTGTTTACCCTGCACAAGACCTATGAAAATCCTGGTCAGATGCTTAAATTTCATTCCTTATGTTAGAATGGATGGATAGAAATAGAAATTTATTTATTTTGGTAAATAAATTGTGGGTTTTTATTAAACAGAATAATGATTATATAGATGTCTATATAAATCAGTGCTTGTTATTTTCATAAAAGCCAATAGATTTCATATGAAGATAAAAAAAAATGCAAACTCAGTGGTTGAAAACCTCCTAATAAGAAATTCTGGATTATTATTCAAAGATTCTGTCCCAAAGAGTCCTCAGGCTACCATACAGTTTATCGAACGCATAAAAATCACTCTCGCTGAGGAGACACATGAAAGGTATTCATAAATTCAGGAATTTGATCAACATTCAAGTTTTTTCCCATTCTTTCTACTCTATCAATATCTGGTTGACTTTTCCTTGGATAACACAATATATTCTATGCTTTAATGACCCTTCTTCTAACTAAAATGAATGCTGTAATTCAGCCTAGAATTGCCAGCATTATTGCTCTCTCCTCCAAAAAATATTTGTATTTTATATCAATCTTCTTCTTTGATATGAGGTTTAGCCCCTTGGGGAATTTACATATGAGAGCTTGGGGATAAAAAGGAGCCTCTTTTTGAGAAAAACTGGGACTCTTTTTTGTTTTCGGAAACCAGAAAAAATCGAACTCTTCAGATTGAGTTAAGCAAAGAAATTTTACTCCAGGCGAGGAAGATAGTTTGTAGGTTAGGATTTAGGAGCAAACTGTTTCGGGAAAAACTGGGGATTAGTTTCTAGGAGCAATTAATTACGGGACCAAGCTTTGATTTGACATGAGTGGTGGCCTCATTTGAATCATTGAAAATTCTGTATAAAAAATTTTCAGGAGACGGAGCTTCCAATCATTTAAAGAATTTTTCAATGATATGATTATTTGCTTGATTATTTGCACTCAAATAAACCAGGCTAGTAAGGTGCGAATTAAATCTTACGCACACTTTCTGATTGGATAATTTTGCAATTCCAGATCTGACTTGTCCTAAAAATAGATGAGAACTAACGAAAGATTTTTTTTGCTGGACTGAAAAACTTTTTAAACTGGTATTCTGCGAATCGTTTCAATAGGGGTACTCAAGCCTGAGGTAAGAAGCCGATATTATTCTGGAAACCAAGTCTTGTATTTCAAAAACCACGGAAATCGAGGAGTTTAATATTGGTTCACTCATAGAAATTCTTTTGTTAATCTGGATAATCTTTCAAGAAAATTCGAGTTTGCTGTGCCTCAAATGAGGGTCAAGGCAATTTTTGTTGGGCCTCGACGAACCGGCTTTCAGATAGAAGGCAATACTAGGTTTGATACCGTAATCCTTTTCGAAGCAGAGAAGCCAGGAAGGATTAATCAAAGAGTGGATTCATTTTTTATTGATAAAATTTGGCAGATTTTAAGCAGTTGATTTTTTTCATTTTATAATTTAATTAATAATTTTTCTCTATCTAATTTAGCTTTCGACTAAATTTGAGTTTGAAATGAAGGTTCTCATTTATTTACTGCTTGTGTGTTTTGCAGTTAGCCTCAACGCACAGAGCCAAGATTGCGTAGAAACTGAATGTCCCTCACTATATGTGTATGACTGTGAGCAGGAAACTTGCGTCCATAAAGGCATTTTTCCTTTGACATTTAGAGAGATTTTCGGAGCCATTTTGATCATTATCTTTTCAGGACTTTTGACATCAGGAGGAATGGGCGGTGGCGGAATCTATACACCTATTTTACTAATGGTGTTTGCTTATGATTCAGGCAAAGCAGTCATGCTTGTTTATAGCATGATTTTTGGAGGCTCATTGGGAAATTTCCTTAATGTCGCTCATCAAAAAGACATTGAAACCGGAAAACCAGTGATCCTTTATGACTTTGCATTAATCGTCACTCCTTTGATGGTGCTAGGCTCAACTATTGGGATTTTGTTCAATAGGATGACAGCCTCATTTCTTATCATTTGTGGGCTCCTGTATTTCGTTCAGGATTTCGCGAGAAAGCTCTACAAAAAAGCATGGGCTGCTTATGAAAAAGAATCACAAGCTCTGAGCACTCCTTTAATCCAAGAAGAATCAAAGAGCCCTTCCAAAGATCGTGAGCTTGTTGACTTGAAAGTATCAGGAGATTCTCCAAGCGAAACAAATGCTTTTGCTCCAGAGTTAGAAGAGGTTCTTCGGGAAGACAGAGAGGCAATTCCAAAGAAAAAGGTGGCATTCCTTTTCTCAGTCATTGGTTTTATTATCTTGGTCTCCTTGTTGAGAGGAACAGAAAAAATCGATTCTCTTTTGGGAATCGAATATTGTTCTGGTGGATACTGGCTTTTCTATTTGCTAGCTCCTGCCGGCTGCTATTTGTTTTACCTCAAAGGTGTACAGATGGTGAAACACAATATTGCCATTAAAGAAAAATATAACTATAATGATGGCTCCTACAACTTGAAGGAAAGTGATATCCAGAACATTAGTAAGCTAGGGTTGGCTGGTGGAGTGGTCAGTGCTTTCCTCGGTGGTGGAGGTGGAATGTTTTTGGGTCCTCCAATGTTAGCAATGGGAATTGGTGCCCAAAGTATGAGTGCAACAGCTGGACTCTTTACAACTTTGACTTCACTGGCTAATTTAATCCAGGCTTTCTTATTGGGAGGATTCTCAATATCTGAGTTTTTATTTTTCTTTTCAGTCGCAACAGGAGGAGCTTATACATTATCAAACGGGATTTCCCAGCTTGTGAAGAAGTACAGAAGACCTTCAATTTTGTTGTTTATCATTACAGCAATGTTGTTCTTTACAATGGTCAGCTTGCCATTGTTCACCCTGTACAAGACCTATGAAAATCCTGGTCAAATGCTTAAATTCCATTCCTTATGCTAGTGAATATGGAGATCAAAGTTCATTTATTTATTTTTGATAAATAAATTGTCAGACAAAGTAATGATCATATAGATGTCTATATAAATGAGTGCTTATTATTTTCATAAAAAGCCAATAAACTTTATATTGATAAAAAAAAGACAAATACGGATAAGTTAATACATCTTTCCTCAATAAATAAAATATTAATGAAATCTTTTGATTAGATAATTATGAGTGACGCACTTGACTTATGTCGATAGTCTATTTTTTATTAGAGAACTTCTTGCATTGAAATATTCAAGTTAGCAGCTGGTTTTGTGCCCTTTCTCTTCTTATTTAATAAAGGGCGTTTTTCTTGAGGTTTATCATCAACAACAACATCACCTTGACCATCTGATGATTGTCCAGCCATCACCAACATCCAAGCTATAACAGTCGCGATTCCTGGAATCAAACTTGATGTTATTCTCACATAATCTTGATTATGCACATCTGATAAATCTTTGGTTTCCTATGTAAGGGGTTAATTTTTATAAAGAAAGGGAGTTTGATTACAGCTGCGAAATAGAGGACAATTCCATTGGCAATTTTATCAAGGAAACCATACACACCAAAAACAAAAGCTCCACTTCCACCTTTTGAACCAACGACATCACCCTATTTTGAGAGAATTAATGTTCATTCAGAAGAGGTGTTTTTACGATAAGACTGATTCCTGCATTTAAACAGATTGATTGGCCAACGCCGATAACAACAGCAAGTGGGTACATAATTTGACTTGTTTCTGGTCCCAAAAACTAAATGAGAATGTAAGTAACTAAATTAAGTTATTGAGATAGATATACCATTCTAGCAGTGACACCGATAATAGTTGCAAGAGCGCCAAGAGAGAAAGTTTGTTTTCTAAATAAAAAAGATGATTTACAAAGAGAGACCTCAAGTTCGATACCTTCCGAAAGCATTATAGAAGGACTTGAGTTTCATGGAAGTGAAAGTTGATGCAAGATAAACGATCATTGGAATGATTGCGAAGTTGAAATTGAAACCACCAGAAAGAACTTGTTCTTTTGTGGCAAGCTGCAAGATATTTTGAAGATAATAAATCATCAAGCTCTATGTTGGAAATTTAGAGATCGCTATTCAAAAAGTTTTACGCTTTGGACATTAACAAGCATTCTGACTCCCATATAGATGAAACCACAAAGATAGAAGGATGATTTGCCAAACCAGTGGGTCCAGTGGACAGCTTCATCATCTCCACCAGTGCTAGATAGACGTCTATTCCTGGTTTCGGAAAGGCGCATTTGGCCTTTTTCTTCAGCATCAGAGAACTCATAAGGTGAGACACTGGATTCATCAGATTTGGAGGGAGAGTCAGGGTTTGCTGAGGTTTTATGTTTTTGGGTTGGTTGAGTCGATGCAACAGTATGTTTATCTTCTTCGATGGAAACGTCATATTTATTTTTGAGTTGTCTTTTAATTCTTCTACAGTCTTTTCGAATTTAAAAGTTGAGACAAATGGTCTAGTGATACCTTCAGTCAGTTTTCTCTCATTAACAGTTGCTAAGAAGAAAAGGCAAGAAAAGACGCCAAGTCCAGTAGAAGAGAATGCGATAATTTTGAATTGAGTTTCACATCTATTATACACGAAAGATGTTAACAAAGATGATGACTTTTCGATGTTGATTACCCTTTGATATACTGGAAGATAAGGAAAGCAAACACGAGAACGTAGAGATTGGCAATGTATGTGAAAGTATTTCTTCTATTGTTGAGTTCTTCCCTGACATTTCTGGATAAGGTCAAACTTGGTACGAGAGCCATATGCGGGACTTGTACCGCAGCCCAACCGATGTTATATAATGAGGCAAATAGAATGTAATTCAAAAGTCTCATATGCTCGCTATAATTGCCTGTAAGTTTACTAAGCAATGAGTCTTGGAAGATAAAGACGAAAGAAACTGTTTCCAAGAGGAAGCCAAAGATGTACCTAAGGGTTTAAGATACAAGATGTGATATGCAAGTGATACCAGGGTGTTCTTTTGCCGATTCTTGTGTTAAATTTGTCAGAGAAGTAGCCTACGATGGGGGTAGCAAGACCGTCGGCAATTTGGCCAAAAAGAAGAACGAGTCTAAGATGATGAGATTTTTGAGGATCTAAATATGTGATACCCAGCGTATTTTCCGGCAGGAGATTCATGGTTAGCTCCATGTTGGCTGTTGAGATCTTTAAAAACAATGTTTTGGATAAAGTAAAGGGTGTAGTTAAACCAGCAAGCAACAGTAAGATCATTTTGGAAATGACCAATACTGTATCCAAATGCCGAGAGTTTTGTGAGGTTGTCTAATTTTTGGGCAGGAAATTGTTTGCTTTTTCTTGGGAGAAGAGGTTGATTGGAGACTTGGCGTTCATTATCAACAGAAATGATTTCGTCGCGACCCATTTGAGGAAGTTGTAAATTTTTATGTCTGTATGTGTTTGGAGAAAGCTTTAAAAATTTTTGCCTCGATAAAATTAATATTGTATGTAAATCCAACAAACTTTGTAGTAAGCTTAAAATTTAATAAGACTTGAATCAACAAAATTTCTTACAGATTTTAATTGCGACGCAATAATTGTTGAATTTCCTAAACTATGCTCTAAAAATTGGTCGCGTTTACATACAGACATTTCGAGCCAAGGAAAAAATTACAAAAGAGACGTCAAGTTCCGGGAAACTCTCAGAGTAATTGGGTTTCATAAATTTTATTGGAGAAATTAAAGCGCGTAATGAGATTTGTTAGGTTAAACTTTTAATATGTCGTCAAAAATTCATTATTTCTTCTTCAAACAACTCCAACTTGTTTTTTCATTCTTGGAGGATTTATGATTTTTGTTAAAAATGATGTTCGTTGACAAGTTTTGATATAGTATGTTCAAATGAGATAGCTGAAAAAGTCGGGATTTATTTGGTTTTTAGTTGTTTTTGCAAATTATTTTTGATTTTATATTTGGATAAAATTAAGGTTCAATAAAAAACTTGAGGATCTTTTCAAGAGATCTAGTTTAAATTTATTTGCCTGAAGTTAATCTCCAAAAGATTTTGAAAAATTGAACCAATCTTTGCTCCTATTCAAGGCAATAGATTCAATAAAAACTTGGCTTGAGAATGGTTTGAGATTGAGATAATTTTGAAGTCCATTTGCTCCATTCTGGATGACTTTTTAAAATTAATTTTTGATTGAATTCCCCAAGATATCAAAGGTTTGGATTGATCGTTTAAAAATTTATTGCAAGGAGTTGCTGCAATAAAATTAAAAGAGATGGCTAAATTTTTGAACTGCGGCAGTGTTTGGACCTCTTTGAAACGAGATTAACTCTTAAAAGTACGGCGACGATAATTATGGATTTTTTTTCAAGTCATATCAATATCAATTTTTATTTTTATGAAGTGAAGTGAAAATTTGGAGAGAAATGAACTTGAGATTTTTATGAGGAAGGGGAAATTTTCATTGTAGAGACATACAAAGAATTCTAAAGGTTGAGAAAGAAATAAAGGAATTTTTCCTTCTTTGGGATTGTCAAAGCTTAAGGACAAAACTTTTATCAAAGCCAAAGTTTATTTCAGATTAAGGAAAAATTGGTTTCTGAAAATTATTCCTCTTTAGAATCAAAAAGAAAGAGAGAGGAAGGAGTGTGTTAACTCAATCATTTAATTTTGTCTACTTTTCATTCGAGTATCGGGCTTGTCTGATCAAGGGAAGTTCAATTATCTAGTTTTGATTTTGTTTATTAACGAGTTCGTATTCTAAAGTGAGAAAGAACTAAATTTAGTATAGGGTATATTATAAATATCCGTCCTATGACTAATAAAACCGTGAGACTATTATTTGCATTTTTCAGTATAGTATTCAATAAAGTAAAATTAATTTCCTAAGAAAAGACACGAGTGATGAACTTCAAGTACCTTGTCAACTATGTGAGAACTATGAAATGTTATTTCTACTTTTTGGTGATGCAGTTGATGCTCATTGTTGCCCTCATTTTCTACGTAAAATATTCTCTGAGATCGCATGCTAATTACCTTTTATTAGATTTTCATTGACTTCCATCATAGGTAACCCTTTCCAATACTCGACATAGAATAAACTCAAATCAGTAAACACACACAAACAATAGTTTTGGTGATAGAATGTGCTTTAACGCTTGTGATTTTGGCAGAAGTTTTGATTCGCTTCGCATTGAATAAAAAAGTCCTTTTTACTCTAATGATTAATTCTTACTTGAAAAGACTTATTTCAAAAGCATTTGGAATATTATTGACGTATTGGGCCTCTGTTTGATCTTATCAGTCTTCTTTGTTCTCTTTTGTTTTGAAACAGAGTAAATCAAATTCACTTCAGATTATGTGAAATTTTCTAGAACGAGTGAAGAAGATGATCTTCTTCCTGCTATTTTGTTGGCTGCCAGATACGCTATTCAGGTTGTGAGAATTATGTCAGATTTAAAACAGTAATGAGAATATAAAAAATGTTGTTCTAAAATGATTACAAAGGAATCAAGCTATGAGAGATGTGGCAAATATTGACATTGTATTTGATAATGAGAAGGAAATGGGAGATATGACTGAAGAGAAATCTAGGATCGAAGAAAGTTTCTAAGAGGATCCTTGCTATTATTAGAAAAAAAATTTTTGGTGAGTTATTTTCAGTTTCTAAAGCTATGTGGATAATGATAATGAGTATGCTTTTGAATATTGTATGAGTAATAATATGATTGGAAAAAACACAAAAATCCAGTTTCACCTTGAAGAGACGAAAAAGAATAAAACAAAAAATTTGATCTCTCCCTGAGTCTAAATATGGTATGAAATAGATTTTGGAGAGAGAAGGATAAGTTTGAGTTGAGAAGGAGGTTGAAAGGTGTTGTTTGAAAATGAGTTGGAAACGGCGAAGAATTTGGAGGGTCCAGTTAGATTTCTGAGTGTGTTTTTTCTTGGATTAAAACAAATTCTCCCGCGTAAAAGCTAAAAAAGCGAACTAATTAATAGGGAGTTTTTGCATTTGGAGAACATTCGAATTCAATGAGCATATTTTTAGTCAACTAGATTGAAAACTCCATATTTGTTATAAACATACGCACTATAAAATATAATAATAATACAAAGAGAAGATGCAATGGAAATAAGTTAAGCTTTAGTGATATTGGGTCTTTGAAGATTGGGGTAAATACTGGTGAGGACATTTTTTAAGGAGGCTAAATTATACATTTGAGTATTGATTGGAATATTCTCATCATTAAAGGCTCGAGTTTTATTTTCTTTTGAAGTTTCGATACTGACAACTTTTTCATCTTTAATTTTCTGAGACTTTTCTGCTATTTCAGCCAAAGCATCAAGTGAAACATAGTCCTTCATTTTGTGATGGAAATCCTCGATCTCAAACACTGTCTTTTTCTTGTAAACATAATCTGAGAACTCTTGCTGTAACTGCTCAGGATTAAACCCTAGCTTTGTCAAGGTTAGATATTTTTATCCAAAATAAAGGAAATACTTTCATCTCTTCTTGAAGGTCATGTTTCATTTCTTCATCATTAAACATTTCATCAGTATTTTTCTTGAAGAAAGAACAGTATTCTTGGAATAATTTTTGGTCTTCTGGAAAAGCAATTTGTCGGATCACTTTCTGAGGACCACTACGTTGACCTGAACGATTCATATTCTTTCCTTCCCTTTTCATATTTTCATCAATATCATCAAACTTTTCATCAACATACAAGACTTGATTATATGTTTTTCTCACTTTTTTGGATAAATCAGTCAGTTTCTTATACTCAGTAACAACACTTGTGTTTTTATTCGAAACAGAGAAATTCGGTTCACTTAATTGATAATTCTCGACAAGGAGTTTCTTATCATCAATTGCAAGAGCCTTTTTGTCATTATCGCCTCCACTATCTTCATCTGAAAACATTGTTTGTTTATTTTTGTTCGTGAGAATCGTTTGATTTTCCCTCATTGAACTTGATGCTTCAGAGTATGCATAATTTATATGTTTTGTCAGATCAATCCCGACATCGAGGCTCTTTTCTGGCATTTGTAGCCAAATTCTTTCCGAAATTGGGATACTATCAAATCTTGCCGAAGATTTTATACTCATACTCTCAAGGTCTCCAATCATTGATTGCTTTCTAGATCTCACAATGTTCATCGAAAAATCCTCTTGGAGGGATTCAATAATCGAGTTATTGGAATCCACCTTAACTACAGGCGGCTGACTTAACCTCATTTTAAGTGTTTGTACATCGGAATTTATTGTTATTGATGAATAAAATGTCTCTAATGGCCTTTTCCACCACCTAAAAAAAGAATATGGTGAGAATATTCCCAACAGAGAAAAAGTTTTACGATTCCATTTCTATAAAATTCGCCAAAAAGGTAGTATCAGGCATCCAGATAATTGGAGCAGTCGTTTCCCAAATAGGAGGTTGACGAACATGAGGTTTATGAAGTCCTAGAAAGAGATTGATAGCACTTTGTTTATATTGATCAGTAAAAGTGTTGCTGTAGTATCTTTTGAGTGAAGTAAAGAATTCGATTTGTTTGGGAGCATTTCGGTTTCCAAAGTTGGTCTTGTGAGCAATCGATCCTCCGTATTGTAAAGAGATGATATCCCCCATACGACCAAACATTTCTCTGAAGTGCTTCAAAGTTATGTCGTCCAAAAATGATTCTTGATGTGCTTCCTGTCCTGTCATTTCATACATTTTTGCTATCTTAGGGTGTTCAGTCAGATTGACATTAAGAAGAAGATTACTTGAAGAGAAAGAGCAGCTTCGCCCAAAAGTTGTTGAAAAGTATTGGTTCGATCAAGACAATCAACGCAATTTGAACGTAAAACACCAGTTTGGAATGTTAATGGCACTGGTTTCCTATTGAGATGAAGTGAGATATAGGCTTACTCAGTCAAAATACCTATTTTTATTGGAGATGTCAGCACAAAAGAATCCGATTTTAGATAAGCAGACAAGACCAAAGGTGTTTGTAATATTCAAGAATTCCTCCTTGTCTTTTTTGAGAAGAGCTTTCATATCTTGATGATAATAGATAATTTTGAGGTCGTCTGGGATTTGCAAATTGATGTAATCGATCGCTTGTTGATAGATTTCAGTCAAAAACTGTTCTCTTTTGGTAGTCTCCTTCTTTTTTACGAGGTTGAGTGCAAAGATATTTGGTCCATACATGCAAAATAAATCTGCAAAATGTTTTTTTGTTGCTTCAAAATATATATCTGCAGATGGATTCACTGGATTGTAAAGTGAGAATTTTGTAGTAGTAGTCAAAGAATTTACTGTGAATAGGGGATTTTGGAGTGAGGACTTTAGTTTCTTGGAACCAATAAGCTGGGACAGAACCTCTCACTTGGACAAAAGACGAGCAAACTGGATTACCAAGAGCTCCTTTATTGGAATTGATGACGATTTGTTCACTTTCTACGAAATTTCCAACAAATCCCTAATTATCAGATTATTTCTTTTCAAAAGAAATTCAATACGAATGGATTGATTCCTCTCGTGAGATATCTAGTTCCAGCATGATATCGAGACCTTCTAGAGACGAGAATGATTTGATAGACAAACAAAACTTTCTGAATTTCTAGAAAAAAATGAGATTTTGAAGAGAATTTTGTTAGAGACTGATTTGTTCGACATATCCATAGATGAAAGGAACAATCCATCTTTTATTTTTGAGGACTTGATGGAATTCTTCAATAAGATGATAGTTCCACATAAAGTATTCATTGTGAGTTTTGACAGGAGTGGACTGACTGAATAGATATGACTTTTGCGGAGAGAAATCGATATTTTCCGAGTTAACCATCGAAACAACATTTGTTTGAAAAGTATTGGTCAGATCATAAGTATTTGAAAAGTAGAAGCCTGTAGTAAGATCGAAACTCTTTAAATATTGCAAATATCTTGGGGAATGGTGAGAAGTTCAGTGAAAGATATTCAAAATACTTATTCTCTTTGCTGGTTGTACTGCTTAAAGATGAGGAGCTAAACAAAGGAACATAGCTCACAAAATTGACTTTATAGATTTTATGATCTATGACGGATGAATAAAAAGACTGAGGTTCAGAAATACTTCCAATTTTTGCGACAGCTTCAGCCTCAGTAACAAGTAGCATATAATACCCTTGCAATAATTTGATAAATCCTATTAAATGTTTACAAATTGCTCAGAGTGATACATACCTAAGATGGCATAAGCCGAACAAGCAAACTTGATTTGATCTTTAAGGGTTATTGAAATTTGATATTGATGACATACCCTGTTTTGCTTTTAAGAATGCGACAATTTGTTCTTCTGTTTTAACTTGGACTTGCTCAGTGAGAACTTCTTCCAATTTGATGATGTTTTGAACATAAGAAGAACTCTTTTTGATTTCTAGTATGCTATATACTGCTTTCTTTTTGTCAAAGCCAACTAAAATCAATCCCTGATGATGTGATTAGGAGATTTTTCAAAGTAATCCTCATACGTCTTTTTCTGTATATACAGAGATTCTGTCAATCGGTCGATCTTCAAAGTGAGCATCATAATCATAATTCAATGCCATTTTGGTTGTGGAAGTGTGTTTTTATTTTGTATTTTCGAGGGTGATTCCTAAAATAAAAATTTTGTTTTCACTTATCGATAAGCAAATAAATTCATATTCTTATGCGAACCCTCGGTAGATTCATAAAATTTCAAATGTAATGATGACAGGATTTGGATAGTTTTTTGACTGATCACATGTCAGATATTGCAAAATAGAAATTATAAATGTATGTATATTACAATCAAGAATTAATTCTCATTATCGTTATCGTTATCGCACTTTTTCAAAAACTCGAAAACATCAAAATGAATCAAAACAGGTCTTATTGGGTTTTCTCATCTTCAAGTTTCATTTCATCAAACTTTTCCTTCACTTCATCCATCTTGGTTTTTCCTTGAGCCTTTTGTTGATACAAAGATTTAGAGCCTAAGAAGTGTTGATTTTTTCGATTCACAAATTCCCTTTTACCTGTATTGTCTTTGGCAACATTGGGATACATTTTATCAAGTTCACTCTTTTTATCTTGAGCCATTTGATTGTGGAATTTGGACATCTCTTCTTCAACTCTCTTTTTCTCAGCAAGATTGGATTGCATGCGTTTTTCAAGGTCTGGCAAGAAGACACTAAAGTGATTTACAATTAGGATATTTATGACTCTTTTCAATTGGTTTACTTGTAATACTCCTCACGAGCCTTTTCAGTGGCAGCAAAAAAGTCTTGGAATCCATCTCCAGTCATTGAAGACAAATAGACAGCCTTTGAGAAATTATTTCAAG
>Ga0182738_1004206_pt1 | contig 16021 bp, 10 predicted proteins | sample eDN5th30CBELigMG_FD_128876 | JGI IMG/M metagenome (GOLD analysis project Ga0182738, IMG submission 128876) | Enriched Miracle-Growth compost microbial communities from Emeryville, California, USA - eDNA 5th pass 30_C BE-Lig MG (version 2)... ... | reverse complement strand
TTCCAAGCGTTTTCTGCTGCAACGCGCCTGGTTATCGGCCTCCCCGCAGGGCAGCGGTCTGGCTATTTTTGCGCCCTTTCGTTTATGGACGCACTGGCGGCCCGGATATCGTGGATTCGACGCCTTTCACCAGGATTTGCTGGGCCGCGGCGCAGCATTGGACACTATCCTAAATACATCACTACTGCCCTCACCCAGCGCGCTTCCTGGAGCCATCCAGATGTTTCCGGAAATAGTCAATTATCCGGATAGCATCGCATTAATCAATCACACGCCGCCCGCTTCCAATAGCAAAAATAACCTGGCCGGCGCGCAGATGGCGGCATTAACCACGGGCAGCCAGGGAAATTTCCTGTGGCGCAACGCGGTGTGCGTCTTTGCCGGAACCGACAATGGCGGCACTTTCATCGCACGGCCGCTGCCCGCAGGAATACCCGCCGATTACAAAGGCACGCCATCGCCCACTCAGCTATTCAGCTGGGTCAGGGCGGATGAAACAAAGCTTCTCGAACAGCTGCCGGTGCGGCTACAACTCACCGGTAACACCACTGCCGCCGCGGCCACCGTGCTGGATGACACCAATACGCAATTCCGCGTCATGCTCTGGCCGGGCGCAGGTACAGTGATACCGCAAAATGGCCAATTCCGGGTTCCGCTGCAAGATGGCAGCGTCAGCCTCATCATCAACGGCCACGACAAAGACGGTGGTTATCCAGTGACGCCCGGTTCCAAACATCACCTGATTATCACCGACTGGAGCAAGACCAGGAATCCGGGCGAAGCTCCCCACCAGGAAGAAGCCACCATCCAGGCCGATGACAACGGACAATTGATCCTCAACATCAGCGGCAGCTCACTGCAAATCCAGTTAACACCAGAAAAAGCCGCTCCTGCCGCGTCGCCCGCGGCGTCCTGATTTAAAAGCATTCACGTTACGAGTCTCCCTTTTTACCCGGATAATTTACAATCATGTTAATGCACCCTATCGTGAACAGTGTAGGCAGGCCTCCGTGCCCACACTGGTTTCTGTTGGCTATATCTCAATGGTTGTGAATTATCTAACATATGCCATCCGGCACCCAGCCATAAAAGTACTTTTAAGCACGAAAACATCCTGCTTCCACGCTGCAAAAATGCCCACTTGCCAACACCCCGCCGGGGATATAAGATATAAAGGCTTCCAATCCAAAATGGACACGTCACCGCCCACATCCGTATCAACGTACGATCCGAACATCAGTGGGCATGCGTCGAGCATTTTTCAGAGTAAGAGCACCCACACAGCCGGAGAGACACAGCTCGCGACGCGGTTCTCCGGCACCCACAATCATTACAAATAGCGTTGCGAAAGGAGAGTGGCCCGGGACGAAAAAGGAAAGGCGGATAAAAGTACTTTCCTCGCTAAGGTCGGGCATAGTTTTGCGGAGTGGGGTCACAAAGCCCTGCCCAAAGGAGACGTAGATGCATTTAATTATTGAAGGCCGCGGCGGCGATTGGCACAAATTACAAGATCTGCCCGCGCTGTATGAACTGTTGGATACGTTGCCAGGACGCATCAACATGACCAAGATCATGCCTCCCATCGTGACGCGTTATGTGGGCGTCACGCCCGAAGACTGGGGCATCAGTGGATTTGTGATGATCGCTGAATCACACATTTCCGTGCACACCTTTCCCGAAAGTGGCGAGGTTTCCATCGACGTATTTTCTTGCAAAGAATATGATCCCGTGCGTGTCTGCCAGGAAATGTGCGATGCCTTTGGCCTCACCGAAACCGAAACCTGCGTGCTGCGGCGCGGCCTGGAATATGGCAAAGAAACCACCATGCTGCCCAAACGCTTCGCCCACGAAGCCACCGCTTATACGCCCGATGTCACCAAAGCGGAAGAGCCTCAAACCGCACTGACCGGCTATCATCCCCACGGCTATGAACACAACGAAACACCGTTAGTGCATGCCTGAAACGCCATAACACTACAAAAAAGCCATCCTCTTAAAAGGGGATGGCTTTTTCAGGACTTACGCATGGGGTAAGAATTCTCCGTAACCGCAGGTCTTTAGCCTGCGCGGTTCTCCCTAAAACACAGGCTAAAGATCCGCGGCTGCGATGACTATAATAAAAGTACTTTTACACGGGAATCGATTTTGCACGAATTCCCATTCATGCGAAATTGCTCCTTCATTGCCCATTCCCGGCGTCTGTTGGCAGCGCTGTTTTTTGTATTGTGCCTGTGCTATCCAGCCGCCGCCAAAACCACCTGCCAATCCTACCCTTCTCCCGACCGGCGCTATTGCGTGACCGTGCAACAGATCGAAGCGCCTGGCGCGGTGATCCCTGAAAGCATCATCACCATCCATGACCGTTCCGGCAAGCTGCTGGCGCGCCAGTCATATACTTCGGCAGATCATGAACACGGCTTCGCCATCCAGCAAATTCAGTGGAGCAAAGACTCCAGCTACTGCGTTTGGAACCTGACCAGTTCCGGCGGGCATTCACCGTGGCATTTTCCCACCGACTGTTTTGCTGCCCGATGCCATTCGATTCTCCACATTGATGCACAAACAAAAAAGAGTTTGTCCGCTTCCCATTTCACTCTGACCGCAACGCACCAATTACAAACGCAACAACTCATCCCCAATCCTAATGGCGAACCCCTATATCAATCCGTGACGATTGCGCTGGATCAATTAAATTGCAACAAATAGATTATCATTCAGATAATGGGAATATCTTGCCGTAAAAGTACTTTTGCGCCTAAAAAACCTTCTATTCGTCTTGCCTGCTTTCGCCGGCTATTCTATAATTGCGCATTGACGGCATTAAGGAGTTACTTGTGTCACTTTTTGAAAACCCCAATCAATACGACGGCACCGACGCACAGCGTATTCAGCAGGCCGTTGCCGCAGCCGCGGCTGGAAATGGCCGCGTAATTATTCCCCGCATTAACGAAAGCAACCATTCGCATGTCTGGTTACTGGATGAGGCAATTCGCTTGCCCTCGAATATCACGGTGGAATTGAACGGCTGCCATCTGAAACTCAGCGATCGTTGCCGCGATAATTTTTTCCGCAGCGCCAATTGCGGGATTGGTATTGCGCCGATTGAGCCATTGGAAAATATCCATTTAATCGGTAACAATGGCGCAGTTTTGGAAGGCGCTGATCATCCGCGCGCCACCGGCGACGCTGCTAAAACTTTGGGCGAACGCACTTATGGCACCGATGCTGGCGTGGACGGCGAAGCTCAAAATGGCGACTGGCGCAATATCGGAATTTTATTGGCCAGCGTTTCTCATTTCAGCATCCAAAACATTCATATGATCGATTCGCATTGCTGGGCGATTTCGGTGGAATATTGCAATAACGGCATTCTGCGCGATTTGCGTTTTACCAGCTACGGCCACAAAATAATCGACGGGAAAAAGGAAACGATTCTCAATCAGGACGGCCTGGATCTGCGCCACGGCTGTCATGATATTTTGATCGAAAATATCAGCGGCGAAACCGGCGATGATCTGATTGCCCTGACGGCGATTCCCAACGCGGAACGCCAGGCCGGCAATACAAGTTCCACCATGATTAGCGCCGATCACGAAAGTACTTTTCCCGGCATTCACAACATCATCATCCGCAACGTGCGCGGCCATTGCGCGGGCGGGCATCACATTGTGCGGCTATTAAATACGCGCGGATTGCCGATGGATAATATCGTGATTGATGGTTTGATCGATACTTCATATGCGCCCTATCAATCGCGCGTGGCATTAAAGATCGGTGATAAATTCCCGCAATACGGCGGCATCAATCCACTGGGAACCACGCGGCGCATCATCGCAAATAATATTATTTCGCGCGCTAAATATGCTGTTTTAATTGGTGGTTCGTTATGCGATTCTTCGATCAGCAATGTATTGCAAAACGGCGGCGATTTTGATGCGGTCTATTTTGAATCCGGCGCGGAGAATGTGCGCAACGTAACGTTGCATAATGTGCAAACGGTATCCTAAAAGTACTTTTACGGCACATCATTTTCCCGCGTCAGGCTCCAGGTCTGCTCCTTTTCCGCAAACAACGGTTTTGACCTATGCTAATACATGATCCGTGCGATCCTAAACTGGCGTATATTCGCCAAACACCTTTTGTAATGCCCCGCAAATTTCACCGATGCCCGCATAAGCGCGCACTGCTTCGATGATAAATGGCATCAGGTTATCATCACTTGCAGCTGCCGTTTCCAAAGCGGTCAGGGTTTTCTGCACACGCGTGTTATCGCGCCCGGCACGCACCTGATGCAGCCGTTGCACTTGTTTTGTGGCGGCTTCAGCAGAAGGCTGAAACAAGGCAATGGGGTTTTCTCCTTCCGATTGATACCGGTTCACGCCCACGATGACGCGCTCACCGCTTTCCACAGCCTGGCCAAATTCATAGGCTGACTGCTCAATCTGCGCCTGCATCCAGCCGCTTTCAATGGCATCAACCACACCGCCCCTCTCTTCTATCTTGTCCAAAAGTACTTTTGCTTCGGCTTCCAGCCGGTCTGTGAGTTCTTCCATAAAATAACTGCCGCCCAGCGGATCAACGGTATTGGCCACGCCCGATTCCTCCGCGATAATCTGCTGGGTGCGCAACGCCACGCGCACCGCATCCTCCGACGGCAGCGACAACGCCTCATCCATCGAATTGGTGTGCAGGCTCTGCGTTCCGCCCAGCACCGCCGCCAGGGCTTGCAGCGCAACGCGCACCACATTATTTTGCGGCTGTTGCGCAGTGAGCGTGACGCCGCCCGTTTGCACGTGAAAGCGCAACATGGCGCTGCGCGGATTTTGAACATCAAAGCGCTCGCGCATAATGCGCGCATAAAGCCGTCTGGCAGCGCGGAATTTGGCAACTTCTTCCAAAAGATCGGTGTGCGCCGCGAAGAAAAAGGAAAGCCGCGGCGCGAAATCATCCACGTTCAATCCCGCGGCGCAAGCGGCTTCGATATAACAAACGGCATCGGCCAGCGTGAACGCGATTTCCTGCGCCGCTGTCGAACCGGCTTCGCGGATGTGATAACCGCTAATGGAAATGGTGTTCCAGCGCGGCACATTGGCGCTGCAATAGGCAAAGACATCGCTGGTGAGGCGCAGGCTGGGGCGCGGCGGAAAGCGATAAGTGCCGCGCGCGATATATTCCTTGAGAATATCGTTTTGAATGGTCCCGCTGATCTGTCCGGCGTCAACGCCCTGTTCCTGCGCCGCCACGATATACATCGCCAGCAAAATGGACGCCGTGGCGTTGATGGTCATGCTGGTGGAAACTTTGTCCAGCGGAATATCGTTGAGCAACACCTGCATATCGGCCAGCGTGCTGATGGCCACGCCCACCCTGCCCACTTCGCCCGCCGCCAGCGGATGATCGCTGTCATAGCCAATTTGCGTCGGCAAATCAAAAGCCACCGAAAGCCCGGTGCTGCCCTGTTCCAATAAATAGCGATAGCGCTGATTCGATTCTTCCGCGGTGGAAAATCCCGCGTACTGGCGCATCGTCCACAACTTGCCGCGATAGCCGGTCGGCTGCACGCCCCGCGTAAAAGGAAATTCTCCCGGAAATCCCAACTGCTCCGCATACTTTCCATCGTCGCCAGATGGCGTGTATAAACGCTCCACGGGCAATCCCGAAACCGTGGCAAAGCGTGCGCGGCGTTCCTCGCGGCGCTCCAACGCCGGCGCCACGGTTTCCGCTTCCCATCGACGCCTGGCTTCTTCGATATCAAAAGTACTTTTGGACATGGTTGTTTTCGATGATTAAGTTCCCGCGCCGCCACGCTTTAAGTCGATGGCGCATCGCCGTCCTTCAACAACAATTGCACCAGCGATTCCGCATCTTCTCCGCCGCGCGCCACCCGTTCCAGAGCAGCATGCAACGTGGGTTCAGTCTTTAACCGCACGATAATCCGCCGGCGGGCGGCTTCGAGGATCGCTTCACGAATATCGCCGATGTCATTTTCACGGCGGCGTTGTGGATGCAGCGCACCATGATCTTCGATGCGGTTCAGCAATTCTTCAAAGCCGCTTTTTTCCGTGGAAGAAACCAGCGCCACACTGCGTTTCGCGGTTCCCTGTTGTAATTTTAACGCTCCTAAAACCTGCCGGTGCAATTCATCAGCGCCGGCACGATCGGCTTTGTTGATGACGATGATATCGCCCACTTCCATCAACCCGGCTTTGAGCAATTGCACGGAATCGCCCTGCCCGGGGGAAAGCAACACCATGACAATATCCGCCACGCGCGCCACATCCACTTCGCTCTGCCCCACTCCCAACGTTTCGATGAGCACCACATCCGCGCCAATCAGCCCCATCACCCGCAACACGCCTTTCACGCCGAGCGTCAACCCGCCCAACTGCCCGCGGCTGGCCAGCGAACGCACAAAAACATGCGGGTCAGTGGCATGGCGCATCATGCGCACGCGGTCGCCCAGCACCGCGCCGCCGCTAAACGGGCTGGAAGGATCAACCGCAATAACGCCGATCTTTTGCGCCGGCGCGCGGCGGCGATATTCACCGATCAGCGCATCGCTAAAAGTACTTTTGCCCGCGCCCGGCGCGCCGGTGATTCCCAAAATCAATCGCGGCTGCGGCGTTTCTGCACCTGCGGCACGCAAAAACTCCGGCAACCGCTGCGGCTCATTTTCCAGAACGCTCATCAGTTTTGCAGCAGCGCGCGTGGCCACTGCATCGTTGCCGCGCGCCTGCCCCACCAACGTTTCCAGAGAAATAGTCATAGTGAGGAATGCGGCGTCTTTTCAATCGCATCGAGTAATGTTTCCACAATGACTCGCGCGGAAATGCCCGGACCGAAAACGCAGGCCACGCCCATTTCGCGCAATCGCGGAATGTCACTTTCGGGGACAATGCCACCGAGGAAAACCAGAATGTCCGTTGCGTCATTTTCCTTCAATAATTCGATGACACGCGACACCACCGTAAAATGCGCGCCGGATAAAAGGGATATGCCGATGGCGGCCACATCTTCCTGCAACGCCACCGCCACCAGTTCTTCGGGCGTGCGGCGGATGCCGGTGTAGATGACTTCCAATCCCGCATCGCGCAAAATATGCGCGACATATTTGGCGCCGCGGTCATGGCCGTCAAGCCCCGCTTTGCCGATGAGAATGCGATGAGGCGAAGAAGCGTGCATAGTTTTGTTGTGGTCACGCAAATAATTTTGTCACTTCAGGTTTAACAACTTTCCCCATGGCGTTGCGCGGCAATTCATCCACCACCAATAATCGCGACGGCACTTTGTAAACCGCTAAAAGTACTTTTGCCCAGGTGCGCAAAGATTCCAAATCAAGACTTTTGCCTTCCTGAAGAATCACCGCGGCGCCCACCCGTTCGCCCCATTCGGGATCGGGCACGCCTACCACGGCGCATTGCTCAATGGCTTCATGCGTGCGCAAAACCTCTTCAATTTCTAACGCCGAAACTTTGAAACCGCCGGTTTTGATAATATCGACGGAATTGCGTCCCAAAATACGATATACATTATTTTCACAAATCGCAATATCGCCGGTTTTGAACCAGCCTTCCACAAAAGCCTTTTTGGTGGCTTCGGGACGTTGCCAGTATTCGCGAAAGACGTTTTTGCCGCGCACCTGAATTTCACCTTGCGTGCCATCCGGCACTATATGATTTTCTTCATCCACCAAACGTACTTCCACGCCGGGCAATGGTGAACCGACATGCCCAGGACGGCGTTCGCCATTTAACGGATTAGAAAGCGCCATGCCGATTTCGGTCATTCCATAACGCTCCAACAATGTATGCCCGCTGATGCCGCGCCATTCTTCCAGCGTGCTGACCGGCAATGCCGCCGAGCCGCTCACCATCAGCCGCAACTTTTTGCAGGAATCTGTCATGACCTGCTGCTCCTGCGGAGAAGCATTTTTCCAGGCTTTCACGAGCCGCGCATAAATCGTCGGCACCGCCATGAATAATGTCAAATTTTCGTCCTGCAATTTCTTCCACGTTTCCTCCGCATCAAAGCCAGGCAACATTTCGCAAACCGCGCCCGCCCATAACGCGGAACACAATATATTAATGATCCCATGCAAATGATGCAACGGTAAAAATAACAAAATGCGATCGTTCTGCGTCCATCCCCAGGCTTCGATCAAACTGCTAATTTGCGCGGCGATATTTTCATGCGTTGTCAACACACCTTTAGGTTTGCTGGTGGTGCCGCTGGTATACACAATCATGGCGCCGCGATCCGCCGCGACATCCGGCAACGCGCCCGCCGCGCCAGTCATTATCTCATTCGTCAATACAAAACGGCGTCCTGACTTTTCCGCAATAGGCTGCAAAATGTCCGCATATTGCGGATGCACCACCACAATCGAAGCATCGGAATCTTCGATCACATAAGCCAATTCGCTCGCCGGATGCATGGTGCAAAGCGGCACGGCGATGCCACCGGCACGCCAAATTCCCCATTGAATTGCGGGATAATCAAAACACGAAGGAACCAAAAACGCCACACGTTCTCCGGCCAAATCTTCTTTGCCATCCAGCAACGCCGTTGCCACCGCAGCGGAAGTATCCAGCAAATCCTGATATGTATAACTTTTTGCAGAATCAATAATAGCAGTGCGCAAAGTATCGCGATTCTGCGCCTGCGCGATAAGGGGAATTCGAGACATTTTGGTAGCCATAACAATAAAAAGTACTTTTACCAATCTAATTTACATAATTCAAGCAACGTCATCACCACGTTGGGAAATACATTTAATTTTGTGACTTCAAATCCATGGCTATTATGCCGCGAATGTCCCAAAATTCCTACGCGCGGGCTGGCGCCGCTGTCATAAACAGCGCTCGCGTCAGAACGAGCGTTGGTGAGAACGGCGGTCTGACATTCGGTTCCGGCGTTTTGTGCTGCTTGTAAAAGTACTTTTATCAGCCGCTGATCATAATGCGCCGCGCGGTCTTTGCTCCAGGTGGCAGGTTGATCGCTAACCTCAATTCCGGAATTTGGCTGCCAGGGACAGCCATCCACCGCGAGGAAAATTTCTGGTCTTTCGCGATGTGCCAAAATCTTGGCGCCATGACATCCGCCTTCTTCGTGAATAGTAAATGCCACGATGGTGGGGCGCGGCGGCTGGATATTTTGTTCTTTGAGTAGTTGCAATAATTGCAATTGCATAATCACGCCGGCGCGATCATCAAATGTCCATGCGGCAACCATCGGATCATCGGGATCGCCCAGCAACAACGGCCCGCGGCCTTCAGTGATGGGAACGCCGGTGGAGCCGGGGCGAATGCCTTTTTCTATTAATTGCGCTTTGGAAAACCCGGTGATAACACGCACATTTTCCCAGGCGATTCCCTGATCAAAAGTACTTGTGTGGCCGGAACCGAAGGAAATAATGCCGGTGATCGTTTCGTCATTATCACCTACAAAGTACAGCGGACGCTCGCCCATTTTATAAGGCGCTAACGCTCCCGAACGATCCACATGCAAAGTGCCGTCTTCGTCAATTTGCGTAACGACAACGCCGATCTCGTCCATGTGCGCCGCAATCACGCAAAGCGGCACTTGCGGATTGCGGCCATCCAAACGCACCATGATATTGCCCGCGGCGTCGGTTTCGTGCGCATATCCCATTTCATCCAAATGCCGTCGCACCGCAGCCGCCATCTTTTCTTCACGGCCTGAAGGAGAAGGAATTTGTAGAAATTCGGTGAGTAACAAAATGAATTGCTCTTTGAGAGCATTATTATCGTGAGTGTTATTTGCCATCACCGGCAAGTCTAACACCATATCAAAATTCCTTTTACCGCTATTCAATAAATCAATAGTTCGAATAATATTCCGCCGTAATGAGATTAAATGTAACTCTACGATTGTCCGAACTTGCATTTAAGAGCACTAGAAGATTTTGTGTAGTCAACACCTTTCCGCAGCTTCAGTCCTCTGCGTGGGATAGTAAATACAATCCCGTCCGTGTCCCAATCCATAATCCTCCCGGCGTCCGCAAAAGTGCCTGCGCTTCCGGCGACAAAGCTGGAAATGATTGTTGATAATTTCGCCAAATATCCGCTTCACTTTTATGCCATACGCCGTGGCGCGTGGCGACGTAAACGCTGCTTCTTCCATCCAATTTCAACGCCGTCACATTTTCACCGCTAAAAGTACTTTTCCATCCATCCGGCGTTTTCCGCGCCAGGCCGCCCACGAAAGTTCCCACCCACAGATGATCGTCATCACCGGCAATCGCCGTAATCCAATCGTCCGGCAATCCCTGCCGCGCATCGATCAGCCGGATTTTCGCGGATGGATGGTTATACATTATTAATCCCAAACTCTGCGTGCCGATCCACAGCGAATTTCCCAGCGGATGCAACACCATCAGCGGAACGCCTTGCAGTTCCGGGATTTTGAGGAAATGCTGAAACGATTTTCCGTCCCATTCACTCCAACCGCCCCATTGGCCGATATATAACTTTTTATCATCGGCAGCCAATGAATAGACTTTGCCGCGCGGCAGATGAGGAAAGACATCGCGCTGCCAATGTGTTCCATCGAAACAATCCACTTTGCCATTGCCAAAACGCACATACAGATGATCGCGGAAAACCGCCATCTGGCGCGGCGCGTTGGAGGATAAAAGGGTGCTGTCAAAATGCCGCCATTTGCAACGGTCGCTGAGCGAAGCCGAAGCGCCCTTCTCATCCCTTCGGCTCCGCTCAGGGAACGGCATTTGATATTCCATCAATCCGTCTTCCAGCGTTCCGGCAAAGAGATTTCCCCGAAATGAAATCAGCGATTGAATATCGTTGTTATAGGGTTCATTGTCCTGCAAATGTTGTTGCCAGTGATTGCCGTCAAACATCCAAACACCTTCGCGGCGCGTTCCCGCGAAAAGTACTTTTGTGACGGAATCCCGGGCCAGCGCTGTTATCTGCCGCGCTTTCGCGGGTAATGCTAAACGGTCACTGAGCGGAGCCGAAGTGCCATTGCCATCCCTTCGGCTCCGCTCAGGGAACGTGGCTTTTGCTGATGCGGAATATACCTTTTGCCAGTTGCTTCCATCAAAGCTCCAGATTCCATCCCCATAAATCGCCGCCAAAAGTACGTTTCCCTGCGGCAGCAACGCGCTGATGTAGCTGCCATTGGAAGACGGCATTTTGATGTGCTGATTTCCTATTTGCAAACCGTTCCAGCCAGCCTGCACGGTTTTGCCTTGCCATTGAGTTTGGGGAAATTGATATTGCCGGGGCGCGGTAAAAGTACTTTTGCGCACCTGCCATTTCCCATCCATCCAAACAGCAGCGGCGCTGGGAAAAAGTACTTTTATGGTTCCATCTTCGCTTTCTGAAATTGCCCGCACTTCGTTGGAAGGCAGGCCGTTTTGAGTGTTTTGCTTTGTCCACGTTCCGGCGGCATCACGCTTCAATATCCCGCCGCGCGTGCCCACCCACAAGGTGCCGTCTTTGACGGCAAGCATTGAAGTGACGCTGCGCGTGCTGGTGAATTCGCGGAGCGAGGGATTGGCATTTGCGGCGAATGTAAAGCGAAATAACGCAAACAACGAAAACGCAAAACAACGCGACGTCATTCTGAGCGGAGTGAGGAACGAACGGAGTGAAGAATCCCCCAAAGTTTCTAACGACGTTCGTGACTTCGGGGGATTCTTCGGTCGCTGTCGCTCTCTCAGAATGACATGTATTTGCATCACGACGTTTGCTCCACCGTAATCTCCGCCCGGTTATGCGCCTTATCCGTCAGCACAAACGTCACCGGAAAAGTACTTTCCCCATAACTCTCCGGCACCGGCGTCAATGCATAAAACTGATTCGCTGTATTTTCAGAAGGCATTAATTCCACTTTGTGATTCCACGGCAAAAGCGCGCTGACGCGGGCGGCGTTGTCATCTGTTTGCACTTCCAGCCGCAACACTTTTTGGCCGGAATACGCTTTATCGATGACATTCATCTGCGCGCTTCCTGTCGGCGGCGTCAAGTCCACGGAATAATGCATCTTCAACATTTGATGAGAACCGTCTTTGCGCGCCACAATAATTTGAATGGTATATTGGCCTTCCGCCGCGCCGGCTGGAATATCGAAACGCGCTTCCCAACGCTCTTTTTGCGCATCAAAAACAAGTTGCTTAATTTGCCCGTCCGGCATCAACGCCACCACGGAAACCGCATCCGGCGCCTGCACGGAAATCAACGGATCGCCCATCCGCGCAATCAACTTTTTCTGCTGCGCCATGATGGTGGCGCGTTGATCGTTCAATGATTGGAGCCGCGCCGGATCGCTTTCCAATTTGATTTTATCTTCCACCTTTTCGCGGTTGGCGCGAAGCTCCAAACGTTGCGCGCGGAGATTGCCGTAGAGAATGGGATTGGTAATTTTGCGAACAGTTGTGTATCCGCTGGTTAAATACCAATCGTTCTTTTCCAATTCGATCAACTTATCTTTCAATTCTTCCGCCCGCTCTGCATCAGGAGATTCCTTGCGATATTCGCGGAACAATAAATCGCGCACTGTTTGCCTGGTCAGATAGTCTCTACTATAAGGATAAGTTTGTATTTGCCCTTTTAGTTTTGCCTGTATTTCAGGAGGAAACTTCTTGATTTTTTCCTGTCTATCTGCCTCCAGTTGTTCGACATATTCCTTGTCGGGATGTTCTAATGCGCTTTCGGTTGATAAGATGAGATTGTCCTCTTCTATGAGGGAACGCGCTAAATTAAACCTTGCCTCTTCCAGATATTGCTGCGCTGTTTTATCTGATTGATTATCCGTACCATGTCCATATTTGTAATAGAACGTATCTTGGAAATGAGTCGCTTTATATTGGCGGATTTTTGCCACCTGTTCCAATTGATCCATCAACGACTTCACTTTTTCCTCATCAGGGTTTTTCTTCATTTGCTCTTGTACAATTTGTGTTGGCAATGAGGCTCTCCCTGTCCATGACGAGAGCATGGTTTGCGCCCATAGCTTCGCCACCTTATCCACTAAATCCTCATAAGGAACTCCAATGGCGTTGGCGATTGATTGTAATTGTTTTTTGTCGGCTTGTTTTACGGAAGGATCCTGACCTTTGCCATTACTTTTATAAAAATAGTTCTGAATCAGAGGTTGCACATAATCATAAACTGAACTCACGAATATCTCTTGCAGTTGGTTTTTATCTATGGCTAATTTTGCTCCAAGCGTTGGTAACCGCTTTTTAGCTTCCAATACTTTATCCGCATAATTCCAACCTTTAGCTTCTGTCGGTTTTCTCACAACAGAATAAATCATCACATTGATCACCCGATTATTTATATTGTATATGATCGGGGCTGTGGAAATACCTGTTTCTTCCATCAGTCGTTTTAATTGTGAATTCCAGTCTTGAATTTTCGACGTATCAGGATGATCCTTTACTTTCTCATGTGCTATTTTTTCGACCAATTCCCACACATTGCTACTCGCTTCATTGTGTATCGCGTCTTCTGGAGCAGAAAAATCATTTGCATCTTTCGAATAATGCTTCGCATAAAAGCGTTGTATATGGCCTAATAACGCTTTGCCGGCCGGCGAATTCTTTTTTCCAAGTTGCACTATCGAAACATAACGGTCAACCGCATCACGATAATCTGCTTCAGCAATGTCGTTAACTTTGGATGTAATCCATCTATTAGTATGCGTTGGTATATAACTCAGCAACATATTCAAATATCGCTGTTCATGTTGAACTAATTTGGCGTCGGAATGCTCTTTTTCTTTTTCCGCGACGATGGCATCTGCTGCTCGCTCAATTTGCCAGGCCAAATATCGGGCTACCGCGTCATCAGGATTTACTCCGGCAATCGCCGCCTTTTGTTCCACTAATTTTCGATATGTACGTGCTTCAGCTGTTTTTCCCTTTCCCGCTGAAATCAATCCTGCCAATGCAGGAGCATACCTATCCAGTTCCCGTTGTGCCAAATTCTTCTCATAAATCTTCCGCCCTTCCTCTGGCAATGCCAGCCACGACGTATATTTGCCGGGCAGATTAAACCGTTTGGAAAGTTGTATCACGGCGGATTTATTTTTTGGATTTGCTGCCAGATATTGCATTTGCAGTTTGGCCCAGAACTGCGCCGCGGCGTTGGGTTGTGCCGTTTGTGAAGAGAAAAGTACTTTTGCCGTGCCTGTCAAAATGCCCTTTTTACCGTAGCCGTGTAAAAGTACTTTTGCCGCGCCACTGCCGCTGCAGCGGCCTGTAACAAGCACCGGAACATGCGCTTTCATAGGCGCTAATTTAGCTGGCAGCAATTGCCAGGTTTTGATGCCTTGAATCTCTAATCGCGGTTTTGGAATATCCTGACTCGGCGTTAATGCCAACGCGAAAAAGCCATTGGCGCCGCCTGCTCTGGCGGAATATAAATCGGCATTCAAGGCTTTTACAGGACGCGAAAAACGCACTTTCAAATCCTGCGGCGCGCGCCAGTTTTGCTGCTCCAAATCCAATGTTTGAATGCCCTCTTTTTGCGTCAGTGGCAAATTATAATTATTGGAAATCGTGGTGACATCTGTATCAGGATATAATCGTAAATTGAGGTGGATTTTTTCAAACGTGCCTTTATTCTTTTCAGATGCCTGCAACGGAAAAGTAAATACCGATCCTTTGGCATCGCTATCGAGCAGTTGCACCGAATGAATTTCTACTTTCAAATCGGCATTAGCCTCGATGGGAAAAATACGTACATGAAAAGTGTTTTTGTCTACCATCTCCACCAGCGCCGGATCGCCATAGGGACGTTCGGGCGAATGATCTTTGTTTGTCACAATACGATATATCTCCGCGGCGCGTTCTTTGGTGACGATGCGCGCCACCACCTTTTGGCCTTTATACCAGTAGGCAAAATAGGTAACCAGCATGTTATCGGGAACGGTGTATTCAAAATCCGCCTCGGATTGAATATCCAATTCGCTGGCCATTGTCAGCGTGGTTTTGATTTGCGCGATCTGGCCGTGGATATCAATCCGCGAATCCATGGTTTTGGGACGCAGGGAAATTTCGTTTTTACCAACGGCCTTGAGCAGAATATCCGCCGCCGCATTGGGCGCGGCGCAAACGGCTGCAAGTAGCAATGAAACGGCAAGTGCAATGGCGATACGTTCTTTTTGCATTCTTATTATCTTCGCATAGTTGAAAGAAAAATCCAAATCAAAGATAACTGCGACACACGCTTCAGGAAGTACTTTTACGCAACATGGCATAAATCCATTTCTGGTTACTTCAGCGATGGCATCTGCTTAATCGTCTGACGACAGACAAATTTAACCTCATGCATAGAGTCACATGAGGTTAAAATGTCTCCATTATTTACTTGTCAGCATAGTCGAAGGATTTGTAGAAACGATGGGTGCCAATGGTGCATAAGGTTTCACGGTCACTCCCCAAACCGCGGATCGCACATGAATCGACCATATCTCGCTTTTCGTGGCATCTAAACGAGTCGTGGAAAATAGATGCATGGAATTTAGCTTCGGCTGTCGTTCTATTTCGTTGCCATTCGGATCGACTAAGGCCACATCCGCCATGGGGCTTCCGGCCACGCCGATGACAAATTCTTTTACACCAGCAGGCACTTCAAAATAGAGATTCCCCGCGGTTGGCAAGAACTGAATTTGATCATCCGTCGTGGTTATTCCGTTGCCGGGATGGCTGGAATTGATGTCGGTATAGTTGGATGATTCGCCGCTTCTCACTAATCGATAAAAACCGGTTTCCGCGGCGGTAAAGCGAATCGGGAAGCTGCCGCTTCTGGTGGGAATATTATATATCTCCACAGTTTTCCCACTGGGATCGATTAGTTGAATAGTGGCTTTGCGCGGGTAAATCCGTTTTGAGGTAATGTTAATATCGATGGCTTCACCCTGTTTTGCGTATTGCAGAAAGGTGAAATCGCTGCGCAAATAAAAGGTATTATTGCCACTGCGTGTTTCGCTGGTTGCGGGAATTTGCAGTTTTTCCAAATCAAGTGCCGCT
>Ga0182738_1004205_pt1 | contig 16021 bp, 16 predicted proteins | sample eDN5th30CBELigMG_FD_128876 | JGI IMG/M metagenome (GOLD analysis project Ga0182738, IMG submission 128876) | Enriched Miracle-Growth compost microbial communities from Emeryville, California, USA - eDNA 5th pass 30_C BE-Lig MG (version 2)... ... | reverse complement strand
GGCGGATGAAGCGCAGGGTGTGCACGTCGGCCTCGGTGTACTGGCGGTAGCCGCTCTCGGTGCGCGCCACGGGCGGCAGCAGGCCCAGCCCCTCGTAGTGGCGCACCATGCGCGGCGAGACGCCCGAGCGCTCGGCCGCGATGCCGATAGGCACTGCGCTCATGGCTGGACGCGGTAGCCGGCCTCGCCGATGGCCGCGGCCAGGCGATCGCGCGGCTGGGCGCTGGCCACGTCGACGCGGCCCGCGGGCAGGTCGACCCGGACATCGGCCTCGGGGTCGACGGACCAGACGGCGTCCTGCACGGAGCGCACGCAGTGCTGGCAGGTCATGCCCTCGACCCGGAACTGCTGAGTGGAAGAAGAAGCGGTGGTCATGTCGTGGTCCTTGCGAACGGGATGAAGAAGGCTGGAAGTCTGAACCCTGACATGATGGCAAGGTCAAGCGGGCCCTGTTTCGGTGACGGGACTTGACCCTCACACGATGTCAGACCTTAGCCTCCGGGGCATGGCTTCCCAGACCCTTTCCTCTTCTCCCGCCTTCCAGACCCTCGACCTCGGCGTGGAGGGCATGACCTGCGCCTCCTGCGTGGCGCGGGTGGAGAACGCCCTGCGCAAGGTGCCCGGCGTACAGGATGCAAGCGTGAACCTGGCGACCGAGTCGGCGCGCGTCACGCTGGCGGGCGCCGCCGGCGACGACGCGATGCCGCAGCTCGCCCGAGCGGTGCGCGATGCCGGCTATGCGCCGCGCGCCGCCGATGACGGCGGCGCGCAGGCGGACGCCTCGCCCTGGGCCGGCTTCGGCCCGGTGGCGGCGGGCCTGCTGCTGGCCGCGCCGCTGGTGCTGCCGATGCTGCTCTCGCCCTTCGGCATCGACGCGATGCTGCCGCCCTGGCTGCAGTTCGTGCTGGCGGCGCCGGTGCAGTTCTGGCTGGGCGCGCGCTTCTACCGCGCCGGCTGGCATGCGGCGCGCGCCGGCACCGGCAACATGGACCTGCTGGTGGCGCTGGGCACCAGCGCGGCCTTCGGCCTGTCGCTGTGGCTGTGGTGGCGCTGGGCGGCGGGCGGGCATGCCGGGCACGGCATGGACGCGCCGCACCTGTACTTCGAGGCCTCGGCGGTGGTGATCGCGCTGGTGCTGCTGGGCAAGTGGCTGGAGGCGCGCGCCAAGCGGCAGGCGACCGCCGCGATCCGCGCGCTGCAGAACCTGCGGCCGGAGCTGGCGCACCTGCTGCGCAAGCGCGGCCCACGCTGGGAGGAATCGGATTTGCCGGTGGCCGAGCTGCGCGCCGGCGACCGCGTGGCGGTGCGCCCGGGCGAGCGGGTGCCGGCCGATGCCCGGGTGGTCGAGGGCCGCTCGTCGGTGGACGAATCGATGCTCACCGGCGAGCCGCTGCCGGTGGCCAAGGCCGAGGGCGACCGGCTCACCGGCGGCTCGGTCAACGGCGAGGGCCGGCTGGTGGCCGAGGTCACGGCCGTCGGCGCCGAGAGTGTGCTGGCGCGCATCATCCGGCTGGTCGAGGACGCGCAGGCGGCCAAGGCGCCGATCCAGCGGCTGGTGGACAAGGTGGCGGCGGTGTTCGTGCCGGTGGTGCTGGTGATCGCGCTGCTGACGCTGCTGGGCTGGCTGTTCGTCGGCGGCGCCGGCGTGGAGGCGGCGCTGATCCATGCGGTGGCGGTGCTGGTGATCGCCTGCCCCTGCGCGCTGGGGCTGGCCACGCCGGTGGCGGTGATGGCGGGTACCGGTGTGGCGGCCAAGCACGGCATCCTGATCAAGGACGCGCGCGCGCTGGAGCTGGCGCACCGCGTGGACACGGTGGCCTTCGACAAGACGGGCACGCTCACGCGCGGCCAGCCGGTGCTGTCGGCGCTGGCACCCGCGGCCGGCGAAGACGAGGTGCATGCCCTGGCGATGGCCGCGGCGCTGCAAAGCGGCAGCGAGCACCCGCTGGCGCGCGCCGTGGTGCGCGAGGCTGAGGCGCGCGACGTGACCTGGCCATCGGCCGAGGCCATCGAGGCCGTGCCGGGCCGCGGCGTGCGCGGCCGGGTGGAGGGCGGCACCTGGGCCATCGCCAGCCTGCGCTGGTGCGAGGAACTGGGCGTGCCGGTGCCGGCGGACGAGGCGCAGCGATTCCTCGCCACCGGCGCCTCGGTGTCGGCGCTGCTGCACTGGCCCGGAGGCGAGGCCGCCGCGCCGCGCCGCGTGGCCCTGCTGGCCTTCAGCGACGAACCCAAGCCGGGCGCCGCCGAGGCCGTCGCGCAACTGCGTGCGCGCGGTTTGCGCGTGGTGATGATCTCCGGCGACAACCTGCAGGCGGCGCAGGCGATGGCGGCGCGCGTGGGCATCGACACGGCCGACGTGCGCGCCCAGGTGCTGCCGGGCGACAAGGCGGCGGCCGTCGGCGAGCTGCGCCAGGGCGGGCACGTCGTTGCGATGGTCGGCGACGGCGCCAACGACGCCCCCGCGCTGGCCGCGGCCGACGTCGGCATCGCCATGGGCGGCGGCACCGACGTGGCGATGGAGGCGGCCGGCATCACGCTGATGCGCGGCGAACTGGCGCTGGTCGACGCGGCGCTGGCGCTGTCCGACCGCACGGTGGCGAAGATCCGCCAGAACCTGTTCTGGGCCTTCTTCTACAACGTGGTCGGCATCCCCTTCGCCGCCTTCGGCCTGCTCAGCCCGGTGGTGGCCGGCGCGGCGATGGCGGCCTCCAGCGTGAGCGTGATGGCCAACGCGCTGCTGCTGCGCCGCTGGCGGCCGGGGCGCTGACGGCGCCCTCAGGCGCCGTCGGTCGGCGCGATGTCGAAGTGCAGCACGTCCTCGCGGATGCCGAGCCGGCTGTACAGCGCGATCGCCGGGTCGTCGCCGTGATCGGCCTGGACGAAGATCACGTAGATGCCGCGCTGCGCGCACAGCCGCCGCAGGCGCTGGATCAGGGCCGTGGCGATCCCGCGGCGGCGGTGCGCCTCGGCCACGGCCAGGTCGTAGATGTAGAACTCGCTGCGCTCCTGCTCGAACTTGGGCAGGACATAGCCGGCCAGGCCGCCGACGACCTCGCCCGCCTCCAGTGCCGCGACGGCGATGAAGGTCGGGCTGCCCAGTAGCTGCTCGAGGTAGGCGTCGCCGGGGCGCAGCGCGGCGTCGGCCGCCGGCTCGTCGAAGGCCGTGCCGAACACGTCCAGCAGCTGGCGCATCGGGCGGAGGTCGGCCGGAGCGAGCACGCGCAGCTCGGGTGGCGTGGGCGTCGGTGATGCGGGCATGATCGGGGGTCCTGCAAGCTGTGCGGGCTGTCGGCGGCCGCGCGGTGCGGCACGTTGAAAGGGGCCTGCGCCCGGCGGATGCGGCGGGCCGACCCTGACCGCAGCCTGACCTGCCCGTCCCGTGGGTGCATGGGCGGCCGCCCTGGCGGCGCCGGCCGTGGCCGCCGATCATCGCGCCTGTCCACCACCGCTTCAAGCCATGCGAATCCTCCTCGTCGAAGACGACGCCACCCTGCGCGACGTGATGCTGCGCAGCCTGAACGACGCCGGCCACCGCGTGGACATCGCCGGCAGCGTGGAGGAGGCCGAGCACCTGTGGCGCGTGCAGCCCTTCGACGCGGTGCTGCTGGACCTGAACCTGCCCGAGCGGGCGCAGCGCGGCAGCGGCCAGGGCAGCGGGCTGGCGGTGCTGCGCCAGGCGCGCTCGCGCGGCGACCGCACGCCGGTGCTGGTGCTCACCGCGCGCGACCGCACCGAGGAGCGCATCGCCGGCCTGGACGCCGGCGCCGACGACTACCTGGGCAAGCCCTTCGACCTGGCCGAGGTGGAGGCGCGCCTGCGCGCCCTGGCGCGCCGCGCCCAGGGCACGCAGGACGTGGCGCTGCTCGGCCGGCTGCGGCTGGATCGCCGGGCGCGCCGCTTCTTCGTCGGCAGCGCGGCGCTGGACCTGCCGGCGCGCGAGTTCGAGGTGCTGTGGGAGCTGATGAGCCCGCCCGGCCATGCGCTGAGCAAGCGCACCCTGTCCGACAAGCTCTCCGGCTTCGACGAGGCGCTGGGCGACAACGCGCTGGAGGCCTTCATCTCGCGCCTGCGCAAGAAGCTCGCCGGCAGCGGCGCGGCCATCCGCACGCTGCGCGGCATCGGCTACCTGCTGGAGGCGGAGCATCCCTGAGCGCCGCGACCCATCGGCGCGCCGCCTGAGCGGCCGCCCCGCGCCCGCGCTCGGCACCCGCGTGCTGCGGCACGTGATGCTGCCGCTGGCGCTGACCTGGCTGGCCGGCACGCTGGTGACCTTCCTCGTCGCCAACTTCTTCACCCAGCAGGCCTTCGACCGCGCGCTCCTCGACGACGCGTATTCCATCGCCTCCAACGTGCGGCCGGGGCCGGACGGGCGCGTGGCGCTGGAGCTGACACCGCGCGAGCTGACGGCGGCGCTGTTCGACCAGGCCGAGACGGTGTACTACGCCGTGCGCCGGCCCGACGGCAGCCTGCTCTCGGGCGAGCCGATCGGCGCCGAGCAGCCGGCCGCGGGCGAGGGCTACCGCTTCTCGGAGGTGATGCACCTGGGGCAGCCGGTGCGGGCGGTGGTGCTGCGCCGCCGCGTGGCGGACGCGGTCGGCGCCGAGGCGGGCGACTACCGCGTGATGGTCGCCCACACCACCGTCACGCGCGTCGCGCTGGCCGAGCGGGTGCTGCTCTACGCCACGCTGCCGCAGGTGCTGCTGCTGGCGCTGCTGGCGCTGTGGCTGTGGCGCGGCATCGCGCGCGACCTGGCGCCGCTGGTGTCGCTGCACGACGCGCTGGAGCGGCGCGATGCGAGCGACCTGTCGCCGGTGCGGGTGCCGCCCACGGCGCGCGAGATCGAGCGGCTGGGCCAGGCGCTCAACGGCCTGTTCGGGCGGCTGGGCGGCAGCGTGCGCGCGCAGCGCGAGTTCGCCGGCACCGTGGCGCACGAGCTGCGCACGCCGCTCGCGGGCATCCGCGCGCTGGTGGCGTACGGGCTGGGCCATTCCTCGCCCGCGGTGTGGCGCGAGCAGCTGGAGCGCATCGGCGCCAGCGAGGCGCGCGCCAGCCACCGCGTCGACCAGTTGCTGGCGCTGGCCCTGGCAGACGAGAGCGATGCGGTGCTGCAGCGCGAGCCGGTGCGGCTGGACCGGCTGGTGCAGGAGGCCGTGCTGCGCCACCTGGCCCGCGCCGACGCCCGGGGCGTGGACCTGGGCGCGCGCGGCCTGGACGAAGGCGAGCCGCAGGACCTCGCCGTGCTGGCCGACGCGGCGCTGGTGGAAGGCATCCTCGACAACCTGATCGACAACGCGCTGCGCTACGGCGGGCGCACCGTCACCGTGGAACTGCGCGCCGACCCGGCCGCCGGCACCTGCACGCTGGCGGTGGCCGACGACGGCCCGGGCATCCCCGAGGCCGCGCGGCACGATCTGATGCAGCGCTGGGCGCAGGGGCCCGACGGGCAGCGGCTGGGACAGGGCGCCGGCCTCGGGCTGGCGATCGTGGCGCGCTACGCGCAGTTGCTGGGCGCGCGGCTGGCGCTCGATGCGGCGGGGCCCGACGGCGGGCTGCGCGCCGCCGTGGCGCTGCCCTTGGCCCTGCTGCACCGGCGGCGCACACTTGCGGCATGAACCCACCCGACACGAGCACCGGCCCGCCGGCCGGCGAACGCATCACGCGCAGGATCGCCGAGCTCAGCGACTGGCGCGGCCGCACCCTCGAGCGGATGCGCGGCCTCATCCTGCAGGCCGACCCGCAGGCCGTCGAGGAATGGAAATGGGGCGGCACGCCGGTGTGGTCGCACGACGGCATCCTGTGCACCGGCGAGACCTACAAGAGCGTCGTGAAACTCACCTTCGCCAAGGGCGCCTCGCTGCCGGACCCGGCAGGCCTCTTCAACGCGAGCCTGGACGGCAAGGTGCGCCGCGCGATCGACATCCGCGAAGGCGAGGAGGTCGACGCCGCGGCCTTCCAGGCGCTGGTGCGCGAGGCCGTCGCGCTGAACCGGGCCGGCCGGGCCGCGAAGAAGGGCAGGAAGTCTTAAGCCGCGGCCGGCTCAGTACGTCGCCAGCGGCGTGAGCTTCTCGCCCTTGAAGGTGAACACGGTGGTGGGCGCGTTCTTCAGGTTGCCCTTGTCGTCGTAGCTGTAGGTGCCGGCCACGCCCTTGTAGCTGGACTTGCGCAGGTCGGCCGCCACCTTCTCCGGGTCGGCCGCGCCGACGCGCGCGATGGCCTCGCCGAGGAACAGCGTCTGGTCGTAGTAGTAGGGTGCGTAGACGTCCGGGTCGGCGTTGAACTTCTGCTTGAAGCGGGCCTTGAACGAGGGGCCGCCCGGCGTCTTGTCGAGCACCGCGCCGCCCTGCGCGCAGAACACCGTGTCGTTGACCGCGCTGCCGCCGATCTTGCCCATCTCGGGGCTGCACAGCGTGTCGCCGCCCAGCAGCTTGGCGTCGAAGCCGAGCTGCTTCATCTGCCGCAGCATCGGCGCGCCCTGCGGCGCGTAGCCGCCGAAGAAGACCACCTCGGGGTTCTTGGCCTTCAGCCGCGTGAGGATGGCGTTGAAGTCCACCGACTTCTCGGTGGTGAACTCCTGGCCCACGATGGTCAGGCCGAGCCGTTTGGCCTCCTTGCCGAACTCGTCGGCCAGGCCCTGGCCGAAGGCGGAGCGGTCGTCGATGATGCCGACGTTCTTCACCTTGAGCACCTTGGCCGCGTAGCTGGCCATGCTGGCGCCGATCTGCGCGTCGCTGGCGATGATGCGGAACACGTTGGTGTAGCCGGCGGCGGTGATCTTCGGGTTGGTGCCGACGGTGGACATCAGCGTGCCGCCGTCGCTGTACACGCGCGAGGCGGGGATGGCGACGCCCGAGCAGTAGGGCCCGACGACGAACTTCACGTTGTCGTCGACGAACTTCTGCGCCACCGCCACGCCGGTCTTGGCGTCGCACTGGTCGTCCTCGGAGCGCAGCTCGAACTTCAGCGTCCTGCCGCCGGCCTTGAGCTGGCGCGCGTTGAGGTCCTCGATGGCCAGGCGCACGCCGTTCTCGTTGTCCTTGCCGGCGAAGGCGTTGGCGCCCGAGAGCGGGCCGGTGTGGCCGATGGGCACGGTGAGTTCCTGCGCCGCGGCCGGGCCGGCGGCGCAGAGCGCGGCCGCGGCGGCGAGGGCCGCCAGGGGCGCGAGGCGGGGGGTCGATGTCATGCGTTGGTCTCCTTGTTCCGGGAACGAAGGAGCGATTCTGGGCCGATCAGCCCAGCGCCGGGTAGTCGATGTAGCCCTGCTCGCCGCCGCCGTAGAAGGTGGCCTTGTCCCAGGCGTTCAGCGGCGCGCCCTCGCGCAGCCGGCGCACCAGGTCGGGGTTGGCGATGAAGGGCTTGCCGAAGGCGACCAGGTCGGCCTCGCCGCTTTCCACGGCGCGCTCGGCCAGCTCGGCGTCGTAGCCGTTGTTGACCATCCAGGCGCCGCGCGCGCCCGCCTCGCGCCAGGCGGTCTTCAGCGCCTGGTAGTCGAAGGGCCGGCCCTCGACCTCGCGCGGGCCGCCGGTGGCGCCCTCGATGACGTGGATGTAGGCCAGGCCGAGCTGCGCGAGCTGGCGCACCACGTACTCGAACAGCGGCTGCGGATCGCTGTCGACGATGTCGTTGGCCGGCGTGACGGGCGACAGGCGGATGCCCACCCGGCCGTGGCCCACCGCGTCGGCCACCGCGCGCGTCACCTCCAGCAGCAGGCGGGCGCGGTTCTCGATGGAGCCGCCGTAGTCGTCGGTGCGGTGGTTGGCGCCGTCCTTGAGGAACTGGTCCAGCAGGTAGCCGTTGGCGCCGTGGATCTCCACGCCGTCGAAGCCGCAGGTCTCCACCGCGTTGCGCGCGGCGGCGGCGAAGGTGTGGACGATGCCGGGGATCTCCTCGGCGCGCAGCGCGCGCGGCATGGAGGTGGCGGCGAAGCTGCCGCGGCCCTGCGCGTCGATCAGGTAGGTCTTGGTGTTGGCGGCGATGGCCGAGGGCGCGACCGGCGGCTGGCCGTCCGGCTGCAGCGAGTCGTGCGAGACGCGGCCCACGTGCCACAGCTGCGTGACGATCCTGCCGCCCCGGGCGTGCACCGCCTCGGTCACCTTCTTCCAGCCGTCGAGCTGCTCGGTGCCGTACAGGCCCGGCACGTCGGCATAGCCCTGGCCCTGGTGGCTGATGGCGGTGGCCTCGGTGATCAGCAGGCCGGCCGAGGCGCGCTGCGCGTAGTAGGTGGCGGTGATGTCGCGCGGCACGGCGTTCGGCGAGCGGTTGCGCGTGAGCGGCGCCATGACGATGCGGTTGGGCAGGTGCAGGTCGCCGGCCTGGATCGGGTCGAAAAGGGTGGGCATGGTCGGGAAGAAGAGCGGAGAAGAAAGAAGGGCGGATGCGGAACCCGCAAGCCTACCGGGCCGCGCCCGGCCGTGCATTGACCCGCCCGGCGCAGGGCGGGCGGGTGCTGTCTATGATGGCCGGCGCCTTGCGGCCGCCCCCGATGATCCCGTCCCGTTCCTCTTCCTGCCGTCGCCGTCCGCGACGATGAATCCGACACCCGGCACACCCTGGCTGCGCATCGCCCTCGGCCTGTCGATGGGCGCCGCGCTGTCGCTGGGCCTCGCGCGCTTCGCCTACGGCCTGCTGCTGCCGCCGATGCGCGAGGACCTGGGCTGGAGCTACCTGCTGGCCGGCAGCCTGAACACCGCCAATGCCCTGGGCTACCTGCTGGGCGCGCTGGCCACGCCCTGGCTGATGCGGCGCCTGGGGGCCGGGCGGCTGCTGGTGGGCGGCGCCGTGGCGGCCACCGCGTGCATGGCGGCCAGTGGCTTCCTCACGCACGCCGGCGCCTGGTTGGCGCAGCGGACGCTGGCCGGGGTCGCAAGCGCCTGGGTGTTCATCGCCGGCGGCCTGCTGGCGGCGCGGCTGGGTGCCCTGCAGCCGCAGCGCAGCGGCTTCCTGCTGGGCATCTACTACGGCGGCACGGGCTTCGGCATCGTGCTGTCGGCGCTGCTGGTGCCGGCGCTGCTGCGCTGGGCGGCCGGCTTGCCGCCGGCCTGGGCGTGGGCTTGGTGGGCGCTGGCGCTGGCCTGTGCGCTGGCGGTGCTGCCGCTGGCCTGGGCCGAGCGCGCCGTGGCCGCGCTCGGCGAGGCCGCCGGCGGCGACGCGGGGGCGCCGCGCGTGCCGGACCGGCCGCGCGCGCCGCTGCCGCGCCTGGGCTGGGCGCTGGCGGGCTATGCCTGCTTCGGCGCCGGCTACATCGGCTACATGACCTTCGTGATCGCGCTGCTGCGTGCGCAGGGCGCCTCGCCGGGGCAGCTCACGCTGTTCTATGCGCTGCTCGGGCTGGCGGTGGTGGCCTCCTCGCGGCTGTGGGCCGGCCTGCTGGACCGCTGGCGCGGCGGCGGGCCGCAGGCGGTGCTCAACGCGCTGCTGGGCGTGGCGACGCTGCTGCCGGTGCTGAGCCCGGCCTGGCCGGTGGCACTGGCTTCGGGGCTGCTGTTCGGCGGGGTGTTCCTGTCGGTGGTGGCGTCGACCACCGCGCTGGTGCGCCACAACCTGCCGCCGGCGCAGTGGGCGGCGGGCATCAGTGCCTTCACGATCGTGTTCGCCTTCGGGCAGATCGCGGGGCCCACGCTGGTGGGCTGGATCGCCGACGGCCCGGGCGGACTGGCGCGCGGGCTGGCCGCGTCGGCGCTGATGCTGTGGCTGGGTGCCGCGCTGGCCTGGCGCCAGCGGGCACTGTGAGCCTTACTTGATCAGGCCCTCGGCCTTCATCGCCGCCTGCACCGCCGGACGGGCGCCGACGCGGGCATGCCAGGCCTGCAGGTGCGGGTAGGGCGAGAGGTCGATGTTCATCGGCTTGGTCCAGTTCGTCACGGTGAACAGGTAGCCGTCGGCGACGGTGAAGTGCTCGCCCATGAGGAAGTCCCTGCCTTCGAGCTGCGCGTTCAGCCACTGGTAGCGGGACTTGAGCTTGTCCTTGAAGATCGCCTTCACCTCTTCGGGGACGGCCGGGTTGAACAGCGGGCTGAAGCCCTTGTGCACCTCGGTGCCGATGAAGGTCAGCCACTCCTGCAGGCGGTAGCGCTGCAGCGTGCCGTTGGCCGGCGCCAGGTTCTTGGTGGGCGCCTGGTCGGCGATGTACTGGACGATCGCCGGGCCCTCGCGCAGGCGCGTGCCGTCGTCCAGCTCCAGCACGGGCACGTAGCCCAGCGGGTTGATGGTGTAGTAGTCCGTGCCGTCCTGCAGCTTGTGGCTCTTGGTGCTGGCCAGCACGGGCTCGAAGGCGAGGCCGGCTTCCATCAGCGCGATGTGGGGCGAGAGCGAGCAGGCGCCGGGGGAGTAGTACAGCTTCATGCGGAAGGCTCCTTGAATCGAATGGGAAGAAAAAAGGAAAAGAGGGCTCCGGAGCGCGGGCCGGCGGTGCGCCGGGCGGGCGCGGCTGCGCGACTGTAGCCGTTTGCGCCCGGGCCCGCCGACAGGCGGCCGGCCGGCCCGCTGCGGCGCGGGCTTGTCCTACGGGGGCTCGCGTGGCGAGCCGATGAGGCCCGGCCCGCCGGCTTCCTACGCTGGCAGGCACGGCGGGCGGTGGCGCCCGCATCGGACGTGAAGGAGACCGCATCATGCTGAAGTACGCCCTCATCTTTGCACTCATCTCGCTGGTGGCCGGCGCCCTGGGCTTCGGCGGCGTGGCGGCCGGCGCGGCCGGCATCGCCAAGGTGCTGTTCGGCCTGTTCCTGCTGCTGGCGGTGGTGTTCATCGTGCTGGCGGCGCTGGGCGTCGGGGCAGCGCGAAAAGCACTGGATTGAGCCGGCGCCGGCACGTCCGGCGCTATGAAATCCATAGCTGTCTGCACTGATGGATACGGCCCGCGGGCCGTATCCGGTGGGCTGATCGGGATGCCCACAAATTGAGCAGAGCGCGGCGGGGCCGACTAAAATCACGGCCCTTTCCCTGCGCAGCACACGCGAGATCCCGTCCTTCGGCCTGGCGCCATCGGCGGAGTGTGCACAAACTTCTCATGCTCTACCCCGAAGAATTCGACGTCATCGTCGTCGGCGGCGGCCATGCCGGCACCGAGGCCGCGCTGGCCTCGGCCCGCATGGGCGCGAAGACGCTGCTGCTGACCCACAACATCGAGACGCTGGGCCAGATGAGCTGCAACCCCAGCATCGGCGGCATCGGCAAGGGGCACCTCGTCAAGGAAGTGGACGCGCTGGGCGGCGCCATGGCCGTCGCCACCGACGAAGCGGGCATCCAGTTCCGCATCCTCAATTCCAGCAAAGGCCCGGCCGTTCGGGCGACGCGGGCGCAGGCCGACCGCATCCTCTACAAGGCGGCGATCCGCCGGCGGCTGGAGAACCAGCCCAACCTGATGCTTTTCCAGCAGGCCGTGGACGACCTGATGGTGGAGGGCGACCGGGTGGTGGGCGCGGTGACGCAGGTGGGCATCGCCTTCCGCGCCCGCGCCGTGGTGCTGACGGCCGGCACCTTCCTGGATGGCCGCATCCATGTCGGCCTCGACAACTACCAGGCCGGCCGGGCGGGCGACCCGCCGGCGGTGAGCCTGTCGGCGCGCCTGAAGGAACTGAAGCTGCCGCAGGGCCGCCTGAAGACCGGTACGCCGCCGCGCCTGGACGGCCGGACCATCGATTTCTCGAAGTGCACCGAGCAGCCGGGCGACGGCATGCCCGGCGGCGGCAACCCGGCGATGCCGGTGTTCAGCTTCATGGGCCGCGCGGACATGCACCCGCAGCAGATGCCCTGCTGGATCACCCACACCAACGAGCGCACGCACGAGATCATCCGATCCGGCTTCGACCGCAGCCCGATGTTCACGGGGAAGATCGACGGGGTGGGGCCGCGCTACTGCCCGAGCGTCGAGGACAAGATCAACCGCTTCGCCGACAAGGCGAGCCACCAGATCTTCCTGGAGCCCGAAGGGCTGACCACCAACGAGTACTACCCGAACGGCATCTCCACCAGCCTGCCGTTCGACATCCAGTACGCGCTGGTGCGCTCCATGCCCGGGCTGGAGCACGCGCACATCCTGCGGCCCGGCTACGCCATCGAGTACGACTACTTCGATCCGCGCGGCCTCAAGAGCAGCTTCGAGACGCGGGCGATCCGGGGCCTCTTCTTCGCCGGCCAGATCAATGGCACCACCGGCTACGAGGAGGCGGCGGCGCAGGGCCTGTTCGCCGGCATCAACGCCGCGCTGCTGTGCCGCGGCCATCCTGAGTTTGATGGGGCCTGGGTGCCGCGCCGCGACGAGGCCTACCTGGGCGTGCTGGTGGACGACCTCATCACCAAGGGCGTGACCGAGCCCTATCGCATGTTCACCAGCCGCGCCGAGTTCCGGCTGCAACTGCGCGAGGACAACGCCGACATGCGCCTGACCGAGACCGGCCGCCGGCTGGGACTGGTGGACGATGCGCGGTGGGACGCCTTCTGTCGCAAGCGCGACGCTGTTTCACGTGAAACAGAGCGCCTGAAATCGACCTGGGTGAACCCGCGCAACCTGCCGGCCAGCGAATCCGAGCGGGTGCTGGGCAAGGCCATCGAGCACGAATACAACCTGGGCGACCTGCTGCGCCGCCCCGGCGTGAGCTACGAGGCCCTGCTGTCGCTGGACGGCGGCAAATACCGCCCCGAGCAGCCGCTGGCGGCGGAGGAGGTGGAGCAGGTCGAGATCACCGCCAAGTACGCCGGCTACATCGACCGCCAGCACGAAGAAGTGCAGCGCGCCGCCCACCTGGAGCACCTGAAGCTGCCCGAGGACCTGGACTACGCCAAGGTGCAGGCACTGAGCTTCGAGGTGCGGCAGAAGCTGGCCAAGCACCGTCCGGAGACGCTGGGGCAGGCCTCGCGCATCTCCGGCATGACGCCGGCCGCGATCTCGCTGCTGCTGATCCATCTGCGCAAGGGCGGGTACCGTGCCTTCCAGGCGGATGCGGTGGAAGCTGCCGGCGCATGACCGGAAGCCTGGAAGGGCAGCGCTCGGCGCTGGAGCAGGGCGCGCTCGCGCTCGGCCTGTCGCCTGATGCGGCACAGATCGACCGGCTGCTCGCCTACGGCGCGCTCATCCTCAAGTGGAACAAGGTCTACAACCTCACGGCGCTGCGTGATCCGGCAGCGGTGCTCACGCACCACCTGCTGGACAGCCTGACAGTCGTCGGCCCGCTGATGCGCGAGCGGCCCGGTGCCGGCAGGTTGCTGGACGTGGGCGCCGGCGCGGGGCTGCCGGGCGTGGTCATCGCCATCCTGCGGCCCGACATCGAGGTGCACTGCCTGGATGCCGTTGCCAAGAAGATGGCCTTCGTACAGCAGGTCGCGGGCGAGCTGAAGCTCCCGAACCTGTGCGGCGTTCATGCGCGGGTCGAATCGCACGGTGGCGCCTACGACGTCATCAGTTCCCGCGCCTTCGCCACGCTGGCGGATTTCGTTCATGGCTCGGCACACCTGCTGGCACCCGGCGGCGTATGGATGGCCATGAAGGGCCGGCAGCCCGATGCGGAAATGGCCGAGTTGCCGGCCTCCGTGGACGTGTTTCACGTGGAACAACTGGCCGTCCCCGGCCTGGATGCCGAACGTTGCATCGTCTGGATGCGCGCTCGGCAGGCTTGATCCGCGTCCATTCACCGGTTTTCCACCGCCTGTCCACCGCGAACACGGCGGTTCTCCACCGTTTGCCCACCGTCGTCCGCGTGTCCTCGCGTAGACTCGGCGGCTCCTCCCTCCGTCTCCATCTCCCATGTTCGGCATCGCGGACTACGGCGCCTTCGTCGCCGCCATTCTTCTGTTCCTGGCGATCCCCGGTCCGGGCAACCTCGCGCTCGTGACCTCGACCGGCAAGGGCGGCGTGCGCGGGGGCCTGGCCGCGACGATGGGGGTGATCCTGGGCGACCAGGTGCTGCTGTGGTCGGCCGTGGCCGGCGTGGCGGCGCTGCTGGCCGCCTGGCCGACCGTCTTCCACCTCGTACAGTGGGGCGGGGCCGCCTACTTGGCCTGGATGGGCCTGAAGATGCTGCGCGCCAAGCCGGGCGCGGCGCCCATCCTGCAGATCCAGCCGCGCCACTACCTGCGTCAGGCCTTCGTCATCACGCTGCTCAACCCCAAGGCCATCGTCTTCTACATGGCCTTCTTCCCGCTCTTCATCGACCCGGCGCGGCACCAGGGCCTGCCCACCTTCGCCGTGATGGCGGCCACCATCGCCGGGCTCACCTTCCTGTACTGCCTGACCGCGACGCTGCTCACGCATTACCTGGCCGAGCGCATCCGCGCCAACCGGCGGCTGTCGCAAGGTCTGGAGAAGCTGGCCGGCGTCTTCCTGCTGGGCTTCGGCGTCAAGCTGGCCCTCGGCCAGTAAGCCATGGCGCGCATCTTCTGCATCGCCAACCAGAAGGGCGGGGTGGGCAAGACCACCACCACCGTCAACCTCGCCGCCGGCCTGGCCAAGGTCGGCCAGCGGGTGCTGATGATCGATCTGGACCCGCAGGGCAACGCCACCATGGGCTCGGGCATCGACAAGCGCGAAGCCGAGCTGACCGTGTACGACGTGCTGCTCGAGTCCGCCTCGGTGGCCGAGGCGCGGGTGCGCGCCGAGCCCTGCGGCTATGACGTGCTGGCCGCCAACCGCGAACTGGCCGGCGCCGAGGTGGAGATGGTCGCGCTCGACCGCCGCGAGAAGCGCCTGCGCACCGCGCTGGCGGCGGTGGGTGCCGAGTACGACTTCATCCTGATCGACTGCCCACCGTCGCTGAGCCTGCTGACGCTCAACGGCCTGTGCGCGGCGCACGGCGTGATCGTGCCCATGCAGTGCGAGTACTTCGCGCTCGAAGGGCTCACCGACCTGGTCAACACCATCAAGCAGGTGCACGCCAACCTGAACAAGAACCTGCAGATCATCGGCCTGCTGCGCGTCATGTTTGACCCGCGCATCACGCTGCAGCAGCAGGTCAGCGAGCAGCTCAAGTCGCACTTCGGCGACAAGGTCTTCGACACCGTCATCCCGCGCAACGTGCGCCTGGCCGAGGCGCCCAGCTACGGCCTGCCGGGCGTGGTCTTCGATGCCGGCGCGCGCGGCAGCCAGGCGTACGTCGCCTTCGCCGAGGAGCTGGTGAAGAAGATGCCGCCGGCCAGCGCCTTCGCGCCGCCGGTGCCGGATGCGCCGCCGGTCACGGCCCCGGCACCCGAGGCGACGCCATGAGTTTCGCGTCCGGCGTCCGCCATTTCAGCGCAGTTTGCTACTGAACTTGTAGCAGATGACCGCTGTCGCACCCACCGTCCTCCTGCTGCCCGGCTGGCAGAACAGCGGCCCCGGCCACTGGCAGACCCGCTGGGAGGCGCTGCACGGCGACCGCCGCGTCGAGCAGCACGACTGGATGCGCCCGCTGCGCGGCGACTGGTCGGCCCGGCTGGAGGAGGAGGTGATCGCCGCCCCCGGCCCGGTGCTGCTGGCCGCCCACAGCCTGGGCTGCATCCTGGCCGCCGCCTGGGCCGCCCATTCGCGGAACACGGCCAAGGTGCTCGGCGCGCTGCTGGTGGCCCCGGGCGACGTCGAGCGCGAGGACCTGCGCCAGCAGATCCCCGGCTGGGCGCCCATCGCGCGCCGGCCGCTGCCCTTCGCCGCCGTGCTGGTCGGCTCCACCGACGACCCCTACTGCAGCGCCGGGCGCGCCCGCGGCCTGGCGGCCGACTGGGGCGCCCGCTTCGTCGATGGCGGCGCGCGCGGGCACCTCAACGCCGAGTCCGGCCTGGGCGACTGGCCCGAGGGCCGGGCGCTGCTCCTCGATCTGAATCGGAAGAAGTCCTAGAAGATGGCCACCAAGAAACCCAAGGGCCTCGGCCGCGGGCTCGAAGCCCTGCTCGGCCCGGCCGCGTCCTCCGGCGCCGCCACGGCGGCCGACGATGCATCGCAGGAGGCCGCCGCGCCGCGCGACGGCCAGCCGAGCACCCTGGCGCTGGACCAGCTGGTCCCCGGCGTCTACCAGCCCCGCACCCGCATGGACGAGGGCGCGCTGTACGAGCTGGCCGAGAG
>Ga0182738_1004202_pt1 | contig 16028 bp, 12 predicted proteins | sample eDN5th30CBELigMG_FD_128876 | JGI IMG/M metagenome (GOLD analysis project Ga0182738, IMG submission 128876) | Enriched Miracle-Growth compost microbial communities from Emeryville, California, USA - eDNA 5th pass 30_C BE-Lig MG (version 2)... ... | reverse complement strand
GGCGTCGGTGCCCTCGATGATCGGCACGTTCTGCCTGGTCAGGATCAGTCCGACCGGTCCGCTGCTCGCGCCGCGGGCCAGCACCGTGCGCCAGGCGTAGGCCGTCTCATTGGCGTCCGCCGGACGCACGACCGACAGGTGGGGGATGGCACGCAACGCAGCCAGGTGCTCGATCGGCTGGTGCGTCGGACCGTCTTCGCCGAGCCCGATCGAGTCGTGCGTCCACACGTAAATCGTGTCGATGTCCATCAGCGCCGCCAACCGCACCGCGGGCCGCATGTAGTCGGAGAACTGCAGGAACGTGCCGCCGTAGGCGCGAGTGGGCCCGTGCAGCACGATGCCGGACAGGATCGAGCCCATCGCGTGCTCGCGGATCCCGAAGTGCAGGGTGCGGCCGTAGGGGTCGGCGGTGTACTCGCCGGTGGAGATCGACGCCGGCCCGAACGACTTGACGCCGTCCATGGTGGTGTTGTTGCTGCCCGCCAGATCAGCTGAGCCGCCCCACAATTCAGGAAGCTTGGCGCCTACCGCGTTGAGCACCTTGCCGGAGGCGGCGCGGGTGGCAACGGCCTTGGAGCCGGGCTCCCAGGACGGCAGCTCGGCGTCCCAGCCCTCGGGCAGTTCACCGGCGATCAACCGGTCCAGCAGCGCCTTGCGCTCCGGCTCGCGGGCCGCCCAGGACTCGAACTGCGCCTGCCAGTCGGCGTGGGCCTGCTTACCGCGTGCCACCAGCCCGCGGGTGTGGGTGATCACGTCTTCGCGGACCTCGAACGCCTTGTCCGGGTCGAATCCGAGTGCGGACTTGGTGGCGGCCACCTCGTCGCCGCCGAGCGCGGAACCGTGGATGGCGCCGGTGTTCATCTTGCCCGGGGACGGGTAGCCGATGATCGTGCGAAGCGAGATGAACGAGGGCTTGTCGGTGACGGCCTTCGCGTTGGCGATGGCCTCCTCGATGCCGGTCACGTTCTCGCCGCCCTCGACCTCCTGGACGTGCCAGCCGTAGGCCCGGTAGCGGGCCGCGGTGTCCTCGCAGAGGGCGATCGCGGTGTCGTCCTCGATCGAGATCTTGTTGTGGTCGTAGAACACGATCAGGTTGCCCAGCTGCTGAACGCCGGCCAGCGAGGAGGCCTCACTGGTGACGCCCTCCTGGATGTCGCCGTCGGAGGCGATCACGTAGACGAAGTGATCGAACGGGCTCTCGCCGGGCGCAGTGTCGGGGTCGAACAGGCCGCGCTCGTAGCGGGCGGCCATCGCCATGCCGACTGCTGAGGCCAGGCCCTGTCCGAGCGGGCCGGTGGTGATCTCCACACCCTTGGTGTGGCGGAACTCCGGGTGGCCCGGCGTCTTGGAACCCCAGGTGCGCAGTGCCTCGATGTCGGCCAGTTCCAGGCCGAACCCGCCCAGGTAGAGCTGGATGTACAGGGTCAGGCTGGAGTGCCCGCAGGACAGCACGAACCGGTCACGGCCCAGCCAGGTGGTGTCCGACGGATCGTGGCGCATCACCCGCTGGAACAGCGTGTAGGCCAGCGGAGCGAGGCTCATCGCGGTGCCCGGGTGGCCGTTGCCGACCTTCTGCACCGCGTCAGCGGCCAGCACCCGGGCGGTGTCGACTGCGGTGGAGTCGATCTCGGCCCAGTCTGCGGGGTGGTGCGGGCGGGTAAGAGCGGAGATCTCTGCAGCAGTGGTCACGAACGTCGGGTCCTCATCTTCGAGATAGGTCTTCACAACAAGCCTGGTTGATTCTCACCCTAATGCGGGCATGTGCAGTGTCGCAGGTCCGGTCGCCGTGTGGATTCGCCGTGAATTGACCCTGCGATTCGGACGACCTGGCCAGGCGGTCTACCATCGTCCGTAGTAGAAGCTGGCGTCCGTCCGAAGTCGAAGCTGGCGTCGCAGCTGCCATCCTAGGAGTCATCACGTGAGTATTCGCGAGCGCGCTCAGCCGCGCCGAATACGCGCCGTGCGCAGCACGTTGTTGGCGTACCTGTCGCTGACCAAGCCCCGAATCATCGAGTTGCTGCTGGTCACGACCATTCCGGCGATGCTGCTGGCCGACCGTGGCACGGTGAATCCGTTGCTGATCTTCAACACGCTGATCGGCGGGATGCTGGCCGCCGCCAGCGCCAACGCGCTGAACTGCGTGGTCGATGCCGACATCGACAAGGTGATGAAGCGCACCGCGCGCCGTCCGCTGGCTCGCGACGCAGTGCCGACCCGCAACGCCCTGGTGTTCAGCCTGGCGCTCGGTGCCGGCTCGTTCATGTGGCTGTGGCGTACCACGAACTTGATATCGGGTCTGCTGGCCACGGCCACCATCGCGTTTTACGTGCTGGTCTACACGATGATGCTCAAGCGGCGTACCTCCCAGAACGTGGTGTGGGGCGGAGCGGCCGGCTGCATGCCGGTGGTGATCGGCTGGTCGGCTGTCACCGGCACCATCGGCTGGCCCGCGCTGGTGATGTTCTTGGTGATCTTCTTCTGGACGCCGCCGCACACCTGGGCGCTGGCGATGCGCTACAAGGAGGACTACGCGGCGGCGGGGGTGCCCATGCTGCCGGTGGTCGCCAGCGAGCACGTGGTCACCCACCGGATCGTGATCTACACCTGGGCGACGGTATTGGCGACGTTGGCGTTGGTACCCGCCGCAGGCTGGCTATATGCGGCGGTAGCGGTACTGGCCGGCGCGTGGTTCCTGGCGATGGCCCACCAGCTGTACACGGGTGTCCGCCGCGGCGAGCCGATCAAACCCCTGCGGCTGTTCCTGCAGTCCAACAACTACCTGGCGCTGGTCTTCTGCGCGCTGGCGGTGGACTCGGCCCTTGGCCTGCCCACCCTCTTCTAGGACCCCGCGCTCCACTCGAACCGGGTTTCGGTGCCTGCGTCGAACGCGGCGTTGAGCCGCCTCCGCATCCGCTCCGGCAGGTCGGGCAACGCGGTGCGCGGGTACCAGCGCGCGTCGGTGCTCTCGTCGTCGGCGGGGTAGGGCTCGCCCGCCACCCAGCGCATCACGAAGACGTGGTCGAGGTACTGCGCCTGGTCACCGTTGACGTGGGTGACGGGCGGCGTGACGTGCACCCAGGCCAGCCGCTCGGGCGCCGTGCTGACACCGGTCTCCTCGGTGACCTCGCGCACGGCGGCGTCAGCCGGCTCTTCGCCGGGGTCGACGATCCCGCTCACCGGCGCCCAGATGCCGTTGTCGGCGCGTTCGACGAGTAACACCTCGTCGCCGCGGATGACCACCGCCGTCACGCCGATCAGCCACAGCGGAGCATGGCCGATATGGGTGCGGAGGTCGACGATGAACTGCGGAGTCGGCATGTGAACGATGGTGCCAGCTAAGCCACGGGCATCACAGCATCAGTGCAGCTAACACAGGGGCGGAACTTCTTGTGCGGCCCGCCGCACGGGTATTGAATTGCCGATAATGAAAACCATGTTCAACAGCCTGGGGGGTGGGCGTCGGTGACCGCGCCGGCGCCGACATGGATGGCATCTCCGCCCGAGGTGCACTCCACGTTGCTGAGCGCCGGAGCGGGACCCGGTCCATTGCTGGCGTCCGCCTCCGCGTGGTTGGCGCTGCAAGTCGAGTACGCCGACGCCGCTGATGAACTGCAGGCATTGCTGGGCTCCGTGGGGGCCGGGGCGTGGCAGGGCCCGAGTGCGCAGGCGTATGCGACGGCGCACTCGCCCTACCTGGCGTGGCTGACTCAGGCCAGCGCGGACAGTGCGGCCACTGCGGCCCAGTACGAGACGGCTGCCGGGGCTTATGTCAGCGCGCTGGCCACCATGCCGACGTTGCCGGAGCTGGCCGCCAATCACGCCACCCACGGGTTATTGATGGCGACGAATTTCTTTGGCATCAACACCATTCCGATTGCACTCAACGAGGCCGACTACGTACGGATGTGGGTTCAGGCCGCCGCGACCATGGCAACGTATCAAACGGTCAGCGGCGCGGCGGTGGCCTCGGTGCCGCACACCCCGGCGGCGCCCCCGATCGTCAAGGCCGATGCGCAACCAGCCGATGACGACGAGGGTACCGACCCCACCGTCAACGATCCGCTCGATCAGCTGATCGCCAAGATTCTGCAGACCGCCAGCAACGGGCAGATCAACTGGGACCCAGCCCACGCCATGATGAACGGGATTCCCTATGACGAGTACGTCGACCCCAATCAGCCGATGTTCTGGCTGGTGCGGGCGCTGGAACTGTTCGAGGACTTTCAGCAGCTCGGCGTGAATTTCCAGCAGAACCCAGCGCTGGCGTTCCAGTACCTAGTTCAGCTCGCCGAGTTCGACTGGCCGACGCATCTCGCCGAGATCGGCTCTTGGCTGGCCCAGTCGCCCCAGTTGTTCGCCGCCGCGGTCGGTGTGCTGCTCGCCCCGGTGGGCGCGGTGGGGGGTTTGGCCGGACTGGCCGGATTGGCCGGCCTGCCGCAGCCGCTTGCGTCACTGCCGCTGGACGCTGCCCCCGATGTCCTTGTCGGGGTCGGATCCGGCTCGGCAGGCGCGCCCGCGCCCGCGATTCCGTCCGCGCCGGCCCCGGCACCGGCTCCAGCGCCGGCCCCCGCGACGGCCGGCGTCGGCGGCCCCGCGCCGGCGGCGCCGCCCCCGCCACCGGGCGCCGCGCCGTTCTTCCCGCCGTATCTGCTCGGTCCGCCCGGCATCGGCACCGGTTCCGGCATGCCTATCGGCGCCAAAGCGTCCCGCAAGGCCTCCGAGCCACGCGGTTCGGCGGCCGCCGCTGCAGCAACCGCAGCCGTGCGCGAGCAGCAGCGGGCCCGACGCCGCAAACGCAGCAAGCTGCGCCGGCCCGGCGACGCCGTCATGGACCTCAACGTCGGGGTGACGCCGGATTGGGCGGAGCCGGCTGCCTCGAGCGTGACCGCGTCGCCGAACGGAGTGAGCGGATTCACCGGCACGGTGGCCCGCGACGGCGCTCCGGCCGGGGGATTGACGGTGTCGGCGGGCGGCGCCTTCGACGACGCGCCGCGCATGCCCTTGCTGCCGGGCAGTTGGCCGGACGAAAAAGAGTAGGAGTTCGGCGACCCGAAACTATAGATTCGCTAGAGTGAATTCTTGTGTTCGGGCCGGTGTGGATGGCGTCTCCTCCTGAGGTGCACGCGACCCTGCTCAGCGCTGGACCCGGCCCCGGTCCGCTGCTCGCCGCCGCGGGCGCGTGGTCGTCGCTGAGCGCGGCGTACACCACGGCGGCGCAGGATCTGAGCGCACTGCTGGCATCGGTGGCGGCCGGGCTGTGGCGCGGTGTGGCCGCTGAGCAGTACCAGGCGGCGCATCTGCCGTATCTGGCGTGGCTGTATCGAGCCGCCGCCGACAGCGCTCGAATGGCGGCAGCGCACGACCAGACGGCGGTGGCCTATACCGCTGCTCTGGCGGCGATGCCGACGTGGGCGGAACTGGCCGCCAATCACGCCACCCATGGCGTCTTGGTCGCGACGAATTTCTTCGGGATCAACACCATTCCGATCGCCGTCAACGAGGCCGACTACTTCCGGATGTGGATGCAGGCCGCCACCACGATGGCGACCTATCAGGCGGTCTGCGAAACCTCGGTCGCAGCGACCCCCGGCGTCGCTGCGACGGTCCCGATCCAGAAATCCGCCGCGGCCTCATCGCCGCCGCAGTCGTCGGGAAACCCGTTGCAGGGACTGGTCGACTTCCTCGATCCGATCCTGAAGGCGCTGGGCATCCAAGACGGTGTGACCGCGCACGATCCGATGATCTCCAACGGCCTGACCACCGCCGTCTCGCATTTCCTGCAGAACTTCGGGATCAACTGGAATCCCGCCGCCGGCACCCTCAACGGCCAGGTCTACGACTACTACTCCAATGCCGCGCAACCGATCTGGTACCTCGCGCGCTCCCTCGAGCTGTTCGAGGACTTCCTCAACATCACCCAGGACCCGAGCCAGATCATCCCGGCGCTGCAGTACCTGGCGGCGCTGGCGCTGTTCGACTGGCCGACGCATATCGCCCAGTTGGCGACGACGATCAGTCAGTCCCCGGCGCTGTTCGCCGCCGCGGCGGGAGCCGTGGTGGCTCCTGCCGGCGCGCTGGGCGGCCTCACGGGTCTGGCCGGACTGGGTCTGCCGGCACCGGGGGCGGTCGCGGCCCCGCCGCCACCGGTATTTGTCGCCGACATGCCGGGCGCGGCGCTGGGTCCGTCGGTGGTGACCCCACCGACCGGCCCGCCCGCCGGCCCCCCGGCCTCCGCCCCGGCCGGTGCGAGCCCGCCGGCTCCGGCGCCCGCGCCGCCGACGGGCGTGCCCGCGAGCGCGCCGCTGATGCCCTACCTGATCGGTGGTGGTCCGGGCATTGATTACGACTCGGGACTCGGTGCGCACGTCGGTGCCCCGGATGCGGCCAGAAGGAAGTCGCCGGCCCCCGACGCGGCCTCGGCGCAGGCGGCAGAGACCGCTCGCCGGTCCCAGCGCCTGCGTCGCCGCAAGGCCAGACCGGGCCACGATGACGCCGTGATGGATCTGACGGTCGGCGTCAGCCCGGATTGGGGGCCGACACCGGCCTCGGATCACGGCGCTGGTGAGCTGGGACGCGCCGGCGGGGTACGCACCGAGCAATTCCGGCCGACAGGGCTGACTCGGGTGGCAACGGCCGAATTCGCCGACGGCCCGCGGCAGCCGCTGCTGCCCGAGACTTGGGGCGCGAGCTGGACCGACCGCGGCGACCCGCCCAGCTAGGCGTTGAGCACGATCGAGCCGACAGTTTGGCGGCCCTGCAGATCGCGGTGGGCTTGGGACGCGTCGGCCAGCGGATAGTGCCGACTCACCGTCACCGCGATCGTGCCGTTGCCGATCGCCTCGAACAATTCGCCCGTGCGCCAGGTGAATTCCGGTGCGGTACGGGTGAAGTGAGCCAGGTTCGGGCGCGTGAGGTAGACCGAGCCCGCGGCATTGAGCCGCTGCGGGTCCACCGGGGGCACCGGACCGCTGGCCGCGCCGAACAGCGCCAAGGTGCCCCGGACAGCGAGGCTGGCCAGGCTGGCGTCGAACGTCGCCGCCCCCACCCCGTCGTACACCGCGACCACCCCGCCGTCGACCAACTCCCGGACCCGGGCGCCGAAGGCCGCGGCGTCTTCAGGGGCCACGCCGGGGTAGTCGAGCACCTCCACGGCGCCGGCCTGCCGCGACAACGCGGCCTTGGACGGACTCGACACTGTGGTGATCACCCGAGCGCCGAGCGCGGTGGCCCACTGGGTCAGGAGCAGTCCCACCCCGCCGGCGCCGGCATGCAACAACACGGTGTCGCCAGGCTGTATGGGATACACCGACTTGATCAGGTAATGCGCTGTCAGGCCTTTGAGCAGTGCGGCCGCGGCCACGTCGGCCGCAATGCCGTCGGGGACGGCGGCCGTCAAAGACGCTGGGGCCGTGCAGTACTGGGCGTAGGCGCCGGTCGCTGCCGCCGTCACCACGCGATCACCCACCGCCAACGCGGTCACTCCCGCGCCGACCTCGGCGACCGTGCCCGCGGCCTCACTGCCCACCACGAACGGCAGCTCGGCGGGGTAGATCCCGGAGCGGAAATACGTGTCGATGTAGTTGACTCCGACGGCCTCGACCCGGATCAACACCTCACCGGAGGCAGGGGAGGGCTGTGGTCTGTCAACCAGGTTCAAAACTTCTGGGCCACCGGTCGCGGCCACTTCCACGGCGTGCATGGTGACTATCATCTCCGAATGTGAGGTCTGCATGAAGCTGGCCCGGCCCGACATCTTCCATCCGCGCATCGTGCTGGCGGTCGATTCGCGGAGCGGCCACCACGATGGACTCGAGGCCGACGACGACGCCGGCCTGGTCGCGGCGCTGCGCCACCGCGGACTGCATGCCCGCCGATTGCCCTGGGATGACCCGGAGACGCTGGAAGCGGACCTGGTGATCCTGCGCACGGCCGGCGGCGGCCCATCCCGGCACGCCGGATTCCTGACGTGGACGACGCGGGTGGCCCACCTGCTGAACCCGCCGGAAGCGGTGGCCTGGAACACCGACCGTCGCTACCTGGCCGACTTGCAGTGCGACGGGGTGCCGACGTTGGTGGAACCACGACCGGCAGAGCTGAGCACGCTGGTGTTTTTCGGCGCCGGCCGGTCGCACGCGTTCGGCGCCGCGGGCTCGGACCCGGACTTCGAACTGTGGGATGTCGGGCGTGCCGCGCTGCGTTCGGCCGCCGAACGCCTGAGCATCCGGATCGAAGAGCTGCTCTACGCGCGGGTCGACGTAGCCGGAACCGCCGCGGATGTGCGACTGGTCAGCTTGGATCTGATCGCGCCGCAATTGGGTTTCAGCGAACTCGACGCCGACGCACGAGACCGGGCGCAGCGCCGCTTCGCCGTCGAGGTCACCGCGGCGCTAGAGCGACTCGGGTTGGGTCCGCTGGCGCAGCGACGCCCATAGTGCCGCAGTCGCACCGGTGACCAGCACCGCACCCGCAACGTGCAGGGTGACCAGCACCGCGGGCACGCCGGTGAAGTACTGGACCACGCCGATCAGCCCCTGAACCAGCGTCAGGGCAGTGACCACCGCCAGCCGGCGCATCACCGGCTTGGCCGCCTGCACCGCAGCCAGCCCGAAGGCCAGGCCCACCAGCAGACCGAGGAATCCGATCAGCAGCGACTCGTGCAGGTGGGCGAGCGTAGCGACCTCCACCTTGAGCCGAGCCACCGTGCGCGCCGCGCTCTTGTCGCCGGCGTGCGGGCCGGCGCCGGTCACCAGGGTGCCGGTCACCAGCACCGCGGCCAGCGTGACGGCACACAGCGCGGTCAGCCCGCGCAACGGCGCCGGAACTCGGTAGGTCACCACCGCCGACTCGTCATCGGTCTGGCCGACTTTCGCGTAGAACTGCACCGCCAGCCACACCATGAGCATGGAGACCAGCAGGTGCACGGCCACCGTCCACCACGCCAGCCCGGTGCGTACGGTGATCCCGCCGATCACCGCCTGCAACACCGTGGAGCCGGGCATCAGCCAGGCGTAGACCAGTACTTCAGTACGCCGGCGGGCCCGGATCACGGCAAGTACGGCCAGCGCCGCGGTGATCACGACCGCGAAGGTGACCATCCGGTTGCCGAACTCGATGGCCTGATGAATCCGTGGAACTTCCGAGACGGCCACCGGGACGTAGCTGCCCGGGAAGCACTGCGGCCACGTGGGGCAGCCCAATCCGGACGCGGTGACCCGCACGATCGCGCCGGTGACCGAAATGAATCCCTGCGTGAAGACGACCGCGGCCGCCAGCCATCGCTGGGTGCGCAGGCCCGGTTCGGGTAGCAGGTCTACCAGGCGCATCAGGAACCGTCCCACGGGCCTGATCGTAGAGGATCGGTAACTACATCCCGTAGTAGGTCAGCTGAACCGGAACCATCGCACGGCACCGACGGCCGCCACCACACCCCACACCGCCACCACCGCGATACCGAACCAGTCGATCGAGACGCTCAGCGCTTGCGCCAGCGCCTCGGTGAGCGCCCCCGACGGGGTCAGCCGGGCGAGCCAGCGGACCGTGCCGGGCACCAGCTCGGTCTCGACCGTCAGCGCGGAGAACCCACCGAACACGAACCACATCAGGTTTGCGCCGGCCAGCACGATCTCGGCGCGCAGGCTGCCGCCGAGCAGCAGACCCAACGCCGCGAAACAGGCGGTACCGAGTGCGATGACCACCGCGCCCAGGCCGAGGCCGGCCAGCGTCGGCCGCCAACCCAGCGCAGCGCCGATCGCCCCGAGCAGCACGGACTGCAGCAGAACGACCGTGGCCACCGACAGGGACTTGCCGGCGATGACGCCCCAGACCGGTAGCGCCGTGGCACCCAGTCGTTTCAGGGCTCCGTAGCGCCGGTCGAACGCCACGGCGATCGCCTGCCCGGTGAATGCGGTGGCGATCACCGCCAGCGACATGATCACCGGCAACACGGTGGTGGCGCGTTCGGCGTGCCCCTCACCGAACGGGCCCAGCGGCAGCACCGTCAGCCCGATCAGCAGGGTGATCGGAATGAACATCGTCAGCAGCAACTGCTCGCCGTTGCGCAGCAGCAGAGTCAGCTCCAACCGGTACTGGGCGGCCAGCATCGCGGGCACGCTGGCCGGACGAGGGTCGGGGGTGAAGGTGCCGGGTGCGAAGACCTGCTGGGCACTCATGGGCGTAGCTCCCGTCCGGTCAGCTCCAAGAACACGTCCTCAAGGCTCCGCTGCTCGACCCGCAGCGCCGTGGCCAGCACGTCCATGCGGGCACACCAGGCGGTCACGGTCGCCAGCACCTGGGGGTCGACGGTTCCTTCGATGAGGTATTCGCCGGGCAGCACCTCGCTGGCCCGATAGCCCTCCGGCAACGCCGTGATCAGCAACGACAGATCCAGTCGCGGCGGCGCGGTGAACCGCAACTGCCCCTGGGCGCCGCTGCGGGTCAGCTCCTCCGGCGTGCCGGCGGCGACCACCGCGCCGTGGTCGATGATCAGCAGCCGGTCGGCCAGCTCCTCGGCCTCACGCAGGTGGTGGGTGGTGAGTACCACCGTCACGCCGTCGCGACGCAAGGCGTCGATCAGCTCCCACACCAGCAGGCGGGCGTGCGCGTCCATGCCAGCGGTCGGCTCGTCGAGGAACACCAGCTCGGGCCGGCCGACCAGCGCGCAGGCCAGCGCGAGCCGCTGCTGCTGCCCGCCGGAGAGGCGGCGGTAGGTGGTGCGTGCCGCATCGGTCAACCCCAGGGTGTCCAGCAGCCACTGCGGGTCCAGCGGGTTGGCGGAATACGACGCCACCAGCTTGAGCATTTCGCCGGCGCGGGCCGCCGGGTAGCCGCCGCCGCCCTGCAGCATCACCCCGATGCGCTCTCGAAGCCGGTCATTGTCGGCGACCGGGTCCAAGCCGAGCACTTCGATGGTTCCGGAGTCCGGGCGGACGAAGCCTTCGCACATCTCGACCGTGGTCGTTTTCCCGGCGCCGTTCGGGCCGAGGAGGGCGAACACTTCGGCGGTTTGTACATCGAAATCAAGGCCGGCGACCGCATCGACCGCAGACGGACCGGTCCCGTAACGCTTGCGCACCCCGCGCAAGCGCACCGCGACAGCTGAGTTCACGGAGAATCAGCGTAAGCGTCGGTGGCGGCGGCCGGCCGTGGGGTCTGTTCCTCGACCGGTGCACTGCCCGTCGGGGTGTCAGCTTCGGCAGGTAACTCACGCCACGGCAGTCGCCGATAGGTCAGCAGGAACAACCCGAGCACCACGACGGCACTGGCCAGGGTGGCGTCCACGATCTGGAACAGCGCGAAGCGGTCGCCGTTGGCGGTCGGGCCGAAGATGCCCACCACCAGGGTTACCGCGATCACCGCGATCCGGAAGTTCGGGCGGGTCGCCCAGGCGGCCAGCGGGATGATCGCCCACAGCAGGTACCACGGCTGGACCACCGGGAATAGCAAGACGGTGATGCCCAGCGCAACGCCGAGCCCGCCGACCGGATGCAGCCGGCCATTGAACACCACCAGCAACAGCCACACCACCAGCACCGCGATGATCAGGACACCGATGGCACGGGTCAGCGACAGCACCGCGGTGGTGTGATCACCCAGCCCCAGCAGGATCCCGACCTGGCCCGTGCCGAGAGCGATCAGCGTGGGCGGCGACATCCAACTGCGCACCACGTTGGCCGTACCCAGGGTGAACACCCACCCGAAGCCCAGCCCGCTGGCCCAGCCGATCAAGCCGGTCACCGCCGCCGCCAGGGCGGCCATGCTCGTACCGGCCAGCAGAAACGCCCGCAGGTCGCCGCCCCACCGCCAGCCCAGCGCCATCGCGACAAAACCGAGCGCCAGCAGCGACGGCAGCTTGACCTGCGATGACAGCGTGATCAGCACCGCTCCGATAAGCAGCCCGGCCAGCGGAGCCCAATCCCGGCGGTTCAGCGAGGCTCGACGCAGGAGAGGTGAAGCTGGGACCGCCGTATGAGCCTGCCGGTTCGGATGCGTCCGCAGCGAGGGCAGCAGCGGCTGCGCCGCGGTGATCCCTCGCAACGCGAACTCCGTGCCGGTCAGCATGAGCCCGAGCATCAACGCCTCGTTGTGGATGCCGGCGACCAGATGCATCAGCAACAGCGGATTGGCTGCCCCGAGCCACAGGGCGCTGACCTCGGCGACACCGCAGCGCGCCGCCAGACGCGGCACCGCCCACACGATCAATCCCACACCGAGCAGCACCACAACCCGGTGGCACAGCACCGCGGTGACGATGTTTTCGCCGGTCAACGCTGAAATTCCGCGACCGATCCACAAGAACAGCGGTCCGTAGGGTGCCGGTGTCTCTCGCCAGAGGCTGGGCACGGACAGGGTGAAGACGTGGTCAAGGCCCAGGGCCGGTGCCGGGCCCACCCGGTAGGGGTCCAGGCCCAGCCGGGAGATCTGACTCTGCGCCAGGTAGGAGTAGACGTCCTTGCTGTACATCGGCGGGGCGACCAGCAGCGGCAGCATCCACAGCAGCAGGGTGCGGTCGAGTTGGCTGCGCGACATCCGGCGGTTGCCCCCCGTCGGACGACGATGCACCGAGGTACGAGGTGCGGAGGAGTCCGGCGAAGAAGACAGGGCGAACCGCCCCAGCATGAGCCAGGCCAGCGCCATCATCACCGCGCCAGTGGTGGTCATGGTCAGGGCCACCGTGGCCAGCCGCGACGGCAGGTTCAGCAGCCGAACCCCGAAGGTCGGGTCTTGCACCACCGGCCGCGCACCGGCCCCGAGCGCACCGATGGCCATCAGCACGGTTCCGGTGGCACCGAACAGGCGGGTGCGCCGCAATGCGACCAGCTCAGCGGGATTAAGCGGTGAGCCGACGGTGCGCTCGTCGCCGTGCAGGTGCGCGATCGACGTGCTCAGCGAGTGCCGGCGGAAGGCCATCCCAGCAGCGTAACGGCCGCTCTCGGATGCCCGGGGATGCCCGGCGCCGCGCGGGATGTGATCAGCGCAACGGACGATCCGGCCTGAACTGAGGTAACCCTTTCTAGACCGGGCCCTGGAATTGCGTCACACTGGTGTTGTGAAAATCGAGGCCTCCGAAATGGGGGAGGCGAAAGCCACAACCGAAACCGCCGGGCAACGCCCCGGCGGTGCGGTGATGGCGGGCGCCCCGCTGGCGGCCGAAGTCGCCAGCGGCCACGACACGCGTCATGCGGTGGTACGCCTGCTGATGGAATCCGGATCGATCACCGCGGGGGAGATCGGCGCCCAATTGGGCCTGTCGGCCGCAGGGGTGCGTCGCCACCTGGACGCCCTGATCGAGATGGGTGACGCCGAGGCACATGCGGCGGCATCCTGGCAGCAGGTGGGCCGCGGGCGTCCGGCGAAGCGGTTCCAGCTCACCGAAGCCGGCCGCGGCAAGCTCGGTCACCGCTACGACGACCTCGCGGTGGCCGCCATGCGCCAGCTGCGCGAGATCGGTGGCGAGGACGCGGTGGTCGACTTCGCGCGACAGCGCATCGACACCATCTTGGCCAAGGTCGCGGCCGTCGCAGCCGGCAACGGCACCGACGACGGCGGCGATCTGGAAGCCACCGCCCAGCGCATCGCCGGCGCGCTGACGGAGGCCGGTTACGCCGCCACCACCGCGCGGGTGGACGGAGGCGTACCGGGGGTGCAGATCCTGCAGCACCACTGCCCGGTAGCCAACGTCGCCAAGGAGTTCCCGGAGTTGTGCCGGGCCGAGCGGCAGGCGATGGCCGAAGTCCTGGGCACCCACGTGCAGCGGTTGGCGACCATCGCCGACGGCGGCTACGTCTGCACCACCCATGTGCCGCTGACCAACCGGAGCGCCAAGGCCGCAAAGGCCGGCAAGTCCAGCGCTGCCGCGGCCGGCAAAAAACAGCATTAGCAGCACCGAACGACCTTCGGCGCACCTGCGCCGAAGCCATCACGAGCACCGAAGGAGCGTCACCATGACACTGACGCCAGAGGCCACCGCAGCAACGGCGGAGCCGACCCAGGAAGAGACGATCGCGTCGCTGGGTCGGTACGAATTCGGCTGGGCCGACAGCGACGCCGCCGGCGCGGCCGCCCAGCGGGGAATCTCCGAAGACGTGGTGCGCGACATCTCGGCGAAGAAGAATGAACCGGAGTGGATGCTGGAGGCACGCCTGCGCGCCTACCGGACGTTCCTGAAGAAGCCGATGCCCAACTGGGGCTCGGACCTGTCCGGCATCGACTTCGACAACATCAAGTACTTCGTGCGCTCCACCGAGTAGCAGGCCCACACCTGGGACGCCCTACCCGACGACATTCGCAACACCTATGACCGGCAGGGCATGCAGGAGGCCGAGAAGCAGCGCTACATCGGTGGCGTGGCGGCCCAGTACGAATGCCTGGCCGGTGACACTTTAGTGTGGACGGCCAACCGCGGTCAGGTGCCGATCAAGGACATCGCGGCGGGGGACCGGGTGTTCGCGTACGACGAGTACGCCGAGCGATTCGTGGTCGCACCGGTCAAGGGTTCAGCGCAGACCGATACCCGGCTGACCTACCAGGTGACGACGACGCGGCGCAGCATCCGCGCCACCGACAACCACCCGATGCTGGTGCTGCGCGACGAGCGCAAGGACGGGCGCCAGCGTGCCCGATACGCCCGTCGGTGGGTCAACGTCGGCGAGATTCAGCCCGGTGATTTCATCGCCGTGCCCCGCAGCGTTCCGGAATTCGGTGCCGCCGTGAAGCTTCCGAGCGCTGCTGGGCTGGCGGCCCCGGAGGCCAGCTCGGTGGACCTGATGTGGCTGCTCGGTCTGTATATCGGTGACGGGAACCTGCATCTGTCGATGAAGACCTACCGGGTCCAGTTCGCGATTCCGGCCACCGACGTCGAACTGCGAGCCGAGCTGGCCCGTGTCGTCGACGGACTGTTCGGGCTGCGCTGCATCGAAGCCGACCAGTACCGCGTCGTGGTGAATTCCAAAGCGCTGACCGAATGGATCACCGACCTGGGCTTCGCCGGGGTATCGCTGACCAAGCGGGTACCCGACTGGGTGTACGGGTTGCCGGTCGACCAACGGTTGGCCTTCCTCGGCGGTTGGGTGGATGCCGACGGTTACGTGAGCCCGGAATCAAGCGGCTCCATCCTGTTGACCTGCGCCAACGAATCGCTGATCGGTCAGGCCCGCGAGTTGGTGGAACTGTCCGGGCTGCGCGCCGGCGGACCGTGGTCGTTCACCCAGCCGCATCGGCATGCACCGGAGCGGCTGCAGACCGCATGGCGGCTCGGCATTTCCGGGGAGTTCGAGCGGCTCGACTGCCGCAACCCGAAGCGGACCGACCGGTTCGGGCGCCGTCACTATGTGCACTCGTCCAACGGTGCCCACGGGACAACGATCCGGGCGCACACCAACGACTGGCTCGGCTTCGAGCGGGTCAAATCCCTTGCGCCGCACATTGTGGAGCCGGTGTACGACATCGAAGTCGACGGCCCGCATAACTTCATCGCGGAAGGCTTGGTGGTGCACAACTCCGAGGTCGTCTACCACAAGATCCGCGAAGACCTTGAGGCGCAGGGTGTTATCTTCCTCGACACCGACACCGCGCTCAAGGAGCATGAGGACCTGTTCCGGGAGCACTTCGCCACGGTGATCCCGGCCGGGGACAACAAGTTCTCCGCGCTCAACACCGCCGTGTGGAGCGGGGGATCGTTCATCTACGTGCCCAAGGGTGTGCACGTCGACATCCCGCTGCAGGCCTACTTCCGGATCAACACCGAGAACATGGGCCAGTTCGAGCGCACCCTGATCATCGTCGACGAAGACGCCTACGTGCACTACATCGAGGGCTGCACCGCACCGGTCTACTCGTCGGACTCCCTGCACTCCGCGGTGGTGGAGATCGTCGTTCGGCCGGGTGGTCGCTGCCGCTACACCACCATTCAGAACTGGTCGGTCAACGTCTACAACCTGGTCACCAAGCGGGCCCGGGCCGAGGCCGGCGCCACCATGGAGTGGGTCGACGGCAACATCGGCTCCAAGGTCACCATGAAATACCCGGCGGTG